>ENA-UOOR01000044-UOOR01000044.1-fermentation-metagenome-genome-assembly--contig:-NODE-44-length-174437-cov-113.168079_pt1 | contig 174437 bp, 144 predicted proteins | sample MGYA00245780_ERZ724029 | MGnify/ENA primary metagenome ERZ724029 (study PRJEB28704, sample SAMN03018315) | fermentation metagenome | biome: anthropogenic terrestrial biome; feature: soil...
AAAAGGACCATAAAGTCCTATGAAGAAAATTAATTCTTCATTTCTTTACAGTCCCGTTTTTTTACTCTGTTAAGTAATCAATTTGATTAATATTTAAAGGTTCTTCATTGTTAACGGTGTTTTCTTCTTGTTCAATACTGGTAAAGATAAGAATGGTAAGTAGCGTATAGATAATCATATGAACCGTATTATCAATTAAACCATGGATCATTGTGACAAGCCATGCAGAACCCAATATCGCGACATTTAAACGCATTTTTTTAACCATTAATACTAAGATTGAAAAGATATAAAAAATTAAGGCGAACATGCCGAATAAACCAGAAATTGCCAAAGTATGGAAAATGGTGGAATGGTAAATTTGAATTCTATCCGGATTACCCATATCAGGATTAGACATCCATCCTCCACCAAATAGAGGATTTTCTAGGAACACGGCCCAAGCGTCTTTATATAAAGTTATTCGTGAACTTGAAAACAGATCAAGTGAATCAAATCCACCTTGAATGAACACGTCATAAAGTGTCGGAAGTAATTCAGGAACAACAAGTAAAAATGTGATAACGGCACCGATTACGATAAAACCACTAATGACTAGTTTCTTAGAACCAAAAGTAACCAATAAGACAAAAAACAACAATAATAATAGTGCCCAGGCGATATACCCACCTCTTGATCCACTAAAGATAACAGCGATAACACTTAAGAAAGGGAAAATCCATAAAAAATACTTTCTTGCGTGTTTAATAATCATATAGAGTTGACCCGCAGCGGTTAACGTAAAGAAGATAATTAAATCATTGATGTTACCATAACCAAAATCGCCACTGCCCCATGAAGTAGAAATACCTTGTCTAATCTTTTCAATATAAGTTAAATCATTACTATAGGATAAATAGCCTTGTATTTCAACAAAGATAAGTTGGGCTAAAATGATGATTGATGCGTAAAAGAAATAAGTTAATAATTTATCCGTTTTATTTTGAGCAGTTGATCCAATAAAAACGTAGATAGCCAAATAGATAAACCCGACCATAGAAATAACAAATAGGGTGGTTGAATAGGTAACATAGTATAACGGAATCATATAACTAATCGCTAATAACAAGAAGCCGGGCAATAAAAAACCAAACTTTAACTTGGGCTTGTATCTAATTAAATGTATTACCAACGCAATAATGATAAGCCCAACAAGAATATAAATAACACTAAATTTTTGAATATCTTTTAAGCCTAATTTTTCAATATTAACCATAAACATTAAGCCTAGAAATAAAGGAATTGCATAAGAAGTATCTTTAAAATAGGCCATAATGATGGCTGCCATAATTAAAAATAAGACGACTATCCCGTAGTTAACATACTGAAAAGGTCCTTCAGCGACCCAAGCGATAAAGGCAAGTATCGTGACGCTAATGGGATAAAAGTGTGAATCTAAAAATAGTTCTAGTTTTTTCATAAGTACTCCTTAATGAAAGGATTGTTTTCCTTTTCATTTTTTAAGATTGTTTCAGAACCATGACCTGGGAAAACAATCGTATCAAGTGGTAAAGTTAGTATTTTATTTTTAATGCTGTCCATAATTGAACGAAAATCACCCAAATATAGATCCGTTCTCCCAATTGAGTTTTTAAATAAGGTATCACCTGAAAATAACACCTTATCAAAGTATAATATGGTTGACCCATAAGAATGGCCCGGGGTTTCAATGATTTTAAATGTTTTGTCAAGGAATAATACCACATCATTCTCTTTGACATAAACATCCACCAGTAGTGTTTCATGTAGGCCTAGTCTAGGGTTTCTTGAATACCAATATTGATCTTTAATCGGGGCATAAACAGTGGCGTTTTTGAATTTCCTTTTTAACGCATTAACACCACCAATATGGTCTATATGACCATGGGTTACATAGATGACTTCAACTTGTAAACCGTTATCATCTAAAAAATGCATTAATTCTTTTGATTCATAACCAGGATCAATGATCATGGCCTTGAAGTTATCATACAAAATATAGCAATTTGATTGGTAGTCACCTAAGACAAACTTTTGTAAATTCACAGTATCACCAATTAATATTATACATTAAATAACTTAAAAATAATTATATAAAAAAGTGTTAAGGATAAAATGTTATTTTTATTTGACAAAAAGGGTCAATGTTGTTAAAATGTTCATGTGTTTATTGAGGAGGATGTTTATGATTTTTTCAGATTATATCGTTTTTGTTCTTGGATTCCTATTAATTATGATTGTTGCAATATCACAATCTCAAGATAATATTCAAGATGCATTTTCAGGTGAAAAATCAGAATTATTTAAAAACCAAAAAGCTAGAGGGATTGAATTGTTCCTTATGAGATCAACATTTGTATTAGCAATCTTGTTTCTAGGGATGATTTTTCTGACTTTATACTTACACAGTAGATAAAAATGGGGATTCCCATTTTTTTTATCCTTAAATTGACTAATTATTGAATAATTGATAAACTGTAAATAGTATAAAATAGTATTAGGAGGCATTTATGGATAGATTAGAGTTTATGAAAGCTTTTTTCTCCAAGAAGAAAGTTAAAGTATCAATTGCTGATTTTGATAAATACGCAACGGATGATGTTAAAGAAGGTATTGAGCGAGCAAAACGTTTTTTAGGGATTGAAGCTCACGACATTAATGCCTATGCACCGATTGTGACTGTTTTTCCAGAATCACTGGTAAGAGATGTTAATACTTTGTACCAATACCATGAGGGTGAAGTAAGATATGATATTAATAGATTGAGTATTTTATTTTTTGGCGAAGGTGGTTTTTACTTTTATACTGCCTTAATCGACCATAAAAAAGGGATATTTTACAATGATAAGGCGATAGAAATGCCATATATTCAAATTAATGGTGTCCAAAGTGCGTATTATTTTAAGAATAAAAATCAAGTCAACTATCATATATTTGAATTAACGATTATTTTAGAGGGTTTAAAAGACATTGTTATACCAATCAAGTACAACTTGATTAACGCACAAACCCCTGATATTTTTTATGATCTTGATCAAGAATCATTGGATTTAGTAACGAATTTAAGAAAGTTTTTAAGAGATAAAATCTAATAATGAAAACTAAAATTATTACATATAGTTTAGTTGGAACCATTGGAATAATCGCAAGTGTTTTCTTAAGTATAAGGTTGGTCAACTTTATTATTGATTATGTCAATGGGATCTATCCAGCAGGTGTAAATCAAAATCAAGCAATATTGGCCATTATTTTAATTGTTGTCTTTCTATTATTGATGATATTGGTCATTATTAGAAGCATTTATGAGATTTATTTAGTTATCCAAAAATCCAAGTCGAGCTAAACGGATTATTTTCTTGACTTAGAGGTTTCGGTTTGCTATAATTAACTGCGTTGGTGATAATATGATTTACACATTAGATTTCTTGAAAAATCATGCTGGTGACGGCATTCATGAAGTGCTTGATTTCAAAAGAGAACTTGAAACAACAGACTTGATTTCTGACATCGGACCTTGTCAGGTAGATGGTAGTTATCAATTCATTTATTCAAGATCGGTGGCATTCACCTTAGAAGTTAAAGTCGATATCTTTATCATTAGCGCAGATACATTAAACCCTATCTTATATCCATTACACTTTACAATTACTGAAGAGGTTTCAGATACATCTGATGCTGAATTCAAGATTAGTGAGGATAAAATCAACTTATACGAACTCGTATGGGGCTGGTTAGTAGCGGAAATACCTTATGTGGTTTATGAGTTATAATACATAGGAGGTGTAATTATGGCTGTTCCTTTTCGTCGCACGAGTAAAACGGCAAAAAGAAAACGTCGTACACACTACAAACTAAGTAAACCAACGCTTGTCGTAGACAAACAAACTGGTGACTTAGTGTTACCACATCGTGTTTCACCAATCACAGGTGAATATAAGGGTAAACAAGTTGTACGTCAAAAAGAATCTGAATAAGATTTAAAGAAGGATGCCCAGAGGCATCTTTTTCTTTATGTGATATAATTAATTGAAGCTGAGGTGTTATTATGACACATGTTCCTGTTTTACTAAATGAAGTAATTGAATCGTTAAACATTAAGCCAGATGGTGTCTATGTGGATTTAACCTTGGGTGGCGGTGGTCATTCTTATGAGGTCCTTAAGCGGTTAAACCATCAGGGTTTTTTAATTGCTTTTGACCAAGATTTAGAAGCCATTAAATATGCTAAAGAAAAATTGAAAGAGTTTAATAATAAAATCATTATTCATGCTAACTTTAAAGAGGCTAAAAAACACTTAATTGAACTGGGGTATGATCAGGTTGATGGCATTTTTATGGATTTAGGAATGAGCTCATTTCAAATTGACGATAGTGAAAGAGGGTTTAGTTATATGGAAGATGGACCGCTTGATATGAGAATGAACCAAAACAACCCATTAACCGCTGAAGAAATCCTAAATACATACAGTCTAAGTGACCTAAATAACATTTTTAAAGACTATGGTGAAGAGCCTAAAAGTTATCTAATTGCGAAAAAAATAATTCAAAATAGACCCTTAAAAACGACATTTGATTTAGTTAATATTACCGATCAATATAAAACAGGCAAAGGTCATTCAGCCAAAAGAGTCTTTCAAGCCTTAAGAATTTATCTTAATAATGAAATGCACGTTTTAGAAACAGTATTACCTGAGGCATTGAGCTTACTAAAAAAAGACGGTGTTATATCAGTTCTAACCTTTCACTCTTTAGAAGACAGAATCGTTAAGCATTTTATCAAGGAAAACGTTGAAGAACCTTATATCAAAGGGTTACCGACTTTACCTAAAGAAATGCCATTACGTTATTATAATAAAAAACCAATTTTGCCTAGTGAATTAGAAATTAGATCTAATCCAAGGGCAAAATCGGCTAAATTGAGAGCGGCAATCAAAAATTAAAAGGTCTCTTTTTAGACCTTTTTCGTTCGTGCCCCGATGGTAATTTTAATATATTCTACATTTAGATTCTCTAATTCTGGAAGTTTTTTAATATATTCAAAGACACTGTTATTAGAGATTTCTTTAATTTGGTTGGTATCCTTTAGCGCAATATGGATATGTGAATCGGCGTTATGCATCGGATTATCAATCGCTAAATCATAATACTTAGTTCCGTTAATGTGAAGCTCAACCGCTATTTTTTGTTCCAACAAAAAATCAAGGTTGTTATATATCGTAGAAACATTTGTATAACCACGTTCTAAAAGTTTAGATTGAATTTCTTTAAATGTTAAGTGGTTATCTTCAAGGATCTCGATTAATGCTTTTCTAGGTTCTGTAATACGTAGGTTTTTCTTTCGAAGCTTATTAAAATATTTGTCCTTTTCATTCATTTAATTCACCTCATAATGTTTGAATGTTTTTCAAAGTACTCACTCAAAATATTGTGTAGGTTTTGTGTGTGAAAGTCAATCGTCTCAAACCTGGTTCCTTTATCATCAACAATGTATTCTTCAAGAACGTGTAATTGTAATAAAGGTTTTCGTTTAAATAAACGATATAATCCGTAAGGTTTGCGTAACACAAATACCATAGGTATTATACCAACATTAGCGTCAACCGCAAAACGAATTGCTCCTTTTTTAAAGGGCCTAATATGATCACAGTAAGGTCTTAAGGAAGATTCTGGATAGACACCAACCCAAGCACCGCGCGCCAAAGCATCATTAAGCTGTTCTTGGAACTCTTGTAAATGAGAACGTTTCGTGGGGATAGGCGCACCACCTAAAAATCTTAACCATTTTCCAACGAAAGGAATGCCTAAATTAGTGTATAACATTAAAAAGTAAACCTTTTTTGGCCAAATAACGGTGCCAATTAAAAAAGCATCTGTAGGATGTATGTGATTACCGATAAAAATTTTGGCTTGATTACGATGTTTTTTGAGTATCTTTTTATTTTTAACACGGAATCCTAAAAACAGTGGGGCATATAGATATCGGACAAAGATTTTGAGTAAGAAAACTAAAATAGGGGTAAAAACTTTAAAATACCACTTTCTTCCAAAATAATCATAACCGGACCTCAATTCGACAGGTCGAGCCTCAATTGTGTGGAATGTGTGTTCGTTTTCATCTTCCGCAATAGTATCTTTCTTGTCCATGTTATCGTTCATAACCTAACACCTCAGTGACAATATTATAACATATAATATTTAGATTGGTTTATGTTATAATTAATTAGGTGATAATATGATAATAGTTTACGGTGGTACATTTAATCCCCCTACAGTGGCACATCGAAAGATAGCTGAAGTCGTGGTAAAGGGATTTAATCCTAATAAATTTATCTTATTACCTGTCGGTGATAGATATACGTGGAAAGACCAGTTTGTTCCTTTTGAGCATCGTTTTAACATGCTGAAATTATTATTTAGCGAAGATATTTTTGAAGTTTCTGATTTAGAAAACATCGATGAATATAAAGGGACTTATCAATCACTTAAAACAATTAAAGATACATATAAAAGTAATGTATACTTTTTACTAGGTGCAGATAATCTTGACTATTTAGACCAGTGGATTAACTATGAGAAACTGGTTAGTGAGTTTCGCTTTATTGTTTTAAGCCGATCAAATTTAGATGTACACGCTATTGTTAATGAAAAATTTCCTAATTATCAAAGTCATTTTCAATTGATCAATATAGATTTAAATATTTCAGCTTCGGATTTTAGAGAAAATCCGGATAATCATGAATTTATTCCCAATGTGGTTTATTCATATCTTAAAAAGCATCAATTATACGGGGTGAAATAATGTATAAGCATGGTATTTTAAAAGTTTTGTCCGCATCACCAACCTTACAAGTTGGTAATCCTAGATTTAATGCGAAAGAAATTAAAAAAGTCCTCCTAGAAACCAAGGCGTCTTTAGTGCTGTTTCCAGAGCTCGCTTTAACGGGTTATACTTGTGGGGATATGTTTTACCAAGAAAGTTTGATTAAGTCTGCATTAAATGGTTTACAGGATTTATTAGAGCTCAAATTTAATGGGATTGTCATTGTTGGTATGCCACTGGATATTGATGGGATATTGTTAAATACGGCCGTTGTTTTTAAAGAAGATAAAATTTTAGGGGTTGTCCCAAAAACTTTTTTACCGAATACAGATGAGTTTCAAGAAAAAAGATGGTTTAGCAGTGGTATCGATATAAACATGGATGAAGTTATTCTTTTAGGTCAGAAAGTGCCTTTTGGTCATTTGTTGTTTGTGGATGAAAAATCTGAAATTCGTTTTGGGGTAGAAATTTGTCAAGACATGTGGGCACCCGTTTCACCAGGTAGCTTATTGTCGTTGGCTGGTGCTAATATGATTTTAAATTTAAGTGCCTCAAATGTGATTGTAGGCAAAGAGATTGTAAGAAAAAATACTGTGCTAGAACATTCGAGAAAGAACCAAGGGGCTTATATCTATACTTCAAGTGGTATGTCTGAGTCCTCAAGTGAAACAATCTTTAGTGGTCATAACATCCACGCTAGCATGGGTGAATTAATTAATGAAAAAGTTATATCAGATTATAATACCGATTATTTAATCAGTGATATTGATTTTAAAGCGATTAATTTTCAAAGAAGAAAAGATTCAAATATTAAAGATACATTACATCAGTTTGATATAAAGTATAAAGTTGTTTATTTTACACTGGATGAATCAACTGATTTTGAATTTTCTCATGAAGTCAATACGTATCCCTTTATTGATGAAAGAAAAGAAACTTTTGAAGAAATTAGAACGATTCAAACAAGAGCGCTTGCTAAACGTCTAATCGTTTTGAATTACCCTAAAATAATTATTGGTGTTTCAGGCGGCCTAGATTCTACTTTAGCGCTATTGGTGGCGGTTGACACATTTAACTATTTAAATAGAAACCTTAAAGACATCGTTGGATTATCATTACCTGGACTAGGTTCATCGAAACGAACCATGACGAATGCGAAACTTCTCGCAACCAAACTAGGGATTACTTTTAATGAAATTGATATTAAAGAAGAATCGTATCTTCATTTTGAAAAAATCGAACAAGATGCTGAGGATTTTTCGGTGACATACGAAAATACGCAAGCACGGATCAGAACGATGACTTTAATGAATCTAGCGAATAAATTAGGTGGTATTGTCCTAGGTACGGGTGATTTGACTGAAGTAGCCTTAGGTTTTATGACATACAGTGGGGATCAAATGAGTATGTATGGAATTAATGGAGGCATCCCAAAGACACTTGTACAACGCCAAACTTTAGGGTATAAAAATGTATTTCCTGAATTAAAAGATTTAATTGATGATATACTAGATACGCCTATTTCTCCGGAACTGATTAAGGAACAAAAGACAGAAGATATCTTAGGTAACTTCCAAATTAACGATTATTTATTATATCGACATTTGGTTTGTGGAGACCATAAAGAAAAACTATTATTTTTGTTAAATAAGGTTTTCCATTTAGAAGAATATGACGCTAATAAATCGGTAACAAGATTTTTAAACCGGTTCTATAAGAGCCAATTTAAACGTCAAGTTCTCCCTGATGGACCTAAAGTATTAAAGTTGGGGTTATCCCCAAGAGGCGACTACCGAAGAGGTAGTGATGTTGGGATTGAGGAAGAATGAAAAAAGTAGTATTAGGGTTATCGGGTGGGGTTGACTCAGCCGTTAGTTTAATTGAATTAAAGAAACAAAAATACGATGTAAAAGCGGTATTTATGCGTAACTGGGATTCTCTTACCAATGATGATATTTTAGGTAATCCAACTATAGAGGATGATATTTGTGCTCAAGAAGTGGATTATCTCGATGCGAGAAAAGTAGCCGATCAATTAAACACCCCCATTGAAAAAATTGATTTTATTGAAGAATATTGGGCTAACGTGTTCCAATATTTTTTAAGTGAATATAATAAAGGGCGAACCCCAAATCCAGACATTTTATGTAACACAGAAATTAAATTTAAAGCTTTCTTAAAACATGCGATGGATTCGGATGCTGATTTAATTGCGATGGGTCATTACGCAAGAAAAGGTTGGATTGATGGTAGACCAGCCCTATTAAGAGCGGTTGACCAAAATAAGGATCAAACCTATTTTTTATCTCAACTAACTGAAGCACAGTTAGAAAAAGCGCTATTTCCAATTGGTGATTTAACCAAAGAAGAAGTCAGAAAGATTGCGATTGACAATCATTTAGTCGTGGCCAATAAAAAAGATTCAACCGGCATTTGTTTTATCGGTGAACGTCACTTTAATCAATTTTTATCTAATTATATTTTGGCTCAAAAAGGTCAAATGAAACGGTTAGATGGCACCTTCATTAAGGATCATGACGGGCTCATTTACTATACGATTGGACAAAGAAAAGGGTTAGGCATCGGCGGAATTAAAGATTACGATGATGAACCATGGTTTGTGGTTGGCAAAGATATCACAACCAATACTTTATTGGTTGAACAAGGCTTCCACCATCCTTATCTATATTCAAATAACTGTATTGTCAAGGACGTTACCTTTAGAGGGAACAAAGACTTAACAAATAGAACATTTACAGCTAAGTTTAGATATAGACAAAAAGACAATGATGTTAAATTAACCTGGTTAGATGACACAACTTTAAAAGTAGAGTATCCTAATCGGGTTAGAGCGGTTACACCTGGTCAAGCAGCCGCTTTTTATGAAGGTGATGTTTGTGTTGGTGGTGGATTTATCGACACGGTTTATCTGGATGAAGCTAAAAGAAAGTATTAATGAAAAAAACCATTATTATCTTATTATTTGCGGTGTTAACGGGGATCGGGGCTAATTTAGCCCATCCTGTTACACCCCTTTATATTAGACAATTAAATATTGAACCCTATATGTTTGGGTTATTTTATACCGCGATGAACCTAGGGATTTTTATGATGAGCCCTTTTTGGGGTAATCTTGGTGATGTAATTAAACGAAAGTATATTGTCTTTATCGGTCTTGCTGGATACGGCATTGCCCAAGGATTCTTTGCCTATTTTTCTAATGAATATCTGATATTAATTGCGAGATTCTTTGCCGGGTTTTTCTATGCCGCCATTATAACGTCACTGCTTGCTTATCTCCAAGAAGACAGAGACTTTAAAAATAAAAGAACCCTTATTTCTATCTTTTTAGCGTTAAACGTTTTAGGGGCATCACTGGGTTATTTGATGGGTGGGTTATTAGGTAATGTTTTTGAAGAAAATGTTAAAACTGTCATTTATATTCAAATGTTATTTAGCCTAAGTTTATCAATTTTAACCGTTTTTTTGGATACCCAAGGCAATAAAGAAGTCAAAGAAAAGAAAAATGTCTTTAAACAAATCGGTCAAATTAGATTTTTATCTAAGCCCCTAATCTTACTGTTAATCATTACAGCGCTGATAAACTTGGCTCAAACAAATTTCTCTAAATATTTAGATTTGTATATTACTGATTTAGGCTTTAAATCCAGTGATTTAGGCAGTTTTGTTTTTGTGACAGGACTGGTAACGATTGTGGTTACACTGATAATAGTACCCACTATTTTGAGAAGATTTAATCCAATATGGGTGATGGTTGTGTCTACTTTTATTGGGGGGTTATTTACTTTTTTAACATTTAGTTTAAACCAATCCTTGATTTTAATTTGGTTGTATTCTCTGTACCTAGTATATGTGGCTGCTAAAGCTATTTATGATCCGGCCCTGGTTAATCATCTAGCCGATTATAAAGAAGTTTCTGTGGGGATGTTAATGGGGTTAAGACAAAGTGCGCTATCTTTGGGTGCTATTGTGGGGCCTTTAATTGCGGGTTTCTTATATGGTTATATTGGTGTATACTTATTCTATGGATTAGCTGGTATTCTAATCTTAATGGCTTTATTATTAGTGTGGTATAAAAAACTGTTGGGAGTTAAAGTGTAATGGAAATCACAGGTTATATTATCCAAAAGGTATTTAAAAATAATGAAAATGGTTATTCCATTTATAAATTATCTTTAGAAGAAGGTGATGTGGTCACAATCGTGGGCTATTTACCAGAAATGTCTGAAGAAGTTTTATTTACCTTTGAAGTCGATGAAGTAACGCACCCGAAATTTGGTTTACAATACCAAGTAAAAAGCTATCAAAAAGCTGAAAAACAAAATAAAATAGGCTTAATTAGTTACTTATCCAGTGACTTTTTTACGGGTATTGGACCGGTTAAGGCCACTAAGATAGTCAACACATTCGGAGATAATGCTATAGAAATTATATTAAATGATAAAACCGTTCTAAAAGAAGTTGGGTTCAACCCGCTTCAAATAGAACGTTTTTATAATGAACTCTATAAACACCAGCTTACCGATACCACACTAGTTAAATTGTTTGGGTATGGTTTTTCACCTAAGTTATCCATGAAACTATTTAATAAATATAAGGAACACACCTTAATGGTATTAGATGAAAATCCTTATCGTTTAATTGATGAGGTTGAAGGTATCGGGTTTAAAAGAGCTGATGAGATTGCGTTTAAATTAGGCTTTAAAGAAGATAACCCTTTAAGAATAGAAGCGGCTATACTATATGCATTCAATGAATATATTTTTAGTAATGGTCATACATACTTAGAAGAGAGTGAGCTTAATAAAGCCATTTATTATATATTGTCGAGTTCAATTGATTATTCATTAATAAATGAAGGTATTACTCGGTTAATAGACCAAGAAAGAGTTATCAAAGAAGATAACTTCTATTCTATTAATTATGTTAAAAAAGCTGAGCTGAGTGTGGCATCAAATTTATTGAAATTTAACAAAACTACTATTTTTGATGATAAAGAAATTTTCGATCAAATTAGTCGTATTGAACACATTTTAAACATTACTTATACAGACAAACAAAAAGAGGCAATTATCCACTCGGTTCAAAACCCTATCACCATTATTACAGGGGGGCCAGGGACTGGTAAGACAACTGTTTTACTAGGGCTTTTAATGACTTATAGTTTCTTATTTGGGTTAAATCTAGAAAGCCCTTCGATTGTAGAAGATATTGCTTTAGGGGCACCAACGGGAAGATCGGCAAGAAGAATGAAGGAAGTTATGAATGTCCCTGCCCAAACGATTCACCGTTTGTTAGGGTATGATTATGAAGGTAAATTTCATTATGATGAAGTTAATCAACTGACCCAGAAATTGTATATTATTGATGAGGTATCCATGGTGGATATATTTTTAGCCGATCAACTCTTTAAGGCGATTCCTAATGACGCAAAAGTTGTTTTAGTTGGGGATAAAGATCAATTACCGAGTGTGGGTCCAGGACAAGTTTTAGGTGATATGATTGCTTCTAATAAATTGGAAGTTATTCATTTAAAAGAAATTCATCGACAAGCCAATAACAGTGGTATCATTGAGCTTGCCAATAGAATTAATAACCAAACTGTCGACAATTACGCTTATAATTCAACCGATGATTTATTCTTTATGAAGATGAATGAGGGGGATATTGTTAAGTCACTGATTGCTTTAACCGATGATGCAATCAATCAAGGCTATGACCTAATTGAAGATATGCAAATCCTAATTCCTAAATATAAAGGCCCTGTTGGAATTGATATGGTTAATAATTTGTTTCAAAAACACTATCAAAAAGAAACGGATATTCACCTTCAAAATGGTTCAACCAGATTTTATAAGGGCGATAAAGTCATTCAACTTGTAAATGCACCTGATAAAGGGGTAATGAACGGTGACATTGGGGTTGTTAAAGAAATCTACGAAACAACAAAAAAAGAGAAAGTAATGCGAGTTGAGTTTAGTGATGGTATCATTCAATATGAACCAATGGATTTAGATGAATTAAATTTAGCCTATGCGATTTCAGTTCATAAATCTCAAGGTAGTGAATATAAGATTGTGTATATGCCTTTGGTTAGAAGTTACTCGATGATGTTGAGAAAAGAATTACTTTACACAGGGGTAACTAGAGCAAAACAGTATTTATATTTACTTGGAGATTTAAGATTAATCGAGAATGCGTCTAAAGTATTAAACGAAAGAAGAAAAACAAAACTCAATCACTATTTAAACGAAAATCTTGAAGGAAACAGAGAATTAACCCCTGAAGATTTCATGTAAATTAATTGGATATCAAGAATAATCTTGTTATAATTATGACAAAAGGAGAGATAGACGATGAAAAAAATATGGATGGTATTGGTAGTAGGTATTACTACTTTAGCCTTAGCAGGATGTGGTGAATCAAAAGTAAAAATGGAAGTTACAGCTGCTGAAGTTCAAACGATGATGAGTGAAGTAGATACAACCGCTGTTCTCGATGATGTCGTTTCTTTAGATATGAATGTAGACTTTTCATTAACCATGGACACTAAACAAGAAGGTACAGTGATAGAAACCGCTTCATTAGATGTGGTAGGTTCTATTAATATGGTGGCAAATTTAGAATCTTATGAAGCATTTTACTTAAAAGCCACTATGGATTTAGAAATCACCAGTGATTTTCCAGATATGGCTGAAGGTTTTAATTTAAGTAATATGACATTAAAAGGAAACTTCTATATTATTAATGGAAATGCTTATTTAGATGGACAACTTAAAACTAATGGAATTTCAACGACAGTACAAAATATGAAAACTGGGTTCTTAACAGTAGAGATGTATAATGAATTAAAACTTCAATTGACTTCTGGTACATTTGATATCAACCCTTTAATTACATTAGATGAAGAAGATAACTTTACCATGTATAAAGTGGGTGATTCTTATGAATTTGTCTTAGAAATGTCTAAAGAAGATATGGTAAATCTTATAAGTGAACTAAATGATGATACTCAAATGACTGTAAACTTTGAAGATACTGACTATTTAAATGTAACGGTAAACTTTTCAGAAACATTTGAACGTTTCAGATTAGATCTTAATTTAAACGCAACATTTAATTATGCTGAATCATTCTTTAATAGTGAAGTTGATGGAGAGTTTAGTCTTGATATGGATTTAGATTTTAATTTACATGCTAAGTTACCAAATAATCTCCCACAAGCATCTGAATTTGACGATTTTGTTGAAGGTGGCGTTTTTGCAGGAATTGGATTTCCTAGTAGTCCAGCCCCAACAAATTAAATATAATTATAGTAAACTGGAAGAAATTCCAGTTTTTTTTAAGTTATTTTAAAGAAGTTTTAACCCATGTTAAGGGATAATCTCAATTTAATAAAAATAGCCCCAATAATTTTTGATGTTTTTCCGTATACTTATTAGAAAGAGGGGAACACATTAATGAACAAAATATTTAAAGTATTAGTAGGTGTAGCTACGCTTACACTTGGTGTTGCATTACTAACCGCATGTAACACAGAAAAAGATTCAAACTTAGCGGTTGCTCAAGTTTATTCATTTTCTACAGTATCGGGAGCTCAACTTAATAGGATGAGCGAAGCGACTTTAGAAGCTGAACCAGAAGTAGAACCTGAAACAGATCCAATTAATGAACCTGAAACAGATCCAATTATTGAAGATGATATGGATGATGTAAATCATTATGTAAATTTATTAGAATCATTCATCAGTAATCCAATTAAAGTTTCAGATCCAGTAGCATCTGATTTAGTTGATGACGAAGGAAATCCACTTTATCAATGGATGGTTACTTACGAAGTTGTTAATGCATTAGGGGAAAAAGATATTTATGAATTTCATTACACTGAAGAAGTCATTTATGATTCAACTTTAGTAGTTACAGATGACAACGATGACGATGAATTAGATGTTGAAGATGACGACGACGATGAATTAGAAACTGAAGATATCGAAGTTGAAGACAATGAAACTGTAGTCATTACTAAATTAACTGGAATTATGGTTGTTGGCGAAGAAACATTTGAAGTTTCAGGTAGAACAGTCGTTGAAACTGAAGATGATGAAACTGAAATTAAAACAACATTCATTACAAAAAGAAATGAAGATAGTTTCGTAATTGTGAAATATGAAAAAGAAATTGAAGAAGGGGAAACAGAAGAGAAATTCTTTGTTTCTGAACATAATAGAGGCTTAGTTAGACACACAATAATCGAAATCGAACAAGAAGACAACGAATATAGTTTCAAATTACAATATCGTGATAGAACAACAGGAGAATTCAAAAAGATTAAAGTTGAAAGTTCCGATGATGAAAACTATGATTTTGTAATATCTTTTATTGAACAAACCAGTGAAGAAAGATTAATGGGGAAAATTTTAGTGGATGTCATGATTGATGAAGTGACAGGGGAAGCAAGTTACGAATATGAAGTGGTTAATCTAAGAGAACAAGGACGTCATCACGGTCAAGGTATGAAATACCGTGGTAATCGTTATTGTGACAACGATTAAGTAAATCATGCGTTCTAACCGGTGATAAAATGGTATAATCATCGTAGCAGAGGTAATTTAAATGTCACTAAACTACGATGATTATATCGAATCACTAATAAATAAAGATGAAAATGCTTTTAATATAATCTATGAACATTCAAATAGATCAGTTTTTGCAGTCATAATCTCAATCGTTAAGAGTAAAGAAATTACTGAAGATTTGATGCAAGACACCTATATCAAAGCCATTACAAAAATCCATACTTATAAAAGAAATGGGAAGTTCTTAAATTGGATCTGTTCAATTGCTTATAGAAACGCAATTGACTATTATAATCAAAATAAGAAATTGATTAATATGGATCTAATACAAAATGAAGACCTATTTCCAACCGATTCACCCGATTATGAATCAGGTTATTGGATAGAAGAATTATTAAATAAACTGGATGAAACCTCCAGGCAAATAGTTTTGCTCCATGTGATTGGAGAACAGACTTTTAAAGAAATTGCAGCTATAGTAGAAAAACCATTAGGGACGGTCTTATGGCTATATAATAAAGCGTTGGCTAAACTGAAAAAGGAGGGCGCTGGGTATGAATAAAAAAGATATTAAACAAGAAATAAAAAAGGCATACCAAGTGCCTGATGTGAGAAGCAAAATTGATTTTATGAATATCCAAATTGAACCAAAACAACATAAACAAACTAAACGTTCATTTGGGTTTTCACGTATTCGAATTCAATTTACTGCAGTTATGATAATGGCGCTACTTTTAGGGTTTAGTTTCTTTCTATTTAATCCTAAATCAAACCCAGTATATGAAAGAGTTACTTTGACCGCTAGCGAACAAGATACCTTTGGGGTTGTATCAACCTCATTACTTTCAGATACCACCATTTTTGATGAAACAGCCGTACTACAATCTGTTTTATTTGTTCAGGAAACCTCATTATTTAGTAACCATATCGATAATTTTAATCGACATGTTAACATGGTAGAACTGTTTGTCGGTAATAAAAATAAGTTTACAATAAAGGCACAACCTGATGAACTAGCTATTTTAGGGTATGAACATTATATGACCTTACATTTCATAGATATACAAAATAATGAAGTTGTTTACGATTATTACTACAGTGGGGATCATAATAGTCACACAACAGGTTTAATGGTTATTGATAGTAAATATCATTATGTTGAGATTAATAAAGAGGTTGATAATGGGGATGAACAAAGCACCTATTTAGTCTATCAAGACCCAGTTAAAAAAGACAAAAATTATATTAAAATGGAAACTGAAAAAGATATAGACGGCGAACAAGTATTTAAATATATGACGTTCTTAAACGGAAATGAAATATCAGTTTCAGAAATTAAACTTCAACGTGAAGCCAATAAAACAGATGTTGAAGTAGATATTGAATTTGAAGATAAACAAAGTGATATAAAGTTTAAATTACGTATCAATAGATATAATCTAAATGGCGTTGACACATTACGTGGTAAATATGAAATTGATACCAAGGATGATGAAGAAGAAGGTTTTGTTGAAATTAAAGTATTCTTAGATCCAATTAGCAATCGTTATGAATATGAGTATTTATTTAAAAACAATCAACATCAAAGAGGTAATAGACACCATAATATGGGTAGACCATTCCAAGATGATGACGACGATGAGGATCAAGATTTAGAATGGAATAATAATGAAACTACGTTATTTGATATTTGGGAAGAAGACTTTAAAGACTATTATGATAATTTTGATGATTTCAAACAAAATTTTGAAGGGTGGAGAAATCGTTATCAATCCATATATCAAGACTTTGATGATTTTATGGATGACTATGAAGATTGGTTAGACGATTATCAAGATGAATTTAATACGTTTGATGAGTGGTTTAATTACTTTAGAAATAGACATCGTGGGATGCGATAAAAAGAAAAAGTTGCCTGAATTTGGGCAACTTTTTTTTATATTAAGCTTTAAAATTATTCTTCAGTGTATAAGTAGTTAGCAACAACACCAGCTAAGGCACCACCGACAAGTGGACCCACGATGTAGAACCATACTTGTTCAAGTGCTTTACCACCTTGGAATAATGCAGGTGCTATACTTCTTGCAGGATTCAATGAACCACCCGTGATCATAAAGCCAGCAATGACAGCCATTGTAAGTGTAAGACCGATGACTAATCCAGCAATTGGTGCTTTATCTTCATCTTTAGTAACACGAAGAATAACGAATACAAAGATGAATGTAAGAACAACTTCTGCCAATAAACCGACAAGTAAACCTAAGTCAGCTGCTTCGAACATTGGTGCTAGTTGATTTGCTCCAAGATTAGCTGTTTGGAAATCAGTGAATACCCATAATAATACGGTACCCAATAATGCACCAACTAATTGTGCTAATGCATAGAAACCAAACTCAACTAAACTTATTTTCTTAGCAATCCATTGTCCAAGTGATACGGCTGGATTAAAGTGTCCACCAGAGATACCACCTAATGCATAAATGATTGCGGTTAAAGCCATACCAAATGCAAGGGCAGTCGCGAGCAAGTTACCACCAGTAAGAACAGCGGTAGTTGTCCCGATAAATACCAATACAAATGTGCCTAATACTTCTGCAATAAATCTTTTAAGCATGTTTAAAACCTCCTATGAAATAAAGTTTATCACCAACAATTTATTAATTCAAACAATGTGGCTAATCTTTGTAAAAATCCGTATATTGTGGCATTTATTTAATCAAATGTCTTATTTGTCTCATATAACCGCCTGATAAATTAGATGTTTCACTTGAAATGATCATTGCCTTATCATCAACGGCCTTGATTTCTTTAACCACATTTTTAGAATCTCTTCTGTTTGCGAATACCATGACAACCATTCTTTTAGAATCTTTTCCATGCGCATCAAGTGTTGTAGCGCCAAATCCAAGGGTCCTGATATTATTGGTTATCAGTAGTCCTTTATCATAAGGTAAGACGGCTTGGATTAAAACCTTACCAACGGCGATCTTTTGTTCAAGCGTTGAACCTAAATAGACCCCAGCAGCAAACCCTAACCCGTAAGCAACACCTTTCATTGGAGACTCAGAAAGCCCCATTATCACTGAACTTGCCACAAACACCCATAAAAAAATCTCAATTAACGCTAAAACAACCCCGTAATTACGGTAGCCTTTGTTAATCAAAATCAGTCTTAAAGTTGAAATCGTCACTTCAACAATCTTTGCGATAAAAATTAAGAGTAATTCTAAGAACGACGTTCTTGTTAGTATATCAATTAAACTTTCCCACATATTAAAATCACCATGATTAGTATATCATAAATTAGTAAAATAAAAAGAGAAACAAAGAGTTATTTTTTAGATAATGTCACGTAATTGCTGAATTTCTAAAGGGGTTAATTTTCGGTAATCTCCACTGGCTAAATTGCTATCTAACTTTAAAGGACCAAATGACACTCTTTTTAATCCAGTAACGCCCATATTAAGTGAGCCAAACATTTTTTTCACTTGGTGATATTTGCCTTCATGAATAGTTAACAATGCTTGATGCTCGCTTATTAAAGCTATTTTAGCCGGCTTACAAACAGTACCATCACTGAGTGTTAATCCAGTTTCAAAATAAGTGATATAAGTCTCTAAAAAATCACCTCTAAAATCAACCAAATAGGTTTTCTCAACATGGTATTTAGGACTTAATAATTGATGAGATAATAAACCGTCATTCGTAAGAAGAATGATGCCTTCCGTATCTTTATCTAATCTCCCCACATTGAATAAATCATCCTTTTGATAGTCCGTGATTAATTGTCTTGTGGTCTGATCTACTTCATCTTTCGAGGCGGAGACAACGCCTTTAGGTTTATTCAACATATAATAAACCAACGTTTCATAAGTTACAATATTACCTAGTACCTTTATCACATCGGTCTCAAAAATGTTTATTTTAGAATCTTTAACAATTAAATCATTAATCGTAACATGTCCTTTTGAGATAATTTTCTTAACTTCACTTCTTGAACCAATCCCAGCATCACTTAAATATTTGTCTAAACGCATCTAATCACCTAGTTTATTATAGCATTATTAAGGGTAACTAAATAGAGATAATTTAATCGAGCTTATCCACTTCAGTATTAATATAATAGGGGTGAAAATGATGAATTTGTTAATAGTGAACAATTTTTAATGAACTATTCATAGAAGAAATCTATCAGTTAATTACGAATAAAAATGATAATATACATAATAATTTGTTAATCTTTACATAATGATTTTTTAATGTTGATTATTCGCTAATTATTGAGTAAAGTTGAGATGGTGAGAAAATGAAGAAAGTGTTTAAGATTACATGGATTAGCGTCTTATCTACACTTGTTAAAATGCTAGCTCAACTATTAAGTAAAGATGGTTTTCAAAATTTTAATTCATTTAAAACAGCGATTGGGGACATACCCATTGAGTTTATTTTAGTGAATTTTTTAGTTTTTGTCATATTGACGGTTGTTTTTATATATATGAATGATAAAATACCTTCCACAAAATTATCAAAAGGGTTGTCGTATAGTCTTTCGATATCTTTAGTGTGGTTTGTCTTAAGGTTTGAACCAAACACTTATGATAAAATTATCGATTATTTTGTAGATACACTGATATTTTTTGTTCCGATGCTCATTTATGGGGTGTTATTAGGTTATTTATCAAGCCCTAGAAAACATCTAATCGATTTTTCTAGATCTTATTATGCCAGTATAATTGTGTGTGTTTTATGGATTTTATTCCGTGTCTTGTATTTTATAATCGATATCGATGAACCTAAAACAAACCATACTATTTCCGTTTTTGTCTGGTTGGTGGTAACTGGGGCTGTTATCGGTTTTATATTTTGGATGATCTATAAGAACCTAAGAATGAATATGGTAAGTTCTCAACTCTCTATTCTGGGAATAAGTATAATCGTGTTTTTAAGTTATTATTGTTTTGAGTTTATTAGTTTAAAATCATTTTATCCCCTAGAATTATTAAAAATAACATTTGACTTACTCGCAATTTCATTTGGAACTTTAATTGGACATCTGATATTTAAAAAAGAATTAAATGACAAAAAAACGACTTTTTAATAGAAAGTCGTTTTTTAAACTAGTCGTTAAAGCGGGATTAATTTTAAAAGAAAATTGAATTTTCACTTGATGACCAGCAACTAAATCATATTCAGCTTGATTGTTTGGGTCATACATCTTAATGAAAATTGTTACCACAAACGGTTGATTAGAATAAATAGCATCAACAGATTCCTCAAACTCAAGATAAATAATGCCTGATACATCAACACCATCTTCGTTAGTAATTGAATCAATTATATAAGTTATGGTACCTTTACGGTTTTGTTTTTTTGGCATTACTTCCCAAATTAAATCTATTTTTCTAGTGATCGTAGAAGAAGGGGTTAATACAGTATTTTCAGTCTCATCATCACCATAGATTTTCGTAATGATTGTTTGGTATGAAATTGGTTCATCTCTGACATAAATATACTTGCTTAAATTAAAGGGTAGGCTGTCATTAAAGTATACCCAAACGAGCATGAAAATAATTAAAGAAACAAATGTCAAATAAATCAAAAAGCCAATTCTTCTTTTTTTTTTGAATCGGTAGATAATTCCATTTGATTTTTTATTATCATTATCATTAAGCATCATATCACAAGTCCTTAACTAGGTTTTTAAATATAATAATTTTTTATAAGACATGAAAATTATACCATCTATCTCCTTATTGTCAATTAAATGCGTTGTAAAACTAAACTGTTGATCTAGTTAATTGATAAGGCAAATTTTATGGTTATTTAGGGGAAGTTTATGTATCATCATAGATATAAAAGAGAAAAGTATGTAGATTCTTTCCACATACTTTTTAAAGTTAATATTTTAATGCCATTACCCAATAACTTGATCCTAAAACTGGGGTATGACCCGTGTTATTACTTACAAGTGATTTCCATGGTAGACCTTCATAAAGGACATATGCGTTATTCGCATATGAAGTTCCAGCATTGTAGGTGTTCGTAATTGATGCCCATGCATAAATATCAGTACCAGGTGTTACACTATTAGCGCCACTATGTTTCGCTTCATAATAGATACCATTGTATAAAACAACATCACCTTTAGCATATGTATTATAAACGAAATATTCATTACTCATTCGATTCCATCCATTACCAGCGGTACCAGGTTCTTGAGCGTTAGCTCCTCCATGTCGTACTATCCATGAATAACCATTATGAATGACAATATCATCAGCATAGTAGGTGTTGTAAACTCTCCAATAGATCGTGTTTTCTTGAACGGGTCCATACGGCTTTAAGTAAGATAGATTAACGTTACCAAATTCATCTAGAAACTGATCAGGATCGAACCAACTTCCAGTTACAATCCAAATAGTATCATCATAAACAAAAGCATCACCAGGTTCATAAGGTACTACGGGATCAGGATCAAAGAGAGGAATATAGTCCCACTCTCCAATAGTAGTTGATAATCCGCTGTTGACAACATTGGGCGCAGACAAAGATATATTACCAGCCCAGTAGCTATTTATAGCAACTGTATTAGGTAATAAAGATAATAATATAAGTAGTAATGCTATCTTTTTCAATGTTGTCACCTCGATTCATTAAATAATAAATATTTTTTTTACTTAGTCAAAGAAAGCGCAGACTATGGCGCTTTCACTTCTTATTAAAATGTATAATATGTATTGGTATAATTAATCTTGATAAAATTTATTATTCTACAACATCTGCAACAACTGATAAAGTGATGTTAATAGTTAATGTTCCGTTTGCAACTAAATCATATAAAGCTTTTGATGCAGGTTCTGTATGAAATACAACTTTAACTACTATTTGTTCAGAACTACCAAATGCAATATTAACATTATTGGTTTGAACAGTGACAGTAAACATTAAAGCAAAATCAGCTGGATCAACGCCTGCTATTGAAGAACTATTAATTACAGCGCTTAATTTTCCAGTAGCACTTTCAAGAGTATATTCTCCTTCAGGTACAACTGACCAAACGCCATTAATATTAATTTCACGTGTATCAGTAGATGAACCAGAAACAGCATAGTTTGTTGGTACTAAAGGTAAAGTTGTATCACCTGATTGAGTTCCAAATGCTAAAGTGGTTTGAAGTTCATATGATTCACCTTCACCAATAGTAACAGTTAAGTCTCCAGTTGCATCTTCAATTGGGCTAGCTGCAGTAAAAGTAGATGCCCAATAAGCGCCAGCAGTAACACTTGCTCCTAAACCAACAAATAGTAATAATAGTAAGACTAATTTCTTTAATCCTTTGTTTGAATTTTTTTCCATAAATATTTCTCCTCCGTATAATTATGTTTGATTTTTAAACTTAAATAAATGAATCTGTATTCATCTGTAAAATTATAGCATAATTAGATTAATTGTCAATAAAGATGATTGTTGTTTTTTTTGATTTTAATTGTGAAGACTTTTGTGCTTAATTAACGAATACTTAAATAAGCGCTTAACTTGCGCCTTTTCCCATAATGAACAAGTAAAACATTAAGAAAAAAAGAATACTAAACCAAGAATTAAGAAATCGGTTCCATAATTATATTTAATTCAATTTAAAATTTAATTGAATATAATAATGAGCTTTTTTGGATAGTAAAATGACAGTAGTTTTGTTCTAGTTTTATTTGAATTACTAATGTTAATCTTATATAATGTTTATATATAGAACGAAAGGAGTAGTATATTGAAATTCAATATACAACAAACAAAATGAAAGTATTTAATAAAGTTTCATGGTTAATACCTGCTATTTTGGGTATTATGGCAATTGTTTTATTCTTTAGCTTTAACGTCTTAACTGCTGATCTAGGTATTTTAGGTAAGGTTAATCTCAATGGGTGGCAAGCTACCTTTGGGTCAGAAGACTATGATCAAGTAACCCTATGGTTGGTAGTCGCATTAATACTAATAGTTATCGGAATTATCTTTTCAATCTTAGGATTATCAGATAACAAGTTTGCTATGCTAGTACCTTCTGGATTAATGATTGCTGGATCAGTCATGTTATTCTTCACAAAATCTTTCCATTTAAATGCTGCTTTAAGTGGTGTTGAAGGAGAAGTCGCAAGAGCTTTAATTGAGTCAGCACATAGTTTTTTTGAACCGGATATGGGTGTCTATTTAGGTGGTATCATTGGATTAGTAGGCGGTTTAATGGCATTATTTGCTGTGATACCTAAGGTTTTAGAAAAATAAGTATACATAGGATCTATAAAGCAACTAGAATGCAAAATTTCAAAGGACTTTGCAGTCCTTTTTTCTTTATAGGGCAATATATTTAATAATAACCTTAAGGTTAGTATGGTGAATAAAACTTAAGAACTAGTATTTTTTAACCAGACAGTCAGGTGAGTTATACCAATTATGCTTTAAAAATGACCTATTTATGGTTATGATTATTTATTATCAAGCTTTATGCAATTTTTATTATCTTATAGTATAATAATGCTGAGGAAAACGTCTATGAGAAAAATATTTTTTTTAAGTATAATTTTGTTTTTATTGGTTGGATGTACAAAGAGTGAACCAATAGAACAAGTTAAAATAAACCAATTGGTTTCACTAAGTGATGAGCCCAAAGCGATAAAAGTAACCGTAACAATCTCCGATTTTGAGTTCGCAAATGACGTTAATGATATAGAAATCGGGATAATTTACAAACGAGACGCGATGATTAATGAAGTTGAAAATTTTAGCATAGATACTTTAAATATCACTAAAATTAATCAAGCGTTTAACCAAGAAAAGGTAATAGATTTTTATATATCAAATATATTAGAAGAAGACTATCAAAAAATGTTTACGATTAGAGCTTATTTAAAATATCAAAATGGTGGAAAGAATATGATTGTATATGCTGATAATACATTGACAAACTCACCATACGAACTTGCAATAAACAGTTCAACTTTATATGCTGAAGAAATTAAAACTTCAGTTGAACAACAAGATTTGATTCTAAATGAAATTGAAATCCAGGTTAACACATCAAATTATACGGTTATTCGCATTTCTACTGGAATTAAAGTTACAATCCTAACTGATTATAAAAAAGTAACCGTAAAAGTAGAAACATTAGAAGGCTATATTTTTAATAATCCAGCCGTGTTTATATTTAATGAACAAATACTTGATATAGCAGATTACACAATTTCTCAACATCAAATAATTTATCTTTTTGATGATCCAAACTGGTCTGGAATTTATTAAACTTTCTAGGATAAAAAATACAAGTATAGGACATTTTTGATATAATTAAAGTAAACTTAAAAAAGGAAGATATAATGGAAAAACAATATGAAAAACCGACAATAGAAATCATTGTTTTTGAAGATGAGATTGAAACAGCTAATGAAGGATCTATTAATGTAGGTGAGTGGTGGGAAGAATAAGGTGAATAGAATATATGTAAAAATTCTATTGATTATTTCCCCTGTTACATCCATTCTTGGTAAAATTTACCCAATGAAATGACACTATAGATAATTTTTAAGGGGTCTTTTATGATAATATAGAAAAAAAGGGTGATTTAGTGATGCCAATCTATAAGATAGCTGAAATTATTGTTGAAATGAACCCAAAATATGAACCATTACTGTCTCAAAGTAAAGCGTATTTAGAAGTAGATAATAAAGAAATTGATTTTAGTATTCCTGTAATAGATAATTATATTGAAGCATATCATCAAGAACATCCCCATTTAAGTATCGGTGAATGTGAGTATATATTAATGGGTTCTTACTTTTACACAAAGCTTATTGAATATAATGGGATTTTATTACACGCATCCGCGGTTTGTTACAAAGAAGAAGCCTACTTATTTTCTGCGCCATCTGGAACAGGTAAATCTACGCATACCAACTTATGGATTAAAAATTTTGAAGGTTCATTTATTTTAAACGATGATAAGCCTGCTATAAGACTGATTAAAAATCAATTGTGGGTTTATGGAACCCCTTTTTCTGGTAAAACTGATTTAAATATTAATGAAAGATATCCCATTAAAGGCATTTGTTTTATTGTGAGAGATGAAAAAAACTGGATTAACAAACTTAACAGTAAAGATGCGATTACTTATTTAATTAGAGAAACGGTTCAATCAAAAAGAAGTGAACTTATGAATACAACATTAAATATGGTTGAAAATATTTTACAAAACATACCCATTTATGAAATGGGTTGTACGATATCAGATGAAAGTGCCAAACTGTCTTATCAAATGATGAATTTAGGAGAAATTAAGTGAAAATAAAAAAGGGGTTTAGTTTGAGAAAAGTATCAAATCATTATGTCGTTGTCCCTTTAGAAGAAGCTACGAATTATTTTAAAGGTGTGATTCATTTAAATGAGACAAGTGCTTTTTTATGGCAAGCCTTAGAAAAGGGTATGAGTAATAGGATAGAATTAACGAAAGTTTTTATGAAAGAATATAATATTGATAAAGAGACTGCATCAAATGATGTAGATGATTTTTTGAAAGTGTTGATTGGTGCGAATGTTATTGAAGGATAGTAGGACGATTAAAAAAGAATTAGCGAATAAAGGGTTCATATTAACGACTATTAGTGGTAATAGTATGAAACCTCTTTTAGATGACAAAAAAGATAGTGTTTATATTGAACCGCTATCAAAACCGCTTAAAAGAGGGGATGTCATATTATATGAAAGAGCAAGTAAACAACTAGTTTTACATAGAATTGTTAAAATTAGATCAAATACATATTATGTATCAGGTGATAATCAATATAGCCTTGAACGTGTTAAAAAGAATCAAGTTCTTGGCATTATGACAGCCTACTATAAGAAAGAAAACAAAAAAGAATTAAATAGATTTATCTATACGCTTTATAAGATTTTTATTAAATTAACTAGACCTTATCGGTATATCAAACTTAAATGGAATCAAAGACAAAAAACGAGGATAAACACATGAAAACAATACTAAAAAAAATATACACATTTAGCATTATATTATTATTGGTTCTCTTAATGGGAAATGTAGGAAGAATGAGTCATTTAAATCAAATTAACGCACAATCAATCGTTGAATCAAAAGGCGAATTAAGAGCAGCATGGATTACACCATTGACTGGAGAAGTAGCTATTTATACGACTGAACAAGCTTTCAAAAATGATATGAATCAAATTTTAGATATGCTGGAATACTATAATTTTAATGCCGTGATTTTTCATATCAGAACGCATAATAACGCGCTATATAACTCAAGTTTAAATCCAATTGCCTCTTGGTTTTCTAATGTTAACTTCAATTCCTTTGATCCATTAGATTGGTTGATAACTGAAACACATAAAAGAGGGTTAGAGTTTCATGCATGGTTAAATCCCTACCGATTAAGTACAACCTATGTCCCTAGTGCTTATCCTGTTACTAACCCAGCTTCAGATCCAACTAATGTTTTAACTCAGATTGGAAGTACATCAATAAGAATTTTAGATCCGGGATTACCAAATGTAAGAGAATTTATTACAGAAACGATTTTAGAAATATTAAACCAATATGATGTGGATGCAATCCATTTTGATGATTATTTTTATACTAATCTTGGGGCAAACGGGGCACTAAGTGGAACGACTACTATCTTAGATGAACCCGATCAACAGACGTTTATTGACTATGCTGGATCTTATAACACAAGTAGTGCAGCCGATAAAGCAGACTGGCGTAGAGACCAGGTTAACTTAATGGTTCAAAGTGTTTCAGATACCATTAAAAATTATAATCAAACTAATAATAAACATGTTCAATTTGGGATTAGTCCAACCGGTATTTATCAAAATGGAAATGGGGTTGTCACCTATGATTCAAACGGCAATCCGATTACAACAGGTTCAAGTACTGGAGGACAAACGCATTACGCGTCATACTTATTTGCTGATTCAGTTAAATGGCTGACTGAAGGTTGGTTAGATTATATACTACCTCAAAGTTATTGGGCAACAAATCATCCGGTTGCATCCTATTATGAAGTCATGGGGTGGTGGGATAAAGTTGTCAAAAACTTAAACGTTAATCTTTATTCAGGTATCGGTTTATACATGGCTGATAGTGCAAGCGAAACTTATGATTGGAAATCAAATAATTCAGAACTGACGACCCAACTTAATTATTTAAATAATTTAGAGAATGCCAGTGGTTTAAGTATCTATTCTTTACAATATATGACTAAAGCATATAACGGTGTTTTATCAGTTTCTGCTACCCAATTAACGAATGCCTTTAATAGTTCATTAACGACTAAGAAAGTTTTACCAGAAATAAAAAGCATGACGCCTACTGTATTATCAAAAGTATCTAACTTAAGACATGAAAATGGCATTTTATCTTTTGATTCCGTTTCTAACGCGAAACAATATTACATTTACAAATCAAATAGTTTAACCTATAACGATAGTGAAATAGTTAAAATAATCGGTAGAAATGAAACAGGAACGATCACCTACCAAACGAATGATATGTCAGATGATTATGAATATGGCGTAAGGGTGTTATCTTATACAAACCACTTAAGTGAACCTGCAGCAACGGGTTCAAACATTAAAACCATAGATGGCGCTTCTATCAGAACACAGACTGAAGTATCTTTACAAGGACTTAGATTTTATGGGCAATTAGATTTAGAGACTGTGGTTGATTCACAGGGGTTTTATTTGATATTTGGAGAGGCGAATGTGACTGATTTAGAACAAGCGCTTGAATTAGATCCAAACAATTTAATCATTAACGGGAAAAAAGTCTTTAAAAAGGAAATAGAATCTATAGATCCTGATGGTACTTTTTCAGTTGTTTTAACAGGTATACCTGAAGAGGGGTATATAGATAAAATAACGGCTGTTGCTTATTATGTTGTTTCTAATGTAACTTATTTATCACCTGTTTCAACTACTAGGTCGATTGGGCAAGTAGCCATAAAAATGGAAAATTCAAGTGAAACTAATCAAGCTTCAAGTGATATAATTAATCATTTATTATTGACTACTAAGAGATTAGAATTAGATGCTTTTGGGAGTTATTCGATTGTGGGCCTTTATGAAAATAATCATTTTAATCTAAGAAGTGAGTTTATTAAAGATTGGAATGCTAAATTTGGAACGACTTGGACGACTTTGACGAGAAATGAATTTTATTCAAATGCAATATTAGGTAAAGATACTGATCCAGCCTCGTTAAGAAATTCAAGAATAGATTTATTTTTTAATGATCCAATTTATAAAATAAAATGGGATTGGATTTTAGATTATTTTATAAGTGTTGATAGCGTAGTTTGGGCTACAAGACAAATTACTGCGATTAGAGGAGATGGCACATTTTCTGGACAATCAAACATCTATGAAGGAAAACACCTAATATTTTCTTTACTAAATTTCTTTAATCAAACGCATGAAGAAGATGGTTATCCCGCTAATAATTTTAGTGTGAGAGATAAATACTTATCCTTAATTAACTTCAATCAATCTATTTTGGTTCAACATGATAATTATAATTTCATAAAAATAGGCAGTACCATAAACTTACCTGAACCTCCTAGTGGTGCAGGTGTGTTTAGTCACTATTTAATAAATGGGGTTACTTATTCTCCTAATGATCTTTTTCTTGTAAATGAAAATGTTATCATACAACCTATCTATAATTGATTTTTCATTTCTAGATTTAGTCTTAAGTCTCATTGACAGGATTTACAAAGCATGGTAAACTGAATAAAAATACTTAATAAGAAAGTGAATCGATATCTATGAATTATTGTAATCATTGTGGTGAAAAGGTAAATCCAGGACAAGAGTTTTGTTTTAATTGTGGCGCTGAACTCAATAAACAAGGACAACAATCTCAACAACCAGGACAATACTATCAAAAACCCTCTAATACTCAATCCCAAGATACAGGTAGTCTAGGATGGGGCATTCTAGGCTTTTGTATTCCATTAGCGGGTTTAATATTATGGATTGTTTGGAAAGCTGATAGGCCAAGAGATGCTAAAAGTGCTGGTGTTGGAGCACTCATTAGTGTTTTGATAACTGCGTTTATGTATATTATCTATTTTATTTTGTTAGTTTCTCTTTTATCAGGAATGTAATATGGAAATAAATACTAGGATTAGTTTGTCTGAAAAACTAATCTTTTTATTACTATTATTAATTATACCGGTACATCTCATTATTATAATGTCTTTTAATGTGGGTTCTATTGATGAGGTTAATTATTATTTTATTACGAGTTTAGTGATAATGACAATCTTTATTCTTTCAACCGTTATTCAACTTATCTTTAAAAGACCTTATTTACCCTTATTATTAGGTTGTCATCAAAAATGGTGTCGCTCTTTTAAATCAATCCATAAGTATTTAGGTATTTGTGCCAGATGTAGTGGAATCTTATTAGGGCTTATTATCACGCCACTTATTTCAATCTTACCGTTTAATAAACTCTATGTTTTGATAGGCCTAGTCCCGCTAATTATTGATGGTTCACTTCAAAAGTACAAGAATTATGAAAGTAATCATACAAAAAGATTAATCACTGGTTTACTATCAGGACCAGGGATGGTTTTACTAATCGCCTATTTTCACTTTTGTATGGCGAAATTGATGCTATATTTACTAAATTTAATGGAATTAATCTAAAAAGAGATGGTTTGATATAATCTCTTTTTTTAGAGGTGAAATAGTTTAAAAGATTGACAACAGATTGATAATAAAGTAATATTAAACTAATGAAAGTACGGTAGTATAAACATATGAAAAATCAATCATCATTACCATCTAACTATGTCTTAAAAGAAAGTTATGATTTGAAGGGAAAGAAAGAAAACGCTAGAATACAAGTGTTGTTTTTTATGATTTGTATAATATTTGTGGGAATATATTTATTGTTAGAGCCTGTTAAATCAACACTACACGGAGGCTTAATCGCCGTAATTACAATTGTTGGCTTAGTAACCTATATGATTTTACATGAATTGACCCATGGTTTAACAATCTCATTACTCTCAAAAACGAAATCTACATATGCGATAAGGTTTCCTTTTCTTACTACGGGAACTGAGGCTTACTTAAATAAGATGAGCTTCATAATCGTGTGTTTAAGCCCATCAGTATTATTTGGTCTCATCATTGGGATTATATTGTTTTTTATCCCTCAAGATTATTTTTTATCATTATTTATTATATTTGGGTTAAACTTTGCTGGATCAAGCGGTGATTATTATCAAACATATATTGTCATGAAAACCAAAAGAGAATCTCTAATTAAGGATGATGGTGAAAAAACAAATATATTTCAAGAAATTGACTTGTTTGAGGGTCAACCCAATTAATAATGTTAATAGAAGAAGTTTGATGAGTAAGTACAAGATTAAATATTAAAAATGCTACTGTAAGGTAAGCATTTTTTTATATACTTGTTACTCATTTTAAATCAACTGTACCACTAACAACATGGGCTGAGGTCTTAGAAACAGATAAACTATCCCAAAAATCGATCCCAAATTTTATCGAATAATTTTGTCCTTTGACTAAATTGGTAAGGGATTTTGTATTTGAAAATATGAGTTTATCATCACTACTTAGAAAATCAACTTTGATTGATATAACTTTAATTTTGACATTCACTGTAAAATTAATAGTTATACTGGATACACTTTGATGACTTTCTAACCAAGTAATATCTCCATTCTGTATATCTCTTTCTATAGGAACCGGTATACTTTTAATTGGATCAGTAACATTAAATCCTTGTTGACAACCTGAAGCAAATAAAAAAAATGATAACATAAAAATTAAATATAATTTTTTCATAAGATTTCCTTTCTGGCATTATAACAATAATACAAATATAAGAATGATTTTACTTAGTTGGAAAGCATTATATTAAATTACAATCAGTAGGGTGTTCTATGAATAATTAAATTATTGAATTTTAGGTTTAGCAAGCAATTCATTGATGAATTATTTTATCAATATTTGAAAAAGTGAAACCGGTTTCCTATACTTCGTTGACTACAATTATTGCGTTTGTTATAATGAAGTTGAAATTGAAAGACGAGGTGCTTTGTATGGTAAAACTTAATAGTTTAATTTTTAAAAATTTGTTTGGGCTCGTGCTGTTGAGCTTATTTATGTTTGGCCTAACTGCCTGTGGGGTAAAGGTTGAAAAGATTGAATTAAATGTAACAGAACTTTTATTAGATCTTAATGAAGAATCTACTGCAATAGCAACTCTTACACCATTGGACATTGATGTAAAAGTCGACTGGAAATCTGATAACCCTGCTATTGCGACAGTAACAGAGAATGGTTTAATTAAAGGCATTGCGGTGGGAGAAACTACCATAACAGCAAGTGCTGGTGGTGTGACTGCGACTATTAGTGTCACGGTTGCAGACTTAAAATACAATGTGATTTTTAATACAGATGAAGGGACTTTGGTTCCTATTCAAACCATTAGAAGAGGTCAAAAAGTCACACAACCAGAAGATCCAACTAAAGTCGGGTTTGAATTTTCTGGCTGGTATACGGCATCAAATTTAGCTGTTGAGTTTGATTTTAACACCCCTATTACGGCTAACACCACAATTTATGCTGGTTGGGAAGACATCATGGTAGCTGTTAATTTTGACACGACGGGTGGAGAAGTACTAGAACCGATTAATAAGGTCTATGGATCAGCATTATCGGAAACAGATTTAGCGGTTATGCCTATTAAGGTAGGTCATACATTTGTGGGATGGTTTTTAGATACAGAACTCTCCGTATCAGTTGAAGCGGGATTGATCATTACGGAATCAATTTCAATCTATGCCAGTTGGGCAGTCAATGATTATACAGTTAATTTTGAATTAGATAATGATGAAACAATTGATCCGGTTGAATTATCTTATGGTTCGTTAATTGTTGTCGATACACCAAGTAAAGAAGGTTATGAATTTGGCGGTTGGTTCACCGATGAAGAACGCTTAAATGCTTTTGATATACTAGAAGATACAGTTTACGGGGATATGACGCTTTATGCAAAATGGAATATTGGCAAATCAACCGTTTCGTTTAATAGTAATGGCGGTTCTTCAGTGCCAGACAGATTAGTTGAAACCTATCAACCAACCTCTAAACCTGCTAATCCAACTAAAGTTAATATGTTGTTTGTGGGTTGGTATGAAGATGCAAGCTTAACCAAAGCATTTGATTTTAACACCCCGATAGTAGGAAATATTACCCTATATGCGCTCTGGGAAATTGATCCTTCTCTAGCAAAAACAGTTGAATTCGAGTTAAACGGTGGAAGATTTCCATTAACGTCAACAAATTTCTTTATTAAATATGGTGTTAAACCACTATTAACCTTTACGGGATTTATTTTTGACGGAAACCCATGGAATAACGATACAAACGGAATTTATTTACATGTTCAAAATAATAAAGCAACAGGAAATTACTGGCCAAAAGCAGGATTAAAACGAAATACTCTTGGTCAATATGAAGTGGTTGATTTTGTTGCGAGTGGGGCCATTAAATCGGCTAACTATGATTATGTCATTTCTGCTTGGGATCAATCAGGTGACATCTATCAGTTTGTCATGAGTCTACAAATCGGACAAATTATTACGATTACTGGTGCAGATTTAACAAATGACACTGTTGAAGGCACTACATTTGAGAGAGCAATTGTCAATGTTTATAATGCTTCATCAGTATTTGGTGAAATCAATAAAAATCTATTATTAAGTGTGCCAAGTCTACCACTTCCTGTCAAAGATGGTTTCACTTTTGCGGGATGGTATGATAATGCTGAATTTACCGGTGATGCTCTAACAAGACTATCTGCTAGTGCTAAGTTATATGCGAAGTGGGAATAAGTATCACAAACTAGTATCAAATAGTTAAGCTAGAACTAAGCGTGTAAAGTAAACTATTAACGATTAAAGCTTGTCTTTGAGTGAAATCGAGTCAGGCTTTAATTTTTGGTAAAATAAATTATTTATATGGGAGAATAATTCATGAGAAAAATGTGGTTGCTGATTTTAATGATGTCATTTTTATTGGTTGGTTGTGTCAACACACCAATAGTTGATGATGACGATGATGATGACAAAGAAAAACCTCTTATTACTTTGAGTGAAGTGTTGGGGTTGGTTAATGAGACTAAAAATCATTATTTAACGGCTAGTAATATTGATATATTGCTTGAAACAGAAACAAATAATGAAATTGCTAGTTTAAGAATTAACTATGAAATTGATGGTTTTACGATTGAAAACTTTAAATATGCTGTCGAAATAGATAGTGATGTATATGAAACTTATATTAAAGAAGGTATTCAGTATATTAATTTTAATAATCAAAAATCTCAAAAAGCGATTGATAGAGATTTATCAAGAAAAGTAATCTCTGAATATAGTTTTAATTTCATCACAGAAAACTTTTTTAAGATACATACCAATGATTATTTTAACTGTTTAAAGGTTGTTTCTGAAAAAGATGGTTTGGTGATGCTTACTTTAGATAAAACAAAGACAAATACTTTAGAGACATTGAACCGTTTAAGTGATGATCTTTTTAGTGGTATCACGGTTGAGTCAATTGAGGTAAAGATCAATTACTTAAATAATGAAATTGTTAACATTGAATCTGTTATTAGCAGTATAGAAGGCGCTGAAATAAAGTTTTTATTAAACTTTAAAGCTAATACCCACTCTATATTTAACTATCCAGATGATTTAGCAGATTATCCAGTACAGGAATAGGAGAATACAATCATGATGAAGTTAATGAAGAGACTAACAACTCTGTTTATATTAGTTTTCACCTTGGTAGTTCCGATTACGGCTGCAGAAACAGATATTACCGATATTGGGATAGCGAAATACTATACTGAATCCGTTAAAAAAGAAACTTATTTACGTAACGGTGTTTATCATGTTACACATACAGGTTATACCAGTGCCATTGAAGGTGAAGTAACGGATATGGGAATGGGCGTAGAAGAGGAGTTTGTTCCAAATAAATATTACGCTCAGCAAGTGAGTATTCTTGATATACCAGCAACATCCAATGCATCACTTATTCCATGGGCTTATATAACCGATAGTGCTTGGAACTTGGAAACAGTCGGAAAAATTGCGAAAGATTATGAGTCTAAACATCCAGGGGAAAAGGTTATTGCCGCTGTTAATGGTGATTTTTACGATATTAGTGGTGGTAAAATGTATCCTTATACACCCAATAATATTCATGCCGCTAATGGGGATATATTTAAGAGTGTGCATACCAATAGTGCCGTAGGATTTTTAAATGATGGTTCTACGAATCCTTTAGTTGGTAATAAACCAATTATTAGAAACGCTAAGCCAACCTTGGCAATCTATGATGAAAATGATATTTTGATTAAAGAGTTTATGATTGATCAAGTGAACGAAGAACCTAATAGTAATGAAACGTCTGTTCTTTATCCAAGATATGGTGTTCTAGAACACCAACAACCACCTAAATCCATTTCCGTTGATGTTGCAGGTGCTTATATTGTTCACAACGGTGAATATTCGATTCCTTATAGTGGTGTACCAGGTATTTTTGGTTATGAAAGTGATAGTCAAGATTTCTTTGGAAAAGGAATTATTACTGATTTTGGTGATGGTTCTTTAGGTCCAAATGATTTTGCGATCAAAACAAATAACACTGAAGTTGAAGCAACCTTAAAGATTGGTTCAAAGATTAGAGTTCAATATGAATTTACGGGTGATTTTGAAAATGTAGATAATATCATTGGGTATAATCAAGCAATTCTTTATAATGGGTCAAAAGTAGGTAATATTAAACAACGTGCACCAAGAACGATGGTTGGGGTTAAAGCGGACGGATCATATATATTAAGTGTTGTTGATGGACGTCAACCTGATAAAGGCATGTATGGCGCAACCACAGCTGAAATGGCAGCTATTTTAACACATTATGGAGCAGTAGAAGCCTATAATCTAGATGGTGGTGGATCTTCGGCAATGGTTGTACTAGATGAACAAACGGATACATTTAAGGTAGTTAATACCTATTCTGATTCAAAAGAACGACCTGTTTCAAATGCCTTATTGGTGGTCGTTAAAAATCCAGTATTAGAGATAAAACCGGTAGAAATCACTTCATCTTCAATCAAATTAGAAGTAGATGTTAAAATAGAAAATGGTTTTAATCAAGACAACTTATATGTAGAACTTAACGGTGAAAAGAAACCAGTTATCAACAATGAGGTTTTATTTACTAATCTAAACAAACAACAAAATTATCGTTATGAAGTGTACTATAAAGATAACGATACTTATATCCGTTTAAATATCTATGATGAAATTAAGACCGCTAAAAATCAACTAATACTTGAATCTATTAATATTTATTATGAGGGCAATGATTTAGTGTTCTATCTTAATATTTTAGATAGTGATAATGTGTTTGTGAGTGGTAAGGTAATCTTAGATGATAGAGAGGCTAATATCATTAAGGGTGTGGCAATATTCAGAGGTTTTAAAGGATCAACCTTTGATTCATTTAAACCTGAGATTGTCTACAACCTTGGTACAGTAGAAGGTGAAAAAACAACTGAAATTAGTGATTATGTTATCTATACTGAAGCGGATGTATTAATCGATTTTAGCATGAATAAGTTTAATAATTTTTATCAACCAAATGATTAGGAGGGAACCATAACAATGAAAAAGAGACTAACCTTAATGGTACTAATGATACTGGGGAGTTTTATTCTAACGTTCAGCCCTCGCTTGAGTGCGGTAACTGAAGAAGCCTACGCCATTAACACGAATCCAGGTGAGAACGCCAATGTGGAAATGCGTGTATCTTGGCATATGGCACTTGATAAAATTAATGGGAAAATAGTTTACACAACTAAAACAGATACAAATTGGGATAACGCAATAACCCTTTACCCAGATAGTTATGAATCGAATGCTTTTTATGGGTTGAAGTTCCTCCATTATCAAGCTGTTTTAACGGATTTAGAACCAGCAACCGAATATATGTATCAAGTCGGTGAAACAAATCTTAGTGAAACCCATTATTTTAAAACTGCCGGAAGCCCTTCATTTAGTTTTGTTTGGGCCGGTGACTGGCATACTTATACCCCAATTCCTACGAGACTAGAATCAGCAATGGCCATTGTTGAAAAAGCTAAAACAGTAGAACCTAATCTTGACTTTTTCTTTTCAACAGGGGATGTAGTCGCTTACGGAAGTGATTACGGTGACTGGGTAGATTTATTTAATAGTAATCCCTATAAAGAATATATGTGGGTCAATATGATTGGTAACCATGATGCCTTAAACAATGTCGTTGGACCTAATAATGATAATTATTTTGCCGCAACCCATAACAATCCTAAAAATGGTTATGCAGGGCAAGAAGGAAAGAGTTATTATTTCAAATATAATAATGTGTTATTTTTCGCTTTAAATAGTGAAGACTTGGGTTATGTAACACCAGTTAGTGAGGTTCAAGCGTGGATGGCTTCGGTTATTAAAAATAACCCAACCCAGTATATCTTTGTTTCGCTACATTACCAATGGTTTAATGGTGTTACAGGCAATACTAGCCAGTACGCTAACTGGAAAACGTTTTTTGATGAACATCAAGTTGATTTGGCACTTGCTGGAAACAACCATGTTTATGTAAGATCGAAGAGACTTTACGAAGGTCAAGTTAATTCTGAAAAAGGAACGGTTTATATTCAAGTTCCTTCATCAGACAATGACCGTGGTCAAGTTATGAAAGATACGTATTCGAATGAAAATATAATCGCGAAAAGATGGACTGAAGGCGTTAATACAGTTGGCGCGATTATTGTTACTGTCGATGCGGGAAAGATAAAAACACGTTTAATCGATAGAGATGGAAAAATAGTGGATCAAGCCACGATATTCGCTCAAAAACAACCTCTTTCGATTGATAAAACAAGTTTCAAAGAAAGTTTTAGTGCTTATCCCTCAATTAAAGATGAAAATTCAGTGGTGATAACTTCCTCAGTAGAAGGCATCGGTAGAATTGAAAAAATAGAGTACTATCATGAAAGTACTTTGTTAGGGACAAACTACTATGTTAAAAGAAATGATCTTTCTTATACCCTTAATAATGTTCAAGGATACCATAAAATAACCGCAAAAATATACTATAATGATAAAACAACCGAAGAAGTAGATATAAAAGTCATTAATCAAGATTTTTATGAAATTAACAATCTCGCCACCATTATTAATAACACGGATTTGTATTTAAAGTGGGATTATCAAGGGGAGGCAACACTTAAGGCATGGGTGTTTGTTAATGGGGTTAAGTATCAGGAAGTATCTTTAAGTGATGAACTGGTTTTAATTGAAAACGGTTCTATCACAGATGACATCGAAATCAGAGTTGATGAGAATAGTTTATCCGGTTATTACCACAGTAAGTACAATACTTTTGGTGATGTTAATTTAAATGGGATGATTGATGCGGAAGACATTGGTTTACTTCAACAATTCTTATTAGGAAACAACACAATTGATACCAATGCCTTGGCTTATTTAGATGTTGATTCAGACAATGAAATAACGCTTTATGATGTTACATATATTCACCTATTTATTAATAATTATTTAGATTCACTAGGCAATTCAGATACTTTTACCATTACCTATTTAGATATGTTTGGTGAAGAAATTTCTAAGGAGACAGTAAATCGTGGCGGTGCTGGAACCTATCCAACGTTCGCCCTTCCAAGTGGCTATATCTTGAGTGGATGGAGTAAAGATGTTAAATCCGTTAATCAAGATTTAATTGTCCAAGCGATTATTGAGATTGAGGGTAGTCATCATGAATAAGAAAAACCTTTTACTCATCCTTACATTACTCTTATCGTTATTTTTGTTTGGTTGTGAAAAAACAGATATTGATGACGATGATGATCCAGTGGTTACGCTTGAAAATATCACATTCAAAGATAATCAGACCATGTTCCAGTTTGATTTAGAAAGTTTTAGATTAAATGATATTGAACTCCAACTTAATTACTCTGATGGCACAAAAAAAATGGTAAAAGTGGATAAATCTATGATTTCCGATACAGACTTTAAAACACTTTTAACGACCGGACAGTATTTTATTAAGATTAATTATATGGATAGTCAGTTAGAAGCTTTGATTGAAATGTCATCAACACTCGGTTCACAAGGGAGATTGTCAGATATCACGGTTTATACTTTGTCACACCAAGACGGTGGAAAAACAATCTATGATGTTTATTCAACAGGTTTGAAAAACTATTATAGTTTCCAACTTGTAATCAATCATGCGTTTATCGCAAATGAAGTAACGCTTGAAGAAGTGATAACAGGCATTTCCTCTTTTAAAGTGGATGAGGATTCAATTAAAGTATTATATAGTTTTGGTGAAGCGGTTAGTGGGGATCAACATTTATTTAGGATTGTTATAGATTCTTTAAGTAACGCACCACTCAGTTTTAATGATTCAGAGAGTTTATTTCTCGGGTTTCAAAATAAAGAAGTCATAGAAATAACGGATGTAAGGTTTTTCGCTAGATAAGTTAAGATGAAAAAAGTTCTTGAGTTTAGTTCAAGAACTTTTTTATTATCGCGCGTTATTTTTCGTTTCATAATTGGTTTGATTATGATTTGGTTTATTGTAGGTTTTTTGATTAAAAGAGGGTTTGTTGTTGGTAGATTTTTGCCAAGTAGATTTAGATTTCTTATTTGAGGTTGCGGTATTCGAATAAGCATTATTTGACTTAGGTTTATAAGGCGATTTATCACTAGCAGCATAACGCTTTGGTTTATTAGAGGATTTATCATTATTGGGTTTGCTAGAAATAGGTTTATTAGATCTGGGTTGACTAACTTTTTTTTGTTTTGGTTTTTCAATAAACTTAGCCGTTAACGCTTCATTCGAAAAAGGGTGGTCAACCATCGTTAGTTTTTGATCAATGTGTTTTTCAATGGTTCGTAATAATGATTTTTCTTCATAGGAACAAAAAGATAAGGCTCTACCACTTAAACCGGCTCTACCCGTTCTCCCTATTCTATGAATATAGGTTTCAGGTGTTTCTGGTAAATCATAGTTAACTACCACATCTAAGGCTTTTATATCCAAGCCACGTGCCGCAATATCAGTAGCCACTAATACGGTTAAACGGCCTTTTTTAAAATTCAATAAAGCCCGTTCTCGATGGGCTTGAGATTTATTTGAGTGAATCGCTTCAGCCTTTATTTCTGCTTTTTCTAATTCTTGAACGACTTTGTTACAGCTATGTTTGGTTCGCATGAATACTAAAACTGAAGCGATGTTTTCAGTCTTAATCAGTTCAATTAATAAAGCCGTTTTTTGTTTCTTAGTAATAATATATAAAGATTGCGTGATAACATCTAAAGTAATAACTTCTGGCGCAATGTCAATTCTAATGGGACTTAAGAGAATATCTTTCGCTAAATATTCTATTTCTTTAGAAATAGTCGCTGAAAATAAGAGTGTTTGTCTGTTTTTAGGGACACTTTCGATAATTTTATTAACATCTTTAATAAACCCCATATCAAACATCATATCCGCTTCATCAATAACTAAATATTCAACTTGATTGAGATGAATAATGTTTTGATTCATTAAATCTAGCAAGCGACCTGGCGTCGCAATTAAAACATCAATGCCTTTATATAAAATGCTTTCTTGTTTACGTTGATGCACACCACCATAAACGGCAGTATTCTTTAAATTTAAAAATCTTGAATAACGGGTAAAGTTTTCACTTATTTGGTTAGCAAGTTCTCTGGTTGGGGTTAAAATCAAGGCTTTAATTTTTCTTAAAGCTTGTTGATCTTTAGTTTGGTAAAGTTTTTGTAAGATTGGGATGGCGAATGCGGCTGTTTTACCAGTACCAGTTTGAGCACTTGCTAGGATATCTTTCCCTTCTAATATTAAAGGAATTGTTTCTGTTTGAACTGGAGTTGGTGTATCATAATTAGCCAACTCAATCGCTTTTAATATTGGATTAATAATTTGTAAGTCATTGAATGTCATAGTTCTACTTTCTGTCAAAAAAAAATAAGGTGCGGTAACACCTTAATAATAACGGTTATATTTTTGTTACGGGTTATTATATCAGTTAAACACCTAAATAACAAGGATAATATTTTTTTTATTTTAAACAATGGTTATAAACGCACATTAAACAGTTAACGATATTCATAAAGGGGTCATTCTATAATCATTAGTTTGTTAAAGGGTTTATGAGGTGAAATAAATTAAAAAGTTTTTTTCCAATTCAAAATAACCTTTTTAATATATTGTTTCGAAACCTTTTTATAAGAGATATTATATTTTTTAAGTTCACTTAATGTATTAGATTGGGAAATTAATTTATAGCTTGAGGTGAAATCATAGGTTAAATCGGGATAAATAGTTAAAACACTTGGAACATACAAGTGATAATTAATCAGTTTTGGTTGATTCATAACAATCTTGATAATGGTTTGAGCGATAAAATCAACTGGAGAAATATCAATTTCATAACTACTATTTAAAGAATTATTTTGGTTATTGAGTCTTTTCACCATTTGATAGATGGCATTATTTTCTTTGTTTCTTTGAAATTTCAAATCACTATAGCGTGGCATTAGATTACCAATTCTTAGGATATATATGGGGATGTTATCGGTTTTTTTACACTCTAACAATAAATCTTCAGCTAAGCGCTTAGTTTTAAGATAATAGTTTGAATAACTTCTTTGGCTTAAAACTTGATCCTCATCTAGATATCTTTTTTCAGCTAGCAGTAGCCCAATGGTTGAGGCATGAAAAATAGGGATTTTTTGATAGTTTGAGAAGGTTATTAAGCTATTAACTAAATCAACATTGATGGGGATAAAATCAGTTTCTTTTCCAACAAAATCGACTTTACCAGCACAGTTTATGACGGCATCAATACGATTTAATAGGTCATTATAAGTGTTTAGATTTAACCCAAAATTTGGTTCAGTAATCTCAGAAACGTATACTTTAACTCGGTCCATGTCAAGTTTTTCATTAAAATAGTAATTAAATGTATCTAATAAATAGGCAGGGCCATCTAAATGTTGATGGGTTCTTATCATAACACTGATATGGAAATTAGTCTCCTTTAATAAATAATAAAGGACGTGACTACCCAAAAATCCTGTACTACCCAAAAGTAGAAGATGTTTAATAGACTTGTGTTCACTGTGATTGATTAAGGAATGTTGTTGGGGTGAAGGGTGTTTAAAGGGAGTCTTATTTAAATAAACCATCGAATCAACAATTCTTGGGGTTTCATTAAAGATAGTAAGCGGTAGTTCAATCCCAATTTCATTTAACTCAAACATTAATGTTAAAACATCAATTGAATCAACCCCAAAATCATAGATAGTGTCATCTTCATATAAGTTATCGATTTTAAAAACTTCTTTCAGTTTTTCAATGAAGATTTTTTCGATATCATTTTTTGGATTATATACTTTTTTATTGTTATTATCGACTAAAACTAACTTTGTTTTACCACTATCATTTAATAATATATCATTGGTAATGTGAATTTGAGAAGGCAAATAGATATTAGGAAGTTTCTTTTTTAAATAGTTATAAATAGATTTAACCGTTTCATCTTTACAGACTAAATAAGTATGAACATCATCATTAGAGACAATTGTTTTTGATTGAATAACATTAGGGTGGTTCAAAAGTATTTTATCGACTTGTTCAATGTCGATTCTAATCCCATTTTTCTTAATTTGTTTGTCTTTTCGACCCACAAAAACTAGGTTATCTTGGTGATCTATATAACCAAAGTCACCCGTCTTATAATAATTTGTACCATTAATCTTAACAAACCCACTGGGGTGATAGTCTTTGGTGTAACCTGATGATAAACAAATGCCTGATAATACAATTTCTCCAATATAGCCATTGGGAAGGTTTATAAAATTTTCATTTTTTATTTCTACGCTACAACCATCAAAAGGCTTACCTAAAGTAATCTCTTCATCAAAGACCGGAGTGCTTGTTACAGCAATACTAGCTTCAGTTGGGCCATAAGAGTTGTAGAGGGTGGCCTTAGAAACTTTTCTTAACGCATTTACTAAAGATTTCCCAAGTATTTCTCCCCCAGACACAATAACTTTTAAAGAAGTTAGGATCTCCGGTTTATATTTTATTATTAATTGAAGTATTGAAGGGGTCGTAGAAAGAAAATCGTTATTTAATAGATGGGGGTTATTTAGATTATTTAGATCCCCTAATGTTAAGGTTTTACCTAATAATAAGCTTAAAAAGATATTTTCTAATGAAATATCAAAGTTAAAAGATGCAAGATTTAAAACAGTATTTAGTCCTTTTAAATCATGTTGATAGTGATGTTGTTGAAGACAGTAATTGACGATGCCAATCTCATCAACTTGAACCGCTTTGGGATGACCCGTAGAGCCACTTGTAAAATAGATACCTAAAACCGTGTTGTCACGGATAAACGGGTTTTCTTGAAAAGGTTTATTATCGGTAAAGAAAGAATCGTTTATAACATAAGTTACGTCCGCAACACTTTGATAGATCTCTTTGACTGAATCTGTTAAATTTTCAGGTAAAAAGGTGTAGGTGTTATTCGATTTAAGTACGCCCATTAAAGCGATGATACGATTAATCTTATCACTTAGATCAATTTGAATTACTTGTTTGTTAATACAGGCTTTTTGTAACATAAAGGAAACCTGATCAGACTTTTCATCAAGTTCATTATAACTAAGATGATGATTACCATCTATCAGGGCAATTGTGTTTGGATTAGAATTGACTTGTTGATTAAATAAATCAAGTAAACGTGGTACGTTTTTGTTAGAAGCAGTCAATATCTTTAAAGATTCGGTTTCAATAAGAGTAGATATCTTTGAGGTTGGATTTTTAAGGATATTTTTTAGACGGTTCATGACACGATTAACATATCCATTACGTTCTTTGGGGTGATTAAAAACGGATTCTTTAAAAGCGAATGACAACAAATAAACATTTTCAGGGGTTCTTTTTTCAATATATAATAAAGTAGACAGGACTGATTTTTTATTGACCAGTGTTTTTAGTTTATAGTTACCATTATAGTCATTTTCAAATGGCGTTAAATAGATGACCATTACATCAAAGAGTTGTTTGATACCATTGTTGTGGATTGATTTTAAGATATCCTTATAAGGGTACATTTGATGACGATAAGTCTTCAAATGATTCGTAATGTTTTTCTTATAAGCTTCTAAAAATGTATCTGCAGGATTTATATCAATTGATAAAGGTAATGTCGCTACTAGCATGCCGCCGATGTCTTTTTCATTCTTTTTTCGGTTATGACTTGTGATACCTAAAGTGACTGTATCACTGCTATTAACAACCGATAATTCTATGGCTAAAATTAATTCAAATAAAATTTGAGGCGAGCCACCATAAACCGATATGAATTGATCGATTAATTCGGTTTCAGCGGGTGTTAAAGCGTGTTTCACGTTGATGATAGTCTCTAAATCCTTACTGATACACGAAGGCTTGGCATAAGTTTCTTGTTTGATAGAAAACTTATTCCAATAGTTCTTATCGATGAAGAACTGTTTAGAGGTTAAGTAATCCTGCTCTCTTTTTAAGTAGTTATCATAAGATGAAAACTTAAAATCTGGTTTATTATTGAGGCTATTTAATAGTTTAGTAGCCAACAAATTCATTGTATAGCCATCACAGACTAAATGGTGTAATACGAAGACGATTGAAATATAATCCTTAACGCTAACAAGCATCACTTTATAAGATTTTTCTTGAGGATTAATAGTTTCGTTGAAGTATTCAGCAATGAATGTATCGTCCCAACGATCTTTAAATTCACAATAATCAAAGACAATTGGTTTTTTATCTAAATATTGATAGAATTGATTGTTTTCCTCAACAAATTTGTAGTGAATAAAATCAACCTGGTCTAGAACATTTTCCACAGCTTTTTTTACATGATTGAGATTGGTTTCATTGTATAAATGTAAAACCCCACCAACATTGGAAGGATATTCTTTGCCATAATATTTATTTGCGTGTAGAAAGCTTAATTGATGTTCTGATAATTTTTTCATTGTTACTCCAAACAAAGACAATTAAAAAGGTTATTGGTGAACCGCTTTACGTTTATTAACAGTATAACATAAAATAATCTGATAGTACTAAGCACTATCAAGGGATTAAAATCAAAATAGAGTAAAACAGTGTATAAAAAAATTAAGATTATTCCTATACGGTAGAATAATCTCAATTTAAGTTTGGATATATGGAGGAGCTAACAAACTATGAAATTTGTCTCCATATTGACACAAGTGTCATTATATTTAAACAATCTTAATCAACTAATAACTTAAAAAATAAACTTAGGAGCGTAAATAATAAAGTGAATTTAGTCTTAAAATTGTTTTTTATAGATTACATTAGGAAACTGAAATAAGGTCACTACTAAAACTAAACATATGTATTGAAGGTATATTTCAAGCACATTATAACTAAAATATCTTGTAATAATGATGGATTGAACAACCAGTAAACCGATCACAAACAAATTGATGATGGGTTTAAAATAAAAGTGATTAGAAAGTATAATAACGGCGATAAAAATGAATAAGATACCACCACAGATTGTTAAGGAAAGAACTATGTTTTCACTTTTATTGAAAAAGAGTCCAGTCAGAAAAATCGCAATCCCTGAAAGTAGTGGATAAAATAACAGTATTCTTTTTTCTATTAATCTACTCATACTTACCTCGCATCCAGCTATAAATAGCATCTTTGGATTAAACTCTTAACAAGCATTGATAACATCAGTTGACTTAAAAGAATCATATAAAAATAGTGTGAATTAATAGTTATCATAGCAAATGGGCTATGTATATAAACCATTTATAGAGGTTAAATGATTTTTTCACTTATAACCAATGACATAAGGTAATCTTGGGGTTTCAAAGTCGACCTCATTAATATCTGCAGAAATAGTTTGTGAACCGACACTTACAAAAACAAATAAAAGCATTAATATTACCGCTACAATAGCAAATCGTTTTTTCATTATTAAAACCCTCCTTACAGTTATGATATAATATTTATAGGGGTTAAACTAGGCCCTCTAAGGGCCGTTTTTGAAAAGGGGGGTATCATTTCTTGTTATCAGATATTCAAAAAACCATTATTCACCTAGATAATATTCGCATTCAAAAGAAAATAACGGTCTTAGAATTATGTGAAGGTATTTGTGGTGATAGACAATATCGAAAATATTTATCTGGTGAAACCAATATTTCAGAAAAAAGATTGATGGAGTTTGTTAATAAATTAGGGATTGGTTCAAGAGATTTTTATTATAGTCTTTATGATAAGGATAGATATGATTTTGAAGAGATTAAGACGCTATATTTAAAATTAGAAGCTAAAAATTATGACGGTTTTGATGAAAAATTAAAAGCCCTCTCTAAACTTGAAGGGCTTAACTCCTATAACCAAAGATTTTTAATCTTTATCCAGGCTGAGTATTCTCTTGGTAAAAAAGAAATTTCTGAAGCCCAGGCAATTATCAAGTTTTCTGAAATAAGTGAGTACCCAGAGTGTATTAATAAGAACGTTTTTGATTTTGTCGATATTATTTCTTTACACTTAATCGCTCAACTGGAATATAAACAAGGTAAGACCGGATCGGTTGATTTGTTATTAAGAATTCTTAGGGATCGAGATATCATGTATTTGTCCTCAGATAACGAAAGCATATTACCTTCAATATACTCAAATGTTTCTATTATTTTAGGAAGACTTGGACGTATTGATGAGTGGATATCTTTGGCCTCTGAAGGCGTGAAATTTTGCCTAAAAAATGATTATGGACATTCACTTACTAGACTCTATTACTCCTTATCAATGGCAAATAAGCAATTAAATAAGTTGGATCAAGCCGAGTATTATGCCGCACTATGTTTCGCTAATACGATTACGAGAAAAAACATTAATCAGGCCCAACAGTTTTATAAATTACTGAAAGATGATTTTAACAAAGATCCTTTTCAAATCATTATTGAATCAAAGGATAAATTTCTACTGAATAAAGAAAAATAAAAATGAATTTTAATTAAAAAGAAAAGCGCTTGATGGCGCTTTTTTTCATACTTAAGTTTGGTGTAGATAAGGAAACTCGAACTATTTCTATTAAATAGTCCTAAAAATAAACTATTCTAATAGAAAATCAATTATATTTTTATGGATTATCCCTTCTTTTGAAAAATTGATTTTATCCATGGATAAGATGTATTTTGGATATTGATCATTAATATTTAATAGGGATCTGAATTCTCTTTCAACTACTTTATCACTAGCAAGTAAATAACAAACTTGATAATATATTTTTTGATCATTTTTGACTGCGATAAAGTCAACTTCATATTCTCCTTCATAACCAACATAGATCTCATACCCTTTTCGTTTTAATTCTAGAAATACTATGTTCTCTAATATTTTTTCAATATCAGATTCATTGTTAAATAATAAACTTCTAAAACCTTGGTCATTTATAAAGATTTTTTCATTGGTTTCTAATAGTTTTTTTCCTTGAATATCATACCTTTTACTTGAATAAATGAAAAATGCTTCATTAAGGTAGTTTAAATAATTATAAAGTGTTTCTTTTGAGATGTTTCGGTTTTCTTTATTAAAGTAATTCATGACATTTTTAGCACTAAAATGTTTAGAAGTGATACTCATGAGATAATTAATGAAGTTCTCAAATTGATTAACATTTCTAATTCGATATCTTTCAACTAAATCTTTAATTAAAATGGAATTAAAGAGGTCTCTTAATATCCTTTTCTTTTCTAAATCAGAGTTGAAAGCTTGGACTTGAGGTAGTCCACCATAATTAATAAATGTAACAAAGGCATCATCTAGTTTTGTTGTTTGATGGTATTGTAAAAACTCTTTAAATGAGAAAGGAAATATTTCAAAACTAATATACCTGCCTGTAAGATAGGTAGATAGTTCACTAGATAACATCTTTGAATTAGACCCAGTTAGATAGATATCAACATTTTTATCTAAAAAAGAGTTAATAATATCTTCAAATCCATCCACCTCTTGGATTTCATCCAAAAACAAGTATGTTTTAACCTCTTTTTGAAGACGCTTATTGATATGCTTGAATAGTATGTTTTTATCTCTAAAGTCAATATTTTCAAATAAATCTAGTTTTAAATGAATGATTTGATTATCCTCTACACCATTCGATTTTAGATCCTCAATTAATTGAAGAAGTAGTGTAGATTTTCCCGACCTTCTAATGCCAGTTATAATTTTGATTATTGGTTTATTATAAAATGGGCGTATCAAATTTAAATAATAGTCTCTTTTTATCATAGACGTCACCTCTTACTCAAATTATACATTTTTCGTTCGATATAATCAACCAAAACATACAAAAATATGAAAAGTGTTCGTTATAACCATATAAAAAATACCAGTGTAAATTAACTATCTCTATTTATACTAGGATTTGTGGGATGTATAGTTTTTAATTAATATTTCATAAATGCTAGTTGTTAAATAAATAAGAATCAAGCAAAGAATGATAAATTATTTAGCCATATTGGACTTTATAGTCTTAATCCTTTGAATGAATCTATAAGCCATATCTTCATAATAATCAATTTGTCTATCCTTAGTATGTTTGTAAAGTTATTTTACAAACTCTTTATAATAAACCTCGTCAATTTTCTCTTTTTGTTTTTGTAGAGTTTGTAATTGCACTTTTTGCGCTATTTTGTTGTAACTTTTTGTGATAAATCATTCGAATTATTGATGTTTAAAATAAAAAAATATAAATTTAGATATAGTTGCGCAACTCTGATGGTAAAAAAAAATCTAATGTTTTACAGAAACAGTTAGGCTATTCAAACATTAAGGTAACTTTTAATATTACTTGCATTTCGAATTAGAGGATCAATCAAATGAAGCAAAGCCTATTTTCAAAGGGGAGAAATGTTGAACTAAACACCATTTTTAAATTAGATTTAAGAAGTTTAATATAAAAAAACAAATAGATTTTATACACAAGGAGTCTTAAAACAATAACAATAAACGCTGTAAAATTATGTATAATTAAGTGTATATTCATAATCATAAAATGCAAATATATACAAATAAATATGAAAAAACGGCTCTATAGAGCCGTTTATTCATAATTTTTATTGGTGGAGATGAGGGGACTCGAACCCCTGTGCAAAACACTACCTCGTTATACTTTCTACAAGTTTAGTCCTTCATTTGAATTCATTATAGAGCCGTAGAAGAACGTACTACTCTATAACTAACCTTATTGATTCGTCTAACACCTTAAGGTGGCAGAATGCTAGATATAACTTACTTCTGTACCTGCACTAAAGTGTAAGTAACTCTAGATTAGGCTCGTGCTTTTTCTTAAGCTGCGAAAGCTAAATTTTGGTTTCCGGTTATTTAGAACCTCGAGCGTTTTTACTTGCGCAACCAAGACCTGCTTATACAACAAATAATGCCCTGACGAATCCATGAACATCCCCGCAGTAGTATTATATAACCTAACCCCTTAATAAGCAAATATAATATTTACTTATATTTACTTGACTTATGGTTTTATATTTATATAATAGTATTGATATGTTTATTTTAACTTAACTTTGAGTTTAAAAATACTAAACATATCACAGTTAAAGTTTGGCTTAATAAGGCTCTCTGTAACAGGGGGAGTTTACCTAAGTTAAACAGTGATATGGAGGGCAAAATGAAAAAATTAATTGAGCTTAGAAATGTAACAAAAGCTTTTGGAGAAAATGTTGTTTTAAAAGGTATCGATTTAGAAATTTATGAAAATGAATTTGTTACATTATTAGGACCATCTGGTTGTGGTAAAACAACCACCTTAAGAATTATTGGTGGTTTTGTTGATCCATCAAGTGGCGAGGTTCTTTTAAACGAAAAAAATATATTAGATATTCCAGCCCATAAGAGACCTACCAATACCGTATTTCAAAGATACGCACTTTTTCCACACTTGGATGTGTTTGAAAACGTTGCTTTTGGATTAAGGATGCATTCTAATAAAGCGAATATTAAGATTCAAACTGAAAAACTTAAAGAAGACTATCAAATTAGAATTGATCATGCTCAAGATTCAACCACTAAAAAGAAACTTAAATTAGAGTTAAATAAAGAAATAGAACTAATTAAAGATCCGAATATTCATCTTAAGCTAAAGATTGATAAACTAAAAAATAAGATTAAAACTCTTGATAAAACAAATCCAGAATTTGAAACACAAAAACAAAAGTTACAAGAGCAAATTAAAGCGATTAAAAATGATTTTGAAACACCTAAAGTTCGAGAAAAACGATTAACAGATAAAGTTATGAAATATCTCGCAATGGTTAACTTACAAGGCTATGAAAGAAGAAGTGTTCATAAACTTTCAGGGGGTCAACAACAAAGGGTTGCGATTGCCCGCGCGTTAATTAATGAACCTAAAGTGCTTTTACTAGATGAACCCCTTGCAGCGCTTGACTTAAAATTACGTCAAGAAATGCAATATGAATTAAAAGAAATTCAACGTAATGCCGGCATTACTTTCATTTATGTAACACATGATCAAGAAGAAGCTTTAACCATGAGTGATAAGATTGTTGTTATGAATGAAGGGGAAATTCAACAAGTGGGTAAACCAGAAGACATTTATAATGAGCCAATTAATACCTTTGTGGCTAAGTTTATTGGCGAATCGAATATTATTGAAGGTATCATGATTGATGATTATTTAGTTGAATTTGACGGGGTTAAATACCCTTGTGTCGATTATGGATTTAAACGTAATGAAATAGTGGACATTGTCTTAAGACCAGAAGATCTAGATATTGTTCCACAGGGGACAACACCGATATCTGGTGTGGTTGATAGTGTTGCTTTTAAAGGCGTTCATTATGAAATTGATGTGAAAACAAACACGAGAATCTATACCGTTCACACCACTGACTATCAACCAGAAGGTAAAAAAGTCAGTGTTAGTTTTGAAAAAGAAGATTTACATGTCATGGAGAAATGGTAATGTTTCATGGGCCATTACAAACCTCAGTAAGGGAAAAAAGAAAGGTTAAGGTTAAACCTTATACTTTCTTAGGGATCCCTTATTATGTCTTACTATCAAGTTTGATAATTATCCCCTTACTATTAATTATATTTTATGCCGTTACAATACAGGAACAAGGCTTATATTATAAATTTACTTTAATATATTTCAGACAGTTTTTTAATGAAACTGAGTTTGTAAAAGTGATGGCAGATTCAATTGTTCTAGCCCTTATGACAACTTTGATTTGTTTGTTTATTGGTTATCCTTTAGCTTATTTCATTACCAAAAGAAAGCCAATCACGCAAGCCATATTAGTTTTATTAATTACTGCGCCGATGTGGGTTAATATGCTAATTAGAACCGTTGCCTGGAAACAAATATTTGATATGATTAACCCAAGGTTATTAGGCACGGATTTTGCCATTATTGTGGGGATGGTTTATGTGTTCTTACCCTTTATGGTTCTCCCGATTTATACAGTTTTATCAAAGATTGATCCGTTACTTTATGAAGCATCTGCTGATTTAGGGGGGTCTAATTTAAAGACATTTAGAAAAGTAACATTACCCTTATCCATTAGTGGCGTTCTTTCAGGTATTACAATGGTGTTGTTACCGGCCGCTACCACGATGGTTATCCCTAGATATCTAGGGCAAAACCGGGTGTTAATTGGGACGTTAATTGAAAGAAAGTTTTATGATTCTGGTAACTGGGGCTACGGGGCTGCGATAGCGATTATCTTATCGTTGATTATTATGGTAATGGTGTTATTTACGAAAAAATTAGATCGAAATAAGGAGGTTGAACGTGATGAAAAAGCATAATAACCTCTTATCAGGTATTTTTATCTTTTTGGTCTTATTATTTGTATACGCACCGATATTTAGTTTGGTATTATTTAGTTTTAATGCCAACCGAAGTCTAACCACTTGGGGCGGCTTTAGTTTTGAGTGGTATGGTGAATTATTTAGATCAAGAGAAATTATGAACGCCGTCGTTTGGACATTCATTATTGCGATACTTGCGACCATTATCTCGGTTATTGTGGGGACGTTTGCGGCCATCGGATTATCAAAAAATAAGAAGTTATTTAGAAATGTCGTGATTAACTTAAATAATATTCCGATTGTAAACCCAGAAATTGTTACCGCCATCGGTTTATTACTCTTATTCCAATCTTTAAAACTTCAAGGCGGTTATGGAACCATGTTACTGGCTCATATTGCCTTCTGTACCCCTTATGTTATTATCACCGTGTATCCGAAAGTAAAAAGTTTAGATCCGAGTTTAATTGAAGCGGCACAAGATTTAGGTGCTACCCCAATGCGGGCTATATATTATGCGGTGTTCCCCCAAATAAAGGTCGCAATATTTGCCGCCGCGGCAATTGCTTTTACAATGAGTTTTGATGATTTTGTGATATCTTACTTTACAGCGGGATCCACAGGTACGAATATTTCAATTTATTTATATACTTTAAAACGAGGGATTCCCCCAACCATTAACGCTTTATCAACGATTATGATATTGGTTGTTACAATCGTGGTAACACTTAATTTTATTTTAACTAGAAAACAATATAAGGAGGTTTAAGAATGAAGAAAATAATTGGATTTACTGTATTACTAATCAGTATTGTTACTTTATCGGCTTGTAACACTAACAGCCTTAAAGTATTCTCATATGGGGACTATATGAACCCCGATCTATTAAGAGAATTTGAAAAAGAGTTTGATATTCGGGTTCAATTAATCCCCTTTGATTCAAACGAACGCGCTTTAACTAAAATGAAACTAGAAAAGTTTGACGTGGTTATTCCTAGTGATTACGCCATTGAACAATTAATTAAAGAAGATATGATTCAGCCCATCGACTGGTCAAAGATAACAAACTTAAATAAGGAAACATCATTCCCGGAAGAATTAAATAGCTTAATAAATGATTTAAAGAGTGATGAAAACCCGATTGACTTACTAGAATACATGGTTCCTTATTTCTGGGGTAACATGGGGATTATTTATAACACAGATAAGGTAACTTTAGCAGAACTAGAAGAACATGAATGGGATATATTCGCTCAAACAAGTTTGTCAGCTGTTGTTTACGATTCATCAAGAGATGGCTTCATGATGGCGCTAAAACATTTAGGTTACTCAATGAATACAGATGTTACAACAGAATTAAAAGAGGCAGAAAGTTATTTAACCACTGTCGCTAAAAAGAGTAACATCGTCTTCTTAACCGATGAAATCTTAGACGACATGTTAACCACCAAATATGATTTGGTACAAGCTTATTCTGGAGATGCTGTCTACTTAATGGATGAAAATGATAAATTAAACTTCTATGTCCCAGAGGTTGGGACAAATGTCTGGGTTGATGGTATGGTGATTCCAAAAAATGCTGAAAAAGTTGACCTTGCGCATGAATTTATTAATTTTATTTCATCTTACGAGATGTCGCTCGCAAATACGGAATATGTGTTTTACCAATCGCCAAGAAAAGATGTTTATAACTTCATGATAACGTCTGATGATTATGCCCATTTAAGAGAAGCTTATCAAGTTAAAAGAAATGAAAATGATGAAATATTTAGATACATTCCTGAAGCGAAAAAATTCACCGATGATGCATGGCTTAAAATAATTACAAATTAACCAGTTTTCACTGGTTTTTTTGTTGAACTATTCTAATATTTCTCCTAAAATATGGTAATATATACCTAAGAGGTTAATTTATGACAAGAAGAGATGTAAGAGTTGCGACAATAATTAAACTATTTCAAAAAGACTATAACCTAGATATCGAAATTGAAGTCATTGGTGAGGCAGGGAAACTATTTTTAGAGATTCTTTCGAAGCTTGATCCAATTGACAACGTGATTGAAAAGTCTTTAGAAAACTATTCTTTGAATAGACTTTCTTATTTAGATAGAGCGATTATTCGGTTCGCAACTTATGAAATGTTATATACAGATACACCAAAACAAATCATTATTGATGAAGCAATTGAAATTACGAAAGAATATAGTGATATTGATGATAAACAACGTCGTTTTAATAATAGACTACTAGATAACATTAAAAAGCATATTGGTGATTAGATGGATCAAACAAAACAGTACTTAAGTGTCACTGCTTTAACAAAATATATTAAATACAAACTAGAAGGAGATACACACCTTAAACAAATCTATTTAAAAGGTGAAATTTCTAACTTAACAAAACATAGTCGCGGGCATTATTATTTCTCTTTAAAGGATGAAAATGCCCAAATTAAAGCGATTATGTTTTCTAGTGCGACGAAAAGCTTAGCCTTTGACCCGAAAGATGGAGATAAGGTCTTAGCTTATGGCGCCATTAGTGTTTATGAACCATCTGGGTCTTACTCTATCCAAATTTATCAAATGGAACCGGATGGGATAGGGGCTTTATATTTAGCCTATGAAAAACTAAAAGAAGAACTGGAAGAAAAAGGTTATTTTAGCCAGACGAGAAAAAAGCCAATTCCCAAATACCCTAGTGCGATTGGGGTTATTACCTCTCCTACTGGAGCCGCTATTAGGGATATTATTCATACGATTGAAAGACGGTATCCACTGACCAAATTGATTCTTTATCCCGCATTGGTTCAAGGCGATACCGCTAAAGAATCGATTCGTGATCAAATTAATAAAGCCAACCAAGATAGTTTAGTCGATGTCTTGATTGTGGGACGCGGGGGTGGTTCAATCGAAGATCTATGGGCATTTAATGAACGGGTTGTTGCCGAGGCCATCTATGCTTCAAAAATACCTATCATATCTGCAGTAGGCCATGAAACAGATTTTACCATTAGTGATTTTGTTTCTGATTTGAGAGCGCCAACCCCAACAGCTGCCGCTGAACTTGCGACCCCTGATAAAAATACCTTAATGCGCACTGTAGAAACCACTAAAGAAACTTTAGACAGCCGTATCAGTACTATTTTTAAAGATAAGGAATTAGCCTTAACCTATCTTGATCAACGTCTCGATCAAAAGAGTCCGTTTGAAAAGCTTAAAGAAGCGTTCAAACGTTATGAAAAAATAATTTATGATTTAAATAGAAACTATCAATTGGTGTGGTTGGATAAAAATCAACAATATACGAAACAAGATGAGTATTTAAGTAAGGTAGATTTAAATAGGATGATTCAAGATAAAACAGACCAATTATCTGATTTATCCCTCAAACTAGATAAAACCTATTTAGATGTAGTATCCTTAAAGACACAATCTTTAAATTTATTGATTAAAGCATTGGAACATCAAAACCCACTTAAACTGATGGCTCAAGGCTATACAATCACTGAATTTGAGGGGAAGAAACTAACAAAAATAGAAGAAGTTAAACTAGATGATACGATTTCAACAAGACTATCAGATGGAAGAATAATCTCTAAAGTCATCAAAAAGGAGCGTTTATAAAATGGCAGAATTAACATTTGAACAAGCTTTAGAAAAATTAGAGAATGTCGTTAAAAAACTAGAAAACAAAGACATCTCATTAGATGAAGCGGTCAAACTTTATAACGAAGGTTTAAGTTTATCCAAGGTTTGTTATGACCTATTAAAAAAATCAGAACGACTTGTCTCAACGAAGATGTCTGAAACGGGCGAGTCACCATTTGATTTAGAATAATTATGGATTTAAACCAAATCAAAGACCCCGCGTTTTTAAAAACGAAGAATCTAAAAGAACTTGAATCGCTTGCTGAAGAGATCAGGGTGTTTTTAATTGACCATATTAGTGAAACAGGCGGACACTTGGCTTCTAATTTAGGGGTCGTTGAGTTATCGATTGCCTTACACTATGTTTTTGATTCACCTAAAGATACCTTTATTTTTGATGTGTCGCACCAAGCCTATGTCCATAAAATTCTAACCGGGAGAGCCTCAGAGTTTCATACACTTCGTCAACAAGGCGGGTTGTCTGGTTATGCCTCCTATAAAGAGTCTATTCATGATAAATGGGAAAGTGGACATGCGGGAACCTCGATTGCCGCACAAGTTGGTTATTTATATGCCAATGAACTAAATAATATTGAAGCCGATGTTATTAGTATTGTTGGTGATGCGAGTATTACTAACGGGACCAATATGGAGGCACTCAATTTATTAGGTAGCGATTCTAAACATAAAGGCATCATTGTCTTAAATGATAACAAAATGAGTATCTCAAAGAGTGTGGGATCACTTTCTAATTTCTTAATGCGACTTAGAGGCTCTAAACTGAATAATTTTATCAGAAAAGTCTTTGACAAAATTTTACCAGATTTCTTATTCCGTATGTTTAGACAAATAAAGCGCTCTGTTAAAGCACTCTTTCAAGCAAGAAATATGTTTGAAGATATTGGTTATGTGTATATTGGTCCGATTGATGGAAATAACCTAAAAAGACTCATTAAAACCTTAGAATATGTTAAAAAAATGAAACGTAGTGTTGTTTTACACGTGGTTACTCAAAAAGGAAAAGGCTATAAATACGCTGAAGATGATATCGAAGGATCTTATCATGGGGTTAGTCCATTTGATAAAGAAACGGGTGTAACGTTAAGTCATCCCAATGGGAGACCAACCTGGAGTGAGGTTATCTCCACTATCATAGAAAAACTAGAAGAAGAGCGTCATATTATGGTCGTTATGCCAGCGATGTTAGTCGGCGCCAAGTTTACTGATTTCCAACAAAAATACCCCCATCGGATTGTTGATGTTGGGATTGCAGAAGAACTTGCCGCGGATATGAGTGCGGCGCTAGCCTTAAATAAAGTGGATGTTTTTTTGCCCCTTTATTCAACTTTTTCACAGCGTGCTTACGATCAAATACTACATGATATTGCGAGACCTAATTTAAAGGTGGTTATCGGGATAGACAGAGCCGGTTTTGTGGGTGAAGATGGACAAACACACCAAGGGCTATATGATATTTCGATGTTTTTAAGTATGCCGAATGTAACGGTGACGATGCCAAGAAATATGGCTGAAGCTTATGGCCTATTAAGGTACGGCTTTAATCAATCAGGGCCGTTTGTCATAAGATATCCAAGAGGCAAAACAGTGAAGATGCCATTAACCAATCAAACTGAAATTGGCCTCTCTTGGGAAATGTTAAAAGAAGGATCTAGAGGCATGATCATCAGTTATGGTCCTGTGCTAGATGATATTTTAGCTATACTTAGTGAAGAAAATCTAGATTATGGTGTTATGAACGCGAGATATATTAACCCGATTGACACCGATATGCTTGAGGCGGTTTTAAAAACGGAGCAATCACTCTTAGTTTATGAACAAACCCATGCCAGTGGTGCTTTATATCAAAAAATACTAGATTATATGGCGCAAAATAATTACCATAATAAAATAGTTTCAATGAGTACTTATAATAAAGTTATTTCGCACGGAACACTAGAAGACAATATGAATGATGCAGGGTTAAGTTTAGATGATTTAGTCGCTACCCTTAAGAAATTATGAGATTAGATTTGTATCTATCAAATAGATATGCCTTTTCTAGAAGTAGAGCCCAAGACTTGATTAAATTAGGTTCTGTTAGAGTCAATCATGAAATTATGAAAAAAGCGTCTTATCAAGTTAAAGAAGAAGACGTCATTGATGTATCAGAAGATTTAAAATATGTTTCTAGAGCCGGTGAAAAACTAGAAGATGCCATTAAGACTTTTGAGTTGGATTTTAAAGATAAAACAGTGATCGATATTGGTTCATCAACGGGTGGATTTACACAGTGTAGTTTGTTATTTGGCGCTAAACAAGTTTATGCTTATGATGTAGGTTATCATCAAATGGATGAATCTTTAAGGCATCACCCTAAGATCAAACTATTTGAACAAACAAACATTTTAACCGTTGACAAAAAAGTAGTCGACATCATTTTAATTGATGTTTCATTTACTTCAATTAAACCCATTTTAAAACACGTTTTAGGTTGGGCTAATTACTATGTCTTATTGTTTAAACCACAGTTTGAAACAACCCCAGATTTAGTTAAAAATGGGGTGATTAAAAGTGAGAAATTATTAAATAGATTGACCAGTGAATTTAGAGTGTTCTTAGAAGAACAAAAGATTAAACTAATCGGTTATAAACCGAGTGACTTAAAGGGGAAGAAAGGCAATCAAGAGTATTTGTTTATAGGTGAATATGTTAAATAAACTAATCATTAAAAATTTAGCGATTATCGAAGATGCGGAAATTAGTTTTTCTCCGTATTTTAATGCTTTAACGGGGGCCACTGGCGCTGGTAAAAGTTTAGTCATTGACTCATTAAAACTGATCTTCGGCAAAAGAGCCGATAGTGATTTAATTCGGTATGGTTCTGATGAAGCAAGTGTACTCGCAACCTTCACTAATTTAAACGATCAAACAAAAGCCTACCTTAAAACACTGGATATTGAAAGTGATACTCTAACTATTTTAAGGGTTATTTCCAAGAAAGATAAAAATATGGTGGTGATAAATGATAAACCTACTACTTTAAATGAACTGAAAAACTTAAGTCTTTTAATCGGTGATATTCATGAACAACACGATACTTTAAAACTTTTAGACCCCAACACTTATTTAGATATTCTTGATTCTTACGGTGCCTTTGATGAGATTAAAAATAGTTATGTATTATTAAGACATGGCTTTTTTGAAGCAGCCAAAAACTTAGATAAAGCCAAGGCAGAAACCTCTAAAAATGATGAATTATTAGATTTATACAAGTATCAATTAGATGAACTTCATAAATCAAAATTAGATCCAAATGAGTTAGCGCCTCTGGAAAAGGAAATTACGGCTTTAACGCATCAAGAAAAGATTTTAAGTAACCTTAATATTGCCTATAAAAATTTAGTAGGAATTGATGAAGATAACTTGATATTTGAAGGCGTTAAAGCGATCGAAAAAGTTGAAACTTATGAAACAACTTATGGTGAACTTAAAAAACGACTAGAATCTGCTTATTATGAGTTAGATGATATTAAAGAAGAATTGTTTGGTCAAATTGATTTGATTAGTAATTATAATGTTTTAGAACTAGATAACTTAAAAGAACGGTTCTATTTTTTAAAAGAGCTTGAAGTGAAGTATAGTAGGTCTATTAGTGAACTAATTGATTACCAAACCTATTTAGAAAGTGAAATTTTAAGAAGAGAAAACTTTGAAGCCTATACTAAAAAACTTGCTTTAGAAAAGGACATGGCTTATCAAAAAGCTTACCAAAAGGGGTTAGAGCTTCATGAAGCGAGAATCAAAGTATCGAAAAGATTAGAAAAAGATTTTGTTTTAAACCTTAAAGAACTGGCGATTGATTATGTGTTATTTGAAGTGGAAGTTAAAGAAAATCAAACAAAAGAATTACTTGAAACTGGAATCGATGAGATCACGTTTCTTTTATCACTCAATGAAGGCGAACCTGTTAAGCCATTTCATAAGATTGCCAGTGGGGGTGAGTTATCTAGAAGTATGTTGGCTTTAAAAATACTGTATGGTAATTCCCATGATTTAGGCTTAATGGTTTTTGATGAAATTGATCTAGGGATCAGTGGTTATCAAGCCAGCAGAGTCGCGAGTGTTTTAAAAGATTTATCGACTTATAGACAAGTTATTACGATTACGCACTTACCTCAAGTCGCGGCTAAGGCAGATAAGCATTTTGACATAAAAAAACAACCTCTTAAAGGTCGTACCGTGACACTGATTAATGAGCTTCAAGGTGAAGATAGAGTGACCCATATCGCCTATATGTTAAGTGGGTCTAATATTACCGAAGGGGCTATTTTACACGCTAAAAGTCTATTAAAATAAAAAAAGCCTTATTGAAGGCTTATCTATTGATTAATATATATACCAAACCGGCAATTGGTAGAATAACCATTGCTGAAACAATAATTATAATAACCACTTTTCCCCAGGTAGTTTTAGAAGGAGATCTAAATACAGGAATTTCACCTGGTGCTGTTTGTTTGACCTCTTGTTTAGGGGTTGATTTTGTCTTTTTAGTTTGTTTTGCCATTTAATTCACCTCAAGTAAAAATAATCTACTTATGTATTATAACATAATATTACTAAAATGAAAGGCTATATTTTTATGAACTTTACAACAAAAATAATATTTCATATTGATCTAAATGCCTTTTTTGCGACCGTAGAAGCCATTTTAGATCCCAATTTAAAAACGAAAGTATTTGCCGTTGGGGGAGGAAAATCCTATTTTAGAGGGGGTGTTTTGTTAACCGCATCTTATAAAGCGCGAAAATATGGCATTCATAGTGGGATGAGTATCACAGAAGCTTTGAAGATATACCCTAAATTATTAATAGTTCCGCCTTCAAGAGGTGAATATAAGAAGTATTCAAAACTATTCATGGATACTTTAAATAAATATAATGCCGTCGTCTATCAAGCTTCAGTTGATGAAGCCTATATGGATGTTACCGACATCAGCAAAGAGATTCATCCTTTAAAACTCGCTCAAGAGATTCAAGATTATCTATTTAAAGTATACCAACTCCCCTCTAGCATTGGGATTGCACCAACGCTCTTTTTAGCGAAAATGGGCAGTGACTTTAAAAAACCAATGGGGATTACTGTGATGCGTAAAAGAGATGTTAAGAAGAAACTCTACCCTTTAAAAGTAGGGTCCATGTATGGCATTGGTAGAAAAACCAATCAAAGACTAAATGAAATTAATATCGTTACCTTAGAAGACTTAATGAATCCTCTTAATAAAGATAAAGTGATTGAAGCGATCGGGGAGAATGCCTATCAAAGCTATGTTGATAATTTAACGGGTAAATCGAATAATGTCGTTGATCCACATAAATATGAGATCCCCAAATCTATTAGTAATGAAACTACTTTAAAGTATGATATCGATAGAATCGATTTATTAAAAGAAGAACTGGCAAACTTATTTGATGAAACCTATCTACGACTTAGTAAAGATGAATACATGTGTAAGAATGCTTTCATAAAAATTAGATATAGTAACTTTAAAACAACCACCAAAACAAAAAGCTTTATAGAAGAAACCGATGATGAAGAATTATTGTCTCAAACGATAGAGGATTTATTTGACAATTACTATAACGCGCACCCCGTTAGATTGTTAGGGCTTGGGTTTGGTGGTATAATAGAGAAAAAAGATTTTAAAATAGATCGGACGATCTTTAATTATAAAGACGTTGATAAAAATACCAAGGAGAAAATATGATTGAACTAAGAGGCGTATCCAAGTATTACCAAAATGAAGGGAATGTTACCCTTGGACTTAGAAAAGCCAGTTTAAAATTAAGTATTGGCGAGTTTGTCACCATAACCGGAGAATCTGGAAGTGGTAAATCTACGCTTTTAAACGTTATTAGTGGATTAGACAAATACGATGAAGGGGAATACTTTGTAAACGGGGAAGAAACCTCTTATTTTAGTGTTTCTGATATGGAACGGTTTAGAAAAGAATATGTTGGGTTTGTTTTTCAAAACTATAACATTATTGATTCCTATACCGTCTATGAGAACGTTATTGCCGCGCTTGTAATCCAAAATTACGATAAGAAAAAACGTAAAAATAGAGCTTTAGAACTTATTGATGCGGTTGGTTTAACCAAACAAAGAAATCAAAAAACGTCTAAATTATCAGGTGGTCAAAAACAAAGGGTTGTTATCGCAAGAGCACTCGCTAAAGATTCACCCATTATTGTTGCCGATGAACCGACAGGCAACTTAGATAGTGATTCTGGTGAAATGGTGATGAAACTTTTGAAAAATATTTCAAAAGATAAATTGGTGATTGTGGTCACCCATAATTATGAACAAGCAGAACCTTATACCACCAGAAGAATTCATATGGCTGATGGCGAAATTATTGAAGATAGAGTTTTCCAAACAGTAGAACCCTTAAAAATAGAACCGACTAAAAATGAATTAATGGGTCCAAAAGGGCAATTTTATTTTGCCGCTTTGAATGTTTTAAGACAACCTAAGAAAACCATCACCTTACTACTGGCATTTATTGTTTTAATGGTAGCCGTTTTATTTGTTTATGCGAGTTCATTTACAAATCTAAGTTTATATATTCAACATCCTTTAACAGATAATATCTATGATACTAGGGTGATTGTTAAGAATGAGGGGAATATTCCCTTTACTCAACAACAACTAGATGCTTTTTTAAATTATCGTGAAGTCAATGATATTGTTCATTATGATATGACTCAAGAAACCTATTTTAATGTTTCTAGTAGCAACAGTGATATGTGGTTTTGGGCCTCGTTATTAAGACCAGCCAGTTCGTTTACGCAAGAAGATATGGTAGAAGGGCATATTCCAACAGAAGCAAACCAAATTATTCTTAGTAAGAATATAAAAAATAATGGTATATCAATTGGAGATACAATCTATCTATCTTCTGTAAAAAGATCTAACGTGTCATACACTTTTGAAGTTACAGGTTTTCACAATGACAATAACAATGTGATTGGTGTTTCATCAAAGTTTTTAAACCAAACTGATACCAATACCCCAGTAACAAATTCCAGTTTCATTAATATGGTTTATGAAAATACCTATTCTGTATATGTTGACCCATTAATAGGTATGGCACAGGAACCAATTATTGAAGGTGAATTTGTGGAATATTCTGATAGTGTCCCACTAGAAGAGATTCATATTAACGAATCCATAAAAAACAAATTTTTGTCTTATGGCATCACCGAAGAAGAATTTTTATTAGGGACAATAAATCTTTATTTTGAATCTGACAACGTTTATGAACAAGTTTATAATTTAAAGCCCAAATTTATTAATGATGGAAGAGTTGACTGGGAGATGAGAGTGAACGGGTCAAACATTCAAAATCTATTTTTTAAACAAACTCAAGCGACCCCAAACACTTCCCAAATAACACTGGTTGCTAAAGATGCTGCAAATGCTTCAAATCTGTATAAAAGGTTATTAAACGATGATACTTTATTAGTCATGTATCCAAGTAGTTATGAAGATCCATATCAATCCAATCCGTTTAGTTTCTTATTCATAATTTTAATGTTTGTCGTATTCTTCTTTGCCTTTTTGGTCATTAATATTATTACTAAAAATATTTATAAAGCAAAAAATAAAGACATTGCGATTATGAGAAGTATTGGCGCCTCCAAAGGCGATGTTAGAAAAATTTATCTTTTTGAACAAACCCTGACGGTAACATTAGCTTTTATTTTCTCCCTTATCATCGTAAGAGTCATCGAAGTGTACTGGATTAAGACATCGATATTAACTTATTTAGGCACATTTAATATTCTATTAGTCTATCTATTATTCTTGGGTTTAGGTTTGTACATTATCTTTAAGTATTTAAACAAACTCTTCGGTAAAACAGTAATTTCCACCTTAAAAGGAGGTAGCGACAATGATTAAAGCATTTAACCTTAACAAATATTTCTTTAAACGTAAGAAAAATGAAATTCATGTTATTAATAATGTTTCGATTGAACTACCTGAAAAAGGATTGGTTGTTTTGTTTGGCCCATCGGGTGGTGGGAAAACAACACTTTTAAATGTATTAGGTGGGTTAGATAAAGCAGAGGGGACCATTAACTTTTTTGACCATGAATTTGATAAATATAAAATGGGTAAATGGGATAAGCTTAGAACCTATGATATTGGTTATGTTTTCCAAAACTATTTACTGGTGGAAGAGTTATCGGTTTATGAGAATATTAAACTAACGCTTGATATGATTGGCATGACGGATAAAGACATGATCGATAATCGAATTGAATATGTATTAGAATCAGTCGGCTTAAAAAATTATAAAAGAAGAAGAGCCAGTCAACTTTCAGGGGGGCAACAACAAAGGGTTGCGATCGCAAGAGCATTAGCCAAGAACCCGAAAGTCATTATCGCTGATGAACCGACGGGTAACCTAGATAGTAAAAACACGGTTGAGATTATGAATATCATTAAAACAATCTCCAAAGATAAACTTGTATTACTGGTAACGCATGAAAAAGATGTGGCTAATTATTATGCCGATAGAATCATCGAAATTAAAGATGGTCAAATGGTTAGTGATACTGAGAACACCGGGGATAAGACATTTAACTATGCCCATGAAACAGATATTTACTTAAAAGATTTACCAGTTCAAAATCTAGCTAATGACAATGTGGATGTTAGTTTTTACGGCGAATTTAGTGATAAAAAAATAAGACTTATTAGTAAGAGTGGGACTATCTATGTTGATTTAGGGGATTCTAAAGAAAGAGTTGTCGTTCTAGATTCAAACTCAGAAACCAAGATTTATGATCAAAGCGCCAAAGATTTCAAGAGCACTGAAAAGGTTGAGTTTGATTATGAAAAGTATTATGAACCACCGAAACACAAGAAATATCGCGCTTTTATTCCATTAAAACGCGCCTTTACGCTAGCCTTTAACCAACTGGTTAATTTTACTAGAAGAAGAAGATTTCTCTTAATTGGGTTTTTATTTGCTGGGGCATTAATCGCCGTGATGACTTCACTGCTAATTCTCGCCACCGATGATCGAAACACACAACTATCTAAGCCAATTGAAGTCATTGATGTTCAAGTCACTGGTTTAGAGTCAAAAGATATTACTGAAGCCCCTGGCTTTGTGACCTATTTACCAAGTTACTTTTCATTTGAGTTTGCGGGAACCGTCTTTGATCAAAATATTTATGGCTCTCATTGGGATTCGAGTGCCCCAAGATTCAGCGGAAATATTATCTTTAATGGTTTAAGAAAGCCCGAAATTGTTTATGGAAGGTCGATTAACGAAGCCAATACCGGTGAGATTTTAATTGATACGAATACAGCTAGAAGTCTGATTAGTAATACCTTCTATGCCGCACAAAATTTTAAGGAAAGAAATCTAATTGGCGAAAAATTTAAATTTAATGAACTTGAAGTAACGATCGTTGGGATTACCAATCATAACTATAACTATATTACGATGGAAAAGGAAGATTTTATTAATTACCAGATTCCTAAAAACGCTTCAATTTATAATCAATATATGGGTTATACTTATCAACAAAAACTAACGTATTATGAAAGTACTTTAGGGTCAAGATCCGTTTACTCTACCACACCAGAACTAGCCTATAATTATTATATTGGTGATGATGATAAAAATCCGGATGTGTCAGCGTTTTGGACTTACCCAGAACAAAAAGAAATGCTTGATAATGCCTTAAGAAGTGTCTATCAAACTATCTTTACGGTCATTATTATTGCGGCAGGTTTAACCTGGTTAAGTTTATATTTTATTATTAGGTCTAATTTATTTTCTAGAATCGATGAGATTAAAGTTTACCGAGCCTTAGGGGTAAGATGGTTTGAAATTGTGAAAATATTTGCAGTAGAAGTATTTGTTTTAACCACCATATCTACAGTAGTTGGCTACATTATCACAACCATTTACATGGGTAATATGGATATCTTCAAATCTTTAAATATGGTTACTTCAACGCTACCATCATCGTTACTGGCAATTCTTATTATTTATGTGTTTAATTTATTGTTTGGAACCCTCCCGGTCCTCTTATTAATGAGAAGAACACCGGCGGGTATTATTGCGCAAGCAGAAGCATAAAAAAAGAACCCATTCAGGTTCTTAAGATAAAATATCTAAATGTGTTAATTTGGAAACGTGGTCCCACGTTTCCTTTTTGTTATAATCAAATTGTTTTAAGAAACTGATGACCTCATTGGTAACCGCAGTCGGTGTGGATGCGCCACTTGTTACATTAACAATCTTAATGTCTTTTAGCCATTCTATCTTGATATCATCAATTGTTTCAATGAGTTTCGCTTTGGTGTTGGTTTGAACCTCACTAACATATTTTAACTTATTTGAGTTAGACGATAAGTTATCACCGACCACAATCAGTAAATCCGCTTCACTCTGTTCAATAACTGCTTTTTGACGGTTTAAGGTCGCAGCACAGATGTCTTGGTCAAACGTCACATCTTGAAATTTAGCACTGATTGCTTCAACCATAAAGGCAACGTCAAAAACAGATAAAGTGGTTTGGTTGGTTATATAGATTGGTTTATTTGAACGCTTTTGATAGTTTTTAGCTTCATCTAGATTGCTGACGAGGGCTATTTCATTACTAATCCCCAGGGCCCCTTCCACTTCAGGGTGGTTTTTCTTACCAATATAGATTACTTCATGGGTTTTTAAATGTTCTTTTATGTGGTCATGAACGTGATAAACGTCTTTACAAGTGGCGTCAATATAAGGGATATTTCTTTCATTTAAGATTGTTTTTACTTCAGGGGAAACACCATGTGCGGTTAAAATTACCGTTCCGTCTATGACTTGTTTAGCAAGTTCAACTCTGGTTTTTCCACTTTCTTCTAAAGAAATAACATGATAGTAATCAAAGGCCTCTTTTATTTTTTTGTTATGGACAATTAAACCTAAAATATAAATAGGTTTAACAACCGTTTCATCATTTATTGCTTTTTTAACAATCGAGAGGGCTCTTGCGACACCGTGACAATAACCTCTTGGGCGTAAATCATTGACAATCATTTTCATCACCTGTACATATTATACACTATCAAAAAAAATATGCCGAATGATTAGGAAATAAACAATAAATCTTGTATAATATTATAAGGTGATTAATATAAATAAGCAGCTATTAAATAAAATTCAATCCTTAGGTTTTAAAGAACCCACGCTTGTCCAAGAAAAAACATTTGGACTTTTTAGTGAGGGAAAATCAGGTATCATTTTATCGCCAACAGGGACCGGTAAAACGCATGCCTATTTAATTCCTTTAATTGAACGAATTGAACTAACAAAAGATGAAGTTCAAGCGGTCATTATTGTCCCAACCAATGAACTGGTTATGCAAGTTAATTATATGTTGAAAAATATGGATAGTGGCCTCACTTCAAAAGCCATTACAACCAAGGATGATCGTAATAAAACAATTCAATCACTATCAAAACGACAACCTCAAATCGTTATTTCTACCCCAGGCAGATTACTGGATATGGTGGTTAAAGAAAACGTCTTAAAGACACATACTGCGAAATTTTTAGTGTTAGATGAGGCTGATATGTTGTTTGATTATGACTTTGTTTCGCAAATGGACCCTGTAACCTCAAAGATTAAAGGCTCAGTTTATGTGTTTAGTGCCACAATGCCTAAAAATGTTGTCAGTTGGATTAATAAATATTTTGGGTCTTCTGAACTGTTAGATTTAAGTGATTCAGTCAAATTAAATATCGAACACGCCCTTATTATGGGCAGTGGTGATACAGAATTAAAATTTTTCAAATTATTAAAAACAATCAACCCCTATTTATGTTTTATTTTTGTATCAAAAAACGAGAATATTGATCCGTTATTTGATAAGATGATGGTAGAGGGATATAACGTCGTTAGATTAACCTCTAAAATACCGATTAGGCAAAGAAAAAATATTATTGATGCTATTAAATCACTTAAATATCAATATGTGGTTTGTAGTGACATTGCCTCAAGAGGACTCGATTTTGAAGGAATCAGTCATATCATTAATTATGACTTACCTTATAAAACTGAGTTTTATATTCACAGAAGTGGTAGAACCGGTAGAATGGGTAAAGAAGGAATTGTTTACACATTCTATGAAGATAAGTATTCACGTAAACTAAGCGCGATTCAAAATCTGGGGATTGAGTTCATAAAGTACACCATTAAAGGCGATAAACTCATTGAACAAGAAAAAAAGATTAAGACATTGAGCCAACAAGAAGTTCAAGCCATTCGCAAGATAAAGAAACCCAGTAGAGTTAAACCGAATTATAAAAAGAAAAACAAACAACAAGTTAAAAAAGCGTTAACGGATGTTAGAACTAAAAAAATGTTAACGGAAATGAGAAAAAATAAAGGAGTGAAGCAGTAATGTTTATAGGATCACATGTTTCCATGAAAGACCCGAATAACTTCTTAGGGAGTATTGAAGAAACCTTAAGTTATAAAGCGAATGCTTTAATGATCTATACTGGCGCTCCCCAAAACACAAGAAGAAAAGATATCAACTTATTAAAAATAGATGAGGCATTAGCCTTAATGAAAGAGCATAACCTTGATACCAATCACATTGTCGTGCATGCACCTTATGTGATGAACTTAGCCAATCCCAGTTTAGAAAAAAGAGAATTTGCGATAGAGTTTTTAACAAGTGAAATTGAGAGAAGCCATAGAATGCATGCCACTCAAATCGTATTACACCCGGGTAGTGCCGTAGCCTCAACCGTTGAACAAGGCATTAGTTGGATTGCAGAAGGCTTAAATCAAGTTATTGAGAATACCAAAGATAAACCAGTTAGAATCGCTTTGGAAACCATGGCTGGTAAAGGCAATGAAATTGGTAGAACATTTGAAGAATTAAAACAAATTATTGATTTGATTCATGACAAATCTAGAGTTAGTGTTTGTTTTGATACGTGTCATACCCATGATAGTGGCTATGATATAAAACACAATTTTCAAAGTGTAATAGATGAATTTGACCGTGTCATTGGCAAAGAATATATCAGTGTTTTTCATATCAACGACTCTAAAAATATTAGAGGCGCCAGAAAAGATAGACACGAAAACATCGGGTTTGGTGAAATCGGTTTTGAAGCTTTAATGGAAGTTGTTTACCATCAAGATTTTATTAAAATACCTAAAATATTAGAAACACCCTATATTGAAGAGAATGCCCCTTATAAAGAAGAGTTAGAAATGATTCGTAACAATCAGTTTAATCCAAACTTGAAAGAAACATTCTTGAAATAAATATCACTTTAATCAAGGAGCATAAGAAAATGAAAGAGTATGTAATTGTAACAGACTCAGCATGCGATTTACCTGTTGAGTATGCAAAAGAAAAGAACCTTGAAGTTGTTAGTTTGAAGTTCAATTTAAAGGGTAAAGAATATATTAATGATTTAGCCTTTACTTCAATGAGCGCAACTGATTTTTACCAACATTTAAGAGATGGTGAAGCCTCAAAAACAACTCAAGTAAACGTCGATCAATTTATATCCGTTTATAAAAAGATCTTAGACAGTGGAAAAGATGTATTCATGATTACACTTTCTAGCGGATTATCCGGTACGAATAATAGCGCAAGACTCGCAAAAGAAATTGTTCTAAAAGATTATCCGGATAGTAATATTATATTGATTGACTCACTCGGTGGGTCTTTAGGTGAAGGGTTAATGGTAATGGAAGCCATTAAGATGAAAGAAGCGGGTAAAACCGTTTTTGAGACGGAAACACACATTAACACCTTTAGGATGCATGTGGTTCATGTCTTCACGCTTGATGATTTAACACACTTAGCTTTAGGCGGAAGAATTGGGAAGTTTTCTTTTTGGTTAGGAACTGCTTTACGAATTAAACCAATTATTACCGCAAATGAAAAAGGTATATTACAACCTAAAAATAAGATTTTAGGCAGAAAGAAAAGCATAAACATGCTTGTCGACCATGTGGTTCAAACCTATACGGGAATATATAATCAGGATATTATGATTGCGCATGCAGATTGTTTAGAAGAAGCGGAAAAAGTTGCCAGCATGATTGAAGAAAAACTTCATGTTAAACCTAAACTTAACATGATGGGAACCGTCATCGGTTCTCATGGTGGTCCTGGAACAATTGCGATATTTTATACAGCAGACAAACGCTAATAATCGGAAATAAAACACAAATCTTGTAATTGAGTCAAGGTCTTGTATAATGTAAGATATGTTTGATTTAGTTAAAGGAGACTATATGCCCTACACAATAATTATCAATTCAAGTTCAGACTTGCCACAAGAAATTGTGGATCAATTTGGTTTACAAGTTGTCCATTTAAAATTTGTACTCAATAACGAAACATTCCCCAACTATTTAGATTATCATAATTTACCCGTGAAAGATTTTTATGCCCGTTTAAGAAAAGGTGAGATGGCAACAACTTCTCAAATTAATACAGTAGATTATGAAGAACTGATTCAAAAAGAATTTGATAAAGGTAATGATGTTTTAATTTTGTCTTTTTCAAGTGCTTTATCCGGATCATATAATGCCGGAAGACTGGCTGTTGAGGCCATGAGTGGCAAAAAACATAAAGTTTTATTAGTGGACACTAAAGCGGCTTCCCTTGGGGAAGGGTTGCTTATCTATTTAGCGGCATTAAAACAACAAGAAGGTAAAACAATTGATGAAGTTTACCAATATGTTGAAGAAACTAAACTACATATTGCCCATTGGTTTACAGTCGATGATTTAATGTTTCTTAAACGGGGTGGAAGAGTCTCTGGAGCCAGTGCTATCATGGGTTCAATATTATCAATTAAACCTGTTTTACATGTTGATAATGAAGGTAGATTAATCCCTAGACTTAAAGTGATGGGTCGCAAAAAAGCGATTCAAAGTTTAGTTGATAAAGTTAAAGAAACTGTCGATACTTCGATTTCTAATGTGGTGTTTATCTCACACGCGGATGATGAAACCACTGCTTTAATGGCCAAAGAAAAGATCGAAGCCCTTAATTTAGGTTTAGAAGTAAAAGTAGTCCATTTTATTGGCCCCGTAATTGGTGCCCATTCCGGCCCAGGGACAATCGCTGTATTCTTTACAGCAACGCATAGATAAAAAACAAAAATCGACCGTTTGGTCGATTTTTTTTATGGTTTAATTTAATTAACCTTCGTAGACAGAAACACCGTTAATGTATGTTTTTAAGAGGTTTAACTTAGCATCAAGAAGGACTAAATCCGCATATTTACCCACTTCAATACTGCCTAATTTATCATCTACTTTTAATTGTCTTGCCGCATTCAAACTAGTCATATGCGCCGCTTTTACATAACTGACTTCCAAATCATTAATGGCATTTCGATAAGCGTCGATCATTTTTAAAATAGATCCCGCTAAAGCCCCATTTTCAAGTCTGGCTTCATTGTTTTTAATATAGACCGTTTGTCCACCTAGTTCACTAATGCCTTCAGGCATGCCTTTATTGCGCATTGAATCTGTGATTAAGATAATGTTTTTATAGGTTTTATTTTTAAGAAGTAGTTTAGCTGCAGGAACACTAACGTGAATTTTATCAAAAATGAGTTCACTAGATAATGTATTATGTAATAAAGCAGCCCCAACGACCCCAATGTCACGGTGGTGAAATCCACTCATGGCGTTAAATGTGTGGGTTAAACTGGTTAATCCCATCTGCATTGCTTCCGAAATGACTTTATAATCAGCGTTGGTATGGGCAGCTGAGCTAACTATCCCTAATTGTTTGAGATAAGCGATTGCCTTCATGTTTTCTTCATACTCTGGGGCAATCGAAACTTTTTTAATTAAGTGACCCGATAGTTCATTCCATCGATCAAATTCTCTACCATGAAAAGGTCTAATATGATGGGTCGGTTGAGCACCAGAAAACTTTTTATTTAAATAAGGACCTTCTAAATGAATCCCTAACACCCTTGCCGCATTAGAATCTTGATGGTCATAGTATTCTTTAATCCCTTTTAAAGCATTTGATATGAGTTCATCCGATTGTGTCATCGTGGTTGGTAAGTAAGCGGTTGTGCCTTCTTTAACCAACGATAAAGCCATCTGATGATTCGTTTCAAAGGTGCCATCCATGGCGTCAAATGAAGCACTCCCATGGATATGAACATCAATAAATCCTGGTGTTACGATTGGATAACCAGGTTTATAGTCACCATGTTCTAAAATTTTCGCTATTTTTCCATCAATAACGAAAAGATCTCCAAAAATAACTTTTTTTTCTAAGACAATATTAACGTTTTCTAAAAGTTTCATATTTCCTCCAGTTTTTTAATGTATAATGTTAATAGGTTTATAGTATTATTATAAGACTTAAGTGTGAAAATACAAATTATTAAATGAAAAAAAGGAGAAAAAAATGTTATCGACGGCATTAGAATTAATTAAATTATATGGAATAAAGCTTGATAACCCCTATAATAGGGTTAGTTTAGGTGAAAAAACAGAAGTTATTGATCATGAATTATTTATTAAAAATATACCCGATGGCTTATTGTTTTTAATGAATCAAATGGAAGGAAAAACCAAACCTAATAATCCTTTTAAACATACTTCAACCATGATTGATTTATCTCGAAATCAAGTTTTTCAAGTGAGTTATTTTAAAGAAGTCATTTTAAAACATGCCTTATTAGGCTATGATGAAATTTGGTTATATATGGAAGATACCTATGAAATAAAAGAAGTCCCTAAGTTTGGTTATATGAGAGGGAGATATACTGAAAAAGAATTAAATGAACTGGTATTATTTGCGGAAAAATTGGGTGTCACTTTGATTCCTTGTATCCAAACACTGGGACACTTAAAATCATTTTTAAGATGGTTCTCTCATAAAAAATATAAAGATACAGTTGACGTGTTAAAAGTCGGATCTAATGATGTCTATGAACTCATTGATTTAATGGTTAAAACCATGAGAAGAATCTTTAAAACAGAGAAAATCCATGTTGGGATGGATGAAACATTTGGACTTGGGTTTGGCAACTTTTACAAAGAAAATGGGTTTGTGCCACAAAAAGAAATATTTATGAATCACTTAATAAAAGTCAATGAAATTTGTTTAAATCATGGCTACAAAGATGTTTATATTTGGAGTGACATGTTCTTTAGAATGGGTTCTAAAACTGAATCTTATTATGATTTAAATATCAGTTTAGATAAAGAATATATGGATAGAGTGCCTAAAAATGTCGGATTAGTGTATTGGGATTATTATAATAGTAATCCTGAACTAGTGACTGCGATGGTTCAAAAACATTTAGATACCAATAGAAAAGTAATATTTGCCTCAGGGACTTGGATGTGGACTAAACTGACTTATGATAAGAAAAAGACAGATTCAACCGCATTAGTCCACATCGATGTCTCCTTAAAACTAGGGATTGAAGAAATTTGTTTCACCCAATGGCAAGACGATGGGGCCTATTGTGAATATGATTCAATTTATTTAGGCTTATATGATGTTCAAAATCATATTCATCAAAATCAACTAAATCAATCCATCTATACTAAAGTAACCAAGCATGATTATGATAAGCGTGTTTTAGTTGCGGATTTTAACAATCTAGGCATTATTCCGATTAATTTATTGTGGGATGATTTAATCTTAGGTATCTATATGAATGATTGCTTTGGTTATGATTACAAATTAATTGATCCAGTTATTGAAGCCTTTGATAACTATCTTAATAAACTTGATGAAAACCAGATAGAAGGTTATGTTTACCAATTAGCGCACCTTCTTAGATTAAAACTTAAAATTAGAAGAGACTTATTAGATTATTATCAAAATAAACAACCACTTAAACCACTGGAAACTTTATTAACAGAATTTAAAGAAAAAAACGATAGTTTGATAAACACGCTTAGAATTAATTGGTTAAGTCAAAATAAGATTTATGGTTTAGAGGTTTTAGAATCTCGACTAGAAGTATTTAGAAGTCGGGTTACCGATTTATTAATATTAATTAAACTCTATGATAAGAAGGAAATTAAAGCATTAGATTTCTTAGAATTTGAGTTAACAAAAGAACCCTATCTATCCCCTAAATTCACAGATACATTTTATGGAACTAGTGTATTTTAAAATAAAAACCGACTCAGGTCGGTTTTATTCTTATAAAGCATTAAGGATGATTAACTAAAGTACTAAATTTATCAAAGATAATTTGTGAAATCTTAGAATCACTGTTAATTTCAGGATGCCATTGGACCGCAAAAATCGGCAGTGTTTTGTGGACGACCATTTCAATGGTTTGATCAGGGTGTCGTCCAATTACTTGTAGATCCTTGGCAAGCTCTTTAATCGCTTGGTGATGGTAACTGTTGACATTAATGAGCCCTTCAATATTGATGAAGTCGTTTTTATCAATGTTAATGAAGTGGTTTTCTTTTATTTTGTTGTGGTCGTTATTTAAGTCACCTAAATCTTGATATAAAGTTCCCCCTAAAAACACATTAAGCGATTGATGACCTCGACAAATACCGAGTAGAGGTTTTTTGTGTTTTACAGCATGTTCAATCATGCGTTTATCAAGGTTATCTAGGCGTAAATCAATCCCTTTAGATAAACCGTTATTGACCTCATTATAGAAGGTAGGTTCAAGATCAGCCCCACCAGTAATCAAAAAACCATCACATAGTCTTAAGATTGCTTCTAAATTGGGGTTATCTAAGCTAATCATTAGGGTGTTTAGACCTCTTTTATTAAGCGGGATTAAATAACGGGTGTTAACAAATTGCTTTTCAACCGTATCAATGGTTAATAATCTTGGGCTTAAACCAATAAGTTTAGTCATAATAGTTACCTCTTAATATTGCTAATTCTATTTTTATCTTTGAGGTTATCATAACATAATTGCCCTATTCTTACAATCATAATGGGATGTTTTAGGTTACAAAAAAGCCTGAAAACAGCTGTTTTTTGAGCGTTATCCACATTATAGAGAAACTTAAAAGAAAAAGGACTGTTTTCAGTCCATGAAGATTTTCATTTCTTCATTTCTTTACAGTCCCTTATTTTTCTTAATTCAAAACGAATTTTTATTCAACGACAATCGTCTTACCCCAAGCTAAAAATTGTTCTTTATTACCTTCAAATTTGTTTAAACGGCATCCGAAATTAAGTGTGTAGTAATTGTCTTCACCTTCCATACAAATTAGCATATACCCAAAATCTTGCCCGCTAACTGAATTTTCGTAGTAAGCATAATAGAATTCGGTATCATCATCTTCATAGTGTAGGATTTCTGAATCGGATTTGTTAGATACTTGTAATACTAACTCAATGTATTCATCTAAAGTATCAGCTCCATACGCTACAACTAAAGCTTTATCTTCTGGGTTTCCCATAAATATATGCTGAGTAGACTCTAAATAGAGTGCTGCTTGGATAACGTCTTTCTCGATAAACGCTTCAGTTAACTCTACAGTGATCCCAGAGCCTTCAAATGTCTTTGGTTCTGGTCCCATATTACATCCAACAAGTAAAAAAACAAAGCTTAATATAACTGTGGTAAATATTTTTTCATTTTAATTGCTCCTCATTTATTAATGCCATTTTATTATTTATCACTTAATGTTACAAGCCTATAAAAATAAAGATCCCGCTTCGATTTTATATCGCATGCAAGATTTCTCTATTTTTTTATTTAAATGTCCGTTTTAATCAAACACTTTATTAAGAGGGCTTTAAAGTATCATTAAATTATCGAATCGTAGAACCGGCTTTAATCACTTTATCTTTTATTGGTGCGCTATCAAAGATTCTTACATTTCTTTCAACGATGGTATCATTAGGAATAATAGCTCTTTTGGCAATAATGTTAATGCCACTATATAATAAATCAGGTTTTTCGACATTTCTAGTGTAATTATTGCCAGCACCAATCACGACATGGGTGCCAATTTTAACTTTTTTATCAATGATAGATTTTTCAATTAAGGTATTTTCGCCAATTTTTGTGTTCGAGAATATTACACTATCTTTGACAACAGCCCCTTTACCGACATAGACTCCAGGTGAAAGAATTGAGTTGATTACAGTCCCTTCAATCACCGACCCATTAGATATTAAGGAGTTGGTTATTTTAGCATTTTGTCCAATTCTAACTGGCGGCATTTCTTCACTTCTAGTATATATTTTCCAGTCATCTTCATAAAGGTCTAAAACCGCTTCACCACCATGAAGAAGATCAAGGCTGGTTTCCAAATAGGAATCAATTGTACCCACGTCTTTCCAATAACCTTCAAACCCAAACGAAACGACTTTATAGTCTTCTTTTTCAATCATTCTTGGGATAATATGTTTACCAAAATCGAGTTCACTATCATGGGTATTTTCTAATACATCATAGAGAGTTTCAGCAGTAAAAACGTAGATCCCCATCGATGCTTTATTGGATTTTGGGTTTCTTGGCTTTTCTTCAAAACCAATAATCCGGTTATCATTATCTGTTTCTAAGATACCAAAACGATTTGCCTCTTCAAGTGGAACTGTAGTCGTCGCAATCGTTAATTCAGCGCCGGAGTTAATATGTGCTTTAATCATTTTCTTGTAGTTCATTTTATAGATATGGTCGCCAGAAAGAATTAAGATATATTTAGCTTCTCTACGTTTCACAAAAGATAAATTCTTATAAACAGCATCAGCCGTACCTTCATACCATTTACTATGGGGTTGAAGCAGTGTTATGGCACTATCACGTCTATCAAGATCCCAAGGTTTACCTGAACCGATATGTTCATTTAAAGATAAGGGCATGTATTGGGTTAAGATCGCAATATCATAAATACCAGAATTACTACAATTAGATAATGTAAAATCAATAATCCTAAACTTACCAGCAAAAGGCATCGCTGGTTTACTTCTAATTTCACTTAAGAGGTCAAGTCTTGAACCTTTTCCTCCTGCCAAAATTAACGCTAATGTTTCCATAAAATTCCCTCTTTCTATTTATTCATAATATTTTTATATAGGTTTAAATACTTATTGCCCATGTCAGTTAAAGAAAAGTCCTGATTCATCGCATGTGTTTGTAAGATTCTAAACACATATTGATTATTAATATAAAGATTCACAGCCATAATAAGTGTATCTTTAAACTCATGGGCGTTATAGTTTGCAAAACTAAACCCATTACCTTCATTGGTGTATTTGTTGTAAGGAATAACGGTGTCTTTAAGGCCACCTGTTTCTCTAACCACAGGCAGAGTTCCATAACGCATCGCAATCATTTGAGATAGACCGCATGGTTCAAATTGACTTGGCATCATTAATAAATCACTGGCGGCATATAACTTATGGGCAAGGCTATTAGAAAACCCGATATAAGTGTATACACGATTAGGGTATTTTAAAGCCAAGTCTCTAAAGAAATTTTCATATTTTTCTTCGCCACTACCTAAAAAGACAAAATTTGCATTGGTCGCTGTGATAGCCTCTTCTAAAGTCGCCATCATTAAATCAATCCCTTTTTGAGAAACCATTCTCCCAATATAACAGACAAGGGGAATGTTTACTAATTGGTCTAGTCCTAATTGTTTAAGAAGCAGTTGTTTGTTCTCTTTTTTTCCGGAAACAAATCGTTTTTCATTATATTTAAAAGGAATATGAATATCTGTCTCAGGGTTATAAACCTCATCATCAATCCCATTTAAGATACCGTATAAATCATTACAGCGGTCTTTCAAAGAACCATCTAGTGTTTGTCCAAAGTATTCGGTCTGAATTTCATTTTTATAGGTTTCACTGACGGTAGTAATATAATCAACGGATAAAATGGCACTCTTTAAAAAGTTAAAATTATTAAAATGAATATAATTATAATCAAAAGGAAGATTAAGTAATTTATAGGTATCGATTGAAAAAGCACCTTGGTATTGTAGGTTATGAATGGAAAGAATTGTTTTAATGTTGGTATAAAGGGGGTTTAGTCTATAAGTTGTATTTAATAAATAAGGCACCAAACCAGCTTGCCAATCATTGATATGAATGATATCAAACTTCGTTTTAGAGAGTTCAATGTATTCTAAAATGCTAAAGTTAAATAACATGAATCTTTCGTTATCATCCATATAGCCATAGAGGGCATCTCTTTGGTAAAAATGATGATCAACAAACACATAGTTAACATTATCACTAGAATAGCCAATATAGCTAACTTGAGTGGATAGTTCTCCCATTTTAATTTTTCTTTTGCCTAAATTCATGGTATGATAATTAGCTAGATTAACAGAACTATATAAGGGCGTGATGACGGTTATATTCTCTTGTTTGGCGATTTCTTTAGGTAAAGAACCGGCAATATCGGCAAGACCGCCTGTTTTTGAAAAAGGAAATACTTCACTTGCGGCAAACAATATATTTAGATTACGCTTCATAAATACCCCTCCTTAATTAATTATAACTTAAAGTAACCGTTTACACAAGATAAGAAAACGGTTAAATTAAGGCTTTATTGTCAATTTAAATTGTAATTGAAAATTGGTTGTGATATAATCACTATAGTTATTTAAGTGAGGGATAATAATGGCAAAATACTATAATAAATTGCAACCAAAACTCAAACCTTGGCCGTTCATCGTGATAGGTGCGATTTTATTGGCATTTGTACTTTTAGTGGTGCTTTTGACACCATCTAAGCATGAAAGATTTTACAATACTTATACGACAAATGGGGCAGATATTACAAAAGAGCACCCTTTTGTAGAGATTAGTTACAAAACCTTGATGAAGAAAATTGATAGTGAAGAAAAACTAATTGTTTATTTTGGTTATGCTTCATGTAAAGATTGTTTAAGTGAGATCAAGTATTACGAAAATGAATTTATAACACAAGGCGTTAATGAATTTATTACATCTATTTATTACGTTGATGTAACTAAACTATCATCAGCACAGCTGACCGCATTTAATACAGCTCATCAAGTCGATTTATCAGATTCACCAGATTTAGTCTATTTTGAAAATAAAGTGGTTGTATATGAACGTTCTGATTATAGTAGTTCAGATCCAACTGTACCAGCAGCTCAACAAATTAGAAACTTTTACAAGGCTATTAAAAATAAACACTAAAAGCACATTCTAAGTGCTTTTTTATGAGAAGGGGTACTTAAGCATGTTTTTAACTATTAAGAATAATATCCAAAATAAAATAGAAGCTGTTTATGGCATAGAAACCACTGTAGAAGCTTCAAAGTATGCCGGTAGTGACCTAGCAATGCCACTATTTAATCTTGCTAAAAAGACTTCAAAACCAATTATGGAGTTAGCCAGTGAGATTAAACTACTCTTAAAAGAAGAACCATTTATCAAAGAAACTTTCTTTGAACGTGGTTTTTTAAACATTGTTTTAGATAGAAAAACATTTGCCCTACAAGTTCTAGATGAAATTGAATCAACAAAAGATTCTTACGGATCCTTACCATCCAATGGTAAAACCGTTGTAATCGATTATTCAAGCCCAAATATCGCTAAAAGTTTTAGTGTAGGGCATTTAAGAAGTACGGTTATTGGTGCTTCATTATATAAGATTTATGAAAAAATGGGTTATAAGGCTATTGGCGTTAACCATTTGGGTGATTGGGGAACTCAATTTGGAAAAATGATTGTAGCTTATGATAAATGGGGGAATGAAGAAGGCTTATTAGAAAGACCGATTGATTATCTCCAAAGTCTATATGTGAAGTTTCATGAAGCTTCTAAAGAAGACCCAACGCTTGAGGATAAAGCGCGAGAAGTCTTTAAACAATTAGAAGATGGCGACCAACGTGTTACAAAAATGTGGGAGAAATTTCGGGAACAATCATTAACCGAGTTTAAGTTAATGTATGAATTATTAGGGGTTTCGTTTGATAATTATCAAGGGGAAGCATTTTATAACGATAAGATGGATAGAATCGTTATGATTCTAGAAGATAAGAAACTGTTAGAAGAAGATGAAGGTGCCATGATTGTTAGACTTGACAATTTTGACATGCCACCTGCACTCATCAAACGTACGGATGGGGCAACACTTTATATGACCCGCGACTTAGCCGCTCTATTATACCGCCACGAAAATTATCATTTTGATAAAATGTTGTATGTGGTTGGTAATGAGCAGAAACTTCACTTTAGACAACTTAAAACAGTCTCTGATCTAATGGGATATAATTTTGATATCACCCATGTCAATTTTGGATTAGTTTTAATGGATGGGAAGAAAATGACCACTAGGGGTGGTAAAGTGGTTAGATTATATGATGTGATTGAAACTGCGGTTGAACTTGCCCAAGAGGCAATTGAACAAAAGAACCCCAACTTAAAGAATAAACAAGAAGTTGCTAAAGCGGTTGGTGTTGGCGCAGTAATCTTTAATGACTTAAAGAATGATCGTAATTTAGACATTGACTTTGATTTAGAAAACATGGTTTCGTTTGAAGGCTTTACAGGTCCTTACCTCCAATATAGTAGCGTTAGAATTTATTCGTTGTTAAAGGGGTCTCAAAAAGGGACTAAGAAGAATTTAGATGTCTATGAGGATGATTTAGCATTTAAGTTAGTTGTTATTTTGAGCCAGTTCTCACAAACCTTAGATAAGGCGTTAACTGAAAATGGGCCACAACATATTTCTAGATATCTGTTAAGTTTAGCTCAAACGTTTAATCAATTTTATGGCGCCCACCGAATTATTGTTGAAGATGCCAAAACCTTGTCAGCGAACATTCATTTGATTGGTGCGGTTAGAACCGTTTTAAATGAAGGTATGAGACTACTAGGCATGCAAGTTTTGAATGAGATGTAACTATGGAAAATAAAAACAAATCAAAGCGTAAAATAATCGGAAACATCATCTTTTTAATCGTTGTCTTAATTGTATTAGGCATATTACTATTTAGTTTAAACGATATTAATGAGATTTGGTCAATTATAACAAGTTCCAGTGTCCCATTATTACTATTGGCCTTAGGGTTATCTTTAGTCTTTATGTTTTTGACAAACTCATCAATCCAACTTATCACAAGTGGTGTCGGTGGTAACATCAGTTATAAAGATGGAATCCATATCGCAAATACGGAATACTTGTTTAATGCGATCACGCCATTTGCTTCAGGTGGTCAACCAATCCAAGCCTATTACTTCATGAAAAAAGGCTTATCTGGTGATCAAACCATGAGTGTTTTGACCTCTAACTTTATTATTTATCAGGCCGTATCAACCTTACTCGGAACCGTAGGCATAATTATTTATTTTAGTGCGGTTAAAGCGAGTATATCCGGTTATGCCTGGTTAATATTTATTGGATACTTTATTAATACCTTAATATTAGTTGGTGCTGTATTAATGGCCACAGTAAAAGGCTTTAGAAATCTTTTAAGAAGTATCTTTAGAGGGTTAGGAAAAATTAAGTTTTTAAACAAATCAATGACTAAATTAGAAAAGAAATCATTTGGTTTTGTGGAAAGATTTCAAATCGAAACAAAAAAATTATTTAAACGAAAACGGGTATTATTTGGGGCGAGTGGATTAAGATTATTAAGCTTACTGGTTGTTAATAGTATTCCAATCGTGGTGTTTGCTGCCTTACAAATAACAATCGATCCGAAAGATTATTTATTTATTATTATGATGACTGCGTTCGCGACTACATTTACACTGTGGATTCCAACCCCTGGTGCATCTGGCGGTGTGGAATGGGCATTTACAGTCTTGTTTACTGGGATTATTGCCCCACAACCTGTGGTTATCGCTGCGCTGTTAATATGGCGTGTATTAACTTATTATGTTGGAATTGTTTCTGGATTTAGTTCTTATGTTTATATAAGAAAGGAACGTGTTTAAGTTGAGAGTAGGAATATTTTCTGATGCCTATAAACCATTAGTAAGTGGTGTGACAACAAGTCTTCAAATGCTTGTTGAAGGTCTTAAACAACAAGGTCATGAAGTGTTTGTCATCACTGTTTCGGCAAAAGGCGGGAAAGCGTATGATCAAGAGCATCCTTATGTCTATCGTATTAAAGGGATGCCAATTCCTAAAAAGGGCTTGACCTCTTATCGTTTTGTCAGAAACTCAAAGAAACACTTAAAGTATATTGAAGCATTGAACTTAGATGTTATTCATGTTCATAGTGAATTTACGATTGGAAGTGTTGCGATAAAAGTTAAAAAGAAATTAGATATTCCAATGGTATTTACGGTTCATACCATGTATGAAGAGTATTTGTTTTATGTTTCTAAGTTTTTATCCAAACTATTTAGAAAAACATTTATGAAGATGTTAAAAAAATTAATGTCTAAATTTATCTTAAACAGTGAAGTCACGCTAGCCCCATCGACTAAAATTAAAGATTTAATGTTAAGCTATGGTATTGATGGAAACTATAAAATAGTCCCAACAGGCATTGATTTAAGTAAGTTTAAGAAATCGAATTATAAAGCAGAAGAGATTAAAAACTTAAAAGATTCTTTAGGCATTAAAGAAAATGAATTTGTCTGCTTATTCATTGGTAGAGTCAGTAGTGAGAAATCAATAGATGTACTAGTAGACGGGTTTAATCAAGCTAACAATGACAACATGAAGTTCTTAATTGTTGGTGATGGACCAGGAATGGGTAAACTAGCAGATCAAATCAAGAAGTGTAAACTTAAGGATAAAGTCATTCTTACAGGGATGATTCCTTGGGAGAGTGTTGGGTTATATTATCAGTTAGGGGATTGTTTCTTAAATGCGAGTATCTCAGAAACCCAAGGACTAACTTATATAGAAGCACTTGCAGCAGAACTCCCTTTAGTGGTAAAATACGATAAGGTGTTAGAAGCAGTCGTTGAAGATAACTTTAATGGCTTATTCTTTAAAGATAACAGTGAACTACCTAACTTACTAAACAAGATTTATCAAAACCCGGAATTATTAACTGAGTTAAAGAAAAACACTTTAAAATCAGTAAAGAAGTATTCCCGTGAAGTGTATGCAGAAAATGCGATTAAGGCATATACTGAAGCAATTGAAATAAATAAAACAAAGAAATTAAATATGTGAGTTTTTTAACTCACAACTTGCCCGAGTGTTGAAATTGGTAAACAAACTTGACTCAAAATCAAGCGCCTAATAAGCTTGCCGGTTCGAGTCCGGCCTCGGGCACCACAATTGTCTGTACCTTGTTTTACCCCTTTTTTAATAAATTTAAGCGAGTTTTAGGGGAAAAATCATGTTAAAACGATAAAAAACGCAAAAAAAGATGAATTTCTGACTTTAAAAAATCAGGTTCATCTTTTTTTTGTTGTTTTAATCAAAAGTGCTCGACCGGAGTTTAATGTAAACGTCAATTATTAACACCCAATTTAGGTTTTTTCGATATTTTTAACAATTAAATTTAGCTGATTAGAAACGATGATGTCTTGAGTTTCTTTTAAAATACTTTAAACTGTACATACTTTGAGTTGTCGTTATTAATTTTATGTTGATAAGGTTTATTACAATAGCCCCACTCGCATAAACTAGCATATGCAGTATAATAATGTGTCTACCATGTCAAGGACTAATAAAATAAAGCGAATAACTGCTATTGACAAAAACACCAAAATCGACTAAAATGATATTGAATTGCAAATTAGACGAAAAGAGGGCGTGCGTATGTATGTGAAAAGACATATGGAATCTGTTATAGACAATGCTTTGAAACAATATAAGACGGTATTATTAACCGGACCCAGACAAGTTGGTAAAACAAGTCTTTTAAAACATAAGTATGATAAAAATTATGAATATTTAACCTTTGATGATATTAATCAATTAAGGTTGGCTACAGAAGATCCAATTTTATTTATGCAACAACATAAAGATAAAACGATTTTTGATGAAGTTCAGTATGTTCCCACACTTTTTCCAACCATCAAGCTTGAAATCGATAAATATGATATTTATGGAAGATATTTAATGACAGGCTCGCAAGCATTCCACCTCATGAAAAATATTACAGAATCATTGGCTGGAAGAATTGCTATTAGAGAATTATTAGGACTATCACTTAGAGAAAAATTTGATATTAATTTTACAAAGCCATTTTTAAGTGAACGGTCATACTTTGATGAACGAAAAAGTCATTTAAAAAAATATGATCAACTTTGGTATCATATTCATAGAGGATCGTTTCCAAGACTTATTGATGAAAACATGGATTGGGAAGCATTCATGAGCGACTATGTAAAAACTTATATTGGAAGAGATGTGCGTGATATTGTCAATGTTGGCGATGAATTGGCATTTTCTAAATTTATGATAGCTGTTGCTGCAAGAAGTGGTGAAATGCTTATCTATAGTCATATTGCCGATGAAACAGGTGTGTCGGTGAATACTATTAAAAGATGGGTATCAATATTGGTAACTTCAGGATTGGTTTATCTTCTAGAGCCATATAATAGCAATATTCTTAACAGAATTGTTAAGACACCTAAATTATATTTTTTAGATACAGGATTACTTGCATATTTAACAAGATGGACATCAGCAGAAGCATTAAAAAACGGGGCCAGAGCTGGTCATGTATTTGAAACATTTATCATGTCAGAAATTATCAAATCATATAAAAATGCTGGGTATATTAATCTTCCTTTCTCTTATTATCGTGACAAAGAAAAAAATGAAATTGATTTGATTATTGAAAAGGACGATGTTTTATATCCTATTGAAATAAAAATGACAGCAAATCCGCAAAAAAGAATGGTTACAGCCTTTGCTCAATTAGATAAATTACCTCATAAAAAAAGAGGACTTGGTGCTATTATATGTCAATATGAACACATGATTTACATTAAAGACGATGTTGTCTCAATACCAGTAGAGTATATCTAATATTTAAGTCAAAGACATGATAAAGGATAAAATGTAGGTATGAAAAGAAGGTAGAAACTATGGAATTAAACTTATTAACATGGTCAAAAGTGAGTTTCATACTATTTGTTTTATCAGCAATATTTTATTTAATTTTTATTTGTTCTTATGGACAACTAGCATCAAGTGATTACTATTTTGTATTTTAAAGTCGTGGTTTCTATCAAAGTTTGTAGTTGTTTTGCTATTATGTTCAATAATCCTTTATATTGTTCATCTTAAATAAATATATATGATAGATTAAATGCTAATTTAAGACAACATTTATACTAGAAATGAAATTGTATTTGGCTTAGTTAACTAATTTATGATAAAATGAAACTAGTAAAAATAGGCGGTGGAATTATGAATATATTAAACGAATTAATTAAAGAGACGAGTAAAATCGATTTTAAGTTTCCTAAATCATTTGATCAACTTATGAATAGTAAGTATTATGATTATGACAAATTTGAATGGTTTTTATATTATGTATTCAAAATGGATGGTTCAAGCGTTCAAAAAGTGGGCAAAAAAGGACAAGGTGATGGTGGTGCAGATTTAATCGTTTCTAGTAAAATAACCGATGGTGAATATAGAAGAATTGGCATCCAAGCAAAATATTGGAAGAATAAAGTAGGTTCAGGCCCAATTAATCAATTAGCAAGTGCAAAAAATCGTCATGATTTAACGGATCTTTGGATTGTTACAACATCTGATTTAACAACTGACGCAAAAGAAATTGCAGAAGCACTAGATATTAAGATTTTACGTGGTGCTGATGTCAAAAATTTAATAGAACACGTAAAATCTATATATGAAAAAGAAATAGAAACAAATGGTCAATCTTCAATCGAGTTTTTAGAAGAGGACATTAAGCCAAAATTTGAAAAGACAAAAAAAGTTGAAGTATCAGATGAAGATGAAAAAGATTTACCAATCGTTAAAGCATTTAAAGAGCTAAGAACAGAATTAGCAAAAAAACACAAAATCTATCCATTATATATGGTTTATAATAACGCTATGATAGATGATGTGATAAAAGAGAATCCTAAAACAAAGGAAGAACTGTTAAAGATTAAAGGTTTTGGTCAACAAAAAGTGGATTTATTTGGAGAAGACATTTTAAAATTACTAAATTCAAATCAAGAGAAAACAAATACAATTTCATTAGACAAAGAACAAGAACTGTATGAAAAGCTAATTGTGGAAAGAATAAGGATTGCTAAATTTAATAAATTAACAGAATCTGATGTTTACACAGATCAAGTAGCTAAGAACCTGTCTAAGATGAAGCCAAGAACAAAAGAGCATTTAGAAAAAATATATGGTTTTAACAAGAAAAACATAGATATATTTGGTGAATATTTAATTAATTTTATCTCAAAAAATGTATAATTTGAAATTGTTGAATAAAACTTAGATAATGAAGCCTTAATTTCTTATGGAAGTTAGGGCTTTTAATATATAAATATAAGGGTAAACTTGAATTAATATTAGGCTATTTTAGGAGATAAACATGAAAAATATTAAAATCATAATTTTTAATATAGACAATACACGAGTTGTTGATTCTTGTGAAAAATACGTTTTAAATATGCCTTTGATCTAACTGGTGTTTCTATTAATTTGGAATTAATAGAAAAACTATCTAAAATAGATAAAGACCTATGGACTACTGGAGTCTATGATTCAATACAAGTTTCAAAGGATAAAATACCTTTAAAAAATTTGAGATATTATTAAACAAACATAGCATTAACAACGATGATATAACTAAAACCGAATGAATTATTCATGTAAGGATTTTTTAAAGGAATTTATCTTACGAACATTCTGAAAACATTCTAAGATATTTAAAATATAAAGGAATAGCTAAGCAATAATATTGACCTAGTTTCGCATTGACATTCACAGAATATGTGGATTAATGATAAAGTAATAGAAAAATAGTCTTATAAGTATAAAAAAAAGATAAACACTGTGCAGTATTCAACAATAAAGGGTAAAATAAAGTACGGACAAGATACATTAAAAGCAATGGTTTTATACTAATGTATTGGATTTTTCGTATACTAAGACTAGGAGTAATCTCTTAGTCTTTTATTTTTAATAAATCGGTAGTAAAATTCTCAGCATGATATAGCTATTAAGATGAAATCATCCCAAGATATGAAAATGGACAGTTTTATCCTCGATTAGATTTCCTTTTTAGAATTGCAAATTTATATAAGTATAGTATTGATGAAATAGTAAGTAAAAGAATAAAAAAAATTGAAAAAAAGTGAATAAAATGCTATAATATGATAGAAAATGCGAGGTATATTATGGAGTTTAAAGAAAAGCTATTATATGCGCGTGCAAAATTGAATATAACGCAAATGTATTTAGCTAAAAAGCTATGTGTTTCATTCTCAACTATTAATAGATGGGAATCAGGAAAAGTTTTGCCAACTAAAAAAGCTGAATATGTTTTCGACTTATTCTGTAAAGAAAATGGAATAAGTTTTGAGGATAATATAAAGGAGTCTTACAATGGATAAAAAAGTAGTCGAATTATTTGCAGGTGTCGGTGGTTTTAGAATTGGTTTGAATAACATAACAAAATTCGGCGAAAATGGTAAGGCAATAGAACAAGGTAGTTTTGAATTTGTATGGGCAAATCAATGGGAGCCTTCTACAAAAATACAACATGCAGCGGATTGTTACAAATTACGATTTGGCGATGTAGTTAATGAAGACATTTCAACGATTGATAAAAAAACAATTCCTGATCATAGTTTGATATGTGGGGGTTTTCCTTGCCAAGACTATTCAGTTGCTCATTCATTGTCAAAGGCTAAGGGAATTGAAGGAAAAAAAGGTGTTCTTTGGTGGCAAATTAATGAAATACTTAAAACGAAGAAAACACCCTTTGTTTTATTAGAGAATGTTGATAGACTACTAAAGTCTCCAGCAAAACAACGAGGAAGAGACTTTGGTATTATGCTAAAATGTTTTGATATGTTGGGATATACCGTTGAGTGGAGAGTTATTAATGCATCAGACTACGGATTTCCTCAAAGACGCAAAAGAACATACATTTTTGCGTATAAGAATTCTACTAAATATGGAAAAAAACAATTGAAGAAAAAGGCTATTGATTTAATTGATGTTGATGGATTTTTTGCAAAGTCATTTCCAATTGTTAAGAATGAAAAAGCAAAAGAATGTGATATTTCAAAATTTAATGATTTAGTGAAGTTTTCAGATACATTTGTATTTGAATTTGAGAATTCTGGAATCATGGTAAATGGTATGATTTATACTTCAAAAACTACACCTATTTACATTGAGCCAGTTACACTCGGTCAAATTGTTGTTAATGATGCTAAAGAAGAGCATTACTTGACTGAAGAAGAAGTCAAAAAATTTGAATATTTGAGAGGAAGTAAAAAAATACCAAGAGTAGATGTGAATGGTTTCGAGTATATGTACTCTGAGGGAGCGATGAGTTCATTTGATGATTTGAATCTTCCAGGTAGAACGATGCTTACTTCAGAAGGAACAATTAATAGAAGCACTCACATTATAAAAGATCCAATTACGAATAGACTGAGATTATTGACACCAATTGAATGTGAAAGATTGAATCAATTTCCAGAAGATTGGACAAAGTCAGGAATGCCAAACAAAAGAAGATATTTTATGATGGGAAACGCACTTGTCTGTGGAATCGTAAAAAAACTTGGTAAAGAAATAAGTGAGATTATAGACGCTGAATAGTTCTATGATTTAGAGCTTACTTTACTCTTTTCTCGTAGTTAAGGTTTACAAAAACAATAAACTGATAATTGAGTTTGTTGAAAGGTGGGTGACATAAATGGAGGATTTAAATCGGCATTTGAGCGAAAAAGAAATATTGGAAATTACGAAAAGCGCTATGAATAAAACCTTTGGTGATTTTGGGCTGGATGATTCATATACTGGAAGAAACAAAGGTGGGTTAGGCGGTTTTGTAGAAGAAAAAATTTTTAAGTACTCTTCCAATAATGATGATAATCCTGATTTTATCGATGCAGGGATTGAATTAAAAGTAACTCCTATTAAAAAAAATCTAAACGGATCTATTTCTTCAAAAGAACGTCTTGTTTTAAATATGATTAACTATAAAAATGAAGCAATTGCTACATTTAAAACGAGTTCTTTCTACCGTAAAAACAAAAAATTACTTATATGGTTTTATTTGTATTCTATGGGAGTTCATCCATCAAACTTTGAAATTACAAATTATTATTTATTAGAGTTTGAAGACTCTTTACAGTATAAAGTTATAGAGAGAGATTGGAATATTATTCATGAAAAAATTGTACAAGGAAAAGCTCATGAAATCAGTGAATCAGATACTGAATTTTTAGCAGCCTGTACAAAAGGAGCAAATTCGAGTGTTTTAGTTGAACAGTATAATTCATCTATTGTTGCTAAACCAAGAGCTTACTCCTTTAAGTCATTCTTTATGACGTATATTTACAGAAACATGATTCATAACTTGTCACCATACTCTCCATTGGTTTCTGAAGACGAGTGGATGAAAAACCCACTAGAAGAAATTTACAAAGAGAAACTAAGTGTATATCATGGAATGACTCAAAAACAGTTATGTCGTAAATTTCATGTTAATTCTAATGCAAAACAATTGAATTTTATGCTAGCACAAAAAATGTTAGGTATATCTGGCAAGAGCAAAGCAACAGCTGAAATGGAAATAGCTGGTATTATCTTTAGAACAATTACTGTTGATAAGAATGGAAGACCAACCGAATCAATGCCATTTAAAGCCTTTGAGTTTGAAGAACTTATTAGTACTCCGTGGGAAGAATCAACAATTAGAGAAGATTTTGTTGATTTGAAACTCATGTTATTTGTCTTTAAAGAAAATGAGGGTATGATTATGTTTGATAAAATTTGTTTTTGGAATGCACCTAATAAGGTTGTTGATGGTGTAATTAAGAAAATGCATGAAGAATGTGCAGATTTAGTGAGAAAAGGTGAAGCATTTTATTTTGATAAAAAAGGTAATATAAAAGATAAGTTTCCAAAAGAATATAGGAATTCTAATAAGGTGTGTCACGTTAGACCACACGCAAGAAGACATGAAGATAAATATGTTTTACCAGTTCCAGATAGAGAAACAGGAATAACTGAATTCACAAAACAAAGTTTTTGGTTTAATAAAGACTTCGTTGAAAAAATAGTCAAAAATGGAGATTAAAATTAGTTATGAAAGATTTTCTAAAAAAAATATTTGATATACATAGTGTCATTGGTAAGATATGCATTTTATTTTGTGTTACTGTTGTTATTGGATTAGCATTTGGTACAACCAAAATTGCTAAGAAGAATGATGTAGTAGCAGCAAATTATTTCCTCAATGAAACAGTACAGATTCATGATAGTAATTATATATTAATTGTTAACGAGGTCAAAAATTATAATACTTTAACTATAAAGGATAAAAAAGGAAACGAAAAGTTAGTAGAAGGATATTTTATATGTGTTAATATTTCCATATCTCAAAACGAGAATAGTCTATTAAAAAGTCATAAAATTGATAAAAATGATTTTAAAATCAAGGATCATACTGGAGTATATGTCCCATTGAATGATATTATGGGGGCGGTAGGTTGGAGTGCAATCGATGTTCATTTTGATGATTCTGATGGCGGGCATGTTATGAGTTCTACAAATTTTAAAACAACAACCTTATACGAAGATTATAACTATATAGATTTTTATTTGATACCTGGAATAGAAGGTACATTTAATCTATACTTTAAAACGTCAAAATTTATCGATGTAAGTAAAGAACTAATTGTATTGGAAGTTGATTTTTACAATCTATCAAATGATTATAAAAAAGGGACTGACATTATTTTATTGAATAGACCAGATAACCTTAATTAACTATAACTTAAGTAAATTATTTTATGTATATCAGTCTACCTAATTTAAAGAAGTGATTAAACTTATTGGTTGATTTTTTTATAGTACGAAAAATATCTCAGGGTTACGAACTTTTTCAAAAGGGAGTACGAAGTAGTATCAATATAATTGCCCTAACACAAATTTGTCTTGTTGCTTAAAAAAAACTGTAAAAACACAAAATAAATAAATTTATGAAAAAAGAGAGATCAAGGACTCTCTATTTTTCTACTTAACTTAAAGTAAATTAACTAAAAATCATAAAATCGTAATGTGAATAAAGAACCTAACAGAATAACAACTTGATAGTACAATTCAGATGAATCTACTATTTAAGTCTAAATTACTATTACATGAGTTTATGATCTTTAACCAATTACTTGGCAAAGATAACATAAGCTCAAACTTAATTTATTGTGGCGCAATTTTACAGAAATGAAAGGAAATAAGACAAATTATAATCACTTATACCTTATTTACTTATAGGTAGTTTGATTGTAAAAACACTACCCGTACCTGGATAACTTGTTATTTCAATGGTACCTTTTGATAAATCAATAATTCGTTTAACAATTGATAAACCTAACCCATTACCGCTTTTTTTAGCATTATCACTTTGATAAAATTTATCAAAAATATGTTTAACCTCGTTTTGATTCATACCTTTTCCGTCATCTTTAATAGTTACGATAATGCTGTCATCTTGGGTGGTTAGGTGAATTGAGATATTACCATCCTCATTAGAAAATCTAATGGCATTTTCTAATAGATTTATCCAAACTTGCAATAAAAGACTTTCACTACCCCAAAAGGTAATGTTGTCCAATTCAATAATCATGTTAATGTTTTTGGATAACCACTGTTTTTCTAGTAATAAAACAGCCTCTCTTATTTGTTCATCAAGTCTAAATTCTGTCTTATCAAAAATGATTTCTTGATTTTCTAACTTTGATAGTTTTAAAATGTTTTGTGTTAAAGTGGATAGTTGTTTTGAACTTTCGATAATCAATTTTGTATAATCTAAGCGTTCTTCAGGTGTTAAACTTGGATCTTGAAGGAGTTGAGCAAAGCCTTCAATTGAGGATAATGGGGTTCTAAATTCATGAGAAACATTGACTAGAAAATCATTTCTTAAAAGTTCAATGCTAGAAAGTTCTTGGAGCATAATGTTGAAATTATCGGCCATTTCCTTGATGGCGACAATTTTACTATCATTAGGAACTTTTACATTAAAATCACCGGAAGCAACCTGTTTGGTAGCCTCACTAATTTGCGAGATAGGAACAAGTATTTTACGTCCTACTCTAAAGGTTAAAACCATCCCCAGTAAGGTACTGAGAAGTAGTAAAGATAAAATAGGTATAAGAGGTCTTGGATTAATGGTATTATTCATGAAGAAATCAAGTAAACCAAAATTATACAATAAAAGGGTAATTAAAAAAACAAAACCAAAAGCAATGATTAAACTAATAAAGATATTTACTGCAAAAAGAAGCCATAGATTAGATGCTTTTTTATTCATGAATTCACCACCTTATATCCCAAACCGCGAACACTTATTATTTCGAAGTCTTTACAATTTTTAAGTCTATCTCTTAAGCGATTAATATGAACATCTACACTTCTTTCATCTGTTTCAGAATCCAACCCCCAAATATCGTCCATCAGTTGTTGTCGGGTAAATATTTTATTAGGATAAGAGGCTAATTTGTAAAGTAGTTTGAATTCTTTTTGAGGTAAGAATATTTCAGTGTTATCGAAGGTTACACTAAAAGTGTCATAATTAATCAAGGTATTATCGATTTGGATTTGATGATCAGTGGCAATTTTTGCCCTACGTAATAAGGCTTTCACACGTAACAACATTTCTTCTGTATCAATCGGTTTAGTCATATAATCATCAACACCCAGATTAAAGGCTTTCGTTTTGCTTTCTAAAAGTTCTTTAGCCGTAATCATTAGAATAGGTGTTTCCGTGTTTGATTTTCTAATTAAGGATACAAATTCATAGCCATCCATATTAGGCATCATGATATCAGTAATGATTAAATCAATGTGTGTTGTATCCAACAGGTTGATAGCATGATTACCATCATAAGCAGCAAATGTCTCATAGCCATTTCTTTTTAGTACCGTGCAAAACAATTTATTAATATTGTGATCATCTTCAATTACCATAATGTGAATCATCATTAATAACTCCTTTCAAGAGGGTTTTAAAGTCTTGTTAACAAAGCTATCAAATACTTGTTAAGATACGCTTCCTTTCCTTTATTATAACAATCAATTATAAACTATTCATAAACAAAACATAAAATTCATATTAATTTAATATAGAGTTTAAACTGAGTTAATATTCGTTTGATATACTTCCAACATGCAAAAAGTAAAAAGGAGAAAGAAATGTTAAAATTAACGAATATTACAAAAGATTATCAAGTTGGGGAACAAAAGGTCCATGCATTAAAAGGACTTAACATATCCTTTAGGAAAAATGAATTCGTTTCAGTCTTAGGACCCTCAGGCTGTGGGAAGACAACCCTGATGAATATTATTGGTGGTCTTGACCGGAGCACCTCAGGTGAATTATTTATTAATGGTAAGTCTACGAAAAACTATAAAGATAGTGATTGGGATAATTACCGAAACAAGCGGATTGGTTTTATCTTTCAAAACTATAACCTTATTCCTCACTTAACGGTACTAGGGAATGTTGAGATCGCACTAACCATTTCGGGCGCATCTTTAGAGGAAAGAAAAAGAAGAGCTAAAGAAGCTTTATCTAAAGTAGGTCTTGATAAGCAATTAAATCAAAAGCCAAATCAATTATCAGGTGGTCAGATGCAAAGGGTTGCTATTGCAAGAGCGCTTGTCAACAACCCAGAGATTTTACTAGCGGATGAACCAACTGGGGCACTTGATACGGAAAACAGCAATCAAATTATGGATTTAATTAAAGAGATTGCAAAAGATAGATTGGTTATTATGGTTACCCATAATCCAGAATTGGCTGAAAAATACTCAACAAGAGTTATTAAAATGCTTGATGGTAATGTGATTAAAGACAGTTTACCCTATGATTCAGAATTAGAAAAGCAGGACAATGCTAAAAAATCTAATCTTCCAAAACCAAAAGGCAAAGAAAAAACCGCCATGTCTTACCTGACAGCACTGTCACTTAGTTGGAAAAACTTGATCACTAAAAAGGGGAGAACGATTCTTACAGCAATCGCTGGATCGATTGGTATTATTGGTATTGCGCTCATTTTGGCAATATCAAGTGGTATGAATAATTATGTTAATCAACTACAACGTGACACATTGGCATCTAACCCAATTACGATTACAGAGAGTAGTATCAATCTCACACAAGCATTTAATGCAATGTCTAATAATGATGTGTTTGAAAGATTTCCAGAAGCCAAAGAAATCTATGTCGGAAAAGCAATCGATTTATCAAACTTGTTAACAAAGAATAATATCACCAACCAATACATTACTTACTTACAAAAAAATTTAGATTCAACGTGGTATAGTGATATCACTTATAAAACAGGATTAGAACTCAATTTGTTTGGTCAAAAAGTCAATCAAACCAACTATAGTAAACTAGCTGAATCCAGTGGAACTGGAGGATCTGGTGCTGGATTGGGCAATTTTAGTACATCAAGTATTTGGCAAATGATGTTAACCTCAGATTTTATTCAATCGCAATATGATTTGCTTGAGGGTTCGTTTCCAACCAACAAAAATCAAATTGTTATTATTGTAAGTGAAACAAATCAAATCTCTGAAGCGACTTTGATTGCCTTAGGCTTAAAAGAAGTAGGTGATGAAGTAGAAACATATGCTTTTTCTGATATCATAGGGAAAACCTATAAACTTGTAAACAATGACTTATTGTATGAAAAAAGTGGGAATCATTTTTTGTTGAAAAATCACCACTTGATATTGATTATAGTCAAGCAGAAACATTAGAAGTTGTCGGTGTTATCCGTATTAATGAAACGGTTGACAGTGGTGTTTTATCCCCAGGAATCGGTTATCTAAAATCGTTATATACTGATTTTCAAACGCGCAATTTAAATTCAGAAATTATTGAATTTATGAATGATAATCCAACACTTAATCCATTTACTGGTATCGCATATGAAAACACACTAACAGAAACGAAAGAAGCACAAAAAGAAGCGGATTATCGTAGTCTTGGTGGTGAATTGATAGCGAATGAAATTAGCATTTATTCAACATCATTTGAAGCAAAAGAATCCATTAAAACAATCTTAAATGATTACAATATTGGACGTCCATCAGATGATATGGTTACCTATACGGATATGTCTGAATTATTGGGAGACACACTAACTTCAGTGGTTAATACCATCAGTTATGTACTGATTGCCTTTACAGCTATTTCCCTTCTTGTTTCAAGCATTATGATTGCCATTATTACTTATGTGTCTGTCTTAGAAAGAACTAAAGAAATTGGTGTGCTTCGTTCAATTGGGGCTAGAAAAAAAGATATTACACGCGTTTTCAATTCAGAAACCATTATCATTGGACTGATTGCTGGATTAGTCGGTGTAGGCTTCGCCTATCTATTATCTATTCCAATCAATATAATTGTGCATTCATTGGTAGGTGTCAATAACATCGCGAGTTTAAATCCACTTGCGGCATTAGCACTGATTGGAATCAGTGTATTATTAACATTAGTATCTGGTTTAATTCCAGCTAGAAAAGCTGCTAAACAAGATCCAGTAACTGCGCTTAGGACAGAATAAATTTAAGCTTATAGTTAGAAAAAAAGAACATCTAATAGACTGAACCCTATTTAGTGTAAGTTAATAAAAAACTAAAAGACGAAAAAAAATATATTTATAAAACACTTCCTTATATATTGACTATAAGGAGGCGTTTTTTTTAAAAAAGATATAAATTGAAAGCCACTCAACTATCTATTAAAAATGGAATACGTTTACATAAAAATTATTGAGTTATTTGCTATACTCTTAACAAGAAAAGGTGTAATATAGTTAGGTAACTAAGTAATTAAGGAGAAAGACAATGGATAACAAAGTATATATTAAAGAATTTTTTATTCTAACCAATAAATTAAAACGCTTGTTAGATACGAAACATCAAAAGAATGGATTACATTCAGGACAAGCTAGAATTTTGATCTATTTATATAAAAATAAAGAAAAAGAAGTATTTCAAAAAGATATCGAAAACACCTTTCAAATTAGAGGTGGTTCTGTAACGGGTATTATTGATAGTCTAACTAAACATGATTATATTAAACGGGTCAGTTTAAAATTGGATAAAAGAAAAAGAAAGATTGTGTTAACGGACAAGGGTGAAACCTTTGCCAAACATGGGGTTGATACGAATGTTTATATGGAAAATAAGTTAAACAATCTAATGGATGAAACAGAAAAATCTGTTTTTGAAGCTGTATTAATGAAGATTAATCATTGGATTGATGCGGAGGAACAAAATGAGAAAACTAACTAAATATTTTAATACAGTTAAAAAAGATTTAATAATGGTTCCTTTTTTAATTTTTATTGAAGTAATATTTGAAATTTTAATCCCTGTTTTTATGGGAAAATTAATTGATGATGGGATTAAGGCAACTGATGCTTTAGGTAGTGCTGCCCCTAATCAAAACATTATATTAATGTATGGGGGATTAATGATTCTTTCAGCAGTCATTGCCTTAATATTTGGGATTCTGGTAACAAAAAAGGTTTCTAAAGTGTCAACTGAGTTTGGACATAACTTAAGACAAGCTCAATTTGAAAAGATTCAGTCATATTCATTTGAAAATATTGATAACTTTAAAACCTCAAGCCTTATCACAAGAATGACTTTAGATGTTAATACGATTCAACAAACAACGAATATGACATTAAGGGTTGCCTTAAGAGCCCCTTCGATGTTTTTATTCTCAATTATTAGTATTAGTATATTTGCCGGATGGTTGGCAGCGGTGTTTGTCATTGTAATACCTATCTTACTATTTGGATTTTATATTATCTTATCAAAGGCATACCGTTATTTTGTCCAAATGTTCGATAAAATTGATAACTTAAACCTGGTTATACAAGAAGATTTAATCGGGATTAGAACCGTTAAATCTTTTGTTAGAGAAGACTATGAAATTGACCGTTTTAATAGTGCTGTTGATGATGTTAGAAAAATAGGGATTACGGCAGAAAAAATAACCATTTGGAATAGACCTTTAATGCAGTTTTCCATTGGCTTAAGTTTTGTCTTAATTGGCTGGTTTGGTTCCCAGTTAATGGTATTTGGTAATTTAACTGAAGGTCAGTTTGCCAATACCATTACCTATGTAAACCAAGTGTTATTTAGTTTAATGATGATCAGTCATGTCTTCTTAATGTTTGCGATGTCAAGGGCAGCTATGGAAAGAATTACTGAAGTTTTAGAAGAAGAACCATTACTCGTAGAATCAAATAATCCTGTAAATGAAATTAAGGACGGCTCTTTTGAATTTGAGAATGTTGGGTTTAAATACGGAAAACTTGATAATAAACCAGTACTCTCTAATGTTAATTTAGATGTACCAAGTGGTTCATTTGTGGGTATTTTCGGATCAACTGGAACCGGTAAATCAACTTTAGTTCAACTACTATCAAGGTTATATGATACAACAGAAGGAACTATTTATGTTGGCGGAAAAGATATTAAAAATTATAGTTTAGAAACCTTAAGAAAAGACATTATCTTAGTTCTCCAAAAGAATGTCTTATTTAGTGGAACGGTTAAAGACAATATCTTATGGGGTAAAAAGGATGCATCAGACGAAGAAGTCATAGAAGCTTTAAAGAGTGCTCAAGCTTATGATTTTGTGATGTCAATGGAAAAAGGATTAGATTCTTGGATTGAACAAGGTGGGGTTAACGTCAGTGGTGGACAGCGCCAAAGACTAACGATTGCCAGAGCATTAATTGGAAACCCTAAAATCTTAATCTTAGATGATTCAACCAGTGCGGTTGATACCAAGACTGATTCTAAAATTAGAACGGCCCTTAAAAACCACTCACCAAATATGACAAAAGTAGTTATTTCACAAAGATTATCTTCACTTGAAGATGCAGATATCATTATATTAATGGATGAAAACGGAATTAATTCAGTTGGGTCACATGAAGATTTATACCAAAACAATAAAATGTATAAAACTATTTATGATGCCCAATCTAGATCAAAGGAGGTCGAAGAATAATGCAAAAAAAACAGCTAAGAGCAAAAAAAGGCACATTCAAAAGACTTCTAGGACTTGTGTTTAGATTAAATAAAGTAAGTATTATATTAGTTGTCCTATTTATGTTAATAGCAACATTTGCGAACGTTGGCGGAATGTCAATGGTTCAAAATGTATTAGCAGAAGCAGGTAACATGGCTGAAACGGGTAGTACTGATTTTAGTCAAATTATAATCTATATAGGAATTATGATAGCATTCTTCTTAATCAATATGACGTTCAGTTATACGTATTTAAGAATTATGGTTAATGTTGGACAAAACTCGTTACTTCATATTAGAGGTGGATTATTTAGCCATATGATTGATTTACCACTTAGGTATTTTGATACCAACAAACATGGTGACATTATGAGCCGTTATACCAACGACGTCGATGCCACTAGACAAATGATTGGTCAAAGCTTACCTAACCTTATTAGTTCTTTACTATTAATGTTAGGTTACTTAGTCGCAATGATTGTTACATCATGGCAGTTATCCATATTTACCGTATTCTTTGCTGGTGTTCTTGTGTTATCCACAAGAATGATTGCGAGAGGCTCTAAAAAATACTTTGTTGCTCAACAAAGGAACGTTGGGGCATTAAACGGGTATGTTGAAGAGATGATTGAAGGTCAAAAAGTGGTTAAAGTATTTAGACATGAAGAAGAAGCTATAAAAGACTTTTCAAAACTCAACAGACAAGTTGCCGACTCCGCACGTATCTCTATGAGTAGAAGCGGGATGTTGATTCCTATTACGATTAATGTAGGATTCTTAGGATTCTCCGTAACAGCAATTATTGGCGGGATTATGGCAATTAATAATTTGTTAACTGTCCCGCAGCTAGTCGCTTACTTACTATTCACTAGACAGTTTATGGGCCCAGTTAACCAAATGGGTCAACAATTAAACTTTGTTCAAATGGCTTTGGCTGGTTCTAGTAGAGTATTTGAAGTCATGGATTTAGAAAAAGAAGTTGATGAAGGTCATATTACCCTTGTTAACGCAACCTATAATGAACAAGGCGAACTAGTTGAAACAAATGATTCAACCAGTATATGGGCTTGGAAAAACGGGAATGCACTAACCTTAGTAAACGGGGATGTAAGATTAGAAAATGTAGATTTCGGTTATACAAATAAAAAACTGGTTTTAAAAAATATTTCAGTGTTTGCGAAACCTGGTCAAAAGATTGCTTTTGTAGGATCTACTGGTGCGGGTAAAACAACCATCACCAACCTGATTAATAGATTCTATGAGATCAATAGTGGGGTTATTACATTTGATGGAATTGATATTAAAGATATTAAGAAATCTTCTTTAAGAAGATCCTTAGGGATTGTCTTACAAGACACCCATTTATTCCAAACTACCGTAAGAGAAAACATTAGATATGGTAACTTAAATGCCAGTGATGAAGCGGTAATTGAGGCAGCTAAACTTGCTAACGCCCATGAATTTATCTTAAAACTCCCTGAAGGTTATGATACAGTTATTACAGGAGACGGGTCGAATCTATCTCAAGGTCAAAGACAACTTATTTCTATCGCAAGAGCTGCGATATCAAATCCACCAGTCTTAATCTTGGATGAAGCAACTTCATCCATTGATACTTATACCGAAAGATTAATTCAAGATGGTATGGATAAACTGATGGAAGGCAGAACCGTGTTCGTGATCGCACACAGATTATCAACCATTAAAAACTCTAAAGCCATTATTATCTTAGAAGGTGGAAACATCATTGAACGTGGCAATCACGCTGACTTAATTGATTTGAAAGGAACGTATTATCAACTTTATACTGGCGCCTTCGAATTAGAATAATAAATACAAATCAGATAAAGATTAAACCTCTAATCGCATTCATGTTATAATATTAACAGATGCGCTATAAGAGGTTTTTTTCTTTAAACACATGTAGAACTAATGATGTGATTTGGGTAGGCTAAACTATAAAAAAGATTGATATTTTAATTTTAACGTGATACAGTTGTTTAGAGGTAGCGCTTTCGATTATCAATATACAGAGTTGACAATTCCAATCATAAATTAGAAAATAAGGGAGGTTGATCATCTTGATTCTAAATGTTGCGATAGTAGAAGATGATGCTGAGAGTGTAAAACTATTAAAAAGTTATTTCATAAGATATCAAAGAGAAAATCAAAATATTGCTTTTGAATTTTATATTTTTGATGATGGCGTAAAGATAATAAGCAATTTTAAACCAATTTATGACATTATTTTATTAGACATAGAAATGGAAATTACTGATGGTTTAAGAACTGCAGAAATCATAAGGGAGACCGACCAAAAAGTAATTATTATATTTGTTACAAATATGCCACAATATGCAATTAAAGGCTATTCTGTTAACGCAACGAACTATTTACTAAAACCACTACCATATTTTGCTTTTTCAGAAGAAATCAGTAAATCAATTGAACGCATTAAGCGAGAAAAACAAAATAAAAATATTATTATTAAAACTGAAAATTGTATTAAAAAAATTGATAGTGATGAAATATTATTTATTGAAAGTATCAAACATGATTTAATTATTCATACGGAACAAGATTTTTTTGAAATAAGGGATACATTAAAAAAATATGAAGATATCCTACAAGATTATAATTTTAATCGAGCTAATAACTCTTATCTCATTAACTTAAAACATGTTAAAGGTGTAGAACAAGATTTTGCATTAGTAGGCAATCATAAATTAAAAATTGCTCGCTCAAAAAAGAAACAATTTATGGAACATTTGGTTAATTATTTAGGTGAAAAAGTATGATAATTTTAAGCAATAGTGCAGAAGTTATGTTAAACACGCCAAGAATTTACGCCTCAATAGCACAATTTTTAGCGGTGTTTTTTTACATTAAGTATAGTTCAAAAAAGTATAGTAATAATATAACAATTGGTATTTCAATCATTTCTTTAATTGTTTTTGTATTATTTCATCATTGGGCATTGACTTGGCCACTAGATTTATGGATTTTTGGGATGTTTCTTTCATTCGTTTTAATGTTCTTAAATGTGTTTTTATTGACAAAATACAGTGTATTAGTATCTTCTTATATTACCATATTAGCTTTTATCATATCTGAACTCGTTGCCTCGATAACTTGGCAATTGGAATACTTTTTAATTGTGAATAATTTTAATGATTTTGTGAATGTTTTAGTATATAGTCCGTTAAAATTATACAACTACAATTTATCTATTTCGATTATCATGATAATAATGTATGCTTTGTTCTTTGCGCTATTAAATCCGTTTGAAAAGAGATACCAGCATAATCTAAAGGGATTTGACGTGAAAATTAATGATTTAATGACTGCTATCGTAACTGCAATATTAGTATTCTCGATTTCAAACTTTAGTTTTTTAAATATTAACTCGCCAATTTCATCAACTGGAGCCATGGAAATATTCTATATTCGAACCTTGGTTAATCTAGTAGGGTTTATCTTACTGTATTCACTTAGAGAACATAATTATAGTGCCCAAAAAACGTTAGAAGTAGATTTAATGAAAAGAATGTTAGACAATCAATATATTCAATATCAAGTATCTATGAAATCAATTGATACTATTAATCGTAAACACCACGATTTAAAACATTATATAGAATTGATCAAGAATGAGCTTGATTATGAAAAGAAAATTGCACATATTACGGAATTTGAAAACTCAATCAAGTCAGTTGAAAACACGTATCAGACTAACAATCGAGAAATAGATGTTATTATAAACAGTAAAGAAGAAAGTTTAAGAGAAAATAATATTAATATTACGGTTGTGGCAAATGCTGAGAAACTTAATTTTATTTCTACGATTGATATAGTGTCAATCTTCAGTAATGCTATTGATAATGCTATTGATAGTTTAAAATTAGTCAAAGATAATAATAAACGTTTATTGAAGTTAGCAATAGTAGAAGAAAAAGGATTTATTATCATTAAAATGGAAAACTACTATGAAACTCAGATTAAAATTGACAAAGGTCGATTTTTGACAACAAAACTTGACGATACATATCACGGTTATGGAATTAGAAGTATGCAATATGCTGTTGAAAAATACAATGGTATGTTGACCATTGACACAAAAAATAATTGGTTTACCGTAGTAATTGCTATACCACTCCCTACACAATAATAGAATCAATAAATATTTCGAAAGAAGATTATATTCCAAAAAAGTATGATTCACTGTAACGAAATTTATTTTCACATATTATGATAAAATTTGAATATAAAATGAAACTTGGGGGGATTGAAAATGGAAAATAATATTAATAGAGACAGCAAAGTATGAGACAAATGAAAAAATCATTTAATGTAATCTTTTTGATCTGTATACTTGTTGGTTGCACACAAGGATTACCCCAATTAAACACACCTACAAATTTTATTATCGAAGATGATTTAATTACATTCACTGAAGTTACAGATGCTACTAATTATATTATTTTAATTAATAATGAGGAAATTTTCATTACTGAATGCTCTTATAAACTTAATGATCCAGGTATTTACTCTGTTAAAGTTAAAGCACAAGCTAATGGATATAAGGATTCACCGTATACCAAAGAGATCACATATTTAGTTGCAGAAACCAATCATAATTTTGGCTTTGTTTATAGTTTGAAGTCAAATATGGACTTAACTATTTATGATATAACACTAACCAATCCAATACTTGAATTAAGTAATATCGACAGTGGCTATATTGTGTACTCAAATAATTCAATTAAAATTAAGCAAGAATACTTGCACACATTAACACTAGGTAAACATGATTATGTATTAAAAATAAACGGATTTTCATATGAGATTGAAATACATATAATTGATTCTGAAGACCCTTACTTGATGATATACAGTAATTATTACTTTGATCAATCACGTGATATGATTATAAGGTTTGACACATTTGACAGTAAAGTTGGTGTGTCGGGGATTTCTCTTACTGAAGATAATTTTACCTTAACAGATGATAAGGTTATTGTTAATAAAGACTTTATTCAAAAATACTTTGAAGAAAACCCCAATATCAATATGTATATCTTAACGATTCATTTTGAAAAAGGGAACAATATTAATCTAGCTAGAATATGGTTACATAAAACTATGATAGATTAAGACCAATAGAATAATAAGGGAACATAACCAAATAAAATTATTATCGTTTGATAAAAAGAAAAGCCACTTTGGTATTTCAAGGAGGTTTTTTTTAGATAATTGTAGTATGTTAACAAGTAACTATACCTCAATTATGAAAATTTTAAAAAGTATTAATTATGACAATTAACTATTAATAAAACCCATTTGATAAAAATACAAGTCAATTAACAATAATGGATTGAAATTAAATGATTATTTTCTTTAAGTAACTTATTGTGTAAACTGCAAAGTATGCAAAAAAAAATACCATTTATGGAAAAAAGCACTTTAAAAATTGGTAACATGTTATGATAAATTCATAAATAAAAGGGCTTTCATAAAAAATTAATAAAAGTGAAACTCTACATAAGGAGTATGTTGAGTGAAATATCAAAAAATAATTGAACAAATGACTTTAGAGGAAAAAGCAAGTTTGACATCTGGTCATGATTTTTGGCAAACCCAAGATATTGAAAGATTTGGGATTCCTAAAATGTTTCTTGCCGATGGACCTCACGGGGTTAGAAAGCAGGCTGCAGCTGCAGATCATTTAGGCCTAAATGAAAGTATAAAAGCAACTTGTTATCCACCAGCTGTCTCTCTAGCAAACACATGGAACACAGAATTAGTAGAAAAAGTAGGACAAGCTTTAGGCAAAGAGGTCGTATCTCAAAAAGTTAATGTCTTGTTAGGGCCAGGAACGAATATTAAAAGAAATCCATTATGTGGAAGAAACTTTGAATATTACAGTGAAGATCCTTATTTGTCAGGTAAAATGGCATCTGCACAAATAAGAGGGATTCAATCAAATGGAATATCAGCATGTGTTAAACATTTTGCAGCCAATAATCAAGAAGAAAGAAGATTGGTTATTGATTCTGTGATAGACGAAAGAACATTAAGGGAAATATATTTAACACCATTTGAAATGGCTGTTAAAGAAGGGAAAGTAAGCACGCTGATGTCAGCATACAATAAAGTTAATGGAACTTTCGCCAATGAAAATATGCATTTATTAAGAACAATACTTCGGGAAGATTGGGGTTTTGAAGGGCTTATTGTTACCGATTGGGGAGGTAATAACGATCGCATTAATGGATTAATTGCTGGTAATGATTTAGAGATGCCAGGTAATGGCGGTGATACAAATCGAGAAATTATTGAAGCAATTAATAACAAATCATTAGACGAAAAATATCTAGATGAAGCGGTTAATAGAATCTTATCAATTAATGAATCGACTGCACAAGCTATAAATAATTATCAAAAAGATGTTGACTTAGAAAAAAATCATCAAGTTGCTTATGAAGCTGCACAAGAAGCGATAATTTTATTGCAAAACAAAAATAATATATTACCTTTAAATGAAAAAGATAAAGTTTGCATCATCGGTGAATTTGCAGAAAATCCACGTTATCAAGGCGCTGGATCATCAATTGTGAATCCAACTAAATTAGATATAACATTAGATTTTATTGATAAGTATCCACTTAATTATATAGGTTATGTAAAAGGCTTTAAACGTTATGGTAAAAAAAGCAAGAAACTTCTAAAAGAAGCTATTAAACTAGCTGAAAAATCAGATGTTATTATTCTCTATTTAGGGTTAGATGAAATTACTGAAGTAGAAGGTTTAGATCGCTTGAATATGAAGTTACCTAAAAATCAATTAACTCTAGTGGATGAACTCAGTGAATTAGGTAAAAAAATAGTTGTAGTATTATCATCAGGATCGGCGATTGAAATTCCTTTTACAGATAAAGTAGATGGCATTATTCATGGTTATTTGTTGGGTCAATCAAATGCAAAAGCAATATTAGATGTAATAACGGGTAAAGTTAATCCGTCAGGGAGATTATCGGAAACTATTCCCTTTGATTATGAAGATATTCCTTCAGCACCTTACTTTCCAGGAAAAGAATTAACAGTAGAATATCGTGAAGGGTTGTATGTTGGTTATCGCTATTTTGATAAAGTTGATATGGATGTATTATATCCATTTGGGTTTGGTTTGTCTTACACAACCTTCAGTTATAATGATTTAATTATTACTGATAATGGTATCACATTAAACGTAACCAATACCGGTAATTACGACGGAAGTGAAGTTGTTCAACTTTATATAGGTCTAGATAATAGTAATTTATATCGTGTAAAAAAAGAATTAAAAGGATTTAAAAAGGTTTTTCTAAAAAAAGGTGAAACTAAACAGGTTCATATACCTTTTGATGAATATACATTTAGATACTTTGACGTTGAAAAAGACAATTATTTAATTGAAGAAGGAACTTATCAAATATATGTTGGTAAAAATGTTAATGAGATAGTCTTAACAGGTGAAATTAAAGTAAATGGTGTTAAAACATATCGTAATGAAATGATTCCTTCCTATTATTCAGGTGATATTAAATCAATTCAACTTGAAGAATTTGAAAATTTACTCAAACATAAAGCGCCGGATTCAAAACGAAAATATATCAAAAAGAATCGAATACTCGTTGATTATAATACAACTGTAGCAGAATTGAGATATGCAAAAGGATGGACAGGTAGACTGTTTGCCTGGGGGATTACAGTGATTCCTAAAATACTAAAATTTTTTGGAAAAAAACAACTTTCAAACACGATTTATATGGGAATGTACCACCAACCAATGCGAGGAATATCAAGAATGACAAACGGTATGATTAACTGGGAACAATTAAAGGGTTTATTAATTATGTTCAACGGCAAATTTTTCAGAGGTTTTAAAACATTTATAAAAGCCGGAAGAAATAAACGTAGACGACTAAAAGCACAAAGGTAGGAATAAGACAATGGACTATAGTATTGAAGTAGAAGAAATAAATTCCTTAAAACGGTTAAACAAATATTATGAAAATGAGAAATACCGTATTAATTATTATGTTTCATTACAAGCTGCAAAAAATAAAAAAAAGTTAAAGAAAGCAAATCACGAAGAAAAAACTAAAATTAATGAAAGAAATATTCAAGCAGAACTTAAAAAAGTAAAAAAATTAGAAACGCTTGAAAAAACATACAAGGAAAATAGTCATCGAATTGAGAAACTAGCTAAACAAGCTTTACAAAAGGTTGAGACTAAAGCAGAAAAACAAAACAGAATTAATAAAATTAAAGCCTTGAAAAAATCCAGAAAAGAACTAATTAAAGAACAAAAAGTACAATTATCTAATTATTCTGAAAGTGATTTTGAATATATACTTATTAAAAATAATATTAGTAATATTAAATTTAATGTCAACACAAAAATTGAAAACATAATGCAAAATATCACATTTAAAAAAACTGAAAAAATAATAATTAGTATTATTAAACTTTTAAAAACAATTCATTACTTTTTCTTTTCTATTTGGAAAAAAATTAAAATGAAACATCCAGGGGTTGCACAGTTTCTTGTATTTTTTATGATTAGTAATGGTGTTACGCTATTACAACTAGCTTTAATGCCAATGTTTAAATCGATTTTTAATGAAACTAATATGATAAATATTAACTTACTGTGGGGGCGTATAGGTAATAATTTTGATGGAACTCCTTATTATATGTTTAATTATCCAAAAGGTCCCATCATTGATGGAACTGGTGGCGGTTTAGCTTATTTTATGGCAGTTCAAGTGACATTAGCCATCGCTCAAATTATTAATTTCTTTACACAAAGAAAAATTACCTTCAAATCAGATAGTAATGCTTGGGTTGCGGCAGTATGGTATTTTGCTGCTTACATTGCGATAACATTAATTGCAGCAGCCGCACAAGGTTTCTATAAAGCGCCAATTTATAATTTATTCATGAATACTTTTAACATGGGAAGCGGTGGCGAACTTATTGCTGACTTTATCACTATGATTATTAATAGCGCTATATCATTTTGGGTATTTTTCCCAATATTCAAAGTAATCTTTAAACAAAAAAATGAAAATAAATAATTGGATTAAAAAGGGAACAATCATGGATAGAAAATATATTACATTTGCAATACCATCCTATAATTCACAAGATTATCTATCTAATTGTATTGAATCCATCGTTGGATTGGGCGAAGAAGTTGAAGTTATTGTTATTAATGATGGATCAAAAGATAATACCCTCAAAATAGCATTAGATTACCAAAAGAAATATCCAAATATCATTCGAATTATTGATAAAGAAAATGGAGGGCATGGATCAGGAGTGAATGCAGGAATCGAAAAAGCAACAGGATTATATTATAAAGTTGTTGATTCGGATGATTGGTTGGATGAAGAAACAGGGAAATTGTTATTAGAACAGGTAAAATCACATGAAACATTAAACATATTACCAGACTTATACATCTTGGACTTCATCTATGAACGAGCAACTGATAATACGAGTTATATAAGAACTTATCAAGAAAATTTTCCAAATAACGTCATATTCGAATGGAATGACCTAAAAAAACCTTTTCTATTTTCAAAAACATTATTGATGCATGCGTTAATGTTCAAAACATCAGTCTTAAAAGAAAGTGGTGTTAAATTGCCACACCATACATTTTATGTAGATAATTTGTTCTCATATACACCACTTTTTTACACAACTAAAATGTTTTATATGCCTAAAGTGATTTATCACTATCATATTGGTAGAGAAGATCAATCTGTTAACATTGATAATATTGTAAAACGGTATGATCAACAAATTAAAGTAATGCGTTTATTATTAAGTGAAGTTAGCTATAAAGAAATCATTAAACTTCCAAAAAAACAAAAGAGGTATATTAAGCAATTTCTACAGGCTATCATGATTATTACTCAGATGTTCACAACTGGCAATAATACAAAAGAAAGAAAAATTGCACTAAAAAGTTTATGGAAAGATTTAAAGAAAAGCGATAAAAAAATGTATAACTTTTTAAGGTATCGTTCTTATAATGTGCTTGTGAATTACTTACCGTGGGAATTTAAAGGTTGGATTATGACTAAAGGCTATCTAAAACTAGCTAAAAAGATTAAGTTAGGGTGATATCATGTATGATTATTTAGTTGTAGGTGCAGGACTATATGGTTCAATTTTCGCTTATGAAGCTCATAAAAAAGGTAAAAAAGTATTAGTCATTGACAAAAGAAATCATCTTGGCGGTAATTTATATACAAAAAAAATTGAAGGTATTAATGTTCATATTTATGGGGCACATATTTTTCATACCTCAAGTGAAACTGTTTGGCAATACATTAACCAGTTTTTATCGTTTAATAACTATATCAATAGTCCTTTAGCTAATTATAAAGGTGAAATTTACAATTTGCCCTTTAATATGAATACTTTTAGCAAAATGTGGGGTATTACTAAGCCCAGTGAGGCAAAACAGATTATTGAACAACAACGAAAAGATTATTATAAAGATAATCCTAAGAACTTAGAAGAACAAGCTATCAATTTAGTGGGAACTGATATTTATGAAAAACTTGTTAAGGGGTATACAGAAAAACAGTGGGGTAAATCTTGTCAAGAATTATTACCATATATTATTAAAAGATTACCAGTTAGATTTACCTATAATAACAATTATTTTAATGATAAATACCAAGGTATACCTGTGGGGGGGTATACACAGCTATTTGATCAATTACTTGAAGGAATCGATGTTATATTAAATGTCGATTATCTTAAGGATAAGGATAACTTTGATAAACTTGCTAAAAAGGTATTATATACCGGACCAATTGACTTATTTTATAATTATCAATTAGGAAAACTAGATTATCGTAGTTTATATTTTGAACAAAAAGTAGTAAATGTTGATAATTATCAAGGTAATGCAGTCATTAATTATACCGACAGAGAAACTCCTTATACCAGAATAATAGAACATAAACACTTTGAGTTTGTAGAGTCTAATAAAACGGTAATCACGAAAGAGTATCCATGTGATTATACAGGTGAAAATGAACCGTACTATCCAATTAATGATTCTAATAATAATCAAGTTTATGAATCTTATAACAAAAAAGCATCTCAAGAAACCAAGTATTTATTTGGGGGAAGATTAGCAGAATATAAGTATTATAATATGGATGATATTATTGAGAAGGTATTAATTTTAGTTCAAAATGAATTGGGATAACAGTAAATAAAACAATTTAATTATATAAAGAAAAAGATTAACAGTTGAATACAATCGTAAAGTAGGAGTGAAGTTATATGAAAATAAGAGATATTTGGAAGGGCACAGCCGTTAAGGTCTGGTTAATTGTCAGTGTATTGATACTAACAATAGTGATTACAGCATCAATAATTGGAACCCAAACGCCTTTCTTAAAAGGAACAGTTGATTCTGTTATGGGTGGACCGAAAAGAGTATTAGTATCAGGCAATCCTGAGGATTACATACGTTATGAAGCAGATTATACATCAAAGGCTGACACATTAAGAGCGGCCAATTTACTGAACGAACAAATTCTTGAAGAAGGTATTATTTTACTTAAAAATGAAGATAATTTATTGCCATTAAACGGTGTTGAAAAGATTACAGTATTCGGAAAAAACTCAACTAACCTAGTGTTAGGTGGATCTGGATCAAGTGCTGGGACAGGTTCTACAACCTCAATTGATTTATATAAAAGTTTAAGCAATGCTGGATTTGAATATAATCCAGTAGCTAAAGATTTTTTTAGTAGCAGTAAATCTGGATCAGGTAGACCAGCTGTGCCAGGCATGGGCACAATATTAACCGGTTATCCTATAGGTGAAACCCCAAAAACACTTTATCAAAATAACACAGCACTCAAAAATAGTTATAAAGATTTTAACGATTTAGCGATTGTTGTGATAACAAGAATGGGCGGAGAAGGTTATGATCTACCTCGTACAATGTTTTGGGATGGATCAAAGTATTCTAATTGGAGTGGAACAGAATTAATTCCTGGAGCAAGAAGTAAAGAAGATCACTATCTACAAATAGATCAGAATGAAACAGATTTGTTAAAAGAAGCAAACGATAATTTCCAAAATGTAGTTGTTTTAATTAACTCACCATCAACCATAGAGACAGGATTTTTAGTAGATCCAACACATTATGCTTATCAACCTAATGTTAAAGGTGCTTTATGGATTGGTACCCCTGGCGCAACTGGAGCGAATGCTATAGGTAAGATTTTAAAAGGGGAAATTAATCCAAGTGGAAGAACTTCAGACACCTATGCAGCTGATTTTAAAAAAGATCCAAGTTGGAATAATTTTGGGAACAACTTAGAAAACGATGGTAATAGGTACAGTGTCGATGGTAAAGAAAGAAATGCCTATTATGTTGAGTATGAAGAAGGGATTTATGTCGGATATCGGTACTATGAAACAAGAGGATTTACAGATGGTCAAGCATGGTACGATGAAAATGTTATTTATCCATTAGGATATGGTTTATCTTATACAACGTTTACTCAAGAAATAGGCAATACAAGTTTTATAGAAGATGGTACGATTTTAGCAGATGATGAAATTAATATTGATGTTAAAGTAACCAATACAGGAAATATCGCTGGTAAAGAAGTCGTACAAGTTTACTATACAGCACCCTATTATGATGGTGGTATTGAGAAAGCTCATGTTGTGTTAGTTGGCTTTGGTAAAACAGGTACGCTTCAACCAGGACAAAGTGAAACCTTAAGTATCAAATTTACAGTTAGAGATATGGCTTCATACGATTATAACGATGCCAATAACAACGATTTTAAAGGGTATGAAGTCGAAGAAGGCAAGTACATTATTAAATTAATGAATAACTCTAATACAGTTATTGAAGAAAAAGTAGTAGATGTTCCTCTTGGTGGGTATCAATATGAAAAAGACGAAGTAACTGGCACTGAAATAGTTAACTTGTTTGATGATGTTAGCAATCATGTTGATACTTACATGTCAAGACGTAATTGGGAAGGTACTTGGCCAACTAGACCTACAGTTGAAGATAGAGCGGTTGATAGTGATTTCATTGGTTTACTTAATTACCAATTAAATGATAGTCCTACCGACCCTTGGTATCAAAGTCAAATGCCGACCCAAAGTGATGTTGTTAATTCATTTAATGACACAACTATTAAATTATATGATTTAGTCGACAAAAGTTATGATGATTCGATGTGGGATGACTTGTTAGATCAATTAACCATTACACAAATGGTAACCTTAGTTTCACGCGGTAATTTTAAGACTATGAATATCGACAATATTGGTAAACCACTCACAACAGATCCGGATGGACCTAGTGGATTTGCAAACTTTATGGGAGATCCTTCTGTTTATGATACGGCTTATTATGCAAGTGGAGTTGTTTTAGGAGCAACTTGGAGCGAAGAACTAGCTTATAAGTTTGGTAAGATGATTGGAAATGAAGGTTTAATTGGGAATGAACGAGGTGATGGTATGCCTTATTCAGGTTGGTATGCACCAGCGGCAAATATTCACCGTTCCCAATTTGGAGGTAGAAACTTTGAATATTATTCAGAAGATGGTTTACTTTCAGGAAAGTTAGCTGCAAATATTATTAAAGGTGCAAAAGAAAAAGGCGTTTACACATATATAAAACATTTTGCCTTAAATGATCAAGAAACAAATCGTGATAATACTGGACTTATCACTTGGGCAAACGAACAAGCCATGCGTGAATTATATTTCAGACCTTTTGAATTAGCAGTTAAAGAAGGCAAAACAAATGCCATGATGTCAGCATTTAACCGAATTGGGACAACATGGGCTGGTGGTAGTTACCCATTATTAACAGCATTATTGCGTGATGAATGGGGTTTTAGAGGGATGGTTATTACAGATTTTAACCTGAAGACTTATATGAATACTGATCAAATGGTTAGAGCTGGTGGCGATATTAGTTTAAGTCCAAGTAAGAATTTTAGTGATACAACATCTCCTACTAGTGTAAGTGCATTACGACAGGCAACTAAGAATATTTTATATACTGTCGCGAATAGTAATGCGATGAATGGTTATGGTGAAGGGTTAGTTTATAAGTATACAATGCCAACATGGATTATTTTAGTGATTGTAATTAATGTTGGATTAGTAGTTATATTTGCTATTTGGGGAGTTTACGTCATAAGAAAGCAATATAAAAAGATACAAAAAGAGTTAATTAAACCGATGAGATCTTAATCATTTTAGATATAAACTCAAAAGTATATTCCTAAATTGTATATGAGTAGGAATAATTATCACTCAATGAATCAATTTGATGAATAAATAATAAAAATACGGGATCAAAAAAATAAAGAAAGGGGTGTGTTTTAAGTACAAATTTTTATAAAGTTAATATTTGTGCTTATTACACTAAAAAGAAATGAAAAAAAGTAGTAGATTGATCATTAGTTTAGTATTATCGGTAGTTATGGTTTTCGGTATGATAGCATGCGTTGATTCGAATGAAGATCCAGAACCACCGATAATCGTAAATCCACCAAAACCTGTAAATGAAGTAAAATCCATTACGATTTTATATGATGGTATGAAGGTAACGGGAGGTGTTTTATCTGTTGATTTAACTGAAGAGACTATACTATTGTCGGCTGATGTTAGAAAGACCGGAACCGTAGATAGTACAGTGTCATTTTCTAGCAGTGAACCATCAGTTGCTGAAATAGATGCTTCTTCAGGGAAAGTTGTTATTAAAAAGAAAGGTGAAACCATAATAACTGCAAATGCAGGGGATAAAAACCATTCAATTGCACTTATTATTGGTGATGAATTTGGAAGTGCAAAAGCGAAATATACTATTACAGTTATAGGCGGTACTTCCAATGTAACAAGTTCAGAAGCAGGAGTCCAGGTTACTTTAACGGCAGCTGTAAATGAATATGAACGTGATCATTTATCGTTTGTTGAATGGGAGTATTTGGATGCGGATAGTTTAGATAAAATTGATAACTTGTGGATTAATGGTAACAACTTTAGAATGCCATCAAGAAACATTTTAGTTAGAGCTATCTGTGAAGATAAACTCTATACACTTAATGTTGTAAATGGTACGGTTCACACAGCCTTCTCTGATTCGGAACCACTAGAATTAACAGGCACTGAAAATGGAGATGTTATGAAATATGACTTACCATTTAACACTGAAGTGACGCTAAAAGCTAATCAAGCTAAACCAGAAACAATGTTTGTAGGTTGGGATTATGAAATGACATTAAATAGAGTAGGAGAACTCGGCGTAGAAGAATATTCATTCACTATGCCAAGTGAAACTTTAACGGTTTTCGGTGTGTTTTCTGAAGTGAAACCGCTCGTGTTTGGCAGCGTTACTGCTGGATCCAGTAGATCAGTTATTACTGATGGGTATGTTGAAGGAGAAGTAGCACCTGACCCTGATTTAGAGGGGATGAATGGATATCGATTGGAATTTTCAGGAAATGCTGCAGCAAATGAAGTAGGGTACAAACTTGAAAACTTTACAAACAATCAAGGATTTTCTACTTTGAGATTTGGTTCACAAACAGTAAAAACTATATTTAAAAATAATCATGATACTCTACCAATTAGTGTAGAACTTTATACGACAATGTATTCTACGGTTAATGGAACAGGCGTAGTTACGATTGAACCTGGTGAAACTAAAACAGTGTTATTCGTGGCTTCAGTTGGTTTCCATAATCCAAGTTTTGGATTTGCTCTTCGTGAGAGCTTAACAGGTGCATCAACAGATAAGGTTCTTTTGGATGTTGTTTTCCAAACAGCAGATACTTATCCAAGTGGAGACCCCCAATTTAGAGTAGTAGATGGGGAATACGTTAAGTTGGTATCTCGTCACCCAAGTGCACCAGACTTTCCTGCAGGAACAGGCATTAGAAATGATGCTTATTTACCAGGGCCTGGGGTTACAAACACTTATGAAAATGCAACAAAAGCAACCGGAATTCCTTTTGGTGGACGCAGAAATGTAAATAACGATTATGGTATAACAAGTATTATTACCCGTTCAGCATATTTTGATTTCACAAAAGGCGGGTTACCTTACATATCTGCTAAACTAGCGAATTTACCTAAATTCGACTCAGAAAATCCAGAAATAACAATATATTTTAGAGTTATCAATACGAACCAGAATGAGGGAACATTCAAGTTTAATATTGGTACTGTTGAAAACCCTCACCTCGATTCAAATAAGGTATCTTATGATTTAGTGATAGAGGGAAATAGTTCTAGATTATTTGGAATCACTATTCCACGTGCGGAAGCGGATGAAGTATTCTTCAGTATAATTAAACCGATTAATGACTTCTCTGGAGCAGCAACAAATGGCGGAAATTACGATCATAACATCATCATACAAATGTTATTTAATAATAAGATAGGTGTTGAAGAATCGGAAATTATTGCAAAACCTTAATGGTTTTACATGATAATTCAAGGAGAAAAAAATGAAAAAACATCTAAGAAAATACAATAGATATATAAAAAAAATATTTGTACTTCTTTTAAGTATTGGAATATTGATTCCAGTCTTTTCTAACAGTATAAACGCTGAGGGGTATGTTGCTCCAAAGCCAAATGAATTTGGTAATTATTATACACCTGATTACAAATCTAAAGAAGAAGCGTTAGAAGCAGCTGATGCTCTCAATGAAGAAATTGGTGAAGAAGGGTTTGTTCTTCTGAAAAATGAAGATAATTCGCTTCCTTTAGGTGAAGGAGCTAACATTAGTATATTTGGTAAAAGTAGTGCCTCAATACTATATGGTTTATCAAGTAACTATGTCCATTTACGAGGAAATATGACTACTTTGCAACAATCATTGCAGGGAGCAGGTTTTCAAATCAACCCTACGTTAGTTAACTTTTATAACAATAATACTGCATCTGGAGAAGGCAGAGGTGCACAACCAACTAATGGAAGTAGAGTGTTTGGATATAAAACTGGAGAAACGCCACTAGATATGTACACTGATAATGTCAAAAACAGTTATCAAGAGTATAATGATGCAGCCATCGTTGTTTTTTCTCGTTCAAGTGGTGAAGGGTGGGATATGCCTCGTACCATGGAATGGAATGGTTTAAATTACACGTCTGGTGGTCGAGGACAACTGGTTCCAGGCGCACGTAGTATGACTGACCATTATTTGCAACTTGATGCAAACGAAGCTGAATTACTTAAACATGTTGGTGATAATTTTAATAAAGTGATTGTGGTATTTAATACACCGTCTCAATTTGAAACAGGATTTTTAGATGATCCAGGTCATTATGGTTATCATAAGAATATTAAAGGTGCTATATGGATGGGTTATCCTGGTAAAACGGGTATTATGGCACTTGGACGTATTTTAAACGGTGAAGTAAATCCATCTGGTAAGACCGTAGATACTTGGGCCAGAGATTTTAAGATGGACCCAACATGGCAAAATTTTTCGGATAATCGTGAATCAGCAGGTAACCAATATAGCAACATAAGTAGTAAATATGTTATATACAAAGAAGGTATTTATAGTGGTTATAGATATTATGAAACACGTGGATATACTGAAGGTGACTTTAGTTACTTAACAGACGGAACCGCAAATGCACCACATATTAATGGTACAACAACCACGCAATGGAATAATTGGTATGAAGCTCATGTCGTATATCCATTTGGATACGGTTTATCCTATACAACTTTTAATCAAGAAATTGTGTCAACCAATCTTGCTGACGGAGTATTGATCACTGAAAGTGACGTAATCACAATGTCTATAAAAGTGACGAATACAGGGGATGTAGCAGGCAAAGAAACTGTACAACTTTTCTATACAGCACCTTATAATCCTAATAACAGTGAGACTGCAATTGAAAAATCTAGTGTTGTATTAGGTGGATTTACAAAAACAAAATTATTAGAACCCGGTGAATCAGAAATAGTTACAGTTTCACTTAAAGTGAGAGAGATGGCTTCTTATGATTTTGATGATGCCAATAGTAATGGCTTTAAAGGTTATGAATTGGAAGCTGGCAATTATGAAATAAAGATAATGAATGATGCTCATGCTGTGATAGAATCAGTGACTTATAGTGTAGCTAGTCCTGGGATCAAATGTCAAAATGATGATACAACAGGCACTCCTGTAGTTAATCAATTTGACGATGTTAGTAATTATCTTACCAATTCAGTAGAAAACGGCGGGCAAAATGAAAAATACATGTCCCGCAGTGATTTTGCTGGAACTTTTCCAACTACTTCATTGAGAATTACGGCAACACCTGAACTGATTTCGAGTATTAATGCTTGGACTTCGGGCAATAAACCATCTGATGTAGGTCAACCTTGGTATATTGCAGAAGATCAGATGCCTGCGCCGTATGGGAATGACCAAGGTGATGTAAAATATGCTGATTTAATTGGAGCAGATTATAACGATCCTCTTTGGGATACATTTTTAAATCAGTTGTCTTTCGACACTATGAAACGACTTGTAGGATATGGAAGTTACAACTCAGGTATTAACTTACCAGAGTTAGGGATTACACAAGTCATTAATGCGGGCCAACCTGCTGGTTATATGAGTCTATTTAAGGGGATGGAAGGCCAAATATATGCATTTTTTGCTAGTGATGTTGTAACAGCTAGTACACACAATGAGGAACTTGCTTATCGTAAAGGTATTGCCATTGGTAATGAGGCATTATTTGGTACGGGTATTGATAAATCAAGATTCCCTGGTTGGTATGCACCAGCTGTAAATACACATCGTTCACCTTTCGGTGGTAGAAATGCGGATTATTTTTCTGAAGATGGTCTTGTTGGTGGAAAAATGGCTTCTCAAATTATCAAAGGTGCAATGGAAAAAGGTGTGTTTACTTTCTTAAAACACTTAGCGGTAAATGATCAAGAAGCAGATCGTGTTAGAATACTTACTTGGGCAAATGAGCAAAGCATGCGTGAAATTTATTTTAAACCATTTGAGATTTCTGTAAAAGAAGGAAAAACAACTGGAATAATGAGTGCGTTAAATCGTTTAGGTCCTACTTGGGTAGGCGGACACTATGGATTATTAACCAATGTGTTACGTAAGGAGTGGGGTTTTGTGGGTTCGGTTGTTACTGATAGTTATATCGGTTCCTATTCCTATGTGGATCAAATGATTCGTGCTGGTGGTGATTTATCTTTAGGTAATTCATTGACCGATAATGGATGGTTAAATCAAATTGATTCTGCAACCACAAGAACAGCACTTAGAAATGCAGTTCATAATATTTTGTATACACAAGTAAATAGTATGGCGATGAACACTGGTTATGCCACTCCACCTGCACCCATAAAAGAATATGTTGGTGGAGCACTTCCTTTTGGTGTTGTCGGAGGTTCGTACTCAGTTAATCTTGGTACAGCAACCATTAACCCTGATGCTTTTTTAGAAAGTTCAGTTGTACCAGATGATTCAGATATTAAGTATGCAATCAAAGAAGGGTATCAATTACCTAACGGTCTTACTTTAAGTGAAAATGGTATGTTAACAGGAACACCTATAGATGAAATCAACTCTTTCTCTTTTGTTATAGAAGCATCTTATGGTAGTTATGTGGTTGAAGCTTCGTATATGGTTAGCATCGTTAATTTAAGTGGTTCAATTATTTATCAAATGGATTCAAAGTTAGATTCATCTACCATAGGAAATGATTATCATGTTTCAGTGGCTAATGCAGAAATTTATAAACATGGAGCAACTCCTGAAGAAATAGAAAATTTCCCTAAAATTACTTATTCGTTGAAAAATGCAAGTAAACTTCCAGAGGGTCTTACACTCTCATTAGATGGTACTATCAGTGGAATCCCTTTAAAGGAATGTATTGATTATCCGTTCACTGTTGTTGCGAGTGCATTGGGATATAAAGATACTGAATTAACTTTTAATATAACTGTGTTTATTGATTTAGAGTTTTTTGGTAAAACCCTAGCAACGGGTAAAATTGGAACAGCATTTATCGATAAAGTGGTGCCAGTTAATAGTACCCAACAGGTTACATATTTACTTAAGGATCCACTGAGCTTACCTCAAGGATTGACTCTTACTGAAAGTGGAACGATTGTAGGTACTCCACTAAAAGCTATTACAGATGCAACCTTTATTATTATTGCATCAGCGGATTATTGTGAACCGGTTGAAGCAGAATATAAAATTACCATTGGCTTAGCATTTAATGAAATTATATTACCTGACGGAAAAGAAGACCAACAGTATTATACGACTGTTGATGCGGCACAAGGAGCAGCTGTTACTACGTATAGTATTAAAGAAGGAAGTTTGTTACCCGAAGGTTTGACATTAAGCGAAAATGGAACAATTACAGGTACCCCAACTAAAGCAGGAGTGTATAAGTTTACAGTTCTTGCAAATGCAACAGGTTTTGAAGGTGATGAAACTGAGTTAACTCTATATGTTGCTAATGCAGATATTATTGAACCTGCGCCAAAGGCAAATTATACAGGTGTGATAATCACAAGTGTTGTATCAGTCATTGTAGTAATTGTTATTGTTGGCGGGACAATTATCGTTAAGAAGAAAATGTAATAGAAACACAGAAAAAATAAATAAAGTAGTTGGAATATGGGAACTTAATTTAAAACCATATTCCTCAACACTTTACAAATAAAATTAAGGAGAAAACATGAAAAATTTTATAACTAAAGTATTGTATATAATTAGTGCCCTAATTATAACTGCCAGCTTGGTAGCATGTGGTCCATCAAATAATAATGATGATGACTCAAAACAAGGAAAAATTCAAACTTATGTAATGGAAGCTGAATATGTAGATCTATCAGATGTTAAAGGCGGAGGTCATTCAAATGAAGCTAGTGGTGTTGACGTTATTTATGGCGACGGGACAGAAACACAAAAAGAAGCTGGTTGGAGTAATGGGTATTTTATTGCCTTTACACATAAAGAAGGTGTTCAACTGAAATTTGTCTTCACTGCTTCAAAAGCTACAACTGGAGCAACTATAGTTTTAAGACTAGGTTCGGAAATGGGTGAGCTTACTTTCAATTCCTCTTCATTTTCTGTTAATCTTAATGGTCAAGAAATAGAATATGGAAATATGACGATAGCAAGTAATTCACCTTCATTGAGCGAGATGGTTTTCTATGATAAAACTATTGCGACAACTGCAGCCTTAAAAGAAGGAGAAAATGTTTTAACGTTAACCGTTCTTGCCAATGAATTAGCTGGTGGGACAACTGCTGGTCCAATAATTGATTGTGTCAAAATAACAACAAATGTGGAATTAGAATGGGTAGAATTAACTGATAACCCTGATCGAAGAGGAGAAATTTAGTAAGTACTTTTGTTAAAAACAACCGATAATCAAGATTTTATATATTGAAATCATTATCAATATGTTCGGTTTTTAAACTAAAAGGACTACAAATAAAAGGGAGGATAATAAATGAAAAACAAGAAAACTTAAGGGTAATATATTTCGAAACAGTTGAGCTTTAAATGAAAAATGTAATGTTTCTTTAATCAATTCATATACGATGTTTGTATGATGAATTTATGATTTTGGAGGAAAATGATATGAAAAAAGTATGAATATTTTCATTAGTCATTTTTACTAATTTTGTGTTTACATCTGTCTAAAAAGATGAGAAAGCAACAGTCAAATTTGTTCATGAAGTAAATATTACTAAGATTGTTAAACTAATTGATTACGAATCAATCATATAAAACTTTACTTAATGAATCAATAAATGTTTATTGTTAATAACTTTAAATGTAACAGTTTTTAAAATTAGGTTACATTATTAAAAAAATACGGAGTAAGGAAACCATAAAATAAATCTAGGAGGATTGAAAATGGATAAAAAACTGACTTATGAAGAACCAATTATAGAAATAGTTGAGTTTACACTGAAGGAAAGTATTGCTGCTTCTGGAGATGGAGCTGGATACTTTGAAGATATATGGAAGGAGCCAGACATGTCATGAAAAAAGTATTAAGTGTATTTTCCACAGTTTTTCTCATATTTTTTGGAATTATGAGTGCATCTTTAGTTGTACAAGCATATACTGATGTTAATCATGATGTAGAAGTAACAATAGTTGTAAAAGATGCAGCAAATTCCGTGACAGTTATAAAAGATCAGGTATATGGTAATAAAATTACTGCAATTGCATCTGAAGATATTCCAGCAGGGCATAATTTTGCCTTTTGGATTGTAAATGATATAGTTAGAAAAGATTTAGAATTTAATACTCAATTTACTGTTATTTCTAATTTACAACTTACTGCAGTGTTTGAACCTGCTGATAATTCTGCCCATGCAGTAGTATTTATGGATTCAAATGGAAAAGTTATTAAAACAGATTTCGTAACTAACGGACAAAGTTATTCCGCTTTTCCTAATACTGATTCTTATAGTAAACCACAATATGTTGTGAGTAGTAACAAATGGAAAGAAGCAAATGGAAATGTAGCAGTATTTGATAACATAACTGAAAGCAAAGTATATGTATTACAATATGAACTTGATGGTACAGTTCCACCTATTTTAATTAATGGTGAAAGTTACCCATACAATAATATCGTAACACTTAAAACTGATTTAGTTGATTTCACACATTGGGAAGAAAATGGTGTTGTTGTAAGTTATGACTCTTCATATTCGTTTACAGCATTAACCAACAGAACAGTAGTAGAAAAAACTGGTGGTGTTGAAGAACCTTTAGTTACAGTAGTAGATGTAACTGGTATTAGAGAAGGATATAACTCATATTTAGGACAATTTTATTTACCAGTTGGTTATGAACTTTTTGAAACTGGTTTTATAGCAAGTAAGATCAATAAGACTTTACTTCTAGATGATCCAGAAGTTACTGTGATGCAATCTAATTCTATTCACCCAGAAACAAATGAGTTTTTAAGAAGTATTCCAGAAGATAGTTTTACGAATATTAGAGCGTATGCAATCGTGAGTGACGGCGTTAGTACTTCAATTATTTATAGTAATGCATTGGAATTTAAATATACACTAACTCTTTTTAATGCATCTGTAAAGGATAATGATACAGGCGTACTAGTAGGTGGTGCTTTACAATATCAATTAAAAGCTGGAGAAAATGTTACAGTTATAGCTGATTCTAAACCTGAAGGAACAATGTTTGTAGGTTGGGATTATAATGAAGCTAATAATCGGGTTGGTGAACCAGGTGCAGAAGAATATTCATTCACTATGCCAAGCGAAACATTAACTGTTATTGGTGTATTTGCTAATACGGATTCGATCATATTTGGCAGCGTTAGTGCTGGAGATAGTAGAACGCCTATTACTGCTGGTCAAGTAGAAGGAGAAGTTTCACCTGATCCTGATTTAGAAGGGATGAATGGATATAGACTACAGTTTAAAGCAAATACTCTTGCTGGTGACGTAGGTTATAAAGTTGAAAACTTTACAAGTAACCAGGGATTTTCTACATTGAGATATGGTTCACAACTTGTAAAAACTATTATAAAAAATAATCATGCTACACTTCCTATTAGCGTAGAGTTCTATGCAATCCAGTATTCAACTGTTGCTTCATCAGGTGTAGTTACGATTCAACCAGGAGAAGCTAAAACAGTAATGTTTTTAGCCCCGATTGGATTTCATAATCCAAGTTTTGGAATCGCTATTCGTGAAGACTTAACAGGTGAATCAACAGATTTTGTCGTATTGGATTTGGTTTACCAAACGGCAGATACTTATCCGAGTGGAGATTCACAATTTAGTGTTGCGGGTGGAGAATATGTTAGATTAGTCTCTCGTTATCCTGAGCAACCAGATTTTCCTGCAGGAACAGGCATTAGAAATGAAGCTTATTTACCTGGACCAGGACTCGCAGATACTTATCAAAATGCAACTTTAACCTCTGGTGTTTGGGGCGGACGTCGAAATGTAAACAACGATTATGGTATAACAAGTATTATTACCCGTTCAACATTTTTTGATTTCACAAAAGGCGGGTTACCTTATATATCTGCTAAACTAGCGAATTTACCTACATTTGACCCAGCAAACCCAGAACTAGTTGTCTATTTTAGAGTTACTAATACAAATGCAAATCTTGGGACATTTAAGTTCAATATTGGAAATGTTGAAAATCCTCATTTAGATCCAAATAAAGTATCTTACGATTTAGTAATTGAAGGGAACACTACTAGACTAATTGAACTTATAATTCCTCGTGCTGAGGCTGATGAAGTATACTTCAGTATTATTAAACCGATCAATGACAATATAGGCACACCAACCAATACGAGTATTGTCTATGACCATAACATCATGATTCAAATGTTTTACAACAATGTTATTGGATATACGACACCGGTTTATCATGTTTCTGCTGTTAACGGTACTGGTGGAGGCGACTTTGAAGTCGGTTCTTCAACCACAGTAACCGCTACAATTCCAGAAGGAAAAGTATTTAAACAGTGGACTGTTGATGGCGTTGTAGTATCCACAGATAACCCTTATACTATTGAAGTAACAGACAATATCAAGCTGACTGCTGAATTTGTACAACTCTATAATGTTTCCGTCGTTAATGGTACTGGTGGAGGCGACTATGAAATGGGATCTTCAGCAACAGTAACCGCTACAATTCCAGAAGGAAAAGTATTTAAACAGTGGACTGTTGATGGCGTTGTAGTATCCACAGATAACCCTTATACTATTGAAGTAACAGACAATATCAAGCTGACTGCTGAATTTGTACAACTCTATAATGTTTCCGTCGTTAATGGTACTGGTGGAGGCGACTATGAAATGGGATCTTCAGCAACAGTAACCGCTACAGTTCCTGAAGGAAAAGAATTTATAGGGTGGACTATTGATGGCGTCGTAGTTTCTACAGATAACCCTTATACTTTTGAAGTAACAGATAATATTATGCTAACTGCTGAGTTTATTGATGCGGGGACAGATAAATTTACACTTAGTCTAGTTGGGGCATCTATCAAAGGTAACAGTTCAGGGGTCTTAGTTGGTGAGGAGTTACAATATAATATGTTAGCCGGTCAAATAATATTGTTAGTAGCCGATCCTATGCCAACAGGTAAGATGGTTATTGGATGGGACATTACAAATTCTCTAGGTACTACTCGAGTTGATGTAATTAATGAAATTGAATATGGCCCTTATATGATGCCTAGTGAAAATGTGAAAATAACAACGATATTTGAAGATGTAAGTGGATTAGGTTTTCCATTTGAAGGGATGTCATATTTTAGATACCGTCAAGATGGTTATGGAGTCATACAAGACGGAAAATTCTATGACTATGATACAAAGGATAAGGTTCTAATTGAAGATTCAGATGTTGAGCTGAACCCCGATTTTGTCGGGCTTGATGGTTATAGATTTACCGTCAAGAGTGATTACAATGAGGGGAATAAAATTAATAATATTGCCTCATCAAACCTTTCAACAGAAACTCAAGGAAACCAAAGGATATATGTAATGTTTACAAACAATCACTCAACTTTAGATGTGACAGTAGAATTGTATGTTGGAAGCTTAAGTGGTTCCCACGCAACAACTAGACATGTTACTATTCAACCAGGAGAAACAGTTAAGTTATATTTTGATGTAGATTTTGTTACAGCCAACAATTCACCATTTACTTTTGCTGTTAGACAATTAGATGGTATAACTGCCAGTGATGTTCTATTATTAGATATGGTTGTTGCTAAAGCAAATATTATTTCTGCATCATAATCACTTTATAGACAAAAATGTAATTATATAAATAATGAAGCATTTCAATCTTAAATGGATGAAATGCTTTTTTATTCTTTTAAATGTGAATATTTTTACTAAAATATCATGGTCTAAAATAAAAACGACTCTTTTTAAGATTTAATCTTTAAAAAAGTCGTTTATTCACCGTTTGAAAAATAGAAAAATAGATACTACTTTTTATTAAGTTGTAAGAAAATCAAATGTTAAGGTATCAGAAACATAAAGTCTCCAGTTTTTACGGTTTGGGTTCCAATCATAAATAACCCCAAATATATCAACCTCGATGTTTTCAAATTCTAAATCGACTTCATAGTCGATTAAGATATTTTCGAGTTCACCGACTTCATTTTTAAAATAAAGGGCATTATTAATATACTGTGTATCATTCTTTGCATAAGTTTCATTTATAGTTAGCGCATAATCCCACTTATTTGAATTATGGGTATCAAGTTGTAGATAACCTTTTACATGTAACATGGATTGTAGATAACCATTATTAATGTTAGAAACAAAGTTTTCTTTTTTCATCGTTAAAATCTCTTCTAAAGTAACTTCTTTAATGGTAATGTTTGTAATAGGGGTTTCGTCTTTTAAAACAGTTATGTCAGTAGAAGGAGTAACGACTTTAAAGGTTGGTTGGTATAAATAAGAATTATAATAACCAACCACCTCATAAACTTGATTTGGGGTAGTATAATTATGAATTTTATCACCATGTAACTTGATAAAATTCTTACCATCTGTAATGTATACTAGAGTCGTTTCACTCTTTACATCCATATAGATAGTTCCTCTAATGGTGACTTGAGAGGTACTTGTTGCGGTACCTTTAGAATCTAATTCGAGATTTTTAATATGATTAAATAAAATATCGAAGTCTTCGATTACTTCATCTTCATACGAAATATTATGCTGACCTATATCATATAAGTAGTTTTCATAACAAACATACCATTCACTAATAATCCATGTGGAAGAAGGAGAATCTACTGAATAATCTCTTATTAGCGTATTATTGGCGGTGCCAATAATATCATTAACCCACCAGCCTTCAGCATCAGGCGGGTATTCCCCAATAACCCCAATCAAGTCAATAATCTCTCCGTTTTTAGTTAGAGATACTGCATGTCTACCATTAAAGTAAGCGACCTCACTAGATAAGTGTCCAGCTTGTTTAATTTCATCTACTGAATAAGGCGCATAAACTATAAAAACTTCTTTATCTTTTAATGTGCCACTTAAAGGTTGAATGAACTTAGGTTCAATTAACCCACTTGCGTATAACTCTAAAGCATAACTTTCTAAGTTAACATCTTGACCTAAACCGTTATAGATTTCGATATACTTGGAATCTTTATAAGTTCCGTTCCCTTCAAAGTATTCAGAAATAAATAAATCAGGGGTTCTATCAACTGGAATAACGATTTCTGGGGCTTGATAATAATCCATTGTATGTTTATTCATATTATCATAAACCTCAAAGCCTAATACTTCCCACTCACTTGGACTCCAAGTATTATTAGGACCAAAGACATTGGATTTACGAATGATTGTGTTATCTTTGGTGGCAAGTGGTACCCCGCCTGCCTCAAAGCCTTCTGAAACTTGTTGGTTTATATCACCAACAATATCGATTAAAACATCATTTTTGAATAATCCAATAGGATCATTTCCGTTAAATGATATGACTTGGTTACTAATCCCGTTACTGTTTTTAATAGTGGCGTTAGCTGCACCATTATAAACAATTAAAGTATCTCCATCTTTTAGTGTGCCTGTCAATTTGAACTCATATTGGGCGGGTACTATAGAATTGTTAAAGAGCTTTAAAACATAGTTTGATAAATCAAGATCATAACCAGTCCCGTTAAATAGCTCAATATATTTATTGTAGCTACTACCTTCTGAATATTCACTAATGAATAAATCAGAAGCAACCATTTTATCAGGGGCAGTTATTGTGAATGTAATATTTTTTATAATACCTTTATAAGTGATACTTACGGTGAAAATACCAACCTTATTTAATGTAACATTTGATAAATCTAACATGTCATCCAATACTTTAAAAGTGTTACCTTTTGAATCATAAATGATGAAATAAGATTTAAAATCAATAGTGGTTACACCTAAAGTAAATTCTTTAGGTAATGATTCATTCACACTGATTTTATAAGTAATAGGTGGAGTATTATCTACTACGTGAATAACCAGTTCTTTGGTTAAATTTTGATATTGGATGCTGATAGAATAAGAACCTGGTGTAGATAGATCAACACTTGAATCATCAATCATTGATTCTAAAACTTCAATGTCTAATCCGTTTGAATCTTTAATTATAAAATAATCTTTTAAATCAACCGATGAATCATTTAGATTGATGGAAGTAGACTTACTTTCATTAATTGAAATGGTATAGGTTAACGGGGTATCATCTATTACATTTAGAATGATTTCTTCAACTAAACCTTCAAATTGAATATATAAAGGATAAGAGCCTTGTTTAGTTAAATCCACTAAAGTATCCACAATCATTGAATCTAAAATAGTTACATTATTACCTTTTGAATCGGTAATAATGAAATAATCTTTAAAATCAATAGATGAATCATTTAAATTAATGGTAGTAGATTTACTATCATTAACTTGAATACTATAGGTTAGTGTTTCTTTACTAACTTTAATTGTAATCTCTTTTATTACTCCTTGATACGTAAGTGTTACTTTATATTGACCCACTTGGTTCATATTGATTGTTGATGAGTCAATCATTGAGTCGGTGACTTCAATGTTATTACCATCTGAATCAGAGATGATAAAGTATTGTTTTAAATCTAGTGTATCACCCACAAAATAATTGGTGGATAAATCGTTGTTGATAGAAATATCATAGGTTAATTTATTATTGTCACACGCAGATAGTGTAAACAATAATAAAACAACCCAAATTAGGTTTTTAAAATGCTTCATAATTCCTCCTTAAGTTTGGAATGTTATATTTAGTCATAATTATATCATGTTTACCTTACTTTTTGAACTATGTATAATTAACATAATAATTTATACAATAAACTGTGATTGAGTAGTCATTCTAATTGTATAAAATATCAAATGGGTAGAAAAATATATGTTCGATGAACTATAAAATTGGTATAATAATAGTGGGGGTTAAATACATGAATAAATTTATGAAAGAAGCTATCAAAGAAGCTCAAAAAGGAATTCATAATTATTTTAGGGGATGAAAATTTAATACCAAAGTCTTCGAACCATTTTTATTTAGCAATAGGAAAATTAGAAACAGCGAAGATTTTTGATTTAAATGAACTTACAGATTTGATATTCAATACTATTGAAAAAACGGATTAGTCTTTTTTGTTTAGTTCTTATTCATAATGAGTGTAATTAGATAATAAAGTTCTGCACATAACAAAATATGGAAATATTTTTTAAACAAATACTATTTTTAAAATCACTAGATAGTTGATATAAAAACACTGTTTTATTGGTAAATTAAGCGCTTTGTATCATTTTTTGATAAAAAAAGGTATGAATAAATAGTTGATATTGGGAAAATGTAGATAACGGTTATAATAGAAAATAAAACAATATAAAAGTTAATATAGTGTGTGTATTTTAATACACATTATGTTAAAATATATTTGGTGATATTATGCTACTAGAATTATTTGGAAATAGATTAAGAAGTATTAGGGAAAGTATGGGTATTTCTCAAATTAGATTATCTGAACAAACGGGAATTGTTAGAGAACAAATTTCAAGAATAGAAAATGGACAAATCAATCCAACTTTAGAGACGATTTCAAAGCTTAGTTTTGCTTTGGAAACCCCTTTATCGGATTTATTCAATTTCCCATTAGAGAATATTAAATATAGAGAATATAAAATTAAACCCTTTGTTAAGTGGGCTGGAGGTAAAACTCAAATCTTAGATAAGATTAAACCTTTGTTACCTGAGAAGTTTAACACTTATTATGAACCTTTTTTGGGTGGTGGCGCACTGTTTTTTAGTTTAGTCCCTCATAAAGCAGTTATTAATGATTCAAATGATGAGTTAATATCTGCTTTTAAGTGTTTTCAAGATAGTAATGATTATACGTTAATGATTGAAGAAATATTAAAACATGAAAACAATCATAGTGAAACGTATTATTATCAAGTAAGAGAAATGGATAGAACTGAAAACTTTTTATCTTTACCAATCTATATACGTGCTGCTAGAATGATTTATTTAAATAAAGCTTGTTTTAACGGATTATATAGAGTAAATTCCAAGGGATACTTTAATGTGCCTTCCGGGAAAAAAGAAGTAGTAAAAGCTTATAATCAAGATTTATTTAATGATTTACATGAGTACTTAATCAATTCAGATATATCAATTCTTCAAACGGATTTTGAAAAAGCTGTACAAACGGCTAAAACAGATGATTTTGTTTATTTTGATCCTCCTTATGATACATTCGATGAACAAAGCAATTTCACAACTTATACAAAAGATAATTTTGGAAAAGATGAACAAAAACGGTTAGCTGAAGTTTACCGTAATTTAGATAAAAAAGGTGTTTTTGTGATGCTCAGCAATCACAACACCCCTTTTATACAAGAGCTCTATAAAGGATTTAATATTCAAGTCATAGAAGCAAGACGTGCTATAAATTCAAAAGGGTCTGGTAGAGGTAGTGTTGAAGAAGTCATAATTACGAATTATTAGAGGCTATTATGAAAATAAATATACCTAAGAAACATTTTTATATAAAAGATGAAGGATTTACCTTGTTATTGGGAGATGCTTGTTCTTTGTTAAAAAAAATTCCTAAAAACTCAGTTGATATGATTTTCGCTGATCCACCGTATTTTCTTTCCAATGGGGGAATTTCAGTTCAGTCAGGGAAAATGGTGTCAGTAAATAAGGCTAGTTGGGATATGGGGATGTCCACTGAAAAGAAATTAGCTTATAATCGAAAGTGGATTAAGTTGTGTAGAGAAGTACTTAAGGATGACGGTACTATTTGGATTAGTGGAACATTTCATAATATTTATTTTGTTGGGGTTGCCCTGGAACTAGAAGGATTTAGCATCATTAATAATATTACATGGCGTAAAACAAACCCACCACCAAACATATCCACTAGAGCATTTACACACTCGACGGAAACAGTTTTGTGGGCTAGAAAGCAATTAACAAATACTAAAAAAGGCAAACACCTTTTTAATTATCAAGATATGAAATATATTAATGGTGGTAAACAAATGAAGGATGTTTGGGAGTTTTCTTTAACTCCTAAAAGAGAAAAGAAATATGGAAAACATCCTACACAAAAGCCACTTGCCTTATTAGAAAGAATTATCCTAGCATCAACTAAAGAAAATGATTTAGTTTTAGATCCATTTAATGGAAGTGGAACTACAGGTATAGCCTCTTATATACATAATAGAAGATATATAGGTATTGACTTAGAAAAAGAGTATTTAGAATTAACAGAAAAACGGTATAATGGATTAAGGGAGAGTATGGATAATGAAAAGAAACTTTAATGAATGGATTATTAAATTTAAAGATAGTATAGCCGATTGGACTTATTATGTAGATTTTCCTAAAGTATATAGGAACGTTGATTCCATTAAAATCGAATTACATTTATTAAATTCTCTAATCAATTCTAAAGATATTGAAAATGAATTTAGAACATTAGTATCTAAATACCCTGAAGTATTAAAGGTTGTTCCTATACTACTAGCGAAAAGAGACAAAGAAATTAAAATTATTGATAAAGGAAAAGACAAAAATTTTGACTTCTTTAACCAAAATTTTTCTATTGATGAATATGTTGATTTTATGCATAAAACGGGTTTATTTGATTTGCTCTCCAACCATATCATTTCGGACTTAACAGACTATGTAAAAGGTGTTGAGGTAGGGCTCGATACCAACGCAAGAAAAAATAGAACCGGTACAGCCATGGAAAATATTGTGGAAGCATTTATTTTGGATGCCGGCTTTATAAAAGATGTTACTTATTTTAAAGAAATGAAAACATCAAAAATTAAAGAATTATTCGGCATTGAACTAACCCTTGAATCATTGGATGAAAGTAAAGCGGAAAAAAGATTTGATTTTGTGATAAAAACCGAACAGAAGGTTTACGCGATAGAAGTAAACTTTTATTCAGGAGGCGGTTCTAAATTAAATGAGACATCAAGAAGTTATAAGATGTTAGCTCAAGAGTCCAAAGATATTCCTAATTTTGAATTTGTTTGGTTTACAGATGGTATTGGATGGAATTCTGCTAAGAAAAATTTAGAAGAAACGTTTGATGTATTAGAACATATGTATAATATTGATGATTTAGAAAATGGTATTTTAACCCAAATTATTAAATAATAAAGTAATATTTGTCACTCCTTGTTAGTTATTAAACAAGGAGTGATTTTTTTATGCTATATTTAGGTGATTGTATTGAAGTGATGAAAGAGTTAAATAATGAATCAATTGATTTGATATTTGCTGACCCACCCTATTTTTTATCAAATGGGGGTAAAAGTATTAATAGTGGTAAAGTGGTTTCAGTAAATAAAGGTGAATGGGATAAAAAAACTAATTACATGAATACCAATTTATTTACTTATAACTGGTTAAAAGAGTGTTATAGACTGCTAAAAGAAAGTGGTTCAATTTGGGTATCAGGTACCCATCACAATGTTTTTGATGTTGAACGTGAGATGAAGAAAATTGGGTTTAAGATTATTAATATCGTGATATGGCATAAAAGTGATCCACCACCATTAATCTATAAGAACAAATTGAGATTTTCTTATGAGTTTATTATTTGGGCGAAGAAAGGCACTAAACACTTTTTTGACTATGAAGCAATGTTTAATGTTCATAACACTGAAATGGAAGATGTTTGGCTAATTCCTGCAGTCCAATTAAGTGAAAAACAATTTGGGTATCATCCAACTCAAAAACCCGAAGCTTTACTTGAAAGAATAATACTTGCCTCGTCTAAAGAATTTGATGTAGTACTTGATCCGTTCTTGGGGAGTGGAACAACCTGCTATATTGCTAAAAAACTAAAACGTAAATATATTGGAATTGAAAAAGAAGAAAAATATTATCAATTAGCTAAAAGGAGAATGGAAAGTATTTTATAAAAACAAACTTAATTAAAACATAAATAATAATTCGTTAATATATTTGATATAATGTCTTTAACAATGACATTAAAGAGGAGATTATTATGAGTGAGAAAGGTTACGTTTATGTACTAACAAACCCAAGTTTTAAAGAAAACTGGGTAAAAATAGGAAAAAGTAAGAGAGAACCAGAAGTTAGAGGAAAAGAACTTTACAATACAGCGGTTCCGCTACCTTATGAAATTTATGCGACACTAAAAACCGTTAAATATAATGAAGCAGAAAGTATGATCCACCGTTCTATTGATCGAATTACAGATTTAAGAATTGCTGCTAATCGTGAATTCTTCAATATACCACCAGAGAAAGCGTATGAGATTTTAGTGGATATTAAAGAACTATTAGGAGATGAGGCAGAATTAGAATTAAAAGGGGATAATGTCGAGTCTTGTTTAGCGAGTAATGGTACAAAGAGAAAAATGAGTGAAACATTTGATTTTTACTCAAGAGGATTAAAAGATGGTGATATCATTCATTTTGTTGATAACCCGTCCGTTACAGCAATTGTCGCAAGTAGTAGACAAGTTTTATTTGAAGGACAATTATGGTATTTATCACCACTTGCAAGAGAACTCTATACAAGATTAGGAAAAGTTAATAGTAGTGGTGCATATCAAGGTCCACTCTACTTCCTCTATAAAGGTACAAAGTTAACGGATGTACCAAGAAATAAAGAATAAAACGTATTACTAATTACTAAAATACTATATTTTCGGATATAGTTTTTTTCTTTTAAGTGGGAACAATGGTAATTAATTCATATGAAATTTTTTCTACTGGATATCGCTTTTTTAAAACGAAAAGAGTAATATAAAGATAATAGAAGAAATAAATAAATCATTATAAAATTGCTAAAGCTTTAACACATAAGTATCATCAATGAAGGAGAAAATACTATGCGTTGTATGAGTTGTAATGCGGAATTACTAGAAGGACAGGTAGAATGTTTGAGTTGTGGGCATAAAGTTGAAACAAATAAACCACTAAAAGAAAACATAAAAATGTCAACTAAAGCCCTATCTAGTAAAGGTGAAATGTCAGTTGGTGGTAGTGATATTTTTTATTCTTTATATCCAATGGCTATAATCGGACAAGTTTTTACAAAGTCACTATTAGGATTTAAAACTATATTTAAGAATAAAAAGAGGTTAATTTTAATCTTGATACTCGTAGTAATATGGGTACTATTGATTTTATTACCTTTTTTAGGGTTTAATCCACTACCCATTAAAATAGTTTCTTTCCTAACGTTTGCACAAGGTGCGGCAAGTAATAATCCGATAAGGTTTATCGGGGGATTATTTGGTAAAGGTGTTTTCGCAATCTTCTTTGTCACACTTTTTGATGGTGGCTTTAAAAGTATGATTAAAGGTATTAAACCATTTCTTCAAGGTGTTAAAAACACCAAGAAATATCAACTATCGTTTTTATTTCTTGGGATTGGTGTAGCATGTATCTTATTTAATTTTTTTAGTGGGTATGCAGCACTCATAAAAAGTATGGTTGGGGTTTCTGCGGTTTTCTTAATATTATCAGCGCTTAGCACACAAACGGGATTTCTTTATAAACTAATGGTAGCTTTCACTGCTAAAAGGCATCACAATCATAAATCAGCTAATGAAAAAGGGGCTAAGAGTTTAATGTCAGGGCTCGTCATAGGGTTTAGTTTAAGCATATTACTTTCAATTATTCCTTTTGGTTATGCCCCTTATTTAGCCGGATTATTATTTATAACTATTGGGATAATTCTTTTGTTTGTTGTTAAACAACATGAGGTGCTATCATGAGAAATATGAAACCATTTAACTTATTTGTATTTTCTTTGATGTCTATTATGTTTATCATTTTGTTATCCACTCAAATTTATGGGGCTACCATAGAAGATGATTGGGCGGGTTATTGGACATATAAGAATACGATTCTTGTTGAATACTCAAATGAATTAAATAATTATTATGGGTCTAATAGTGATAATACCCAATTACATCAAAATGTATCACCTCAAAAAGTAGATTATCGGTTTAATTATACGGGTGCGGGTTATCAAGCGGATCTTTATGACGAGGCCATTAATGATCCTGAAGCCTATCAATATGAAACAATTATATTACCTGGTGAATATGCTTATGTTGAATTTACTTTTACAGAACCTTTAAAACAATACCGTGAAAATGCAGCAATTAAAATAGATGTTACCGCTGATATTTATGATTTTAAAATATTTCATTTTGATGATATTGATTTTACAACTATCGCTTGGACAAATATTTATGACCCAGGAGAGATTACGTTTGATGCTGATAAAGATATTTCAAACAATGTTAGAATTCCTTCAAGACTTGACCCTATATTCTTTGATGTTAGTCCGGTCACTGGTGAGTACAGTAAATCTGGTTCATTTACAGGATTAACCCCTTATGGTATTAATAATGGAGACATCATGACGATACAGTTAGATGTTTCATTTTGGAAGAGTTCAGATTCGGTATATCATGATTCTTGGAGTCCTACTGAAGTTAGCTATTCAAGAATAAAAATATATCATGTTTATACTTGGAAATACGGAACAACTGGAATATTTGTGGGTGGTAATGCAGCTGATTTTCCTGGTGAAGACAATGGGATTAACGTTCCAATTATCATTATTACTGGAGTTTTTGGTACCTTAGCAGCTATTGCTGCAGCTGGCTTGAAAAGTGGTTATGAAAACCCGAGTTCTAAATTTAAAATGTATATTCAAAAAGATTTTGGCAGTGCAATTCGTTATGATAAACCACCGGTAACACTCTATGCCCGGATGGCAGAGATTACCGAAGATGGTACGGAAATTGATAGACCAGATTTAACTGAAGACATCACCATTAACTCAGGGGGAAACCCAATTGAAATTGGTGATGTTAGTCTTGCGGGAAACTATATGGGTGGATTAATATCGGCTTCAAGTACACCTGGTGAGAATAAAGACAAAGGTGTTGTTAGTGTTAGGTATACAGGTGAAGGGGGTTTCTTCCAAAATGACATTACATTCAGACTGGTTGGTAAACCTTATATTGAACATGAAAATATATCAAAATATTCAGGAACAGCTATAGTTGAAATGATTTTTGGGGACGGAATTATTTACGAGGCATTATTTGAACCTAAAGATTTCGTAAATATTCCTGAAGTAACTATCCAAGGTACTGATGAAGTAGATGCAAAACTTGAAAAACTAGAAAATGGCATGTATAAAGCATTACTAGAAAACCGGTCTACTAAACAAGAAGAAAAACAAACCGTTACCATTCAAATAAAAGCGGAAACAGAAGATGAACTTGCTGAAAGTGAAATGACAGTAATTCTATACCCTGAAGGCATTTCTATTGAAGCGAATTATGATGAAGAAAAACACATCATCATTCATACAGAAGAAAACGAATCTGAAGGTAGTTTAGATCCAAAGATTAAAGCTTCTAGGATAAAAGTAACTTTGGCACTGATTGATAATTCAGGTGAAAAACCAAAAGCCGTTATTTGTGACATGAAAGAAGTAAGCACTAATTTTAGTTTACTTACCGGTAGTAGTAATATAGCCCAAAACTTAAGTGAAACATTTAAGTATAAGATTAATCAGGAAAATAAAGATGAAGGTATTTTCTTCTTTGAGCCTGAGGTCACTTTAGCTGAATTAGAAAATGGTACATTTTATATTGTAAAATCAACTGTTTCTTGTACGTATAAAGGACAAACATACGATAAAGAGATTAGTTATCATTTAATTGGTGAAAAACCTGATCCAAAAGGTGATTATGATAAGGAACATGAATTACTCATTAGAACGATAAACCGTTACGGTTTATCTGCTAATGGCGATGCTAAAGAGTTATTAAGATCTACAAAAAACCGTACTGCTACAGAACTTTGTATGATTAGACGCGCCATCATTATTGAATCAGCTTATTACTATACAGCTGAAGCCAAAGAATTTAGTGATTTAGAGTCTAAATTAGCTAAACTAGAATTTGTTTTTTCTATTATAAAATTCTTTGGGGATCAAGCATTTTCCTATTTAATTACCGCCTACGGAGGGGGACCAGCAGTAGATGCGTTTATGAGTCCACTAAAAGACTATTTCACAGAGTTTATTGGTGAGGTAGGAGCTAAATTATATTGGGGTGAAAAAATAGATTTTTCTTCAGTTAATTTATTAATTACCTTAGAAAATGGGGTTGAAAATTCAATTGTAAATATGTTAACCGGAGAAGAAAAACCAACCCCTAAAAAGATTGGGGCTTTGGTGGCTGCGTTTGCGATGTTAAATTTTTCTAAACACTATTATTATACAGAAGACTCTAAAGGTGATATCTATAAAACCTTAGTCAATATGGGTGGAGATATTACGGTAAACGGGATGAAGGCTCTAGCTAGTGAGTATATAGGGAAGTACTTAGATAAAAACCCTGAATTTAAAAAGAAGATAGAAGCTTGGCTAGGAACTTACATCACTAATAATCTAGAAGAAATAGATAATTTTGAGTTTTTAAAGAAATATGTTGAAGAAACTATTGGTTTAGTTGTATCTAATGTGTATCAAAACACTTCATCTATTATTTCAGACCCAGAAGGGTATGAAATAACGATAAGTGTAGGAACGTCTACTATCCAACTTAATGTGATGACAAACATAAAAAATATTGCGAATTTCTTTTATCAACAATTTATTAGCATATTATCGTTACCAACTAATTCTCCTAATCAACCTCAAACGCCACCATATATTAAATCGTAGGTTATAATCGTTTAAATGAAGGTCTAGGATACCCTGGACCTTTTCTTTAATGATATTTAAAAATAATCTTTGGAAACTATTACTTGTTTGAAATTAAGCATATGATTAAAGTAATGAAATGGAAACGTGAAATTAATTTATCCAGAAGAAAAATATTTAAAGTTTTACCAAGAGGCAAGACTCGAACATAAACTAAACGGGGTTACAACTTATGACTTTTTAGATTCTAGTAAAGTTGATATTTTTGAGATGGTATTTAATTTTAGACATAATATTGATTTACCACCAAATTACGTTCCTTCAACCTATTTATGGATGGTTGAAGGTAGTGAATTTATTGGAGAGATAAATATTAGACATGCCTTAACAGACTCTTTAAAGAAATTTGGCGGACATATAGGGTATGGGGTAAGGTATTCAATGTGGAATAAAGGATACGGGACTTTAATGCTGTCTCTAGCACTTAAATATGCTGAAGAAGAACTGGGATTAAATAAGGTATTATTGACTTGTAATGATGATAATATTGGTTCTTATAGAGTAATTGAGAAGAATGGTGGTGTTTTACAAGATAAGATTAAGAATCATATTAATGGTAAAGAACAGCTTAGTAGAAGATACTAGATTACCATAAAATAACCATTTAAAGGATAAATAATAATATTCCTCCTTACACAATCTTTACATTAATTTACATTACAATGATATAACTTAAAGGATTATTTGATTAGAATGTTAGTGAAGTTAAAAATAAAGGAGAAACAGCATGAAAAAAATATTAGGTTTATTATCTGTATTGGTACTCGGAGTAGTACTTATAGCATGTAAGAGTGAAACAGGCACTAAAGGTGAGTCTACAATTAAAGTATACACACGTGATACAACATCAGGTACAAGAGAAGCATTCTTCTCAGGCATCGACTTTGATGCAGCAACAGGTGAAAACACACCACTTGTAACTGGTTATGTTGAAGTAGATGGAAACGGAACCATGATGAGTTCATTAAAAAATGATATTAACGGTATTGGTTATATTTCATTATCCGGTTTAGCTGAATCTGGTTTAACTGGTTTAAGTTTTGGTGGGGTTGCGCCAACTGAAGCAAACGTACTTAATGATACATATGGTTTAAAAAGACCATTCATGTATATGACAAGAGAAACTTACGCTTCAGCAGATGAAGCAGCATTAATGGAGGCATTCTTAGCGTTCATGGGAACCAAAGAAGGTATCGCAGCTATCCAAAGTGAAGGCGGTATTGTTCAAAGTTCAGCAACAGATCCATCATGGGATTCTATTAAAGCAAATTATCCAGTAACTGCCAAAGACAACAGTGCAATTACCCTTAAATTTGGTGGTTCAACTTCGGTAGAAAAAGTATCCAAAGCATTAACAACTGCGTTTGCGCCACTAGCTGGTAATGTTAAAGTAGAACACAGTCATACAGGTTCAGGGGATGCGTGGAAACGTACTCAAGGCTCTGAAAAAGATGGGGCTAATGCACTTCATATGGGCTTCCTATCAAGAGACATTAAATCAACAGAAATACATGCAGCAAACACATCAGGTAGAATTTGTTTTGATGCAGTGGTAGTGGTGGTTAATAAAGAAAACAAATTAGTTACTAACCTAACCGCTTTACAAATAAAAGGAATATATGATGGAACATTCAAAGTTTGGAACGACGTTAAGTAATCCGAATAAAGTGAATAAAACCAAATCAAGAAAAATTGACAAAATGGTGCGAGCTGGTCTTAGGCTCGTCACCATTTTATCTGCTTCAATCATCTTCTTTATTATCTTTTTTATTGCCCAAAGAGGGATAAAACCTTTTATTGGGTATGGGGAATTAAATGTAAGTTTATCAAGCTTTTTAACTGGAAATACGTATTTTCAATTACCCAATGTTTATGGCATTGGTTTTGTTATAGTAAACACCTTGATTGTCGTATTCTTTGCGGTATTAATTAGTGCCCCAATTGGTGTATTAACAGCATTATTTATATCAAGGATGATGCCAAAACCGTTTAATGGGGTTTTCTTGGTTATCGTAGAAATGCTGGCTTCAATTCCTTCTATTATATACGGGGTCTTTGGGGCTGGTTTTATTACTAAAATGGTGAATGGTTTGGCATCCCTTTTAGGTATGCAAACCGCAGGGGGATTGTCTGGTTTAAGTGTTGTTTTGGTACTTGCTATGATGATTTTACCAACCATTACGTTAATGAGTGTTACATCAATTAATGCGGTGAATAGAGATATTGAACTAGGGTCCATGGCTTTAGGGGCAACCGATACATATACATTCTTTAAGATAAGTTTACCAGCAGCCAAATCCGGGATATTTGCAGGGATTATTTTAGGGGTCGGTAGAGCGTTAGGTGAAGCTACAGCAGTATCGATGGTTGCCGGTAATGCAGGAACGGGGCCCAATTTAAATTTATTTGATACCACAAGAACTCTAACCAGTTCAATGTTGTTAGGGCTTAAAGAAACAACCGGTCTTGATTATGACATCCGCTTTTCTATCGGGATTGTTTTAATTATTGTTATTCTAATATCGAATATGGCATTAAATTATGTTAAGAAGAAAGTAGGGCGTAAGTATGTATAGAAGAAAACGTACCGCTGATACTTTTAGAAAATCAGCGACCTACTTATCGGCTTTATTATCTTCTGTGGTTTTAATTGCGATAATTGTGTTTGTGATAATTAATGGGTCAGGGTTATTATCGATTAAACTTTTAGTTTCGGATTACCACCCACATAATTATTCGCTAGAAGATAAAACAAATAAATTGGATAGAAGTCTTCCCCCATTTGAAAGACCTTCAAACCTAAATGAAAATGAATATTTTTCTTATGATTACGGAATTACCTTAAAAGATTCTAAGGATTCTGAAGGTAAAAGTGTGGTTGTCATAAGCAAAATTGATAAACGTTCACCACTATACCGTATGGATGACAAGAGTGATCCACAAAATACGGTTCAACTCAAAACTGGTTTTGAAATTAATACCATCATTTTCGATAATGGTTCCGTAACCTCAAGAAATGGTGCGGAAATGATGGTATTAAGATTAGAAGAAGCCAACTATATAGAAACAATGTCTTTGTCGTCCGGTGGTGGCGGAATTAGAGGGTCATTATTAACAACATTTGTTTTAATTATTTTAACTTTAGCAATTGCGCTTCCGTTTGGAATTTTAACGGCAATTTATTTAAATGAAATTGCCACTAAAAACAAATTCAATGAAATACTTAGAAGTTTGATAGATATGTTAACAGGGATTCCTTCCATTATATACGGGCTTATGGGAGCGGCACTGTTTGTTCCGTTTTCAATGAGTGTATTTAAAACCCAAGGGGGCTCTTTAATTAGTGGGTCATTGACACTGGCAATTATTGTTTTACCGGTTATCATTAAAGCAACCGAAGAAGCTTTAATTGTTGTCCCAAGACCCTATAAGGAAGCGTCTTATGCTTTAGGGGCTAATATGACACAAACCACATTTAAAGTGGTATTACCAAATGCTTTACCAGGGATTTTGTCAGCAACATTGTTATCAATTGGTAGAATCATTGGTGAATCGGCGGCCTTAATTTATGCGATAGGAACAGCCATTAAAGATGATGTTAGTGTGTTTGATAAGGGGACATCACTGGCGGTTCATATGTGGACAGTAATGGCCGGGGAAGTTCCTAACTTAGAAATGGCTTCTAGTATTGCCATTATCTTACTGGTCTTAGTTTTAGTATTAAATATATCGGTTAAATTAGTTAGCCACAAGTTTTTGAAAAAGTATGAAGGAGCGTTATAATAGATATGGAAACAGTATTTAAAATTAAAGACTTTAATCTCTTTTACGGGGAAAAACAAGCCTTACACAACATAAATTTTTCAATTTACGCTAATAAAATCACAGCGTTCATTGGACCTTCTGGGTGTGGTAAATCAACTTTACTTAGAAGTTTTAATCGGATGAATGATTTTATTCCTTCATGCCATTTTGAGGGTAATATTAATTATTACGATAAGAACATCTTTGATAAAGACAGTGATCCAATTGGCTTAAGAACAGAGGTTGGAATGGTGTTTCAAAAACCTAACCCTTTCCCGATGAGCATTTATGATAATGTGGCTTATGGGCCTAGATGTCAAGGGATTAAAGATAAGAAACAATTAGATGAAATCGTAATAAGTGCTTTAGAACAAGCCGCTATTTATGAAGAGGTTAAAGATAGACTAAAAGATTCAGCTTTAGCACTATCAGGCGGTCAACAACAACGGCTTTGTATCGCAAGAGCGATTGCGATGAAACCAAAAGTAATCTTATTAGATGAACCAACCAGTGCCCTAGACCCAATCGCCACTTCAAAGATTGAGGATTTAATTTTAGAATTAAAAGAAAAATATACCATTATTATTGTGACACATAATATGCAGCAAGCTGCAAGAATATCTGACTTTACCGCATTTTTCCTACTTGGAGAAATGGTAGAATATAAACCAACTGAAATCTTATTCTCTCACCCAGAACTTAAGAAGACAGAAGATTATATTACCGGTAGATTTGGTTAATAGGAGGAACTTATGAGCCGTACAACGTATAACCAAAGTTTAAATAAACTTAAAGAAGACATCGTGAAAATGGGAGACTTGGTATTTGACCGAATTGGTCAAGCCATTGAAGCATTCCAAACCAATAACCTTGAACTAGCAAGACATTTGATTAAAACCGATGATGAGGTTGACAATTATGAAGAAGATATCGCCAAACAATGTATTAACATTATTTGGAAAGAACAACCTATCGCAACGGATTTAAGACTGGTTACAGGGATCTTAAAGATGGTGACTGACTTAGAGAGAATAGGTGATCATGTGGTTGATATTAGTGAGATCACATTAGATTTAGCCGGACACCAATTTGAACAAAACCTAAGTATCATTACGACGATGGTTAATCAAGCGACTAAAATGATTAAAGATTCCGTTGACGCTTTAGTGAATATTGATGTCATAAAAGCGCGATTAACAATCGAAAATGATGATATTATTGATGAGAACTATTCCAAACTGATTAAAGCGGTCAGTGATTGGATTAAAACCAATCCGATTGGCTCAGAAAATGTTATCTCAATCTTATTGGTTGGTAAATACTTAGAAAGAGTGGCTGACCACTCTGTCAATATTGCGGAATGGGTTATCTTTATCGCAACCGGTACGCATAAACGCGCTCAGTTATTTTAAGAGGAATGAAGATGAAAAAAATATTTTATGTTGAAGATGATAAATCAATCGCCTTAATTATAGAAAAGACTTTAGAGAATGCTTCTTTTGAGGCAAAAGGGTTTAGGGACGCTAAATCATTTTTTCAAGTATTAGAAAATGAAACCCCTAATTTAGTCTTATTAGATGTCATGTTACCAGACATGAGTGGGTTTGACATTTTAAAGAAATTACGTTCAACTTCTAAAACAGAAGATATTCCCATTATCATTTTATCTGCCTTAACTTCAGAAATGGATAAAGTTACCGGACTGGACTTAGGGGCAGACGATTATATGACTAAACCATTTAGTGTTTTAGAATTATTATCAAGAATCAATACAAAACTAAAAAAACAGGCTAAACAAGACGTTCTTAGATTAGGTAATTTAACAATGGATTTGGCTCAAAGGCTTGTGTTTGTGGGTGATGAAGCAGTGATGTTCACTTATAAAGAATTTGAGATATTAATGTTAATGATGAAACGACCTAATGAAGCAGTCAGCCGAGAAAAGATGTTAAACCATGTTTGGAATTCAGACTTTGTTTTAGAATCAAGAACCATCGATATGCATATTAAATCAATGCGTAGAAAACTACTTACTAGTCATGCGAGTGTGGAAATATTAACCGTTCGATCTGTGGGGTATAGAATTGTAAATCAATGAGGAAAAATCAAGTTACCACAATTGTAATAGAAATAGCTATAGGCTTATTGTTATTGCTGGGATTGTTATTTGGGATATTAAGATATAATACCGAACAAAACATCATCGAAATGGGTAAAACAATTGCTTATAGCACCGTTAAAAGTTACGAAAACACTGCTTTATCAGACAGTGCTTTTGTGAGTACTTTTAACACGCAAAATAAACATATTGCCATTGTTTCACGAAGTGGCGTTGTTTTAGCAAACTCTAACCCTACCGATAAACTTGAAAATCCATTAACCATGGAAGAGTTTATGGATATAGACTCACCTATATTTAGATATTCTGAAGACCTCGAAAAAAAGATGTTATACATTGTTTTAGAATCAAGAGGTAACTTTATTAGAGTATCTATTTCAACGACGAATCAATTAAATAGATATCATACTTTAGCTCTCTATGCGACACTCTTAGGCACTGTTTTTCTAATCTTTATGGTAATAGCTTTAAATCTTGAAAGACGAAAATATCAGCGAGATTTATCTACTTTATTATTGGATATCCATACTAAACAAACAAACTCGTCTTATCAAATAAAAGAGACTGAATATGATGATTTAAATGAAATCGTTTGGTTGCTTAATAAGATTATGCCTGTAACAAATATAGATTCTAAAGAAACCTTAAGAATCTTATTGAATGAAATGAACCAAGGGATATTATTAGTCAACTCTAACCAAGAAATTGTCTTGACCAATAAAATCTCAAGTGACCTTCTAAATCTTAAAGAAGGTGAAAAAGTGATGTTTCAAATTCGAGATAAAGATGTTTATGAATCCATTTCAGAGGCAACCAAAAAAAATATCAATAAAACCATCACTTTGGATTATAAAGATAAGCACGTTACTGTTTTAGTTAAATCAGTTCAAAGTCCATTGTTAAGTAAAAACACCAATAAACTTGGTGTGTTGGTCATCTTAGTTGATGATACAGAACGTTATATTTTAGATAAGAATAAACGGGATTTCTTTGCGAACGCATCCCATGAATTAAGAAGTCCTCTAACCAGCATAAGCGGCAGTGCGGAGTTAATTAACTTAGATATGGTTAACCCAGAAACTCAAAAACAACTGTCTCAACAAATCATGGATAATGTCAACATTATGAATAATTTGATTAATGATATGCTAGAGTTATCTAAACTTCAATCAAATCCACCTAAAATATACCACAAGAATAACCTTAAACAAATTATGGCTCAAACAATTGAAACTTTAAAATTTAAATTGGAAGAGAAAAATATCGATTTTAAACTTGATTTAGATGAAGTCGAATATATTGGTTCGGAACAAGATTTTAGATCGTTATTCAAAAACCTCATCGAAAATGCCATTAAATACAACAAACAAAATGGCTCTATCACTATTAATATCAAACAAAAAGGCCCTGGATTTATTTTTATGGTTAAAGATACTGGCATCGGCATCTCTAAAGAAAATCAAGCTAGAGTCTTTGAACGTTTCTATCAAGTTGATAAAGATCGAAACCTCTCTTTAAAAGGAACAGGGTTAGGGCTATCAATCGTTAAACATATTGTTATATTATATAAGGGCACGATTCGTCTTGAATCTGCTTTAAATGAAGGAACGACGATGACAGTAGAATTACCTTAATCATTAAAATAAAAGAGTTTGAAATTAAAATTCCGAACTCTTTTTTTTTAAGTTAATTTTTAATTCGTTTATTTAATAGATATGTCGCCAGCCAAAGTAACCCAACGGACACAATTACAGAAATAATCATGACCCAAAATATCGGAATATCTAATCCAAATATGCCAATTTCGTTATACCCATAGACTTCTTTTAAGGCGGTATTTAATTCAGTCATCTCAGATTCTGGCATATTACCAGTGAGTTTCTCAGTAATTATATTAAGCCCTTTGGGTAACATGGCTCGCCTTAATAGAATCGTCATATGCGTAAAGGGAATGATACTAGAAAAAGATTGAATCCATTTTGGCAGTATTGATAAAGGCAAATAAATCCCTGAGGCAAACCCAATTAGTGATCCAAACACACCACTGACTGCTCCAAAGGCATTGACTGATTTAATAAGCGAGGTTAAAAAGACCATAAAGGCAGTCGAAATAAAAGCGAAGAAGAAGGTATAAAAGATCGCTGTAAACCATACTTGAAGTGAATAACCAATTCCAGTTGATAATGTAATGATGCCTAATGAAGCAATCACAATTAATATATTTATAAAAGATGAAATCACAAAGGAAGAGAAATATTCAATTGTCCATTTTTAATCATACTTAACTTGATATGAAATTGGTAGTTACCATGAATATTGACGTAATTGACAACTTGTCTAATTTTTTACTAATATAATTAAGTGGTTGGAATGTTTTAATTTTCTTTATAACATTAGATAATGTCTTCTTATATTTTCATTTATAAGTGATTTTTGATATGAAATCTGAAATGATTTCAAACAAGTTTATTGAGATTTTTTTAAAAAAATCACAACGTCATTAATGATTGAAAAGAAGTGTTAATAATACCGATAAAATGTACATAAATCAATATTATTAACGTAATGGAATCACTCACAAAATATATAAAAAGTCAACTAATTTGCTTATATTTTATGGAAAAATTCGTAAATTGCTTTAAATTAATATATAATTTAATTACCAACTTGTTTTAGATTTGAGTGCTATTCAACAAAATTCATCATTCCAGACAAATAATCAATAAGATAAATAATAGGATAAAAAAAGGAGTTGAGTTTTTAAATGAAAAAAAATACTTTGATACTTCTTATAACATTATTATCTTTTTTTCTTTTAGGTTGTCAAAATGATCAAAATGATGGGAGAATAGAAATGACTAATGGAAGTTTTTATTTTGCAAGTAATCTATATGATAGTAAAGAAATCAATGATGGAGACATTTTAAATATTGCATATAGAAATAATTATGGTCACTTATATAATGAAGATGGTGAAGAAATTGCTTTCATACCTGAAGCAATAGTCCCTATTACAGCAATTAGTCAAGAATTAATGGACATGATTATTTGTGATTATTTTGACCTAGTAATGAAAGATGAGTATTTTAAAGATTATGAACTAGAAATTTCAGATATCAAATTATCTGTATAATGTGGGGTATATAACGGTTATTATGCCTTGAGATTCCAAGATAATAAAGCTTTGGTAGATATATTGGGAGGAGAAAATATAGGTGGGCAAAGATTTATATACCCATCTATGGGCGGAAATACCGTTATTCTATGGAAGCAAAACTAGTTATTAATTTAAGTGTACTAGTCTTTTTTGGAATGAGTTCTACGTATTCTAAAATTAATGTAGACGATAAATTTAATAGTTTAAAAAGTTCGGTTCAAATTCTAGAAAATCAAAGTTATATAGAAAATGAAGTAATAGTAACTTTGAATTCTGAGATAAGTGGTTTTGAAGAACATTATACAAATTCAATTTTTCGTAAATTTAATAGTGGTGATGTAAAGCATATAACAAAATTTCAGTTAATGCAAGAGAATATAATAGATTATAAGGAGGATTTTGTAAAATGGAAAAGAAAATTGTAGGCCTAGTGATGGCTGTTTTATTACTGTTTTTGTTAGCGGCGTGCAATCTGCCTAAGGAGAATGAAATGTATACACTATTAGAAAGTAGCAGTTGTTGCCCAGAGATAGAGCAATCGAGTTTATACGAGGGTAATATTGTTTTGAGCACGGAGGCTTATGAGGAGGCAATAACTCACTTCATGACAGCTGAGGGATCACACACTGATGATTTCGGAGGCGTATTTGTCGATGAAAATGGACTTCATAATATTTATGTTGTTGGTAATCGTAAACCTGTAACGTCCGATTATTTGATTTATAAGCAAGCAGAAAACTCGCTTAACTTTTTAGAGAGCATTGTCAATGAACTGGGAAGCAAATCACAACAGTTTTCTATTTGGATGGTGTCCATTTGTGAAGTTTGTAACGGTGTTATAATTTGCCTAGAGAGCGAAAGTCAAATACCTTTGCTTCTCGAACATTTAAAGACTAACGGTTTGCTCAAAAAAGGTGTGTTAAACATATTCGTTGGCGAAAATCAAATCGTTCCCAATTAATACTCAGGTAAAATATAATTTAAATGAGAAATACGAAAATGAAAAAGAAACTATTATTACTAGTGATTTTAGTGGTAACAATATGCTTGAACATATCCATTACCACAGAAGTTATCACCACTTCTGCTTTGATAGACACGAGTGCAGAAATTTCTGAAATATCGTTTTTTGAGAACCAAAGCAGAAGTATTGCTGTTTACGACGAGGCGATTAGTCAGTACAGAAGTATTTCGAGTCGAGGCAGAGAGGAAGTCGTTACTTATAGCGATGACTTTGCTGGCGTTTTCATTGATGATAAAGGCTTTTTAAATATAGCACTTGTGCAGTTAGGGCAGAATGAGTTGACTTTTAACGGACAAGTTTTATACCAATTGCACCAGTTTTCATACAACTATCTGCAGGAAATCAAAGAAGCAGTTGTAGATGTTATGACAACATTTGGCATTCATATGGTAGGCATAGACGAAAAAGCAAACCGAGTGAGTGTATACATATCCGAAGCGTCAAAAATTGAGAATATTTCAAATTTCATAATGGAACAAACTTGGTTTGATGACACTGCAATAAATTATATTGTTGAAAGCGCAGCGGTGCAACATAATCCCTCTTACGGCGGTGAGTCAATTTCAGCCGCGGGGTTTAGTGGAACCATATGCGTAGCAGCGATTGATAACACCACTGGACGGTTGGGAATTCTTACGAATGAGCACGTCGTTCCAACTGGAACAGCATCAAACTATCGTGGACACTGGAATGGTTCAACGTTTAGCGCTAACGTTGCTTTAGGAACCGCTTTGAGTGGACAGCATGAGGGAACAATTGATGCCTCGTTTATTCCTTATACTAATCAAGGCAATTGGGAAATAAGTCCGTACGGCCGACATGACACAACAACATATACAAACATTAGATTAGGAAACAACGACCAAATAGTTCAGGGTCGTGCTGTAAGAAAAATTGGACAAACTTCAGGAATAACTAACGGAACGATTACAAATGCAAATATGACCATTACCCTAAATTACGGAACGCCTGAAAATCCAAATATTCAGGCAATCACAAATGTATTTCGTTATTCGAATGAAAGTTTAGGTGGGGACAGCGGCGGCCCCGTATATTTTAACGATGGGACAGATTTGCACCTAATTGGGATGAACTTTGCAGGACCTTCAAACCCAGCGACTTCAACATTCGGAATTGCTTGTCGCATTCAAAATGTAATGAATATTTTGGAAGTTACACCAATTACAAATGACAGTTTCAATACATCTAACTTGACAAGCACGACCGTGAGCTTGAACGGAATCAATTTTAACCCCACAGGCGAATTTGTTATTCCGAATCAACTTAACGGTAGAATAGTTACCCAAATAGGTAGTTCAGCATTTACCGGTCAAAGCCAATTAACGAAAATAACAATTCCATCGAGTGTTACTACTATTGGTAACAATGCATTTCAAAATACTAACAATGCACCAATATACTTGGAAGGTGGAGCAAGTGCACCAAATACCTTTGACATCAATTGGAACTCATCAGGGAATCCTGTTTATCTAAATGGCAATTTATGCACCCACACATCAACAACATTAATGAGTATTAACTATACACAGCACGGTCATTTATGTAATACATGTAGAACCTTTGTAAGTGAATCAAACCATAATCATAATGTAGAACATATACCACTAGGAACTGCACCATCTGGTATAGCAGTGCATTCTTCATATTGTAGGTGTGGTCACTCAGTAACAGTTCCTTGTGTGAGCAAAGTCCCACATCTACCAGGAGATACGGTAATTTGTACGTATTGTGGTCAAGAATTTACTAATCCACTATTCATGATTACACTACCAAATGGCGAGTCTTTTGTTTCAAATGCACCATTTACATATGATATGTTTAAACAGTTAGCTGAACATCTTGAGATATCTTGCGAATATGCAGACGTTGTTTTATCTGCTAGATCAAGTACGATTGACTATGAATATGATATAAGCTTAGTTAGTATTTTACCAAGTCGAAAAGAAACATTGTATGAATGTTGTGAGTAACAGACTATTACTATTATTTTAGTAAATAAGGTAACAAACACAACTGGATTTATCAGTTAATAGTCTGATCGCCATTTTCCATTGTTTACCGACCAGCATTCGATTTTACTGGATTTTTCCCTTCATAGTGGTTGTTGTATTTTTTCTCTTAAAAAGCCAATTCAGTTAAAGAAAAATGGTCTCAAAAATAATCTTGAAGCGGTTCAAAAAAACGACCAAATTACACAAATTTATGCCCATTTTGGGCATTTTTTTGTTGAATAGGAAATCGTAATTAAAATCTTAAAAATGGTTAACAAGAAAAAATCTCAGGAAAGAGACTAAAACAGATAACGATCAAAAACTTATTTCAAAACATTTATAGTTAACTTGTTATAGATATCTTTAGGAATAAGATGTTGCAGGCCACAATTGGGACACCAGTCAAGCGGGAAAGGCGTGGTAAAATCTTCCATATCAAGTGCGTAATCACCAAAGTGGGTACGCAATTCATGATGACAGTTTAAACATTTCATATCGACATAAACATTGAGATTAGGCACTTTTTTAAAAGCGTTAAAAGACATAGGATTCATCACATCACACATGGGATGTGATAAATATTCTTGATAAGCGGATTTAAGCTCATCTTCAGATAGCTTAACAGTAACAGTAGAAAAGAATTTAGGCATCAGATATGTACTCCTTATTATGATATAGATATGAATGTTTAAGATTTAAAACCATCTTTGAACCACAATAACAAATGAGTGGATCAAACTTAAAGGTCTTTAATAATAGTATACGCCATTTGAGACGAGATTGAGCAATATGAATAGAAATAGCAGACACCATTTTGACTTTATGTGCAGATCTTAAGGAACGATTGGCATAGAAACCATAGTATCTCAGCTGATGAAAACGGTAGTCGTGAATATGTCTGATAAGCTTCCTAATAAAAGAAAATACAGGCTCAGTTATCTTTATCGGATGAGCGGGATCTTCATGAGGCGTATAAACCCAAGTGACTTGATGGGTTTCTTCATCAAGCGACAAGATGTTTGATTCAGCGATTGGTGGATGAGAAGCATATCTGGAAATATAATCAGCAATTTTTTTTGAAGAATAGAAGGTATTTTCTTCACTGATTTTCGGACCATTGACATAGAAACCATTTTGATATTGTTTGATTAGTTTGGTTCTGAGTTTATTGAAGTCATGATATAAAGATTTGGTAGCAAAAAGTTTTAGACATTTGGAGACGTTGGTTAAGAGTAAGTACATGAATGTTTTTCTTAAGCGTTCAAAAGGAAAGAAAAACATGGGTTTAGATTTACCGGTTTTATCAATGGTTTGTTCAGCCAATAAAACGTGTAGGTGTGGATGCAGATTTAAGGGTCTACCAGAAGTATGTAAGAAGGAAATAAAACCTAAACGCACATCGGTTTGATGATCACGTTTGGAATGTCTAATTGACATGGTTAAAGCTTGATTAACCGTTTGGAATAAGCAATCAAAGAGTTGACGACATTTTCAAAAATAAGGTCTCATATCAAAAGGGACAGAAAAGACAAAATGACGATGAGGTACATTTAATAGTTTCTTTTGGATTTCTATAGAGCGTTCATCACGGTATTTATGGCCACAGGAAGTACAAAAGCGAGAATGACAAGAAAGACCGTAAGGTGATAGTTATCACAAGAGGTACATTCATAGAAGAGATAACCTTTGGATAAGTCTTTACAAGCTATCATCGCTTCAACATTTTTGATGATTGTAGGACGTAGTTTATGTTTAAATTCAGCAAAGAATGCATCCCAATAAGTTCTAAAAAGATATTGAATAGAGACGTGGGATTTAGATTGATTTCTAACGGCTTTAAGATTGGATAGTTTGATGAGTTCATTTTCATAGACGGACTTACCGTTCATCGCTGCAGCAGCCAGTAAATCTTTATATTTAGTTTTAACATAAGTATGTGTGTTCATACGTATAGGATACAAAAAAACGAGAAAAAAAGAAAGAGGCGATTTTAATCGCCCCGAGTGAAATTTATTTCACTTTTAGTTTTAATTTTTAATGCGTTTATTTAATAGATATGTTGCCAGCCAAAGTAACCCAACAGACATAATTATAGAAATAATCATGACCCAAAATATGGGAATATCTAATCCGAACATGCCAATTTCATTATACCCATAGATTTCTTTTAAGGCGGCATTTAATGCAGTTATTTCAGCTTCTGGCATATTACCGGGAAGTTTATCGGTAATGATATTAAGCCCTTTAGGTAACATGGCTCGTCTTAATAGAATCGTCATATGCGTAAAGGGAATGATACTAGAAAAAGATTGAATCCATTTTGGCAGGATCGATAAAGGCATGTAAATCCCTGAGGCAAACCCAATTAGTGATCCAAATACACCACTGACTGCCCCAAAGGCATTGACTGATTTAATAAGCGAGGTTAGAAAGACCATAAACGCAGTTGAAATAAAAGCGAAGAAAAACGTATAACAGATTGTTGTAAACCAGACTTGAAGTGAATAACCAATTCCAGTTGTTAATGTAACGACGCCTAATGAGGCAATCACAATTAAGATATTTATGAATGATGAAATCACAAAAGAAGATAAATAGTAAGTCAAGATTATTTTAGGACGTTCAATTGGGGTGACTAGGAATCCATCAATTTGTTTGTATTCAAAGTCATTAATGATATTGCCTAAATTTCCTAACGGAATTGAAACACTATTAATGACGATTAAGCCAGGAATTAGTTGTGAGTAAACTAAAAAAGTTAACTCTTTATCGGTTAGGATACCGTCTAGTTCGGTTGGTTTCATATTTTCAGCGATAAATAATAAGTATAAAGTTAATAGAATGATGACTGATAAAAATGAGAAGAAGACAGCCGTTTTATCTCTAAGATAAATTTTGATGTTTCTTTTAAATAAAGCAACTAGATTAAGCATTTTGTTCACCTACGACATTGACGAACACATCATCTAATGTCCCTTTAATGACTTCAAATGTCTTAATGTTATCTTTAATGTCGCTAATTAATTCTAAAGTGTCTTTAGTATCATTGATTTCAACATAGTATTGGTCAGCAACTGTACTAAATATCCGCTTGGTTTTATTGAGATAAGCTTCTAAGTCGTCTTTATTTTTAGGAACCAGTTTAAAAAAGTCTTTTGAATACTTTTCTTTCAGTTCAGCAGGTGATCCGTAAACAACAATATTTCCTTTATGAATAATGACGATATGGTCAGCGTGCGCGGCTTCTTCCATATAGTGTGTGGTTAAAAAGACAGTGATACCCTTTTGTTGTCTTAAATCATTAATAACATGCCAAACAATTTGTCTTGTTTCAGGATCTAAACCTGTCGTTGGTTCATCTAGAATTAATAGTTCTGGATTCGCAAATAGCGCCCTGGCAATTTCAACACGACGTTTTTGACCGCCAGATAAAGTTTTAAATCTTTGGTTTTCAATTTCTTTTAGTTTTAAATAATCAATTAAATACTGATAACGTTCTAAAACTTCTTTTTTATTATTAGCGTATAATGCCCCTCTTGAAATAAGGTTTTCTTTAACCGTCAATAAATTATCTAAGACGTTTTCTTGAAAAACAACCCCTATTTTATTTCTAATATAAGCCTCATCAACCTTACCATTTAATTTTACGGTTCCCGAATCCTTCGTTAAAAGCGTAATCATCATTCGAATGGTGGTTGATTTACCAGCCCCATTTTGACCTAAAAAGGCATATAATTCGCCCCTTTTAACATAAAAAGAAATATCATTTACAGCGACCAAATCGCCAAACTTTTTTGTCAAATGGTTAACTTCTAATATTTTATCCATGTGCTCTCCTTAATTGATCATTTAGTTACTAAAGTCAATATACCCTATATTGGGGTTATTTAACAGTGAAATACGTGTGGTAAAATGTGATTTTACCGAGTTTTTACAAGCATAGTACTAAATCATTAAATTCACTTGTTGTTTATTAGTTTCAACGTTAATTACATTTTTTATTTTACCCCTTCAGTGCTATTTTGTCTATAAAAATATCGTAATTATGGTGTTTGCAACCAAAAGTTGACAAAAAGAAACTAAGAAAAGGTGGTTTTAGATGGTGTGGTGTCTTATAATATCAGTGGAGGATGAACTATGACAACAGGTGAAAAACTAACTAAGTTAAGAAAGAAGGCAAACTTTACCCAAGAAGAACTAGCCGATAAACTTAATGTTTCAAGACAAGCGGTCTCTAAATGGGAACAAAACCAAGCTTTTCCAGAAACAGATAAATTAATTCAATTATCAAAATTATATGGTGTTTCAATGGATTATTTATTAGGTATCAATAATGATACCGGTGAATCATTGGATGATTCTAATAAACTACCTTTATATCAAACGAAATCATTTTTTACATCAATATGGTCAATTGTTTATGGATTAATCATGTTACTATTATTTATGGCGCCTTATTTATCACTTTCAGGTGAAGGGTTTGGTAGTATTGAGTTTTACGTTAATGTGAATGTCTATCAAATTATATTTACTGGAGGCCTACACATTGGCAATATACTATTAATCATGGCATTTTTACTCGTAATTATCCAAATTTTTATAGGCGTACTAATTCTATTTTTAAATAATAAAGCAGAATTAGTTGGCTATAGAAAGATTGCTTCAGTAGTAGAACTAGGTTTATGGACAATTCTTTTAATTCTCTTTATCAAAGACGCTAAAGTAGCGATGCTATTTATATTATTACTTAGCCTCATAAACTTTATTGGTTTATTTAAAGTTAAACAAAATAAGATTGAATATATTATCGAATAAATTATAGTTTTTTAAAGGAAGGGCGACCTTCCTTTTTTTATTTAGTATGTTAAGCTTACTTAAATTCAATTAAAGTTGATTAAAGGACCTATTTTTCGTATAATGAAGTATGAAAAAAAACGACATAAACATCTCAAACCTAGCGATTGCACAAAAAATGGTAATGATAACATCTCATGAATTAAGTATTTCCTTTCTAGAAGTTTATTTTACGAGCAGAGCAGCTTAAAAATCACAGCGGTTTTTGACTTAGCCAATTATCAAGTTATATTTAATGAAGATTGAGTAAGTGAAAGACCTTGGTTTGAAGTGGTGATAATCAGGGTTCATGAAACTAGACATGTTTACCAACAATATGGTGTTAAGAACCAAAAACTTGACCCTCAAGAAACTCTAGACAATTGATGTAACGATATAAAAAAATCTGTTACCTACTAATGAGAATAATGAATTATCGGATCAAGACTATTCTACTATTAATAACAAAACAATGGCATTAACCGAAACTTATATTTAATTAACCTAAGAGGTGAAATACATGGTCTTTATAGATACTGAAGTAAACCCAAAAACTAGACAAATACAAGATATAGGGTGTATTAAATCTAATCGTGATGAATTTCATTCTAATGATTTAGGTCAATTAATTAAGTTTATTAAAAGAGAAGATTATTTTGTTGGACATAATATTATTAAGCATGATTTAGTTTATTTACATAAAACTAAAGTTAAAAAATACATTGATGAACACAAGTGTATTGACACATTGTTTTTATCAACGCTTTTATATCCTGAAAAGCCATATCACAGTCTAGTTAAAGATGATAAACTTTATACGGATTCGGTTAACAATCCACTAAATGATTCTAAAACAACTCAAAAATTATTTGCCGATATAGTAGATGCTTTTAATAAACTTGATGGCGCTATGAAAGATATATTTTTTACCTTATTAAGTGAAATTCCTGGGTTTGAGGCCTTTTTTAATTATCTGAAATATAAGCCTAATAACAAGAAAATTCAGGATCTTATTAAAAAGATATTTAAAGATAAATACTGTGAAAACGCAGAGTTAGGTTCCTTTATTAATAAGAATCAAGTTGAATTAGCCTATAGTTTAGCCTTAATAAATACAAATGAAGTGGAATCATTGTTGCCAGGATGGGTATTAAAGAGTTATCCAGAAGTGGAAAATATCTTATGGAAATTAAGGAACACGCCATGTCATGAAAATTGTCATTACTGTGATAATCATCTATCACCATTAAAAGCACTAAATCAGTATTTTTCTTATCTATCGTTTAGAGATTTTGATGGTGTTCCATTACAAGAACAAGCTTGTCAAGGCTGCTATTGAAAATAGATCTATTATCACTGTGTTTCCAACTGGTGGAGGTAAATCCTTAGCTTTTCAATTACCAGCTTTAATGGCTGCAGAAAGTGTCAGAGGATTAACGGTGGTTATATCCCCTTTGCAGTCTTTAATGAAGGATCAAGTTGATAATTTAGAAACTAAAAATATTACAAATGCGGTATTTATTAATGGATTATTAGTTCCAATTCAAAGAAAAGAAGCCATTGATAGAGTAAAAGATGGTTCAGCTGGGATTTTATATATTGCGCCTGAATCTTTACGTTCTAAAACAATTGAGCGATTGTTATTAAGTAGACTAATCGTTCGTTTTGTTATTGATGAAGCGCATTGTTTTTCAATCTGGGGTCAAGATTTTAGACCAGATTATCAATATATAGGCGTATTTATTAAAGAACTTCAAGAGAAAAAAGGGTTAAACACATCGATTCCTATTTCTTGTTTTACTGCCACAGCCAAAAAACAAGTCATCATTGATATAGAGAATTATTTCAAAAAAACATTAGATATTGAAATGGATATATTTAAAACAACCAGTCAAAGAAAGAATCTCATCTATAAAGTTATTCAAGTTAATGGAGAAGAAGAAAAATATAAAGAAGTAAGAAACTTAATTGAACAAGAGAAAACAGCAACTATTATTTATTCTTCAAGAAGAAAAACCGTTGAAAATTTGTATACTCGTTTGAAACAAGATAACTTTGAAGTTTCTTATTTTCACGGTGGTTTAGAAAAAGATCGAAAAACAGAACAACAAGATAATTTTATGAAAGGTGTCACCGAAGTCATGGTCGCGACGAATGCTTTTGGAATGGGCGTTGACAAATCAGACATTGGCTGTGTTATTCACTATGATATATCGGATTCCCTTGAAAACTATGTCCAGGAATCTGGTAGAGCTGGTAGAGATCAAAACATGACTGCTAATTGTTATGTGTTGTATGATGAAAATGACTTAAATAAGCATTTTGAACTTTTAAATAATTCTAAATTGAACAAAGTAGAAATTGAACAGATTTGGACTGCTCTGAAAAACATGACAAAATTAAGAGACAGTGTTTCTAAATCTACTTTAGAAATTGCCCGAGAAGCGGGTTGGGATGAAGAAATCTATGACATTGATACCAGAGTAAAGACTGCAATCGCATCTTTAGAAGAGGTCGGTTATATTAAACGAGGCCAAAACTCTCCAAGAGTTTTTGCCACAAGTATCCGGGCAAAAAATGTTGAACAGGCCAATGCAGTTATTGATCAGTCTAAATTATTCAATGAAAAGGAAAAAGAAATTTCCAAACGGATCATGAAATCTTTAATATCAAACAAATATAGACTAAAACCAAATGATGAAATCCCTGAGATGCGAGTTGACTATATAGCCGATAACTTAGGACTAGATAAAGAAATTGTTATTCGGTCTATCAATTTACTTAGAGAAGCGAAATTATTAGAAGACGATAATGATGTATTTGCACAAATTAAAAAAGGAACTAAATCCACTGTAGCCAATAAACAAGTTACGCTTTACGCTAAGATTATTACGTATTTACTAAATGCCTTAACGACTGATAGTAAAATATATAATACTAAAGTAATAAACGAAGAATTAATTAATGAAAACATCTCTTCTAAAATGGCTGATCTCACTAGAACTTTTAATTATTTAAGTATTTCTCACTTTATTGAAACGAAAAAAATTAACCGTGATAATTTAAAAATTAAACTCTTAAATGAACAAAAAGAACTATTAGCTTTCTTCAATAAACGCTTGGCATTAGCGTATGAAATAATTGATTATTTATTTAAAAAGGCAGAAGAAAAACGAGAAAATGAATATATCGTCAACTTTTCATTAGTAGAACTTAAAAAACAGGTTAACCAATCAAAAACTTTATTTGATATAAAATATGATTTAGATGATATTGAAGCGGCCTTACTTTTTCTATCAAAAATTAAAGCACTTCAAATAGAAGGTGGTTTTTTAGTTCTATATTCCCCGATGTATCTCACAAGAATTGAAAAAAACAGTTTAAAACAATTTACAAATCAAGATTATGCAAACTTATACAATCACTATGAGAATAAAAAACAACAAATTCATATTGTCGGAGAATATGCTAAAAAAATGGTAGAAAATTACCAAAGTGCGCTAAAGTTTGTTAATGATTATTTTGTAATGGATTATAAGAAGTTTTTAGACGCGTATTTCCCGGGAAATAGAAAAGAAGAACTTGAAAGATATATGTCTCCTAAAAGGTTCTTTGAGCTTTTTGGCAATTTATCAACCGAACAGCTAGCCATCATTAAAGATAAAGAACATTCAAGAATTGCGGTAGCGGCAGGTCCTGGTAGTGGAAAAACGAGAGTGTTGGTTCATAAGTTAGCCTCTATCATTTCTACAGAAGATATCAGAAGTGAACAATTGTTAATGCTTACTTTTTCAAGAGCGGCAGTCACTGAATTTAAAGAACGCTTATTTAATTTGATAGGGTCTCCAGCCTATTCGATAACCATTACAACATTCCATTCATATGCTTTTGATGTGGTGGGAAGATTAGGTAGTATTGATACAACTGATGATATTATTAAAGAAGCAACAGAACTTATCAAAAATCGTGAAGTAAATCCCGTTAAAGCGACTAAAATGGTTTTAGTAATGGATGAAGCTCAAGATATGAATTTAGATGAATATAACCTTGTTGAAGCACTTATGGAATATAATGAATCTTTAAGAGTAATCGCTGTTGGAGATGATGATCAAAACATTTTCGAATGGAGAGGCTCCAGTTCAGATTATTTCAGGAGTATCGTTGAAGAAGAAGAGGCATTTTATGAACTACCGGTTAACTTTAGAAGTAAATCTAATCTGGTGGATTTTTCGAATCAATTTGTTCATACGATATCAAAAAGATTAAAAAAACAAACTATTTCTTCTTATACTAAAGAACTGGGCACTATTAAAATTACTAAATACAACACGACTGATTTGATTGTTCCGGTTGTTAATGATGTCATTAATGCAAACCTAAAGGGTTCAACCTGTATTATTACAAGAACCAACGAACAAGCGATTCATATTGCAGGACTATTGAATTTAAATGGTAAAAAAGCACAACTGATTCAAACAAATGATGAGTTTAGACTATTCAATGTTTTTGAAATAAGGCAGTTTATTGAGCTACTAGAAAAATATGATAACCCATTGATTACTGAGGGGATGTGGACGGAAGCAACTGAAAAATTAAAAACCCGTTTTAGCAATAGTAAGAATTTTGAAATGATTGATTTGATTTTAAATAAGTTTAAAACAACCGCTGGCAATAATCCGTATTTAAGCGATCTAATTGAATTTGTTTATGAATCTAATTTTAGCGACTTCTATATAGAAACACCCTATACTGTTTCGACATTCCATAAAGCTAAAGGGAAAGAGTTTGATAATGTGTTCATCCTTTACGATAATGTCAATAAATCTTATACAATGAAAGATGAAGAGAAACGTAAGCTTTATGTTGGGTTGACACGTGCGAAAACAAATATTAGTATCCATACTTCTAGTCCAGTATTTGATAAAATTAAAACGAATAACCAACAAAATGTTGTAAATGATGATTTGTTTGAGAAACCGCAACAATTTATATTTCATTTAACACATCGAGATATTTATTTAAATTACTCAAAGTATGTTCAAAATAATATTAAAGATGCAACACCTGGAGAAGAACTAACGATTGAAGATGATATTTTAAAGTATAAAAATAGAAAAGCAGTTCAATTTTCTAATGCGGCAAAAAAGACTATCGAAAACACCATTGAAAGTGGTTATGTCCTTAAAAAAGCGAGGATTAACCATATGGTTTATTGGTATGATAAAGAAAAAGAGGAAGAAGCATTAATACTATTACCCGAATTAATGTTTGAACTTATATCTGAACCCTAATCAAATATGGTAAAATTGATTTACTGAGGTACTTTATATGATAATCATTAAAGGCAGTAACCTAGTTAAAGAATACGGCAGTAAAATGAGTAAAACTCAAGTGATTAAAGGGATTAATTTAACCATTGAATCAGGCGAGTTTGTTTCTGTTGTTGGGCCAAGTGGAAGTGGTAAAACCACACTACTTTATTTATTAAGTGGCTTGGAACCCTATACGGATGGATCTATTCAATTATTTGATAAAGAATTGAATACTTATTCTAGTAGTGACACCGCAAACTTAAGACAAACCAAGATCGGGTTTGTTTTTCAGTCTTATAATCTGATTGGTAATCTAAATGTTTATGAAAATGTATTGATTTCAGCTGTAATAGCTGGAAAAAGTGATAAAAATAGAGTCCATGAAGCATTAGAGATGGTAGGGATGTTAGAGTATAAAGATTTATATCCTAACCAAATCAGTGGTGGGATGCAACAAAGAGTATCTATCGCTAGAGCTTTAGTCAATGACCCAAAAATTATCTTTGCCGATGAACCAACGGGTAACTTAGATCATCATAATGGGCTTCAAATTATGGAAATTCTAAAACAGTTAAATCAAAATTATCATAAAACGATCATCTTAGTTACGCATAATGAAGATTTGTTGTCTTTTGGGACAAGGACAATTCGTTTAAATGACGGATTAATTATTGAAGATGTCGAAACGCTTAAATAAACTGTCTTTTATAGGGCGATTTGCTATTAAAAATATATGGTTTGAAAAACTAAAATCATTGGCTTTAATGGTTTTATTTATCACGATTTTTATGATTGTTTTTTTACTCTTTTCAGTAGGCGGTTTGGTGCGTGGGTTTTACTACCAAAATATTGAAGATACTTATAAAAATCATGATTTAGTGATCTCGGTTGATGAAAACACAAACGCGAGATTTTTCTCAATTAGAAACCTTAATCATGATTCAATCGTTGATACCACACCGTTATTGAAAATTAACACACTAATGACGTATGAATCGAAAACCTATGTGACTATTTTAGCTGGTGATATGACGAGTTTAAATAAAATAAACAATTATGTTAATGTACAAACATTAGTTGAAAATGAAGTGGTGATCACAAAGTCACTTGCCAATGCCTATCAACTAAAACTTAATGACGAAATATACCTACAATTAGATGATAATTTACAGTTTACAGTTAAAGACATTGTTGAAGATGATGGTTTACTTAATAATAGAACCGTATTTATCAATAAGGACGCTAATATCGCTAATATTATCGAAGGGTTAGGATTAAGTGGAATTAATTCTGATTTACTAAAAAATATCTTTAATACCGTCTATTTAGAGGTGGATAATCTTGAGATTATTGATGAACTTCAATTAATTGAGGGGTATCAAAATCTAAAGATCGAACCCGTTTATAATAAAGATAGTATCGAGGGCTCTATTAATAAGATAAGCCTTTCTATTTGGTTGGTATTTATCTTTGTCTTACTGGCAATCTTATTTATCTTAGAAGGGTTGTTAACCAATATTTTCAAGCGTAAAACGAAAGAGATTGGCATTATTAATTCGTTGGGTGGTAAGTCTAGTTTTTATTTAAATATGATTTTAATAGAAACACTGGTTTATTATCTCATTGGGGCCTTATTGGGCATCCTTCTGACGAACTTTTTAATGCATCAAGGGCTTAACTATCTAAACTCTAATCTAGACTTTAGCTTAAGCTTTTTAGTTATATTAAGCGGCCTATTGGTAACCGGGTTATTAGTTTTACTCGTTATCTATCTAAACTACCGAATGATTAACCGGACCAGTGCCGTGGTTTTGAGTAAAGATAATAAGATGGTTAAAAAGACTTATGAGTCTTTATATTTGATAATTTTAGCAATTCTTTTATTGACAAATCTATTCATGAATTCCGATTCTATTTTAAAAGGAACCTATACGCTTGTTTTAATTATTTTGTTTGGGTTTTTCTTAGTAAGAGGTTTAATAAAATTAGGAACCCGTTATAAAAGGGATAGTTTATTTTCCTTGGTATCCTTAAAAAACATCACCCAAAACAAAATTATCTTAAACAACCTAAATATTGTCTTACTGAGCTTTTTAGCAATCATGTTGATTGTGATTAGTATCAGTTTTAATGGCCGATATAGTGAGAATAGAATGGCTTCTATTAAAACAGATTATGTGATTGGTAATATTTCTCATGATACAAAAACATTGGTAAGTGAAGTAAGATTAATGGATAACGTTAAAGAGGCAACGGAGGCTTATTTATATCAACAGATTCAGATTGATGATTTAGATGTCGCAAATGATTATATGGTATCGGTAGAGACAAGCGTAATTGGAAACTATCTTGATTTAGGTATTGATGAAGCAACGCTTGAAGCTTTCGAAAAAACCTCAAAACCTTATCTCATTTTATCTGAGAAGTATCAATATGTTTATGGCTATAAGTCGGGTGATATCATTCGTTTAAAAATCAATAATACCCTTGATAACCAGTTGTTTGAAATATTAGCTTTTCACACCTCTAATAATTCTATGATAAGTATTTCTAATATGATTGAACTAGAAGAATATGAAGCTGTGTTAAAAAACAGTATTTTAGTTAACGCGAGCGCGAATAAAGAAGTTCTTTATCAAGATCTAATCAATCGATATCAATCAAGACTTTATTATATTGTAGAAATGAACCAATCACTTAAAGAGATTGAGACGCTTTCTAACCAACTCTTTGATTTGGTTAGTTATCTTTCTTATATTTTGATTGCTTGTTTTATTCTGACGATTGTGAATAATTCAGTATTGATTTTTGATGAGATGAGGCCAACCTATCAAAAATTAAAAGTTTTGGGAATGAAAAAAAAGCAGTTTATTAAAATGCTCAGTTTAGAACATTTATATATTATGATGGCTATTATTACCAGTGGATTAGTTATCATTTTGGTTGGGATTCCAAACTTTATATATATTGGCGGGTTGTTAAATGTTTATTTGCCATTAACCTACACCATAAGTGATCTATTTATTGGAACCTGTTTATTCATTTTATTTTATGTGTTGAGTCATCTTGTTTATGTCTATAGACTAGATAAGTTGGCTGTATTAAATAACATCAATTTATAAAACAGTTTATATCTAATAGACTATTGATTAAAATAAAGATATAATTAAAGTACCTACTACAAAATACTTTAAAGAAAGAAGGGATTTATATGTTTCGTTTTAAACGTGTATTTGGATTAATTTTAGTTGCCTTTACGGTTGTTATTCTAGCAAGTTGTGGAGGAGACTATAAGTTAAGTGTTCATTCAGATAAAACCACGATTGGCGTTGGTGAGAAAGTAACGCTTAGTGCAAAATTGAATGCCAAAGGGGAAGAAATTACCAATATCATGGATTCTCTAGAATTTAGTTCTAGTGATGAGGCTATATTGAGCGTCACAAGTGCTGGTGTTGTTGAAGGGCTTAAAGCTGGATCAGCAACGATTAGTGCTACCATGACCTATAATGAAACCGATTTGGAAGCAAAAATAAAATTTACTGTGAAAGCTTTACCAAATAAACCAACTAACCTCCTCATCACAGAAGATGTTTTGACATGGACTGCGGTTACTGGCGCAAGTAGTTATTTGGTTAAAGTAAATGGTGTTGATCATACGGTAAGCTCACCTACTTTTAATTTAGGTGACTTAGCGTTAGCCTATGGATCTTATGAAGTTCAAGTGCTTACGAAAGTTGGAGAAGACTATTCATTAGCGGCTGTTATCACCTATACAGTTGTAGATCCAAAACTTGAAGCAAATACTTATCGGGCTGTGCTTGTTAGAATGGACGCAACTTACTTACCTGATATGACTGAAATAGATTTTCATTCTGAAGATGAATGGCAATCTTATCTAGTGGCGGATAGATACGCCAGAGCTTATACAAATGGGGCAATGGTGGGTAACATTCCACTTTCAAAAACAGTATCCGTCTTTGATGCTTTTGAATCTATTACTTTTGGTGATATTGGAAGTTTTCAAGATATTTTTAATGAATTAGATAAGTTTGTTGATATTGATTTAACTGCTGCTCAAATTGCTGCAGTGTTAATTGAAGTTGTGGATGTGATTCTTGAACAACAAATCGAAGTATCAGAAGCTAGTCAATTATATTATGAAGATCGATTAGATGAAGAACTTCTTAATAAAAATATGATTGTAAATGAATCTCAATATCTCGAACTAATGGCAGGTATCAATACATATGGCTCACCTGCGGATGTTTTAGCACTCAACAATTATATGGATAATAATCTTGTTTTCTATGGTTGGGTTGATTATCAATATGCGATTCATGATATCGTTTTTGATTTAAATGATCAAAACACTGCTTCATTAAATTATTACCGTTATGCATTTCCTGAAGATGAAGCACTTCAAGCGATTGTTAATATTGTAGAAACTGCCTTTAATGCTGAAGATACTGAATTCTTGGCTTTTCTTGAATATTCTATTTCTTTGATAGATGCTGTAAGATACTATAATGAAAGTATTAGTGCGTTTGAATCAATAATGGCACAAGAAGAAGATAAAGTTTTAATGTTAGAATCTATCCGACTCGCTTTTACAGAAAATAAACAAGATTTACGTACTTCACTAACTGCGACAATTGATTATATATTAGACCTATATGTTCATATCGATGGCGACTTCATTAATGTGTTAGATACTTTAGCTGTTAATGGTCTAGTAAGTCCTGATGAAGTAATTATTCTTAAAAGTGAACTAGTGGGATTATTTAGAGATACACTGCCAACCGCTTTAGAGTTTGAAGATATGTATTTAGCTTTAGTCATAGTATTAAATCATACCTTTGATATAAGTCCAACAGAAATGGTTGGGTTCGCTGCTTCATTAGGAACTTCAACTAATCTTTCCATCGATTTAATGTTAGAACTCTTAGATGATGTTGACTTAACGATGATTGAAGAGTTAGCAGCGATTATTGACGGAATGATTATTTATGGTACTTATGATGAATATTATAATTATAGTGGAGATACCTATGATTACCGTAAGGTAGTAGAATTAATTGTTTATCTAGGGAACTTTAAAAAAGACTTCACAACCGAACATGCGCTAAAGATTGCCGCGCTTGAAGCAGTTAACACCTCTACATTTGAAACACAAATTGAACTTACTACAGAAAAAGTTATCACCAAGATAATGGAACTTGGCGGTGTTGATGCGTCTTCAATTAATAGTCTTGTCACTTTATTAGCAAACCAAAATGCTTATAAAGATATTGATAAAATCATTGCCAAATACGGTAATGAAGTGTTTGACTACTTTGTTGAAACAAACGGAAAGATTGCTTTAGATATCATTGACTTAATTGAAATTGCCCCTGAATGGGATGATGTTAAAGCTCAAAATGGTGCATTAAGGGTGATTGGATCAGCCATATTTACTTATCACGATATGATTCTACCAGAGTTAACCGATGCGGAAATTGATATTATCGCTGAGTTTATTCTAAATGTTGGCGTGAGCAATATATTCTTTGCGAACATAGGAATGAGTGAGGATGCTTTAGATGAATACCAAGCATTCATTACGGATATTACACCAAGCGTTAAGACTTTATTAAAGAACGCCATAAAAGTAGAAATTGCTTTCAGTAAAGCGTTAAAAACCAATGACGCTTTCTATGAGTTTGCGAACATGAGTGATATTTTTAATGCTAACGAAGCCCTTTTAGTTCAAATAACGCTTGCCTTAGATAGCGTCTTAACGGAAACGAATAAAGACTTGATCGATGCTTCAGTGGCACTATTCTTTGATGAAATCATGGCCCATGAATTCATTTTAGAGTTAAGCGGTATGACCGCTGTAAATGTTACTGAACAAAAGACCCATGTCTTAGCGATACTGGATACACTTTATCTTGATGTTGAAAGAGTTAGTGCTTATGATTTCTATCACTTAACTTCTTTACAACTTGATGATTTTAGAGGCATTTGGCAATTTGGTGCAACCTCACCTGATACCAATTAAACGAATATTTAAATTTAATTATAAACTGCCTTTTCATTCGTGATTAAGGCAGTTTTTCTTATATTAATTAGGATTTATAAACTTAAATGGTCAAGAAATATGGAAAAACATCTTTTATTATAAAATTTAGTGATAATTTATACAAAAATGAGGTATAATAAAGTTGAATTAGAACGTTTGTACAGTTATAGAAGAACCTAAAAAAATTAAGTCATGGTATTAGATAGAAAAGAGGTGTGCTATGGCAGATACTTTATATGATAAAGAGTATGTATATGAACCCTTATTGGCATACGATAAAATCTTCAAAGAAGAACATCACAAAAACACCACAGCGTTTTTTGATGATTTGGTCAAAAAATCAAAAATAAACAAAGAAGAAAATAAACTAACCAATAAAGAACTTGTGGCGCTTGATAAAAAACGTAATGCGGTTCAAAAAAAGATTAATAACCAATCCGCATTAAAAGGCTTCTTAATTTTTTTATTGATAGTGTTCGTGGTTATAACTGGCATATCGATTTATATGTGGGTCGATTCAGGGTATCACTATATTCAACCTATCCTAATCGGTGTCTCTGTTATCTTGTTTGTGTTATTCTTATTATTGATTATTAAGAAAATAAAACCTAAATTAGCTATTTTAAAAGGTGAAAAGACCGTTCTTGATAAGAAATATAAAGAAACACTCGAGTTAGCTTGGACACAAATGGCACCACTTAATGATCTCTTTACCTATGGACAAAATACAGCTATTTTTAGAAAAACATTACCACTAATCGATTTAGATAAAATGTTTGATAGTAAACGTCTTGATTATATGGTGGCGAAGTTTGGCCTTAATAGTACACCTGATTTAGATAGATCGGCCTTATATGTGCAATCTGGAGATATCAATGGCAATCCGTTTTATATCGCAAGAGATTTAGTCCATCAGTTGGGAACAAAAACATATACGGGTTCAATTGTAATCCACTGGACGACGGTCTCCACAGATTCTAAGGGCAGAGCTAGGACCGTTCATCATTCTCAAACCTTAACGGCTCAAGTCACTAAACCATGTCCTTATTACCATGAATCTCCTTATATTGTCTATGCGAATGAGGCAGCACCGGATTTGATTTTTTCAAGAGAAGACTCTAATGCCGAACATATGGAAGAAAAAGAAATCGACAAATTTGTTAAAAAACAGTCGAAGAAACTAAGAAAGAAACAAGAAAAAGGGTTGAAAACGGGTAGTAATTATACGGTCATGGGAAATACTGAATTTGAAGTATTGTTTGGTGGGTCTAATCGTAATAATGAAGTTCAATTCAGATTATTGTTTACCGCTTTAGCTCAAAAACAACTTCTACAATTAATGAAAGACAAGAAGATTGGGTTTGGCGATAATTTTGACTTTAGAAAACATAAAATGATTAATGTGGTCTTCCCAGAACACTTACAAAGTTTCGATTTAAATGTCAGCCCAAGTTATTTTAAAGATTATAATATTGATGTGATAGAAAAGAAGTTTATTGATTATAACAATGGTTACTTTAAGGCGATTTACTTTGGGTTTGCCCCTATCTTATCAATTCCACTTTATCAACATCAAAAACCACATGAATATATTTATAAAGACAAGTATAATAGTTATGTGTCCTTCTATGAACATGAACAAGTGGCTAATATGATGAATGAGACTCAATTTAAGCACCCACTATCTAAAACAAGAAACATCTTAAAGACCTCAACGGTTAAGAGTGGTAATCACTGTGATACAGTAAAGGTTACTGCCTATGGTTATGATGCCATTCCAAGAACTGATTATATTAGTAAAATGGGTGGAGACGGTAGAATGCATATGGTTCCTGTGAATTGGGTCGAATATATTTCCGTTTCTCAAGATACAAATGTCGATATTAATGTCTTGGTTGAAGATAAAAAACCGGAATCTTATAATGAGAAGATTAGGGCTATCTTTGAAAAATTCCAAGATCGACAAGTAACAACAGATGATATGGTTAAAGTAGGACCATTTATCGCATATATTGCAAGTAAAACAAAAGATGTCATATAATATTAATAAATAGTAAAGGAGAATACTAATGGCAAATGAATTAGATGAAGTAAGAGGTCCGGTTAACGAACAAGGACGAGATGTAAATGTTATTGAAAAACAACTACCAGTCAAAGTGGGTTGGGGTTCAACTTTCTTTGAAGTAATGTTGTGGGTATTAGGGATCATTCCAGGTGTTATTTTCTTATTTATGAAGATAAGTGCTAGAAACTACCTAAAACAACTTGAACAACGTGTGCAACATAACGCATCACAAATTGACAACTATCTAGAACAACGTGTTCAAATTCTACAAAACGCAGTGGGCATTGTTGAAAAGAGTGTTGACTTAGATAAAGATGTTATGAAGACCGTTGCAGCATACCGTGGTGGGGTTCATCCCGATGATACGAACCGTAACCAAGTCGCTGGTGAAATTGACGCCGCTATGCGTAGTATTAATGTTGCTTTTGAGGCTTATCCAGATTTAAAGGCACACCAAACTTTAGCGGATGCAATGCAACAAAACTCTTATTTACAAAGAGAAATCACTGCTGCTAGAGAAGTTTACAATGATACTGTCTTAAAATGGAATACAGACATTTATAGATGGCCAACAAAGATGATTGTTGCAGCAAAAGCTGGTTATACAACAAGAATCCCATTCTCAGCATCCAGAGAAACTAAAGAACAAGCAAGAGCGAAATTCTTTTAATCACTAGTAATTTAATAAATGACCATATTTCAGTTGAAGTATGGTTTTTTTATGAATTGATTAATAGGATAGTTTCTTGAATTATTACCACTAAAATGGTAAGATTAAGTTAACGATAAAAGGGAGGGTTACCATGACTGAAAAAGAACAAAAAGTAATTGAAGCCGAAGTTGTTGATGAAAAAAAAGAAAATGCTGATAATAAATCTAAAGAATCTAGGAAAGATAAGGTTGGCTCATTCTTTAAAGAATTAGGCAAAGATATTTCTGATGCCGCTAGACAAGGCTTAGCTTGGACGGATAAACAAATCCAAAAGATTAACCAAAGTGAAGCATTTAAAGAAGCTTACAAGAAACAGACAGTAAAATTTAAGGTTGTTGGGACAAATACCTCTTTTAGAGGGTTTAAAGAACAAAACCAAGTTTTAGTTAAATTAGATGATCAATTTAACACAAAAACAGTCAAAATTAATTCCATTTTAGAAGTGGAAGATGGCACTAAGTTAAAAGTGATGAACATTGACTTAGAAAAAGCGGTTCATAGGGAATTGACTATTAAAGGGGATAAAGTGCCTGTGGCATTATTTGCCATTTTTGTAAAAGTAGAATAGGTGAATTTTAAAAAAACAGGGTAACCTATTTTTTTGTTAGTTAGGCTTATTTCGTTTTAGGAAATACCAAAATATAAAGATGATTTGAATTGGGATAGCGATGATGAAGACAAGATAGATATTTTGTACAGATATGGAGATGAAGATAGTTAAAGCTAAACTCCATAACAATAAACTACTAATGATTAGTGTGTAATAGAATTTACCCCATAAGGCATTAAAGATCAGTAAAACAATAAATGAAGCCGGAATCGCATAAATAAAAGCAAGCCAGAAATAGTGAAATTCGGGAAGAAATATTTTACCTAAGGCAAAACTAACGGTAGCCAATAACCATACTAGGGCAACCGATAATAAAGTAATAATCAGCCGGTTTTTATAGAATACCGGTTTTTTAGGTTTTACACCTTCTAACTGATTTAATAAATCATCAACAGTTATTCCAAAAATATCAGCCAGTTTCTTTAAAACCGTAATATCAGGAATGGCTTCAGCCCTTTCCCATTTTGAAATAGCTTTATCAGAATAATCTAGCTTTTCTGCTAGTTCTAATTGCGTCATATTTAGTTTTTTTCGGTAGTAGACAATATTCTTCGCAACTACATTCTTTATATTTGCTTCGCTCATAAACTAATTTTAACATTAATGGCCCTCTCTTGCAAGAAAATCATGAATTCTACTAATCGTAGAGTTACCTATTTTAAGTTCTACTAGACTGACTTTAAACTGTTGAGTTCTAAAACTTATCTGTAGAGAAACCTAATGAATATTATGGGGTATCATATCAGTTAAGGAAGTGAGAATTATGAAAAGAAATGTGGCAATATTTGGAGACTCTATATTAAGAGGGGTCATCATCGATGAAGAAAATGGAAAATATAAATTTTCAGATCATATCGATTGGGAATTTGTTGAAGATAAATTAAATATTAAAATTGACAATAACGCAAAGATGGGCGCTGTTATTGGTTATGGTAAAAAGAAATTAGAAAAGTATTTGGACACACATGATGATATGTTTGCGGTATTGATTGAATTTGGTGGGAATGATTGCGATTTTAATTGGCAAGAAGTTGCCAACAATCCTCAATATAATCATCAACCCAAAACTCCGTTAAATGAATTTAAAAATACATTAATTGAAATGATTGATATCTTACAACAAAAGAATATCAAACCAATTTTAATGAATTTGCCGCCAATTCATTCTAAGCTTTATTATGATTGGATTAAAAAGGATTTAGATAATGGAGATAATATTTTAGAATTTCTAGGGGACATTGAACAGATTACGAGACACCAATCTAGATATTCTAATGTCATCGCAGAAGTCGCAAATTTAAAAAAAGTTGAATTAGTGGATGTTAGAAGTGCTTTCTTGTCGACTAGATCCTATTTAACTTATATGTGTAAAGATGGAATTCACCCAAATCAAAAAGGGGGACAATTAGTCTTAGATGTTTTTTTAGAGTATTATAAAGCGGGAATAAATTAAATAGATTAAAACAAAAAAACTACTTTAAATAATATTAAATATTTCATGAAAATAGATGTACTAACTTAAATAAAAGTTATTTATTTATGTAAAATGATATATTTTAGTGTCAAAAGCGGTAAAATGATTATAGAGGTAGTGATAATATGAAAATAGGTTTACTAATCCATTCTTTTAGTGGGAATACATTAAGTGTGGGAACCAGATTAAAAGTCCATCTTGAAGTTCAAGGGCACAGGGTTCATATGGATCAAATTATTGATGCCAATGAAGACCCAAAATCGAATAGACCGGTTTTACTAACGCATATTCCAGATCTTAATGATTATGATGTTATTATCTTTGGTGCCCCTGTTAGAGCCTTTTCGCTATCACCAGTCATGACGGCTTATTTAAAACAAATTAGTGATATAGAAAATATTAAGTTTTTTGCCTATGTTACCGAAGGCTTACCTAAACCATGGATGGGTGGTAACCGAGCGATTAAAAAAATGAAGACATTTTTAGGAATGAAAAATGCATCGATATTAGATACCGCCGTAATAAATTGGTCAAGTCGAAAGAAAGAAACACAAATCGATAGCATGTTGAACCGGTTCTCCAACAGAATTGGCTCTTTATAGTGCCTTAATATTAATAGAAAGCATAACACTTTTAATATTTATTATTATGGCTATAATAAATATGAAACGGAGGACTTTTAATTGATGTCAAATTTAAGAATTGGGATAATTTTATCTACGACTAGACCGATGCGTAAGTCAGTTGATATTGCGAAATGGTTCAAAGCCTATACAGATTCAAACCGTAAGGCAACTTACGAAATTGTCGATTTAAATGAGTATCATTTACCACTCTATGGTGATGAGTCAAATATGAATGGGGTTAAAGCATTCAATGACAAAATTAACCAATTGGATGGTTTTATTTTTGTCTTAGCAGAGTATAATCACACAATCCCAGCAGCATTGACCAATGCAATCAGCTGGACACAAGATGTTTTTCACAATAAAGCGGCAGGAATTGTATCTTATGGCGCAGCTGGTGGTGCTAGGGCAGCCGAACATTTGAGAAATGTATTAGCACAAATGCAGGTTGCATCCGTTCAAGCCCATATGTTAATAAGCTTATTCCATGATTTTGATGAAAACGGATTTAAACCTTTAGCGGTTCATCAAAAGAATTTAGCGTTAATCACAAACCAAGTCGAATCATGGTCACAGGCTTTAAAAACTTTAAGATAAACCAACTTTTAATTTAATTTGAAGTAGACCCTGGTCTACTTTTTATTTTTATATATAGGTTTAAACTTAATAACTAAATATAAAAATGAAGTCTTAAGAAATAACGTGAAATGCGTTTTTTTACTTAACTATTTATGATATACTAATCTTAGAGGCGTGATATTATGACTGATCAAACTATCCGATTTAAGGATTGCGGTATTTACTATTTAATGTATGAAAATCCTTTAAAAGAAACCATTGTTTTACTACATCCCTATGCATCAAGTGGATTAATTTTTGATAGCCTTATTATTGCCCTAAAGAGAGACTATCAACTTATTATTATTGATATGCCAGGACATGGTAAAAGTGGTGTGACAAGGAATGTGACGTTTGAAGACATGCCCGAAATAATTAAGGTTATTCTTGACCAAGAAGAAATCTTAAAAACCCATATGGTTGGGATATCTGAAGGGGCAATTGTTTCTCAAGGGTTTGGACAAATATTCTCCGATAGACTTTTAAGCTTGGTTGCCATTTCAACATTTTCAATATTCCATGGCTCCTATAAAGCAGTGTATGGTGAGTTAAGAAAAACTAAAATAAAACACTTGTTTTTATGGCTGTTTTCTTTTAAAAACTATAAAAAATATTATATTGAAAAAAGTAGTTTAACGAATTCTGGTAGAGATAAATTTGAGAAAACCATGAAAGGTTTTAAACGGAAGAGTATTTTAGCTAAAAAAGGTTTAAAACGATTTTATACGATGGGAAAACAAAGTAAGCTTTATCCGACTTACACGGTTTGTGGGGAGTTTGATTTAGATATTATTAAAGATGCTTCAATTCAATATGAGCAAAAAGTACCACTTACGACGCTAGAGGGGTATAATAATACCAAACAAGTTGTTTTTTTAGACAATCCAAGGTTATTTAATGATCATTTATTAACATTTTTAAAAAGCGTTAGTATGATTGGGGAAACATATGGCAGAAAGCACAAGAAACAATAAATCAAATAATAGTATTAAACAAGATAGAAAAACTAATCTCAAAAAACTAGGAAAACAATTTCTAGATTTTTTAGTTGTCTCTTTTAACGGGATGGCGTTTGGGTTATTCGCAACCCTTATAATTGGGGTTATCATTCAACAAATAGGTTTGTTAATTGGAGAAATTCCTGGGGCATCAACATTGAGTGAGTATATTATTCAATTAGCCACTATCCTTAAATCTTTTATGGGGGTAGGGATTGGCATTGGTATTGCTTATATGTTAAAATTAGAAGGTTTAAAATTGGTAGCTGGTGCCTTAGCGGGTGGTATTGGAACGTTGTTCAGGTATGGAACTGGTAATCCTTTAAACGATCCAATGGTGGCATACTTTTGTGTAATAGGGGTTTATTTAGTATTTAAATACCTCTTGAAGAAAAAGACACCAATTGATATAATCTTAGTGCCACTTATTGGGGGTATTATAGGTTTTATTATTGCCTTCTTATTAGGAGCACCTGTAAAATCATTTATGGATATGTTAGGTGCATTTATTCAAACTGCAACCGATTATCAACCATTCTTGATGGGGATAATTATTGCGGTATTAATGGGAATGTTTCTTACAATGCCCATTAGTAGTGCGGCGATTGCTATTAGCATTAGCTTAGGCAGTATTGCAGGCGGGGCAGCAGTAGTGGGTTGTTCTGTTCAAATGTTAGGGTTTGCGGTGATGAGCCGAAAAGATAACAACATTGGAACCGTTATTAGTGTTGGAATTGGAACAAGTATGTTACAATTTAAGAACATCCTAAGAAAACCAATTATTTGGTTACCAACGATTATCGTATCGGCAATCTTAGGGCCGCTTGCTACATTAGTCTTTAAGACCCAAACCAATCCAATTGGGTCAGGAATGGGAACAAGTGGTTTAGTAGGCCAAATTGGAACCTTTGATGCGATGGGCTATACATCTAGTGCATTTCTATCCATTGGTATCCTTCAAATTGCATTACCAATCATCTTGGTATGGATTTTAGATGTCCTATTTAGAAAAAAAGGTTTAATTCAACCTGGAGATTTAAAAATATAGTATAATAGTCCATGGCTAGTTTAAACTAGCCATTTAAATGGAGAATTACCCAAGAGGTTGAAGGGGCGGGCTTGGAAAGCTCGTAGGATGTAACAGTCGCAAGGGTTCAAATCCCTTATTCTCCGCCAGAATAAATAACAACAGACTTGAGGTTACTTAAGTCTGTTTTTTATATAATAAATTGAAATATATTATCGGGTCAATCAGTAATAAAATCCTTGATAACAAGCAATGTTATTTGTTCATCAAAAAGAGTTCCGGTAATTGAATAAAAAGTTCGACATTATACACGTTTTAGGCGTATAATAATTTTTGGAGAATTACCCAAGCGGCTGAAGGGGTTAGTTTCGAAAACTAATAGGAGGTCACACTCGCAAGGGTTCAAATCCCTTATTCTCCGCCACGATTAAAATTAACCAATATATTGGTCCTAAGTACCTTTGATTAGGTACTTTTTTTATTTACTGTGCTATAATTATATTAAGAATTAACGAAGATCTTAACAAAAAAATAATGTAAAAACGTGAAATAGATATTAAGTTATAGACAGATTAGGTGGTATAATAAATGGATTATTTATATGCGATAGTATTAGAAGTAGGCTTACTCTTATTTTTGATAGGTGTACTAAATAATAGATTTGGTAAACGTGAACTAGGTTTTTATAACAAAAAAAATCAAATTATCAAATAGACAAATAGTTTTCTTGAGAATAGGTTTTAGTATTGTGGGTTTATGTTTAATTGTGATTAGTTTATATAAATTGATTGAATGGTAATAAACGACTGGATTATAGAATTCAAAACCCACGATAAGAAAATCATTAAATAACTGTTTTGAGACAAAAAAAACGGGTAAAAACCCCCGAATATTATTTTTGTTGTATGAGATACATATGATTAGATATAGATTATCTTAAAATTTAATAGCGGTTCTTAATTTAGCCGATCTTGCTCTAGGGTTATGGTAAACTTCATCTTTAGAAGGGATTAAAGGACCATTAATTTGACTGTAGATGCCATTGTTGTAAAAATGTTTAAATGCCTTTTTTACTAACCGGTCTTCTCCAGAGTGAAAAGATAAAATAGCAACCTTACCACCCGGATTTAAATAATTAGGTAATTTATCAAGTAGTTCAAATAATACTTCATACTCACTATTAACATCAATTCTAAGGGCTTGGAACGTTCTTGTTGCAGCCTTTTTTAATTCATCTTCATAAATATTTTTTGAAACATCTTTTAAAGCCTGTGCAATAACGTTATAAAATGCTTTGGTGGTTTCACAAAGATTTCCTTTTTGTCTTTCAAGGATTATCTCTTTAGAAATCTCTTTGGCGTAAACTTCATCCGCATTTTCTATTAACATCCCTCTGATTTCAGACTCGCTTAATTCTAAAAGTCTAATATAAGCTGGAACCCCTTGATTAGGGTTCATTCTTAGGTCTAAAGGGCCATCTTCTCTAAATGTAAACCCTCTTGAAGGATCATCGATTTGCATCGAAGAAACCCCTAAATCAGCTAAGATAAAATCAAAGCCTTTAACATTAGTTTGATTGAAATCTTTGAAGTTTAAATGGTGTACGGTAAAATCAGAACTTGTATAACCAAATGATTCTAATCTTTCTTTAGTTTTAACTAGTTCAATCGGATCTTGATCAATGCCATGTAAATGTCCGGTATGATTAAGTCGTTGTAACATTTCTTTATTATGGCCACCAAATCCTAATGTTAAATCAAGTCCAATTTGATTGGGTTTAATATCAAAAAAAGTGATAATTTCATCAACCATGATAGGACGGTGCATCCCGGCTGGGGTATTACCTTTTTCCATCACTTTTTGAATTGTATCTTCATATTTTAAAGGATTTTGTTCTTTGTATTTTTCTTCAAATTTTTTTGGGTAATTTCCTGAATATCTTTTCCTTCTAATACGTTTATTGTTTTCCATAGTATCACTCCTAGAATACTATATCAAAATAATCAATATTAAACAAACTACATATAATTTATTAGAAGTAGAGTATAATCAAATTAGATTAGAATCTTAATATTTATGATTTTTGAGGTTAGTTTAAAGGGTGATTTTATGCAAGCCAATATTTATTCTGATGTTTTTATAAAATATAAAAAAGGAAACAAACTATTATTCAACCGAAGTAGTCGTTCTTTAGAACCGCTACTTCAACTTATTGAAAGTCAAGAACATAGAACCCTTGTTTTATGGGCATTTAAATTTGTTCGTGAACTAAGAAATTCTATTCAAGATTTTTTTCCTAATGATGAAAGAATTGATAAAGCCGTTTCCTTATGTGAATCTTGGGCTAAGGGAGATATTAAAATGCCAAGAGCTAAAAAAGCAATCCTTGAAGTCCATGCCATGGCAAAAGAAACAACAAACCCTATAGTAATTGCTAAACTTCATGCTTTAGGACAAGGTTTATCTACTATACATGTAAAAACACATGCGATAGGACTATTATTTTATGAACTAACGGCAATTGTATTAGAAAATGGTATCGATAGATTTGAAGGGTTTACTACAAAAAGAATTAATGAATATATGGACATAGTGAACTACCCACCACTTAATCGAAGTGGGGGCTTCCTATCCAAACCGATGTAC
>ENA-UOOR01000045-UOOR01000045.1-fermentation-metagenome-genome-assembly--contig:-NODE-45-length-173375-cov-112.183308_pt1 | contig 173375 bp, 139 predicted proteins | sample MGYA00245780_ERZ724029 | MGnify/ENA primary metagenome ERZ724029 (study PRJEB28704, sample SAMN03018315) | fermentation metagenome | biome: anthropogenic terrestrial biome; feature: soil...
ATCAATTCATCTCGCTACCTATAGAGGAAGGGGACTTCTTGATTAGATTGTTAAACAATAAAAAAAGCAGTTGTTATTCTTCTGCTTTTTCTTCAAATTCGACTGTAATTTTACCTGCTAATACTTCTTCTAATGCAATTCCAACTGGTTTAACACATTTATATTCTTCTAATGAAGTGCCTTCAAATTGAATAACTTTAGCTCTTTTAGCAGCAATGTATGCTAATTTATATTTCGAATTAACAACATCCAATAGACTATCAATTGATGGGTATCTCATACCTTGTTGATTTTTTTCCATTTTTACTCTCCTAACATCTTCATATATTGATGAATGGTTCTTTCTGTTTTTGCGTGTTCTGCACGAATAATGTTCATAATCCGATCAGCAGCATTGTTGACATCATCGTTCACAACGATGTAGTCATACTTGTGTGCCAATAAGAATTCTCGATCGGCTTTTTCAATTCGTTCTTGAATAATACTATCTGGTTCTGTATCTCGGATTTTGAGTCTAGCATATAATGCTTGTTTTCCTGGTGGAACAATAAAGATAAAGACAGCATCAGGCATTTGGTTTCTCACTTGTAATGCCCCAGCAACTTCAATTTCCAAGACAACTTCATGACCTTTTGAAAGTTGTTCTTCAACTTTGTCTTTTGGGGTTCCGTAATAGTTTCCAACAAACTCTGCCCATTCAAGAAACTTGCCTTCTTTAATTCTTTTCTCAAAGGTTGGTTTATCAACAAAATAGTAATCCACACCATCCACTTCACCCGCTCTTGGTGTTCTGGTTGTCATGGAGATAGAATAGACAAGATCGTGCCCTTTTTTGTTGAATAACGCTTTTCTTACTGTGCTTTTTCCGACACCTGATGGACCCGAAAGGACAATTAGTAAACCTTTATCATTGAGTTTCATCCTAATCACCTGCCCCCTTAAGAAAATATTTTTATATTACCTATCATTATAACCCACTATTGATAAATAGTAAAGGAATACTTGAAACTTTTTCATCGTATTTTTCTCTATTAATACTAAAATATGTTATACTACTTTTGGTGATAAGATGCCAATAGATGGGTATTTTTTAGAGAGAATGGTTCTAGAATTAAAACCTAAAATTGTAAACGCGAAATTAAGAAAAATCAAAAGTCCTTCCAAGACTTCTTTTTTGTTCGAATTTTATCAATTGGGTCAAAGTTATTACTTATTGTTAGACCTCAACTTAAGTAGCCCTAACCTAAGACTTACCAATGATTTAGTAGATAGTGAAACTTCAAATTTTGTTATTCATTTAAAAAAGCATTTGTTAAATGCTCAGCTTAATGATATTACACAATATAAAAAAGATAGAATCTTAAAATTTAGTTTTACGGTTGTAGATACCTTCTTAGGTTTTGTAAACAGAAGCTTAATCTTTGAAGTAATGGGAAAATCTTCAAATTTAATTTTACTAGATGAAAATGATATTATTATCGATAGTTACAATAAGCATTTTAATGAAACTAAAAGATCCATTTTACCAAAACTAAAATACGAAGTGTTTCCACAGGACAAAAAAGATTTTAATTTCAATGATTTAGCCTATTTATCAAGTCCTGAAGACCTATTCAAAAATTACATGGGTTTTTCTAAAGATCTTTCAAATTATATATTCAATCACAAAATAAACATTGATCAAGAGCCAACCAACCCTACTATCTACATTTCTAATCGAAACGTATTTCACGCGATTGATTTGAAATTGACTGGGGATAAAAAACAATTCAATACTTTATCTGATTTGTTAAACTATTATTATGCTATAGAACCAGTTATTCAAAACTATTTGCTAGAAATATCAAATAAAGAGGTTAAAAAATTAGAATCCAAGAAACAGAAACTTTCTGAAGATTATCAAATTAACCAAGATTACGATCAGTATCGCGTATTAGCTGATGAAATATATGCGTCTGGTTTTGATTTAAAAAGTCATTATAGTAGTTTTAAAGGTTACGAACTTGATTATTCCATGACACTTAATGAAAATGTTCAAAAATTGTATTCGAAATATACCAAACAAAAAAAATCTTTAGATCACCTAACAAAACAAATTGAAATCACTAATAACTTCTTGAGATACTTCGAAGACATTATCGCAAACTTCGATAATTTAGGTAAAAAAGATTTAGATGATTTGGAAATCGAATTTGAACAGTTTAACTTAATTAAAAAAGAAAAAGTTAAAAAGAAAAAACCTTCTACTCTTACAACCTATGAAGCAAAAAACGGTACTATTTATGTTGGTAAATCCAGTCTTCAAAATGAACAAATAACGCATCGGATTGCTAAACCTAACGACTTATGGTTTCATGTAAAAGATGCACCAGGCGCTCATGTGGTATTAAAAGGAGAAGTTAATCAAGAAAATATAAGAAAATCTGCTGAACTTGCAGCCCTTAATAGTCCTCTTAAACACTCATCTAATATCCCTGTTGATTATACTCAAATCAAGTTTATTAAAAAAATAAAAGGCCATCCTGGCTATTATGTAACTTATAGCCATCAGAAGACCATTTATATAAATGTGTAATTATCCAACCATCATATCTCGTTCTGCATAAGCAACAACATTGATGGTTTCTTTTTTGTTATCTAGTATTTCAATGAAAGTCAAAATTCCAATTCGGCCAATAAACATATTTATCATTATAATTAGTTTAGAGGCTGTTGATAAGGTGCTGGTAAAACCTAACGATAACCCAACTGTCCCAAAGGCTGAAATAACTTCAAAGAAAACTGTAATAAATGAAACTTTTTCAATTAAAACAATAAAGAATATACTGGTCATCACAATTACAACACCCATTGAGAATACGGAGTATGCCCGTCTTACTGCCTCTTGTTTAATGGCTTTTCCACCCATAAAAACTTGTTTTCTATGTCTACCATAAGAGTTTAATGCGGCTAACACTAAAACTAGAGTCGTAATACGGATACCACCACCCGAAGAGTTAGGAGCTGCGCCAATAAACATTAAGATAGACATAAAAATCTTAGTTGCTTCTGTCCAGTCACCCGTATTGGTATTATAAAACCCTGAGCTTCTTATCATTGTTGGCATAAAGATTACATTCATAACAGCTTCTTGAGGTGTCATATAGACTAAGGTGTTTTGATATTCCAATAAGAAATATACCACGATTGAAATAATCAATAATCCAAAATGGAGTTTAACAAACAATTTAGAAATGAATGAAAATTTATAGGGTTGTTTCTTAAACTTTGCCTTAACAAATAAAGTAAGTTCTGCTAACGGCCAAAAACCAACACCACCAATAAAGACTAATATGGCTGTAAGTATTTGTGGAAAATACATATTTTGTTGTTGAAAAACAATAAAACTATTATTAGCTGGAAACATTTCAAACCCAGCATTACCAAATCCTGAAACCGCTAGATAAAAGCTATGAAAAAGTGCTTCACCGTAATGCATCTGCCAAGGTTGTTTAATGACTAGATAGGTACTCAATAGAATAATATATATAAATTGTAGGATGAGAATCGCTGTTAAAGCATTCCAAATTAATTTAACGATTCCTTTCACGGTAAACTGGTTTTGTTCAGCGGCAATAATGTTGCGTTCTCTTAAACCAATTCTTTTTCCGCTGATTACCCAATAAGCAGCAATCAAAAGGACAATTCCAATCCCACCTATTTGTAAGATTAATATCGACACAATCCCACCAAATAAATTGAAAGTGTCTGTTACAGAAACAGGCGTTAATCCAGTTGAACTAATTTGTGAAATCGCAATAAATAAAGCATCAATATAACTTAATTTGACGCCTTCTTTCAAACTGATAGGCAGCCATAAGATAAAACTAGCTACTAAACCAAATATTAAGTAAATAGTAAAGATAGTCCTTGCGTTGGTTTTAAAAAAAATTGATTTTAGCCATTTTATAAATATCATCATGAAAACCTCACTTAATTAATAAAATTATACCATAATTAAGGATTATTAATAATACGTTTAAGCATAACAATTGTAAATAAGATTCTTCTTAGTTATAATAAACATATAAATTAAAAGAGAGGATATGAAATATTATGAGTTACGAATTACCAAAATTACCTTATGCCTATGACGCCTTAGAGCCTGTCATTGACGCAAAAACAATGGAAATCCATTACACAAAACACCACAATGCTTATGTGACGGGTTTAAATACTGCATTAGCCAAACATCCAAATTTATCATTAACGCTTACTGAAATGTTAACCGATTTAACGAGAGTTCCTGAAGATATCAGAACGGCTGTTAGAAACAATGGCGGTGGACATTACAACCACTCTCTATTCTGGGAAGTTATGAAACCAGGCGGTTCTAATAAACCTCAAGGTAAATTATTAGACGCACTTATCAAAGCTTTTGGATCATTTGATAACTTTAAAGATCAATTTTCAACTGCCGCTAAAACAAGATTTGGTTCTGGTTGGGCTTGGTTAGTTAAAACTGAAAAAGGGTTAATTATAACCTCTACACCAAATCAAGATACCCCTCTTAATTTAGGGACACCTATTTTAGGGTTAGACGTTTGGGAACATGCTTATTATTTAAACTATCAAAACAGACGTCCAGATTACGTTGAAAACTTTTATAAAGTAATTAACTGGGATGTTGTTGCTAAAAACTTTAGTTAATCCCGTAAATAATTTGTAAAATTTCTAAAAGACGCCATATTTGGTGTCTTTTTTTATTGATTTTATGGTATTATAAAAAGCGAATGTGAGGTATGTTACTATGAACTTTAGAAGCGCAAGTGAAACCCGTCGTCTCGCTAGAAAATCTTTAGAAGGACATTATTGGCAAATATTTTTAGCTTGTTTAATTTCAAATTTGATTTTAAGCGCAACAACATTTGCATCATTACTCCTATCAGGCGCATTAGCGATTGGCTTATCAACAACCATTTTACGAATGATTCGGCTTAGAAAATCTGATGATATTAGTTTGCTATTTTCTGGATTTAATGACTTTGGGAGAAGTTTAGTGATGGGAATTCTTTATACGCTAAAAATCTTTTTATGGGGTCTGTTATTCATTATTCCAGGGATTGTGAGAAGTTACTCTTTAGCGATGACATCTCATATTGCTTTTGACAGACCGGAATTATCAGCTTCAGAAATTCTCGTCTCCTCAACCAACATGATGCGTGGTCATAAATCGAGATTATTTTGTTTACACTTAAGCTTCATCGGTTGGTTTATTCTATCTATATTAACATTGGGAATTGGACTTTTCTTCTTATTACCTTATATAAAAACATCAACTGCCATTTTCTATGAAGAATTAAGAGAATCTCAAAGTCCCCAAATATTAGAAAATTAATTTACTAAAGGAAAAGGAGCCTGAGCTCCTTTTTTTATTGTGAGGTTTCAATGACAGCGTAATCGCCATCTTCTCTTAAATATACTACCGATACTTTATTCGTCGCTTCATTTAAGAAAATAAAGAAATCATGATCCATCATTTCCATTTCTATTAAAGCTTGATCCACACTCATAGGGCTTAGTTCTAATGATTTACTCTTAACCAGTTGTCCAGCTAAGACTTCTTTAGTAATTTGGTCTGTAGCTTCGCTAAATTCTTTAGAGTAAATGTCTTTGATGCCTTTTTTAGCTAAATGGTTGGATAATTTATCTTTATACTTTCTAACTTGGGCGACAAGTTTATCATTTGTCTTGTCAATAGCCCGGTAGATATCTGAATCACTCACTTCACTTCTCAAGGTTATACCTTTACATGGGATGGTAACTTCAACTTTAGAATGGTCCTTGTATTCTTTGAGCACCACCCTCACCCCAATCACCCATTGTGGATTGAAGAAACTGACAACTTTTTCTAGTCGTTTCTTAACATAGGTTTCCACTTGCTTGGTTGGGACATAACCGTTCTTACCTATAATTTCATATCTCATATAATTCTCCCCTTTCTATGAGAAATATTTAAGTGTTTTTGATAAAAGGTAAATATCATTATCTATTAAATCTAGATAAGGTATTAACACATCACTAACTTCATCAACCCAAATGATAGTATCATCTTTATTCATTGAATTGATTGTCTTTAAAAACCATTTTTTAATCTCTTGGTTATAAGCTAATAAATTAAAATTATTTTCTTCTTTAAATAATGAAGTTATATAAATTAAACCACTATTCTTAGGAATGGCTTGTTCAGTTACATAAGCGGGATACTTTTTTTCACAACTTTTACACCGAAACACAACCTTTACTTTAAAAAGTGTTTGAATATACCTTCTCTCAAAGAACGTTTTACCACATAAATAACATTTCATTTGATCACCCCTTTATATCTACAAAATAGGGATAATTTTTTACTAAAAAAGGCACAAGTTAAAAAACTCTGTGCCTTAATCATTATGCTTTATACTTTTCGATAATACCTGGAATTAAATGAGCAGGCACTTCTTCATATCTTAAGAATTCTCTTTGGAAAGATCCACTGCCTTGTGTCATTGCCTTCAAATCAATGGCATATGATAGTACTTCACTTTCAGGTGCTTCAGCTTCAACAATGTGACCTTCATGAGATTGTAACATCCCTAAAACGCGTCCACGTCTCTTATTCATATCACCCATTACATCACCAACATATTGTTCATTAACAGTAATCGTTAACTTTAAGATTGGTTCAAGAATGGTTGGTCCAGCAGTTTCAACTGCTTTCTTGAATGCTAAGCTTGCCGCTAATTTAAAGGAAATTTCGTTAGAATCAACTGGGTGATAAGATCCGTCATATAAGGTTGATTTAACATTTATAACTGGAAATCCAGCTAAAGGTCCATGTTCGAAGGTTTCTAATAAACCTTTTTCAACTGCAGGGAAGTAGTTCTTAGGTACGGCACCACCAAATACTTCTTCGTGAAACTCAAAGATTTCGGTGGATGGTTCAAAACGAATCCATACGTGTCCAAATTGACCCGCACCACCAGATTGTTTCTTGTGTTTACCTTCTGCTTCAACCCGTTTTTTAATCGTTTCACGGTATACGACTTTAGATTCTTCTTGCGTAACTTCTACTTTAAAGACATTCCGCATTCTATCAATCACATAATTAATATGAGTCATTCCTAATCCACCAAGTAATAGTTGGTTTGTTTCTTTATTTCTAATCGTTTCAAAAGATGGATCTTCAATATTTAATCTATTTAATGCGTTACTAATTTTGTCTTCATCTTGTCTATTTTTAGGGGTAATCGCAATGTAAATAGTTGGTTTAAGAATTTTAACATCCGGATAGACAATTGGGTTTTTAGGATCACTTATTGTAAAGTTTGTGTGAATATCATCTAGTTTAGACACTGCACAAATATCACCAGCAACCACTTCATCAAGCGGAACTTGTTTCTTACCAACCATTGTGAAAAGCGCACCAATTTTTTCTGTTTTACCTGTATTACCAATATAAATTTCTTGACCTGTTTTAATTGAACCGCTATTAACTTTAATTAAGTTTATGGCGCCAACAAATGGGTCAATCATTGTCTTAAAAACAAATCCACTAAATGGTTCAGAAGAAAGGGTTTGGCGTTTAACTGCTTCATCTGATTTAGGGTTAATTCCTTTTAGAGGTTTCAAATCTTCAGGTTTTGGTAAAAATTCAATTAACATATCTAACATATTACTAATACCGATATTTTTAGTTGCGCTACCTAGAAGAATAGGAATTAATTCACCATTTTTAATACCATGTTGGAGTCCTTGATTAATTTCTTCTTGAGAAATTTCTTCGCCACCAAAGTATTTTTCTAGCAAGTCTTCACTTGTTTCTGCCACAGATTCAAGTAACATTTCTCTAACACTGTCAATCTTATCTCTTTTTTCTTCCCAAATTTCGACTTCTTTTTTAGTTCCTTTGTCGTCGAATACAAAAGCCTTCATTTCAACACAATTAACAAAACCTTCAAAATCTGCTTCTTTTCCTATTGGCCATAAAAAAGGTATTGCTTGTTTTCCTAATTTGTTTCTTATATCATCAATAACGGTATCAAATTTGATATTTTCTTTGTCCATCTTATTAACAAAGATTACTGTTGGTACGTGTGCAGCCGTTAATTGTTTCCATAATCTTAATGTTCCAATTTCAACCCCTTTAGTTCCATCAACAACTAAAATAGCCCCTTTAACAATATTTAAAACTTGTTTGATTTCGTTGTCTAATTCTTCCGTTCCTGGAACATCTAAGAAGTTTAATTTCATATCAGCCCATTCAATCGGAATTAAACTGGTTGATAAACTACCTTGTTTAATCTTTTCTTCATCCATGTAGTCAGAGACAGTATTTTTATTTTCAATTGTCCCTTTAGATGTTAAGCCCCCACTTACGAATAGTAATGATTCAGCTATGGTTGTTTTACCTGAGCCTAAGTGACCTAACAATGCAATGTTTCTAATTTGGTTTGTTTGATAAACCCTCATGTTATATATTCCTCCTATATTTAGAAATCGTTTTCATATTCTTTACTAAATTATAACACAGAAACATGGCTTTCGCACCTATTTTTAACAATTAATGTGATATAATACACTAAAGGTGAACCTAATGAATAAAATACCGATAAAATTTATCCTTTGGTATCAAAAAAAAATCTCTCCAAACCGACCACCAAGGTGTCGTCACACCCCAACCTGCTCGCATTATGGTTTAGAATGTTACAAGCGTTTTAACTTTTTTAAAGCGACTTACTTAACCACAAAACGCGTCTTAACCTGCAATCCGCTCTTTAAACCAAGATATGATCCAGTTCCAGAAAAAAAGATAAAAATAAAGCCTAATAAAAGCGAAAAGTTGGACTAAATCCAACTTTTTTTATAAGACTATTTTAACACGGGATCCATCAGAATCTTTAACATCAACTAGTACAATTCTCCCATTTCTTCTTTTAAATTCAATTAGTTCTTTTCGAACTAATTTGAATAAGTCTTGAACTTCTTTTTCTGTTTTATCTCCAAATAAATCTTCATTGATAACTGCTTTTTTTAATACAAATCCGATAAAACGATTCGGTAGTAAAAATGTAAATTTGTTAATTGTGATTCTCATTAGTCAATAAATATATCAACGGTTGTCCCGTCTTCATCTTCAATTTCAACCAGTTTACCTATCAAGCCTGATTCTGCCATTTTTATAATTTGATCAAAATCAATATCTTTTAAGATTTCTTTATTTCCAGTTGAAGAAACTTGGAAATTTGAATGAAGTCCGAGTTTAATTAAACTTAAGGGCAGGTTAACTTTCACTTTAGATCCATCCGAATCATTAATCACAATTCTTAAAATCATATCTTTAGAATCTTTTGGTTCCGTACGTTGTTGAATAACGGTTGGTTCGGTTGTTTTTCCTAGTAATTCATCTAAGCTCACCCCTAATAATTCGCTTAAGTCCGATAATATGGTAATATCTGGATATGAAATGTCATTTTCCCATTTACTCACTGCTTGTGGGGAGATATTAAATTTATTGGCAATATCTTCTTGAGTTAAATTCTTTGCCTTTCTAAATCTTTGAAATCTTACGCCAAATGTTTCTTGCATTGTTATGCCTCCTTGTATACTTAAATTTTACCGGTTAAACTTAAAAAAATTAATACAATATTGGTTGTTTTTATAACTTATAAGTTGAATATTCACTCAACTGTTGGTTGTGTTTTAAGTATACCATGTTTTATACACCTCTATCAAAAAAAGGAACTTGTTTGAAAGTTCCTTTTAATTGATTAATTTTTATTAGATTTCAATCGCATGAAAACTTTAATTATTTCATTGGCTAATACGGGTACTAAGGCGAATGCGATTACATAAACCCAATCATACCAACTTAACCATTGAACCCCAAAAGCATCCTGTAGAAATGGTATGGCAATTACACCGATTTGTAATAAGGTTCCCACAATTAATGAACCAATCAACCATTTATTCTTAAACAAGCCAACTTGAATAATTGATTTATGAGAATTTCGCATCGTGAAGGCATAGAAGAGTTGACTCATTGCCAAAACCACAAAAGCCATCGTAGAAGCATAGATATAAGCTTCTGATCCTTTGTCAACTGTATTTAAATTAGTTAATGTATAATAGGATCCATTGTGTTCTATTAAACCGACCACAAACGCAGTTAATGTCATTAAACCGACTAAAACACCACCAACAATAGCTCTAATTCCTGCACCGTGTGCAAAGAATGATTCTTTAGCAGGTCTTGGTTTATTCTTCATTACATCCGGATCACCTGGGTCCATCCCTAAACTAATCGCAGGTAAAGTATCTGTAACTAAGTTAATCCATAATATTTGTGTCGCAATCAGTGGTGCAGGCCAACCTAATAATACCGCTAAGAAGATTGCGATAATTTCGCCTAAGTTACAGGATAATAAAAAGATAACTGCTTTTTTAATATTATTATAGATGTTCCGACCTTCTTCAATCGCATGAACAATGGTCGTAAAGTTGTCATCGGTAAGAATCATATCGGCTGCGCCTTTAGCAACGTCTGTTCCGGTTATTCCCATCGCAACGCCGATATCAGCACTCTTTAATGATGGCGCATCATTAACCCCATCACCTGTCATTGAAACAATATTCCCTTTCGCTCTTAAAGCATTAACAATCGTAACTTTATTTTCTGGTGATACTCTCGCAAACACACTTAAATGATCGATTTGAGCGGCAAGTTTTTCTGGTGTTAATTCATCTAACTGTGCGCCAGTCATCACTTCACTCATATCTTTAGCGATATTTAATTCTTTCGCAATCGCAAAAGCTGTATTTTTATGGTCACCAGTAATCATGACAACCTTAATCCCGGCTTTATTAGCTACTTTAATGGAATCTTTAACTTCTTCTCGAGGTGGATCAATCATTCCCACAAATCCAACTAAAACGAGGTCATGTTCCATATCTTTACCTTTAATCTTATTTTTAGTATCTCGGTAAGCAACCCCTAAGACTCTTAAAGCTCTAGAACTCATTTCATCAGAAGCTTTTATGAAGGTTTCTTTAATTTCATTTGTAAGTACTTCTTCTTTACCATTAATTAAAACTTTTGTAGAAATCTTAAAAATATTATCTAAGGCACCTTTGGTATTGATACGGTAAAATCCATCGTGTTGATTTAATGTGCTCATTAATTTACGTTCACTATCAAAAGGAAGTTCATCTACGCGGATATGTTGATTATTTAAGTCATTTTTATGTAATCCGAATTCATTGCCTAATTCAATTAAAGCAATTTCAGTTGGATCTCCTGTAGAAGTGCCATTTTCACTGGTTGCATCGCTTGATAAGATAAATGAAGTCGCCATTAATTTTTGGTCATCATTAAGTGGTTTTTTCTCGTTAACTAAAACTTTATTTTCATACGTATAATATTCTAAGACTGACATTTTATTTTGAGTCAACGTGCCGGTTTTATCACTACATATAATATTAACTGAACCTAGTGTTTCTACTGCTGGTAACTTTTTAACAATGGCGTTACGTTTGCTCATCTTGGTTGTCCCAATTGCTAATACAATGGCAACAATAGCTGCTAAACCTTCTGGTATTGCCGCGACCGCTAATGAAATTGAAGTAATTAACAACTCATTAAATGTTTCTAAAGTCATGCCACCTTCCCAAGGCGTTTCTTGGATGATCATCACTCCAAACATGATTAAACAAACCAATAAGGCAATAATGCCTAATACTTTTCCAAGTTCACCAAGACGTCTTTGAAGTGGGGTTTGTTCATTTTCTCCTTCAGTTAAAATGGTCGCTATTTTACCAATTTCAGTCTCCATTGCCGTTTTCACAACAATCCCTTCACCACGCCCATAAGTTACTAATGTGGAAGAAAATGCCATATTCTTTTGATCCCCTAGTGGAACCTTATCTGATACAAACTGGTAATCGGCAAACTTATCGCTTGGGACCGACTCACCGGTTAATGAGGATTCCTCTATTTGTAAATTTGAGGATGAAATCAATCTTAAATCGGCGGGTACATATCTACCAGAGTCCAGAATAATAATGTCTCCTGGGACGATTAAATGAGAATCAATTTCCTCTAATACCCCGTTTCTTCTAACCAATGCTTTTGGTGTTGAAAGTTTCTTTAAGGCTTCAACTGCTTTAGAAGCTTTTTCTTCTTGTACCACCCCAATAATCGCATTAATTAAGACTACGGCCAGGATAATAATCGCATCCGCATATTCTCCAACAATAATGGTTAATACGGTTGCCCCTAATAAGATATAAATAAGCCAGTCATTAAGTTGTTCTAAAAACATCTTAATCATGCTTTTTTTCTTACCTTCTTTTAACTTATTTTCTCCGAATTTTTCTAGACGTTCACGCACTTCATCGTCTGATAAACCTTTAGTGATATCAATATTTTGTTCGGATAAAATATCATCTATACTTTTTAAATATTCTTGCATAAAATCCTCCAATTTAACTATAATAAAAGACCATACCAAAAAACATTGGATATGGTCTTGCTTTCCTTTAGGCATTCATATCCGGGATTTCTCCGTGTTGACGAATATGAAACTTTAGCTACTCCCCATTTAAAACTTAATCTAATTGTACCTTATTTAATATTTTATTTCAATCAAATTAGTGATGTAAATCATCGTCTATTTTGTCTTCTTGTTCTAAGGTTGGATTTTTAATAAGATCTTTCTTGTGTTCACTGACATGAACCAGCATAAATTCATTGGCATTATGCAAACTCTTTGTTAATAATAATGGGGCAAAGAATTCATATACTAAGACAACTGTTAAAACAATCGCTTTAATTCTTGGATCTTCAAGATAGACAACAGCCATACTGGCTAAAGCTATTTCAATCCCACCATGCGTAAACAAACTTGTTTTTAAGTACTTATCTTGAGCTTCACTGGTTTTAGGGGCTGCTAATGCGCCTAACCAACCACCAACATACTTACCCGTTAAATTAGCTAAAATCATAAGCACGGTTAATCCACCATAAGTAACTAAGTTCGTAATGTTGAGTTCCGCGCCTGCTATCACAAAAAAGGCAATTAAGAAAGGTGGCATGAATTTATCTAACGTGTTTGTCTCGTACTCATAAGCTTTTTTATCTAACATGTTCGTAAAAATAAATCCAGCAATTAGTAAGGTTATATAATAAGGCACCTCTAACAATACAGAGGCTGAAGTCCCAAAAAATATCACCACTAAACTACTCACCAAATAAGGTTCATGACGGTCATTTTTTGCAAACTTAACTAACACATATCTATGTAGATAGCCAAACAATAATCCTAATAAAACACCTAATAAAATCGCTATCCCAAACTTTTGTAGAAAGGGAACAAAATTAGAAAACACTAAGGTTGAATCGTTTTTCAATGCTATCGCAATTGGTAAAATCATCATAAAGATGAAAACGGCAATTAAATTATCCCACCCAGCAATCCCGCAAATTAAGTTGGTCAGAGGACCCTTTGCTTGATGTTTTTTGGTAATTTCAATAATGGGTGCCGTCGCCGTTGGGATACTGATGGCGGCCATAATCAAACTAAACCATAAAGGCTGGCCAAAAATTGAAAATAATGCCAGTGTTAAACCGAATATCAACAACACTTCAACCGCTAAGACCACTAAGATCTGTTTTAAGTGGACTTTCATATTAGGCCAATATAACAAAGTCCCAAAAGAAAACGTAATAAAACCTAATGAAATGTTTGTAACAAAGTCTAATTGTAAAACCGTATTATGTGTGACAATGCCAAAGCCACTTAACAATATTCCGGCCAATATATAACCCATAATATCTGGGAGTTCATAATGTGAGGCAATCTTACCTAATGTTAACCCTAATGCCATCATAATCGACAAATATAACAATATTTCGTAAGCGCCTGTCATATCCAAAAACATTAATACGCCCTCGCAAATAGAATCGTTTGTGTAGCCTTTTTACCTGTGACAGGACACACATCATATAATAAAGGTTCATCAACAATCACTCTTGAGGTTGCTTGATGATCTTCTTTAACCTTTAATTCTGCTTCTTCACCACAAACACTCATCTTAATGTAACCACCCTTTTCAATGGTTGGCCCAAAATCTTGATAATCTGAAATGACATAGGTATTGTCTTTGACATGTTTTAAAGCCTTATTGTACATTGCCTCATGAATTTCAGCTAATAATTTAGGTATTTCATGACTAATTTGATTAATCGGTATTTGACGTTTTTCTCTTGAATGTCTTATTGATACTGTTAAAACACCATTTTCAATGTCTCTTGGACCAATTTCAATTCTTAAGGGAACACCTTTCATCTCATATTCACTGAATTTCCAACCTGGCGTTCGATTTGAATCATCTAAAGTGACTCTGAAACCTTGACTAGTTAATGCTTCATATAATTTTTCTGATGCATTTTTAACCACTTCTTTTTGTGATTGAATTGGAATAATAACGACTTGAATTGGGGCAACATAAGGGGGTAAAACTAATCCTTCATCGTCACCATGAACCATAATGACCGCGCCAATTAATCTTGTAGAGACACCCCAAGATGTTTGATAGACATGTTTTAACTGGTTATCTTTATCTTGGAAAGTGATATTAAAAGCTTCCGCAAAACCAGATCCGAAATAATGACTGGTTCCACTTTGTAGCGCTTTACCATCATGCATTAAAGCTTCAATTGCATAGGTTTCAATCGCCCCCGCAAACTTTTCCTTTTCCGTTTTAAGACCGGTTGTAAAAGGAATTGCGAGTAAGTTTTCACCTAATTTACGATAAATTTCTAACATACCTAAGGTTTCTTCTCTTGCCTCTGCTTCAGTAGCATGGATGGTGTGCCCTTCTTGCCATAAGAATTCTTTACCTCTTAAAAAAGGTCTAGTCGTTTTTTCCCATCTCACTACACTACACCATTGATTGTATTTTTTAGGTAGATCTCGATATGAAGATACAATTTTTCGATAGTGTTCACAAAACAACACTTCAGAGGTTGGTCTAATAATCAATTTTTCCTCTGATTCGTCACCTTCATGGGTTAAATAAGCCACCTCAGGTGAAAAACCTTCAACGTGGTCTTTTTCTTTTTGAAATAAAGATTCCGGAATTGCCATAGGCATATAGACATTTTGATGTCCTGTTCTTTTAAATTCTTTATCTAAATAACTTTGAATGTTTTCCCAAATTGAGTAACCATATGGTCTATAAATAATAAACCCTTTCGCCTCTGTATAATCCATTAATTCTGCTTTAAGGCAGACATCGGTATACCATTGTGCGAAATCTTGGTCTCGAGATGTAATACTTTGAACTAATTTATTCATCTTTTCCTCCAATAAATATTGTGTATTCACCTTCAAAGGTGATTAATCTTTCTTTATATAAATGTCCTAATGCTCGTTTAAAAGCTTTTTTAGATAATTTAAATGTTTCCATTATCGCCTCAGGACTTGACTCGTTGTTAAATGTCATTTTTCCATGATCCTCAAGATAGTCTAATATAATACCAGCATCTCCTTCAATCATGTTTTCTTTTTGTTTAATTAAAGAACCATTAATCGTATGTTCATAAACGCGAATTACTTTTACATCTACTTTTTCACCTAACCGGTATGATTTACGCATTTGAGTTTGGTGAACAAAGACTAAATGGAGGTCTTCAGTTAAAACATTGATCCCTTCATTAATAATTTGAATGACAAACCCAGATAACTTATCATTTTCATTTACTGTGTTGGTATGTGCTAAATTAATTTCATTTTTTGAAGGTCTTCTCCCGACTAAACGTCCTTTTACCTTAATGGTCAAATAGAGTTTATCACCCAATGTGGGCCAGCTTAAATAATCAGTAGGTAAATCATCTTTAGAAACTAATAAGTCTTTACTGACACCGTTGTTTACAAATACACCCAAAGATCTTTTGACGTCAACTACTTCTAAAAAAGCTGCCCTATTAACCGTAATAATTGGTTTTGATAAAGTTGCCGCTAGTCTTCCTTTAAAGTCATAGTATAAAAAGGCATCCACCATTTGGTTGTCCCTTAATTCTTCATGATTTGTTTCATTATTATGTAAAAAAACCTGTTCGTTTCCATCACTTAACATATAGCCAATGTCGGTTTTTCTATCTACTTTTAATTTGTTTATATCGCCTATAATCATAATTTATCACCATTCTCAATTATACCACATTATCTGCTTTTTCACGATAATCGATGAAAAATAATGCGGTAACTGCTAAGATTGTTACAATTATATAAAAACTAAAATATCCATTATGGTCAATATGATACCCACCCCACAAAGTTAAGAGGGCTTGATAAGCAGATTTAATCGATCCATAAATCATCATCCCTAAAGTAATATTCTTCTTAGAAACATTTTTTTGCATGTATGCTACCGCAACATAAAGTAACCCACCAATAATGAGAGACCTTAATAGACTACTAGCAATTAAAAGATAAATGTGTGTATCTAAACTAAAGATAAAATACCTTAATGCATTAAGTAAGGCAATTAACATCATAATCCATTTTAATTTAATCTTACTGCCAAATTTTGACAACAAAAGTAGAAATATCAACTCCAAGATCACAGTAAAAAACGATATCCACCCATAACCATCTGGACCAATCCCTTTTGTTTCAAAGAATAAAGGTAAAAAACTATCAGAGCCAAATATCACAGCCATACTGATCGCATAAAACCCAACAAATAATAAAAATTTCTTATTATGCACCAGTTGTTTGGGTTGTGGTTTTTCATTCAAAGTTAAATCATCCGATAAGTTAATCGGTTTAATCCATTTAGTCAGTAAAGAGACTAAAATGTACAAAGAGGCGGCTATTATAAAAGCGAGTTCATAACCTTGATATTCAATGACATAACCACTAATCAAAATCCCCACCGCAAACCCCAATGAACCATATAATCTAATCGAGGAATAGTTAACCTTATTTTGCATGCTATAAATAGTCGTATATCCATCAAATAGGGTGTAATAAGGTTGTCCTACGATCGCTAGGATTAGCGTCCCTATAACAACAAATGGTAATGCTTGAACTTGAATTAAATAGAATATTGCTGCTGCTTCAATAATACTTAAGATAATAACGAAAATTCGATTTGAATTAATATTTTTAGAAAACAAACTCCACAAGGGATTAATAAAAATCCCCACTAAGGGCAAAATCATTAATATTAAACCAATCTCAGTTTTTGTTTTCCCTATTGTGGATAAGTATAAAGCAAAAAAAGGATAAAAAAAGGCATCCCCAATATATCTAATGATGTGAGCTAATTTATACTTCCTAGTTTCATTTTTCATACAGTTCTATTATACCGAAAACAAAATAAAATACTATCCAAATAAGATAAAAAACCAGCGATTTCTCGCTGGTAATATTTTTAATGTAATTTTTGGTTTACTTCATTATATCGTTCTAATAAAAGTTCAACGATTAAATCAACCATTTTGGTCATGCTTTTTTGAATCTTGAATTGATCTAATGCAGCAAAATAAGCTTCTTTGTCATTATCAGAAATGGAAATAGGTAGGTAATCATTTTGAATTAAGTAATAGTTCATCATCAATCTCCCTAAGCGACCATTGCCATCAATAAACGGATGAATCTTACCAATAGTTAAGTGAATGTAGGCAGCCTTTTCAATCGCGGTACCTTTGAAACTAAACTCAAGATCATTAATGAGTTTTTTCATTCTATCATATACTTTTACATAATCAGGTGGTTGATGTTGCCCTTTTAACCCGATGTTAACTTGGCGATACAATCCGCCTGGCATAATATCTTCTAATATTTGTTGGTGAACGTCTTTAATTAAATCTTCACTGACGACGGTTCCTTTTAAAGCTTCATCTCTAACATGATCATAAGCTTTAATGTGATTGAGTAACTCTTTTTGTTCAAGCTCAGAAATACGTTTTTCTGTTGAAACTTTTTGTAAGGTATAAGCCTCGGCTAAAGTAATTGAGTTTTCACCCTCAATATGAACCGCATCATGCGCATACTTGATTTTAAAATCGTCGTCAATTTTGACAAACAATGCTTGATCAACCTCTTTTTTTAAAGATAAGAGGTGTTTTTTCTCTACTTCTAGTAATTCAACATTCATATTATCGTCTCCCTATTCTTTTAAATATTATAACAATTTTACACCGATTCTACAACCCATTTATATGTTAAAATGTGTGAATATTGAAAAAAGGACTTCGAAAAGTCCTTTTGCTTTAGTAGTTAATTATATTTTAACAACATTAGCGGCTTGTGGGCCTCTATTGCCATCTTTAACTTCAAACTTAACTAAATCGCCTTCAGCTAAATTCTTAAAGCCTTCAGCTTGGATTTCTGAAAAGTGAACGAAAATGTCTTTACCATCTGTAGTAGAGATAAAGCCAAAGCCTTTCTTTTCATCGAACCATTTTACTTTGCCTGTCATGAATTGGGTACTCCTAACCTTATTATTAAACTTAATACTTTTAAGTCCAATTAAGGATACCACCAAATAGAAATTAAAGCAAGCATAAAACTTAAAAAAGTTTTGAAAACTTAACAAATCAAAAAAAAGGACCGTTTAAAGTCCTTTTGATTGTTGAAATGCTTATAATTTAACAACGTGAGAAGCTTGTGGGCCTCTATCGCCATCGTTAACTTCAAACTCAACTAAATCGCCTTCGTTCAAATTTTTGAACCCTTCAGCTTGGATTGCAGAGAAATGTACGAAAATATCTTTACCATCATCAGTAGAGATAAAGCCATAGCCTTTTTTCTCATCAAACCATTTTACTTTGCCTGTCATGAAACGAGTACTCCTTACTTCTAAATTTAACATATAATACGCTTAAAAGTATTATAACACTAATTCATCTTTATTACAAGGCATTATCTTGTTGTGGCGTAATTTCCACAATCAAAATAATTGTTTTTAAATGTTTCGTCTTGGCTATAATTGAATTTTATGTTTTTAAATTTGATAATTTATCAGCCAATGAAATCAAGGATTTCTTTGGTTAATTCATTTGGTTTATCAATCAGTGGTGAGTGACCACACTTTTCAAATCTAACATACTTAACATCTTTTAAAGCGGCATTATTTTCTAAAACCATGTATTCAGGTACGGTTATATCTAGGGTTCCCCAAAATGATAAGACAGGTTGTTTAATAAGTTTCATTAAATCTTCACCTTTTCGATAAATCGAAGGCTCTTTCCCCATATTTAGGTTAGCCAGTGCCCAATCAGCATCTATCAAACATCTTTGTTTTAGTGTTTCTTTGATGTAAACATCATTGTCTTCTTCTTGTGGTTTACCGTATGTATAAATGGTCTTTTCAAAGATATAACTCATCAGTGCCGCATTTCCAGTTTTCAACACGTCTAAAACAGGTTTAACTTGAACTGGATCTTCTGCCATTTCTTCTTTAGATTTGTAAGGAACACCTATTTGAGGCGTAAGATCTGCATTTTTCTTAAAAATAGGATAGCCTTTATGGGTGGTTGAGTTAATGAGAATGAGTTTATTGACAACATTGTGTCTTGCCGTTAGTTCCATCGCAACTCCACCGCCTAAACTCCAACCTACCACATCAACTTTATCAATGTTCAAGGCTTTTAAAAAAAGTCTTAAATCGGTTGCCAATGTAGCCAATGTATCAAATCTATTTTCGTAACTAGAATCACCATAACCTCTTAAATCAGGGGCAATAACTCGAATGGTTCTAGGCAATCTATCAAAAAGTGGTTTGTAATATAAACTACCTGAAAAATTACCGTGAATTAATAATAATACCTGATTTCCAGACCCCTGCTCTAAATAAGCATAGGTTTCACCATTGCCTATTTTAATTGTTTTCTTTTTCATTGTTACACTCCTATATATTAAATGTAGTCTCTTTTACATTAATAAAACCTAAACATAAACTCGCAAAGATAAGAGGTCTTTCATACATACTGGCATGACCTGCATGCGGGATTTTTACCCAATGACTGTTTTTAATCTTCTTAAAAAGTAATTCTTGATCTCTTAAAGGGGTCAAGTAATCTTCTTCAGATGAAACAATCAAAGTGTGTGCTTCTACTTTATCTAGTTCATTTAATACATTATACGATTCGCTTGAATTAGTCAACCGCTCCATTTGATCAATGAATGGTTTGTTGCTAAACAAAGGTATCAATATTTTTTTTCGGTTATCAAACCAGGTTTTATTTTTTTCATAAAAATAGGGTGAATAAATAATCGGTATTGTCGTGTAATAGTAAGCTTCACCATCTAAATGGTTTCCCGCTTTAATCCAACTTCTGCCGATATCTCTTAACCACGGAGTTGTGTAAGCAGCTGTAGTGAACTACCCACCACTTAATAGAAGTGGGGGCTTCCTATCCAAACCAGCGTACCCGCCAGTGACTCAATAGGCTATCCCCGTAGTCCCTACGGTTCTTATTCATTTATAGCTGAAAAGCTAACTTATACTTTCTAAACCCTTCTTTGTTGATATTGATCGCTGCGTTATGATCTCTATCAAGATGTAACTCACAATTTGGACAATAATAGACTCTCTCAGATAACTTCAAATCTGTTTTGATGTCCCCACAACAACTACATCTCTTAGATGATGGATACCACTGATCCATCATCATCAGGCTTTTACCCTGTGTTTCTAACTTGTACTTTAAGAAGGATACAAATCTAGTCCAACCAAATCTAGATATCTGTTTGGCGTAATATGGACTTGTTTGAGACATATCTATCAGATTCAAACCTTCTACACTCACCAAATCATAACGCTTGGCTATCGCGTTAGATAGTTTATGTAGGAAGTCATCTCTTTTATGTTTGATTCTTTCATATAACAAGGCGATTTCTAATGCCTTCTTATCATAGTTACTAGACCCTTTGACTCTTCTAGATAAACTTCTTTGAAGGACTCTAAGTTTGTTAAAGTCTGTTTGTATGTCTTTAGGATAGTCCATCTTGAATCCTTCACTATCGACATAAAAATGAGTCATTGAGAAATCTAGTCCTATGGCATCTTTGACTACTTGTTTCTGAATCTCTTTTTGGTATTCATATAGAATAGAGACATAATACTTACCTGTACTACTCTTTGATACAGTTACGCTTTTGAGAATCATCTCACTCGGTATGGTTCTGTGTTGTTTGATCTTCACTTCACCCAATTTAGGTAACTTGATATAGCCTTTTAATAGAACGATATTATTATTCACTAGATTGGTTGTATACCCATAGTCTTGTTTCTTAGAACGAAACTTTGGTCGTTCTTGTTTATGATTGAAGAACTGTTTAAAGGCTTTTTCTTGATTGAGTTGTGTATTAGCTAAAGATAACGAATCGACATCTTTTAAAAAGGGATAGTCATTCTTATACTGAGCTGGTGTAAGATAAAGGCTATTTTTAGTGAGTTCATAATGTCTCTGTTTATCTTCTAACATCTTATTCCATAAAAAGCGATTATGGCCTAAGGTCATATGAATTAAAATCTTTTGAGATTCATTGGGATAGATACGAAACTTAAAGGCTTTGTTCATCCGGTTCACCCTGACTTTCGATATACTGTTTGATTACTTCAATCGGTGCACCACCCGAAGTTAACAAACAAAAACTTTGACTCCAAAAGTAAGACTTCCATAGTTGTTTACGAACGGATTCAAATTCTTGTTTGATTAATCGAGATGAAGCGGATTTGTAAGCATTGATGAATTTGGATAATTCTGTTTTAGGATGACTTCTAAATAGAATATGAACATGATCAGAATCGTGATTCCACTCAATAAGTGTAATATGATAGTTAGAAGCGATATATTCAAAAATATCTTTAGCGCGATTAGAGACTTCATCATTGAAGACTCGACGTCTATATTTGGTGACTAAAATCAAGTGATACCATAACATAAATACTGAATGTGCGTTGGTGTCTAATTTTATCATAATAAGGCCTTCTTTCATATTACATACCAAGTGTATAATATATTTATATTATATCATATTTTATATATAATAATCAATCTCAAAAATAAAAAGAATCAATTCATCCAGCTACCTGTAGAGGAAGGGGACTTCTTGATTGTGTTGTTAAAAGATGGTGTTGAAATTAGAACTTTATCTTATATCTTTATGGGGATCGCTAACTTCGTTGGATTACAAGCTATTTTTAAAGACAATATTACTGAAGAAGAGATTGATATATTGGTTGAACAAGCCATCTTTATTATTCAGCACGGGGCATTTAAATAATTTTAGACTTGATATCTTTTTTATTTATGATAAAATAATTAAGGTCTGCCCCCTTAGTTAAGTGGCATAACGCAAGCATGGTAAGCTTGAAGCGCAAGTTCGATTCTCGCAGGGGGCACCATTAATAAATATAAAGGCCTAATCAAGCCTTTTTTTCTTTTTTTATCCTATTAGTAAAACTTGAAAATACCACTAGAAGTTTCTTGTTTTAGAAGGATAGTAACTAACTTTCGTTAAGTAAGAAGGAGTTAAAACGTTTACATTCCATTATTTTGATTCATTTGTTGACAAAAAACTTGTAATATATTATCATTATCTCAAACAAAAAAAGTTAGAGGCAGCGATGCAGATCAGTAATACATGGAAGAGACATCTTATGAAGTGTATGAAAGGCAATCATCGCCGAATAACAACTTAGGTATAGGTTGTTATGGGGTTACAAAAAATATTTGTAACACTCCTACTAGTAAAGTAGAGGCGCTAATACGTAATAATCCTTTTATTTATTATTTTACGTAAAGTGTCTTCGTGACACTTTTTTTGTTAATAAAAAAAGGAGAATAAAAATGAAAAAGATTCTAAGTGTTTTAGTATTAATTGTGACTGGTATAACCATTAGTGCTTGTACAAATTCACAAAATACCTTAGTTGTCGGTTTAGAAGCCGCATATGCGCCTTTTAACTGGGCAACCCAAACCCCTAATGAACATACTGTCAGAATAGAGGGTCAAGTGGGATATGTTGATGGTTATGATGTTGTCGTCGCACAACATATTGCTAATGAGTTAAACATGAAACTCGTTATTAAAGTATTTAAATGGGAGGGTTTAATTACAGCGCTTCAGTCAAAATTAATTGATGTTATTATTGCTGGGATGAGCCCAACCGCTGAAAGAGCAAAAACGGTCAACTTTAGTGATGTTTACTATCGTAGTGAACAAGTCATGGTGCTTTTAAAAACGAGTACGTTTAATGAGGCTACTTCTTTAGCTGATTTTAGCGGTGCCAAAGTGGTTGCTCAATTAGGTACTTTACAAGATGATTTAGCAGATCAAATTCTCAATGTAAATCATTTAACCCCACTTGAATCCTATGGTGCGATTACACAATCCGTTAAATCAGGTGAAGCTGACGCGTTTGTGGCCGAACTACCTGTTGCCCAAAGTATTACTGCTACAAATAGTGATTTAATGTATATTCAATTTAGTGAAGGAAATGGTTTTGTCGTAACCGATGAACAAGTTAGTGTCAGTATCGCATTAAGAAAATCCGATACTGACTTACTAGAAAGTATTAATACAGTGCTTGCGGGAATCAGTGAAGAACAACGCAATGAGTGGATGAGTGCAGCTCTTTCTCGTCAAAACTAACCCATGTTTATCTTGATGGAATTACCCGACCAAAGTGAATTCTTTAAAACTATAATTTATTTGTTTGTCACTTACTATAAGATTATTCTTTATGGACTAGGTGTGACCATTCTCCTATCGGTGGTTGGGACTGTAGGTGGTTTTGTATTAGCGCTAGGATTAACTCAACAAAGGGTAATTCATATTGATAAAAAAAGAGACACCAAATTTGTTCGAATATTTAAACAAGTTTTTAAAACTTTAGGTGATTGGTATGTTACTTTATTAAGAGGGACACCAATGATTGTTCAAGCGATGATTATCTACTATGGGATAGCCACACTTGACATATTTCCTTGGTGGAGTCCACTACCAGCTGGTTTAATCATTGTTACACTGAATACAACCGCTTATATCAGTGAGGTATTAAGAGGTGGACTACAAGCTGTTCCAATCGGACAAATGGAAGCTTCAAGAAGTTTAGGGTTGACTTATAATAAAGCGATGCGAAAAGTTGTTTGGCCACAAGCGATTAAAAACTCACTACCTGGGATAGGCAATGAATTTGTGGTTAATTTAAAGGATACGGCTGTCTTAAGTGTCATTAGCGTTACTGATTTATTTTATGCTGTGACGCAATCTGCTAGTGCCACCTATAGAACAATTGAAGCCTTTGTCATCGCGGCAATCATTTATCTAATTATTACTTATATTTCTTCGAAGTTTGTCAACTACCTTCAAAAAAGGGTTGGTACAGCAAAGGTGGTTAAAGTATGAGCCTCTTATCCGTTCAAAATGTCAGTAAATCTTATGATGATACGCCAATCTTAAAAAACGTCAGCCTTGATATAAATAAAGGCGAAGTTATCACCATTATTGGACAATCCGGGAGCGGTAAAACAACCTTACTAAGATGTTTAAACCTACTCGCTGAACCCGATAGTGGACACATTTACTTTTTATATGACGATCTTACCGATTCAACGACTGACATCAATAAAATGCGTCAGCAGATGGGAATGGTATTCCAATCGTTTAATTTATTTTCAAACCTTAGTGTGATTGAAAATTGCATGCTTGCTTTAACTGAAGTTTTAAAAATGGATAAAAAACAAGCTGAAGAGAGAGCAGTTAAGTATTTAACCAAAGTAGGCATGCAAAATTTCATTCATAAAAGTCCACACACTTTGTCAGGTGGTCAACAACAACGCGTTGCCATCGCTAGAGCTTTATGTATGGAACCTCAATTAATGTTATTTGATGAACCTACTTCTGCCCTTGATCCACTCTTAGTTGATGAAGTTTTAAATGTCATCAAAGACCTTGCCAAAGAAGGTATGACAATGGTAATTGTGACACATGAAATGAGTTTTGCTTATGAAATCTCTAACCGAATTATCTTGATGGATGAAGGGGAAATCGTTGAAGAAGGTTCACCGGAACAAATATTTAAAACTTCACAAAATCCTAAAACAAGAAACTTCATTGGAAATTTCCTCAAAAAACAAATTAAATTATAATAAAAACCTGCTTTAATTATAAGCAGGCTTTTTTTTCTTCAGTTTTATGTAATCTACTATAGATAAAATCTAGTTGCTAGTTCTGGTTTTATACGCCTTGTAGATATCATCAGCGAGATCTTCTAAAGGTTGATTTTGATTCTTAATTTCTAAATCAACCCTTAAAATATTTTTCTTTTTAAATCGTTTATCGTCATTTTTAATTCTATCTTGAATAGATTCAAGTGAATCGCCTCTAAATGTCATATAGTTCTTTCTTAATTCTTTAGACGTCTCTATAAAGACCACAAAAACAGTTTTACCTAATACTTCTAAATACGCGTTAGCGCCATTAGGTTCTAGGATAACTAATCCGTTTTCTTTTAAATCTGCTTTGTTGGTTCCGTAAAAGTTTTCTTGATAGTGGGTGACCTCAAGAAACGATCCACTAATTAGAAGGTGATTAAAATCGTCTTTTGAAACAAAATGATAATCTACATTTTCTACTTCATGTGTTCTTTTGGGTCTAGTCGTCGTCGTAATAATTTTTTCAAATCCGTACTTTTGTTTTAAGATTTTCGCTATTTCAGTTTTGCCTGAAGCACTGGCACCAATTAAGATAATCATTTCAACGATGTAATAATAAGATTAATTCACGTAAAGATTTAACGGCGACTGCTGTAGATGCACCGCTTGGGTCTAAGTATGGGTTTAATTCGACGATATCAGCACCGACTATGTTCGTTAATTGTTCAAATAATTTAAACGCATTTAGTAAGTCTTTATATTGCATCCCGCCTGGTTCAGGCGTTCCCGTTCCAGGGAATACACCCGGGTCTAAAACATCCAGGTCAATTGTAATATAAACTGGTTTATCCTTTAACTTAAGAATGGTTTCTTCTAAAGTTTCAAAATCAAATTTTCGAATAGTTGTATGTCCACGATCAGACCACTTAAATTCATGAGAATCTCCACTTCTAATGCCAAAAGAATATATTTTCCCATCGCCTAAAAAATCATGGATTCTTCTAATGACTGTTGCGTGAGAAAACTTCATCCCAAAAAACTCATCTCTTAAATCCGTATGCGCATCTAAATGAATGACATGTAAATCAGGATGTGATTCATAAACTGCTTTAACAACAGGATAAGTGACTAAATGTTCCCCACCAATCATCATTGGTTTCTTATCATCACTTAAAATTGCCTTAGTTGTATCATAGATATTATCAAGAGCTACTTTTACATCGCCAATTGGTAAATCAAGATCACCAATATCACAGGTTTTAAAGTTCTTTAAATCCATGTCTTGATAAGGGCTATACCATTCAATTCCAATTGAGTCTACTCTAATCGCATTACCGGCAAATCTTGTCCCAGGTCGATAAGAAGTTGTCGCATCCATTGGACAAGAAAATATTACGACATCCGCTTCTTTATATTCTGAGGTACAACTTTGAAAACTTAAATCTACTTTTTTAAACTTATTCATCTTTATCCTCCCAAAGCCAATTTTCTTGATCAACGACTTTGATATATCCATTGTTTAATTCACTAAATATGACTGAGCCATTTTCTTGGTAAAAGGCTAAATCATTTAAAAAATCTTCGGTAATATATTCTCCAGGAATTAACATTGGAATACCTGGTGGATATATCATTATCGATTCAGCACTAATTTCATTTTCACTATCTGCCAAAGGAATAATTTTATATGGGGCATGGTAAGCAACCCTAGGTCGACAAAATGAATCAGGAAAATCATAATTAAACTTAATTTTATCTAAGGGTTCTTTAATCCCATAATACACTTGGCTTAATTCTTCTAAAGCTTCACAAAGCTTTATAAAATCTTCTTCTTCAGTAGCCATCGTGATAATGGCTAAAACAAGATATGTTTCTGCAAGTTCTAATTGGATTTTATATTTATCAGCTAAAAATCTATAACAATCAAATCCGGTAATCCCTAATTGAGAAACTTTTATTACTAATTTAGTCGCATCATAATCTGGAAAACCTCTCGCCTCGGCATAAGCTTTGTCTAGTATTTCTATTCCTTTAATATTTTTGAGTCTATTTAGATATTTATTTTTTAGGTTTAAGGCATTTAAAATTCCCGCTTCACCCTCCATTACCATTTGTTTTCTTGCGACATCTAGGCTGGCCATCAAAATACCCGATGGACTGGTTGAATGAAACATGTTGATCGTTGATTGTAATTTGTTTTCATCTACTCTATCGCCCTTTAAAAGTAAAACTGAACTTTGAGTTAATGAAGTTGCCGTCTTATGAATCGATAAAGCACTTAAATCACAGCCAGCTTCCATTGCCGAGATAGGTAACTCCTTAGAAAAGTAAAACTGTGCGCCATGGGCTTCATCTGCTAACACAACTAAACCGTATTCATGCGCCTTTTCTGTTATTTTTTTAATATCTGAAGTAACCCCAAAATAAGTTGGATTAATGATAAGTACTGCTTTACTATCTGGATTTTCTTCTAAAGCTTTTTCAAAAGCCTCATAACTCATGCCATTAGCAATCCCTAAATTTTGATCTATATCAGGTTTAACGAAAATAGGAACAGCCCCACTAAATATCAAAGCATTAATGACTGATTTATGGACGTTTCTAGGCAGAATTATCTTCTCTTTTGCTTTCACCGTGGTCATAATCATTGCCAGTATCGCACCACTGGTACCGTTAATCATAAAATAGGCTTTATCTGCATCAAAAGCATCTGCCATTAAGGCTTGAGCTTCCATTATCACACCTGTCGGTTTACTAAGTGTATCTAATCCCCTAGGTGCGTTTGCATCAAGCTGATAAATTTCTTTACCCATAAATTTAGTTAAATCATTTTCTTTTCTGCCTAATTTATGGCCTGGTACGTCAAATGGAGTAACATTTGATGTTCCATACGCTTTTAATTTTGTAAAAAAGGGGGTTTTTGAATGGTCTTTTTTCATTTATACATCACCTTATGAAAATATTATCATAAAACCACATAAAAAAGTATATAAAATGATATAATATCTTCGGTGATACTGTTGAAATTCATAAAAAAATACCGCATTGCTATTTTCTTTATATCCTGTATTATACTTGGCTTTATAACGATGCCTCTTTTTCATGGGGGTTATGTTTTAAGTTTGATTCATGCTTATACAGGCCTTAAATGGTATTATCATATTTTATTATTTATTGGTGCTTTATTTGCCTCATTAGCAGTTCATGAATTAACCCACTTTATTGCCTTTTTGATAAAAGGCTATAAAAATGAAGCATTAATTCTATTGTTCATGATTTTCTATAAAAACGAACAAAATAAATGGCGACTTAAAATTGATTTTAAACTGCTACTATTAGGTGGTGGATTGGTATTTACTAAACTCGGTGTTATTGATAGTGATGAATCGCTAGAACGTGCGACTAAGGCAACCGCTTTTTCCTTAATTGCCGCCCCTTCAATGACCATTATTAGTTCTTTATTGTTATTGCTTACAACCTTAATCTTCTTTTATCAAAACAATATCCTTGTCCCACTAAGCCTATATGTGTTAATTTTTAGTCTTATTTATACCTTTGTTTCAACCAAAGAAGGCCATCAAATATATGGTGATTTTGTCGCTTATAAAAAGATTAAGAAAGACGCTGATTTTGCTTTTCAAGCGACTCTTCAGTATTCTGATGAAATATCTCAATATCAGTTTGATATCATGCAAAATCATATTGATACTTACAATAACATAAACTTCTCCGCTAAATTCATGACCTATTATATGTATTTATTAGAAAAAAATATATTTGATGACACCGAGATTAACTTACAAATATATAATTTGACTTACCCGTATATTAACAATAATTACTCATTTAAACGTTTATTAAAATCAACCTATGGCATTGAAATAATTCAAAGTGTTATTTTATATGCCTCAAAGCTTGGTTTTACAGAACGTTCTCTTGAATTATTAGACCAATACATTACTTACTTAGAAGAAAAGAAAATTAATGAAAAATATATTAACTATATTACTAAACAAACCCATCAACTCCTTGGATTATCCGATGAATCCCAATATATTAATAATAAAAGAAACATTACTTCTTACGGATTATCTTTTATCATGAATCATATTCCTTCATTTATCAACTCTGAATTAAAACGAAACAAAGGTTTTAAACCATTTAATTTGAGCTGTAAAATTAACTAATAAGTATTAAAACTTTTCTTACTATTCAGCCTTGATTCATCGGTTTACTTATGTTATAATCATTCATGCTGGTCCGGTGGTGTAGTGGTTAACATGCCAGTCTGTCACACTGGAGATCGCGGGTTCAAGTCCCGTCCGGACCGCCACCAAAATAGCGTCGTTAGCTCAACTGGACAGAGCATCTGACTTCGGATCAGAGGGTTGAGGGTTCGAGTCCTTTACGACGCGCCAGATTTAACTTTCGGGAAGTAGCTTAGCTTGGTAGAGCGCCTGGTTTGGGACCAGGAGGTCGCAGGTTCAAATCCTGTTTTCCCGACCATCTTTATATAATTCTCTTTTTAGAGTTAGAATACTATTTGACAAGGCTTAATTACTTTGATAAAATAGTAACAATGTAGGCGTAATACAACGGTTAGTATACGTGCTTGCCAAGCATGAGATGGGGGTTCGATTCCCCTCGCCTGCTCCAATTAACCATGATAAGTTTGATACATTTGTGTCAAACTTTTTTTATTCTAAGATTAAAAAAACACTTCTTTTGGAAGTGTTAATTTAAAATCATTGATTAAAGTTTGTTTGCTTGATGTTGCATCAAGAATGGATTTACAAATGAGGCAAAAAAGGCTAGTACTAAATAAATGACTGAATAATCTTCTGCGCCTAATTTATGGAGTCTCTTACCAGCAGCGTATTGCCAATAAATAGCGTAAATTCCAAATGTAAAGATTAACATCAAGAAATGTGCTAATCCACCAAAACCTTCACCCGTTTCTTGCTTTAATTCCATTTGAAATTTTACAAGCCAGTAAATAGCATAAATCCCAATAGTGATAATCGTAAAGACAATCATTAAACCAATACTTCTTTTTTTCATGTTTTTCTCCTTATTTTAATGAGATTTAATCCCATTATTCCCAAAAAATACTCTGTTACATTAAAATTGTATGACACCCGTTTCAGTTTGTCAACAAATTATTAATTAAACACATTTTTTTACTAATTTATAATTCTCATCTATTAATGTTAAATCAAATCTATGATATAATCATTTTGGTGAAAATATGACACAAAGAGAAAAAATGTTAAAAGGTGAACTATATATCGCGAATGACCCTGAATTAAGACGTATTTTTTTAACCTGTAAAGAACTGGTACGAAAATATAACAAAACCATCACTGAAGCTGAAAGAACAGCCATTTTAAAACAGTTATTAGGCAATTGTGATGACTCAGCATACATGGAACCTCCAATATACTTTGATTATGGAATTAATACCTCTATTGGTAAAGAATTTTATTCCAACACAAACTTGGTCATTTTAGATGTCGCAAGGGTTATGATTGGCGATGATGTCATGCTAGGACCTAATGTGGCAATCTATACCGCTGGACATCCACTTGATAAGGAATTAAGACGTCAAAAATACGAGTATGGTAAAGAAGTTAAAATTGGGAATGATGTTTGGATCGGTGGTAACGTCGTAATCAACCCTGGTGTTACAATTGGTGATAATGTCGTGATTGGTTCTGGGTCTGTCGTCACGAAAGATATTCCTTCAAACGTGGTTGCAGCCGGTAATCCTTGTCGAATTATTAAACATTTAACTTCCAAGGAAAAGTCAGAAAAAGATTATTTAGTTCAAATATAAGAAAATGCGCTTGAGGGCGCATTTTTCATTATATTTTGTTCTTATGTTGTTCGTAAATATCAAAGATGTAGTTGTGATTAAAAGGTGCTTGTTTTGACTTAATTTTCTTAATTAAATCTTTTAACGTTGCTTCTAAGACCTGCTTTAGTTTCTCATCATAATGATAATACTCTGAATGTTTTTCATACTCGTTTCGATCAAGAATTTTATACTGATAATCAGGTGTAACTCTTACATCCAAATCATAATCAATATATTTTAAACCTTCACTATCAAACGCTGCCGGACTAGATAGATTACAATAATAGTAAATGCCATCCTCTTTTAACATCGCAATCACATTATAAAATAAATCATCGTAGAAAAAAATAATTGCTGGTTCTTTACTCATCCAATTACGTCCACTAGATTCAATCACTCTAGTTCTAATATTCGCAAATATTGCCACATGTTCTTCTTTGCCTAAAAGTGTTGCTTGTCGCCAAATTCTATGAATATTACCATCATGTTTATATGCGTAAATTTGAATGGAATCACCGATTGGTAGATTAATCATGGTATCACCTCAAACTAATCCTATTATAACATAAAAAAAACATCCCGTTAGGATGTTTAATTATGAACTAAAAAATTATCGGGTTTTAATATTAATTAGATTCATTTTGTTTCTGACTCTTTTGTGTGACAATTTCTTTAGACTTCATCATTCTCACGGTAGTCGATCTTTCATTATCATCTAATTTCATCATGATTTTTTTAATATTAGCTTCAAGTTCAGGAATCATGATATGTTCAATTGCATTGACTCTTCTTCTAGTCTTTTCAATTTCCCTAGCCAGCATTTTTATTTGTTTATCGATTTCAGCTAATTTTATTAAATCAGGTAACAATTCTTCCAGTTTTAAGATCGCTTTGTCTAATGAGGCTGGTGTCGATGATAAGCTATAAGTAAGTGATTTAGTGCCACTATTCTCAAGCTTGATTGTTGGAACATGTACACTCATAATATTTTTTTTAGAAAACTTTAACTTGACCTCATTACTTGGCAACATCATGGCCTCATATAAGACATGTGAATTTGTTCTAGCACTGGCAGCCTTATATTGTTGCATGGTTAAACTTAAACCACTATCTACACTAGTTCTTAAAACTTTGGCTTCTTCAATGATTATCATAAATCTTCGAATCATTTCATCTTGCTTATCTTTTAACAACTTATGGCCTCTTGAAGTCATTTGTAGTTGGTTTTTAAGTTTTGTTAACTCCATTCTGGTTGGGTTAATTTGTCTTGTTGCCATAAAATCCTCTTTAATTAATAGTATTTCTTAATATTCTTGTCACTTACACGCTTTAATTCACTTGCTGGTAACATTCTCAGTAATTCCCAGCCTATTTCTAAAGTTTCTGTAATACTTCTGTTATGATCAAACCCTTGATTAATATATTTTTCTTCAAAGGCTGTCGCAAGCTTTGCATAAACTTTATCGACGTCTGATAAGGCACTTTCACCTAAGATGGTAGAAAGTTCTTTAGCTTCTTTACCTCTTGCATAACTTGAAAATAATTGATTCATTGTATCCGCATGGTCTTCTCTAGTTCTACCTTCACCAATTCCCTTGTCTTTCAATCTGGATAAGGATGGTAATACATCAATAGGTGGCGTAATCCCTCTTAAGTTTAATTCTCTTGATAAAATAATTTGTCCTTCTGTAATATAACCAGTTAAGTCTGGAATTGGATGTGTTTTATCATCTTCTGGCATGGTAAGAATTGGAATTTGAGTAATCGAACCTTTTTTGCCTCTAATTCTTCCCGCTCTTTCATAGATGGATGCCAAATCAGTATACATATAACCTGGATAACCTCTTCGTCCTGGCACTTCTTTTCTAGCTGCGGATACTTCTCTTAAAGCCTCAGCATAGTTGGTGATATCTGTCATAATAACAAGAACATGCATATCTAACTCAAAAGCTAAATATTCCGCAACAGTCATCGCCATTCTTGGGGTTGCGATACGTTCAATTGCAGGGTCATTAGCTAAGTTAACAAACATAACCGTTCTTTCTAATGCACCACTTCTTTTGAAGTCTTCAATAAAGAAATTAGATTCTTCAAAGGTAATCCCGATGGCGGCGAACACAACCGCAAACTTATCTGCCGTTCCTAACACTTGAGCTTGTCTTGCGATTTGGGCCGCTAGTTTACTATGCGGTAAGCCTGAACCTGAGAAAATTGGTAATTTTTGGCCACGGACTAACGTATTTAAACCATCAATCGCACTAATACCAGTTTGAATAAATTCACTTGGATAATCTCTGGCATAGGGATTAATCGGTTCACCGTTAATATTTTGTGTTACTTCTTTAATCACTTCGCCTTTGCCATCGGCCGGCCTTCCCATGCCGTCAAATACTCTGCCTAACATATCTGGTGATAGATTAATTTCAATCCCATGACCTAGGAAAACAGCTTTGGCGTCATCAATCTTTAAACCTTGAGCCGATTCAAAGAGTTGAACTAAAGCGCCATCTTTAGAAGCTTCCAAGACCTTCCCAATTCGTTTTTCCCCGTTTTTTAAACGGACTTCTACTAATTCATCATATTTAACATTTTTAGTATTTTGAACCAACATTAATGGTCCAACGACTTCTTTAATTGTTTTATACTCTTTTATCGCCATCTTATTCCACCTCTAGTGTGTCAAATTCATGACGCATAGTGTCTAAGATTTGATTAACTTCAACATCAACCTTAGATTCTTTAACATATTTTAAACGTCCTATTTGTTCTTTTATTTCCATTTGGTCGATTGCTTTAAATGATTTATTGTTATCTAAAGCTTCTCTTGCTAAATCGTACCAAGTTAAAATTGTATTTAACATTAAATATTGTTTATGCAATGAAGTATAAGTATCAATATCATTAAAGGCATTTTGATGAAGATAGTCTTCTCTAATCATTTGCGTTGTGATCAGTTTGATTCTATCATATGGACTTAAAGTATCAATCCCAACCAACCTGACGATTTCTTCAAGTGAGGCCTCTTCTTGTAATAGCGCCATGGTACGTCTGACTTGTCTTGACCAATTAGTTTCTTCTTTATCTAAAGATTCAAAAACTGCATCTTCATAAAGCGAATAACTATTTAACCAGTCTATCGCTGGGAAATGTCTCTTATAGGCTAAGCTTGAAGACAATCCCCAGAACACTTTAACAATTCTTAAAGTTGCTTGGCTCACGGGTTCTGATGTATCTCCACCTGGAGGCGATACGGCCCCAATTGCAGTGACAGCACCAATAGATTGGCCGCCTAATGTTTCCACTAAACCGGCTCTTTCATAGAACTCAGCAAGTCTAGATGAAAGGTATGCCGGATAACCTTCTTCACCTGGCATTTCTTCTAATCTTGAACTCATTTCTCTTAAGGCTTCAGCCCATCTGGAAGTTGAGTCAGCCATAATGGCGACTTTATAACCCATATCTCTAAAATATTCAGCGATGGTAATACCTGTATAAATACTCGCTTCTCTGGCAGCAACAGGCATGTTTGATGTATTGGCAATTAATACAGTTCTTTGCATCAAAGATTCCCCTGTTTTAGGGTCTTTTAACTTAGGGAACTCCATTAAAACGTCGGTCATTTCATTGCCACGTTCACCGCATCCAACATAAACTATTATATCTGCATCGGCCCATTTTGATAGTTGGTGTTGAACCACTGTTTTACCTGATCCAAATGGACCAGGAATGGCGGCAATACCACCAGTTGCGATTGGGAATAAAGTATCAATGACTCTTTGACCGGTAATCATCGGTTTTGTTGGTGCAATCTTTTTAACATAAGGTCTTTTACGTCTTACTGGCCAATATTGTATCATGGTAAACCCTTTAACTTCACCATTAATTTCTAATTCATAGATGATATCTTCAATCGTGTGTTCGCCACCATTGATGCTAATTAATTTACCACTAACATTTGGTGGAACCATAATTTTATGTCTGACTACTTTTGTTTCGTCGACATAACCCACTTCCATCCCACCAGTTAATATATCTCCTACATTAGCTTTAGGAACAAACTCCCATAACGTTTCTTTATTTAAAGGATCAACGTTAATTCCTAAAGGAATATGTGTCCCCGCCATTTCATAAATTTTATCTAATGGCCTTAATATCCCATCAAAAATCCCACTTACAAGCCCAGGTCCTAAGGCAACGCTTAAAGGTTGATACGTGTAAAAAACAGGTTCACCTGGTCCAATCCCTGCTGTTTCTTCATATACTTGAATTGAAGCTAAGTCATCTCTCAGTTCGATAACTTCACCTAGCAATCTTTTTTCACTTACTCTAACCACGTCGTAAACTTGAACATCTTTCATGTGTTCCGCAACAATAAGTGGTCCCGAAACTTTTACAATGGTTCCGTGTTTTTCCATACAATCACCTTCCTAGAATATTGAAATGCCGACAGCTTTTTCAACATCTTTCTTTAATTTTTCTAGCCCTAAACTACTCTTTATTCCCTCCATCGGAATAGAGACAATAATCGGATAAGTTCGGTCTTCATATTTCTTTTTAATATCCATCATTAAGGGTTCCAATGCCTCGCCTACAAAGATAATCTTTGTTTCATTCGCAAGTTTATCAATCGTTTCTTTTAATAAAGTTTCATCTGAAATAATATAGGCTTGAATACCAACACTTTGAAACAACATTACATTTTCACTTGAGCCAATCGCAACGACTTCTTTCATACGTTTACCTCATCAAATAATTTGGATAAATCCGTTGTTCTATCAAAGTAAAGTACTCTAATATTTTCCAATTCTTTTTCTTTTAAGAAAACATACATCATAATTGGTCCAACCGTATCAGACTGATAAGTATAATCTCTTAAGATTTCATAAAAGGCGTTATCTAGTAACAATTCAAAATCTTCTAAATCTTCATTTTGTTTATATTGGTTTAATGCCTCATCTAACTTACCAATATATAGCGTTGAAACATATTGAAGAAAAACTTCAAATGATCCATTATAGAGTTCTAAAGCTTTATTCTTATCAAACAAGCCACCGTTTAAAATACTTTTAATCATTAAATCAGCTGATAAATGAATTTGTTTGGCGCGAATAATAGTCAAAATATTTTTTAACGTTACAAAAACTTTTAAGTATTCTGTTAATTCTTTGTTCATGTAACAAACTTTAAATTTTAAATCGAGAAACAATTGATCGATTATATCACTAGATTCTTTAGGGGTTAGATTATGATATTTTGCTAGTGTTTCAAAGATTACTTTTTCATCGTCATTTAACCCACTATAATCTGCATGTTTCAACGCGTTAATTAAATATTGAGGCTTAATATTACCTAACTTAGAAACATGATCTTTAGTTTCACTATTAAAATAATGCGTTTTGTATAGCAATTTAAGATTTAGAGCGTCAATATCATAATAAAATACTTTAATTAACGGATTATTCTCTAATGTTTGATTTAAATCATCCTTAAGCTTTTTTAAATTAGATTCATAAAGTTGGTTAATATCTTCATGAAGTCCAAATCCTTGATCATTTAAATAGCCAAAAAAGCGCTCTTCATCTAATTTTTTAAGGGCACTATAATCATCTTTATTTAAAATTTCAGTAGATTTGGCTTTAAAATAGCCATTTGCGAATGTGTACATGCTCACCTAACCAAATAATATCTCGTAAATTTGTTTTTCGTATTTTGTCTTGATGTCTTTTAAGAAAGATTCAATTGAGAAATTTAAATCAAAAACTTCGCCTATTACTAAAAAACCGTCTGTAATATCTGCTGGTTCACTTTCTAAAAACATATTAAAACCTTTACCTAACTTTTTATTCAGTTTATCAAGGTTCACTAAATCAGATTTTTTTTCACTTGAAAAAGCACTTAAATATTTATCATAATCCGCTTTTGAAACCCGAATATGTTCATCACCCGTTAATGATTCATCTTTCATTAAAGAAACGCTAAAATCCAAGAGTTCACTTCCTTTTAAACTAAGAATATAATCTCTTAATTTATTGATAACTCTATCAATTTGCGTGCTTTTAATAGAAAGAATAGATTGACGTTTTTCGAGTTCAAAAGAATTTTGTTTTTGTTCAATTAAAAAACGTGCTTTATCTTTTTCGTTTTGAATCATATGGGCTACTTGTTCATTCATCTTTTCAGTAGCTGAGGTTAGAATGGATTGGCTTTCCAGTTTGGCTGATTCTAAAATATCCTTTGCTTCTTCAAAACCTTTTTGTTCAATTTTTTCAAAAATAGTCATTGAATTCTCCTAAATAGAAATACCATTCCACATTAAAACAGAAACTAATAATGCTAAAATCGCATACGTTTCAACTAAAGCTGTCATTGTCATACCGCGAGTAAAAAGACTAGGATCTTTAGACGTCATAATAGTTGATGCGGCAGCAACTTTGCCTTGATAAATACCTGAGAAAATCCCAACAATCCCTATAGGAATCCCAACTGCTAAGAAGGCAAATCCTTGTGTAGCAGATAAATCGGCTGCTGATCCACTAAGTAATCCAATTTTAACTAAAATTAAGACAGCAACTAAAAAACCATAAATTCCTTGTGTACCAGGTAAGGCTTGTAATACTAACACTTTACCAAATAATTCAGGTTTTTCTGATAAAACACCATTACCTGCTTTACCTGCTATAGCAACACCCATAGCTGAACCGATACCGGCACTAGCAGCTATTGCGGCGCCTAATAGCGCCATTACTAATCCAAAATTCATTTTAATTTCCTCCAACTAACGTAGTTTGTTTTATTTCGTCTATATAATTTAATTCTACGGACAAAGGTTCATATTTGTAACCTTCTCCGATAAGAAATTTACTAAAAAATTCAATGTATTGTAATCTCGAATCATGAATATAAGCAGATAACAATCCCATCGCAAAGTTGAATATGTGTCCTATTAGATAAATCAATATCGCAATGATAAATCCAAAAACATTACCTAAAAACATTGATGCCAACAAATTAAATGTAAAGGCAATAACTGCAGTCGATAAGCTTAATGCTAATATTCTTGAGTAACTCAAAATATCGCTTAGGTAACTCGTAGCACCATATAACCCGCCTAAACCTGAACCTATTTTGCCAAAGACACTTTTAGATTGATATCCAGCAAATAGTAAGATAATCAATGCCCCTAAACCAATCATTCCTAATCCTATATAACCAATAATCTGATTGGTGATAAGCGTTGAAAACACAATGTATATGCCTAATCCTACTAATATTAGAATCCAGCTAAGTCCGCTAGTAAGACCATCTAATGTTGTTTTAAGTTTAATTGATAAAATGACTTTCATCACTAATCCACTTAAAATATGAATAACCCCAATGATTAAGGATATGATTAACATTTCTAATGGTTGATCCATAGGTACTAACACAACAGAAGTCCAGTTTTGTCCAAACCAAGACCCTACTATATTACCTAAATCAAAACTTGTTCCAAATAATGACCCAAATAGTATTCCCACCAATATTGATGTGTATCCTGAATAATAAAATACCGTCACTAATTGTTTAAACGTTCCTTTAGGACGTTTATATTTTAAGAACAAACCAAACCCAATGACCATCATTAATCCGTAGCCAATATCACCCATCATAATCCCAAATATTAACCAATACCAGATACTCATTAATGGGTTTGGGTCTATTTCTTTATGATTAGGCACATTATAAGATTCGGTAATTGTTTCAAAGCTTGAAACAAATTTATTATTCTTTAATGCCGTCGGTGGGGTTTCAGTTTCTAATGGATCGGTCAGTTCTAATTCATGAAATTCAAGATTAGCCTTTAAAGCTTCTTCTAAAATTTGAGCTTGATCGCTTCTAACCCATCCAGTTATCATACTAGTTCGTTCCGTTTCAAAGTAAGGAACCAGTTTACGTTTCTTAGTTGTCGACATTTGATCAGCTAATATATAGAGTTCTTCAATTTGTTGACTTAACGCAAAGATTTCATTTTGAAGGTCTTTTTGTTGTTCTTCTAAAACACTTTTTTGGTTGGTTAAATCAATTAAGTATTCTGTTGCAGTTCTAGAAATAATCGGTAAGTTGAATTTAACCACATCAAAACGTTTTATCTCATTTATGTAAGTTTCATAATCTTCAAAATAGAGCGCTACAATAAACCCGTAACCTCGATCATCTTTATCAAATAACTCATAACTTATATCGTTTCTAGTCAATAATTCTTTTAACCCATCTAGATTCTTTTCATGAACAAAGCCACTAAAAAACTTCACATAATTCGCTTTATTGATTTCTTCAAGATTAAGAGAAAGATTATTAAATGGTGTTAAATCAGCGATTGATTCATTAAGATGTTCAATATCTTCATTTATTTTTGTTAATTTTACCTCTTTGTCTTCAACCTTAGTTAAGAAATCAAGATATACTTCGTGATTTGTTTCAAAACTTGCCTCATCAATTTGATGGTATTCAAAAAATCCTTTTTTACCTTTAACAACTTCTAAGTATTTAATTGCTTTTTGAGTTCTTACTAGAACATCATCTTCAAAAGAAACATCTTCAATTTTTGCATTTTCTACTGAAGTAGTCATCATCAATGCTTTCTTCTGAATAATTTTCAAAGCTTTATCCTTGTCTTCATTAAAGACAAAAAGTTTTGCTTTTTTTATTGGAACAATCATAAGCCAATCTCCTTTAATAAAAACAAAACACTTTTATTTACTTTTTCATCTAATCCATCAATTAAATCCTTTTTTAATGATTCAATTTCAACACTAAATTCTTCATCTAATTTTTTAAGTTTTTTAGATGTAGTATTACTAATGTTTGAAATCTCTAATCTTGCTTGATGCAATTTTTCTTGTTCAAGTTGTTTCGCATCTTGTCTAGATTTATCAATTAATGTTTGTTTTTTAATTAAAGCATTATTTTTAGTTTCAGTTGCTTTCTGTTCAGATGCCAAAATATCATTTAATATACTCAAGGGTCATTCACCTCACTAATTATCTTCTTCATTTTATCATAAATTTCACTTTTATACTATCATTGTTGCAATTGGAAGCGCTTACAGAATCTAGCATATTATTCTTTAAATAAAACAAATAAAAACCGGCTTTGATTAAACCGGTTTTTCGTACTAAAATGATTAATCTTCTATCTCTTCTTTAGTGTCTTTCGATTCTACTTTATCTTGTTCTTCTACTTTTTCAAGCAAAAGTTTGAGTTTTCTGATTCTTCTGTTTTCAACCGATAAAATTTCATAGGTAAGTCTGTAAACATCTTCGACTAATTTTTCGCCTTCAAATCTTGTTTTTACAGATTCAACTGAGATTTTTCTGCCTTCTTCAGGTAAACCTTCACAAAGTTCATAAACAAATCCAGCAATGGTTCCGTATGAATCTTCCGGCATGTCAGTCAGATCTAAATATTCATATAAATCTTCAATCGTTGTTTGAGGCATTATTTCATAGTAGTTATTTCCTAAATCAATGACCTCTGGATAATCTTCATCCTTATCGTATTCATCATAGATTTCACCGACTAATTCTTCTAAAGCGTCTTCCATAGTGACAATCCCACTCGTTCCGCCATATTCATCGGATACGATAGCGAAGTGTTTTTTAACTTCTTGCATTTCTTTAATTAAATCATCAACCTTAGTCGCTTTTGTTACGTAAAGTGGTGTTGTAATTAGATCTCTAATAACAATACTATTTTTATCTTTAGATTTAATCACTTCTGATAAAAAATCTTTTTCTTGTAAGATTCCTAAAATATTATCTTTATCTTTTTCATAAACTGGTAATCTTGAATATTGTGAGTCAAAAAATTGATGAAGGATTTCGTCAACGGTATCGTTAATTTCAATCGCAACCATATCAACTCTTGGTGTCATAATGTCATAAACGACTTTATTAGATAGCGTTAAAGCAGATTGAATTAAATCCGCATGATCTTCATCGATAACGCCTTCATCTTCCATCGTATCAATGATAGTTTCTAATTCTTCTCCGGTAACTGTCTGACTGTCTTCTTCTTTACGTCTAACTAGCTTTTGTAGCCCCATAAATATAATTGCTACTGGATAAAATAATTTATAAAATATCCACAAAACTGATCCTAACTTGGGTGCCAGTGCTGTCGCATTGTTTTTACCATAAGTTTTGGGTAAAATCTCAGCAAACGTGATAATAATAAACGTCATTACAAAGGTTGACACAAAACTAGCCAAAGTATCACTGTCAATAAGTTTCGTAAAAATAAAGGCAGCTACAGTTGAAGCACCAATATTAACTAAGTTGTTCCCAATTAAAATGGACGTAATTGTTCTGTCAAAATTTTCAATCAAAATGATTACCTTGCGTGCGCCTGTTTTTTTCTCTTCAGACATTTTTCTTAATCTGATGGTGTTTGCAGTTGTCAATGCAGTTTCAGAAGCACTAAAAAACGCACTAAATATTAAACAAACGACAATAATAGCTATCAATAAGATATCTACACCTAAATTGTCTGTGATAAACCCCGCTGTGATGTTAAACCACCTGCTCGGGTCATAGTCCGATAACGGATTCAATTAAAACACTCTCCTTATATATTGAATTAAGGGTATTATAACAAAAATCTAATAAATTGTAAATAAAAAACGTGTTTAGAACGTTTATAAAGCCGTTTTAACTATTTAAAATGGCTCTGTGACATTAATAAAACTTTATAATAATGGAAATATAATCACATGAAATTATTGGGTTATGATATAATAAAATTAATAAGAACGAGGAGAAAAAACAATGTACTGTAAAAATTGTGGTAGAGAGCTTGCTGAAAATGAAAAATATTGTGCTCACTGTGGTACACCTACGAATGAAGATTTGTTTGAAAGTACTTCTTTAAAATTTTGTGGAATTTGTGGCGCTTCATTAAATCCTAATGATGCGTTTTGTTCTCACTGTGGTTCTGTCTCAAAACCAGTTTCATTAAATGTTGAACCAACTTTAGAATATTCACCAAAGAGTCGCTTAGTCGGTGGTTTACTCGGATTGTTTTTAGGCTCAATTGGGGTTCATAACTTTTATCTAGGTCATATTAAAAAAGGGGTTGCCAAAGTTATATTAACGATTATTTCGATCGTTTTCATAATAGCGGCAGCAAGTTTATTAGTTTCATCAGGTTACGTGGACGAGGATACTGGTGAGTTTTTTATTACGAATTACTCCAATTTCACAAACGCAAGCCTATTGTTTGTGTTAGGCATTCTTATTTCAAGTGGATTGGGCATTTGGGCACTCGTTGAATCAATTTTAATTTTTGTTTCAACCAACATTAAAGATGGCGACAACAAACCACTCAAAAAACTTTAATTGAAAGTTAAAGCGACCTCTGACGGTCGCTTTTTTATTAGTTTAAATATTTACTTTTCTTATAGAAATCAGGTTCTACATAGTGAACTTCAAAGAAATATATTTGACTTGATACATTATCAACGACAATTACGCCATAGATCATTTCAACAAATTCAGGATAATCTATATAAGGGTTTCTATTGCCTTGGTAACTAAAAATAACCTCATTACGATTTCTTTCAAAATCATCAACAGGATCTTCTAGATGCCACTTCAATAAAGTTGACAACTTACCCATTTCATTTATCTTAGGCGTTGTATCAACTAACGTGTATCTTGAATACATGACTTCCATATAAAGTAATATTCTCGCGATATCGCCTCTAACTGCTGCTCTTTCGGGAAAATAAGTGGCTTTGGTAAGTGATAGATCAAAATACTTGTTCCCTCTTGAACTATTTGTAGATGGATTAGAAGGCGTTAAATTATGTAAGTCTGATGCTGCATTAACAACACCATTATTGGCATCTACACCTAACAAGGATTGTGGCCAGACGTGCTCTCTATTCCAAGTCTTGCCTTCATCCCAAGCTGCTTTTAAAGAATTACCCGTATAAAAGTCTATTAAATTATTGGGGTTATTGGGATCTTTATCTGTAACTGCCAAAGCATAACGCGCTTCACCATAATTAACCCCACTGAAACCAGTATTAATAATCGTTCTTTATTGTAACTTTAAGGAATTTCCTGATAAACCTGTGACACTTTGATAATAACTGGATAATGCATTTATGACCGAAATGGTTCTCGTTTTGTTGGTTATATTACCTGATTTATCAGAGGCTGAATAATAAATCGTGTAGGTCCCAACCGTTTCATAATCCACTTTAGAATCATCTACACTGACAAGTACTTCTCCGTCAAGGTTGTCCGTACCATAAACCCCACTTAATAGTTCCGGATAAGTACTACCGATAGTATATTCAATCGGATTTAAACCTGATATTTCTGGGGGTGTAATATCAATTAATGATTCCCAAACCGCATATAAAGTTATCTTTTCATCAAAATATTCATTTATTACTTCAATAAATAAGCTTTCATCATTACTTAAGGACCAACCGATAAATAGATAATCTTCTAAATCGTCTGGAGCAGCCAAAGTAATTGGTAATGATTCAATATTAAAATAGGTAGGGTTGGTATGTGGTTGATTAAAACTATCAACATAGGTAATGTTATAGTTTTTCAATTCATAGTTCGCATACAAATCAATTGAACCTAAATCTTTAGTATCAATCAAAGTAACATAATTCGTTGATGGAACTTCTTTTGACCAGCCTTTAAACGTATAACCTATGATAGGCGATGGTGCCTTCAAAATGATGTTTTCATCTTCAATGGTATATTCAATCGGGTTTTGATGTGTTGATCCCATTAAGTTTAAATAATTTAGTTGATAAGAAACAAGATTCCAATTAGCGTATATTTTAGTGCTAGTGGTTAGATTCTTTAGCGTTTCTAAAGTCGCTATATCATTATTTTCAAAAGTCCAATTGTTAAAAACATAGCCCTTTTTAGTAGGGGTTATGTTAGTTGTTTCGTCGATTTGACTTACTAAAATAGGGCTTATTTCAGATCCACCATTCGTTTCAAAAGACACTATTGAATCAATACTACTACAACCACTTAGAATAAATAGTAATCCTGTAATAAAACTTAACACCATTAATCTTATTTTCATTTTTAACCCTCTTTACGCTTTAAAATAGTAGCTATATATTTTATTTTGCATTTCTATTATAACACCAAAGTTATTTATAAAAAAAGAAAAACCACGCGTGTGGTTTATTTTAAATATGGTTTGATTGTTTTAAAAACTTCATCACTGATTAATTTATGACCTAAATCAGTCGGGTGAACACCGTCCCAAAAGATTTCTTTCTGATCATATATATCTAATGCTAAATCAAATAACACTTGTAAATCAATAACCTCTAAACTATATTTTTTGCCAAGTGCTTTAACAATTTTTTGTTCAACAGTTAAGATTTTTATCCATTCGTCATTAACAAATCCAAAGTTTAACGCAAAAGGTGTCATTAAAATAAGCGTTGTGTTGGGTAACTTGTCTTTTGTTAGTTCAATAATGGATATTAAATTCTTTTCATATTCATCAAGATTTGTTGGATTAACACCACTCATGGTCTTCCAAACATCATTAATTCCGATTAATAATGTAATAATATCGGGCTGTAAATTGAGGGTTTCATCCCAACGCTTTAAAACTTCAGCACTTCTATCTCCACTTAGACCTTGATTAAATACTTCATGACCTTCAAGTTGGTATGAAACTTTACAAACATATCCATAGCCACAATCAGATGGATCATCTTTGACTCTTCTAGTTTCTGTAATAGAATCACCTTGAAATACTATCTTCATATTATCACCTACCTTTTTTATTATATCAAATAATTATTAAATCAATTGTAAAAATTAGATTTTTAAGACAATAGATTAAAAAAAGCTTGCTCTGCAAACTTTTTTAGTCTCATGGTTCGATAATTTTTTTTACTTGAAGATCAGATAATCATCGTAAAGTTGAATTATATCAATAATAGTATGAAAATTAAATCCTAACTTTAAAAATAAATCTTTTTACATGAAAAGAAAGAAAAAATCCCATAAATTGGGATTATTTCTTAGTCTTTTTATAAGCCAACGTTTTTGCTGGGTATTTATCATATATTCTTAAATAGTATTTACGCCATAATTCTTTAACGTGTTCTTTAGAATAAAAATGTTGAATATCAATTGAATATTGTTGGGCTTGTTGTAAAAATACTTCATCATCTTTGAGCCGATTTAATAACCCACTAAACTCCTCATTGTTAGTGCCCACAATATAAGGGCTTAAGAAGATATCTTTATAAAGGTCTAAATCTCTTACGACAAAAGGCTTTTCGGTATTAATACACTCTAATAATGTCATTGGGAATAATTCTTGGAAAGAGGGTAAAAATAAAACATCACTTAAATTATAAAGTACATTCATCTTAGATCTATCAATAATGCCTAAGAAAGTCATGTTTTTAGGCGGGTTATCAATAAGTTTTTTTATCTCATCATACCCGGCAGTGATCTTACCAAAAGAGAAACCACCTGCCCATATAAATTTCATATGAGGATTCATTTCAGCTACTTTACAAAAATCAATAATCCCTTTTCTAGTTTGGGTTTGACCAACACCTAATACAACGTAGTCTTCTTTGGTTAATCCATATTCTTCTCTTGTTTTTAAGATTGTATTTTCATCTAAAACGTGAAAGTTTTCTTTAGAGACATAGTTTGGAATATAGGTAACTCTGTCTTCAGGAATTCCGATATTTAATAAATCTTTAATAAAGTATGGATTCACAACCACGACTTCGTCTGCTTTTCTATAAAATTTTAGGACATATCTTTTATAAATAGAAAAGAATAATTTGTTCATTTTTAAAGAGCCATCATTGATATCCGGAACAAAGTGTACATAACAAACATTAATTCTCTTTTTGTTTTGCACAAAAAAGAAATTCGGATTAACCGTGTGAACGTGTCTAATGTCAAACTTATTCTTATGTTTTTTATTAATCGTCATTTCAAATTCAGGAATTTCACTAACTAATCCCGTTTGTTCATAAAAGGCACTCCCAACACCTTGTCCTTTAACATTTAAACCACCGGCGTACATATTAATTTTAATTTTATCCACGACTAAAACTCCTATTCTATTTTATTAAGGTATCTCTATTATATATGATTATTGTTAATTTTCAAACTGATAATTTAGGCCCAGTTAAAAATAAAACCTAAGATGCCCTCTTAAGTTTAAGTTATATACATTTTTATATTTTTAAATCATTTCGATTTCTCTCGCTTCTTAGTTTACTATACAAAAAAAAACCTTTACAAATTAATCATCAAAAAAGTGTTAAATATGCCCTATATAGTCCATAAAATTTCTGAAAACAAAAACTATAGTTCGTTTAAAATATCATGGTGACCAATATCTATCATTAATATCAAATTCTCATTTTTATATGTCCAAATTACTCTAATTGACATATTGATGCTAGACTCAAATAGAATTTCGCTACCTTTAATTTTTTTCGTTCTAAGACTTGGATGCCTGTGGTTCTCTATAAATAAAGATAACTTATTGTAGAATACTTTCTTTTCTTGATCTTGTAACTTAGAAAAAGACTTTTTAAACCTTGTTGAAAATAATATTTCGTACGTCATTTTTGGGGTTCTTTATCATTCTCATCATCTTCATTTGTTTCTTCTAAGTAGTTGATAGCTTCTTCTACAGATTTAAACGGGCCAACAGTATACTTTGAAGGTTCCTCGTTGATTCTCATTACAGTTTCTTCTAATTTTTTGATGTATGATTTCGAATAGACTGCAACTGGTTCGATTATAATAATACCGTCTTTTATAGAAATCTCAAGCTGGTCTTTTTCTTGAAGATTTAACTGATGAATGATTTCTTTGGGTATTGTGATTTGAGATTTTTTCCTTAGCTCAATAATCATGTAATCCACCTCTTTCTTATTTTCCAATTTTCTTACTTTCCAACTATATTGTATCACTCAGTGAATAACTTTGCAATATTTAAAATATATATAATGTATTGACTTCACTTAGAGAATATACAATACATCGATCGTGTAACTGGTTGAATAAGATTTTTATAGATGTGTAAAAAAAAGTTTTATTTTTAACTTCTACTTGACTATCGAAAAATTGAAAATAGGGCGTAATTCCCCTTTCTACAAAAAAAGGTTCGATACTTTTGTATCAAACCTATGCTTGTTATATGGTGCGGAGAAAGGGACTTGAACCCTCACGGCCGTTAAAGCCATATGCCCCTCAAACATACGCGTCTACCATTCCGCCACCTCCGCAAAATAAAAAGGGCATTGCTACCCTTTTAATTATATCAATTTTTTAATTTTATTCAACTGAAATTATATAAGAATAGACTTCTTGTTTACCTTGTATCATTTCAACTTCAATGTCTTCATTTAGTTCTTGAACATAAGATCTTAATGCTTTAGCTTCCTTATCAGAAACATCTTTGCCATAGAAAATAGTTACTATTTCTGAAGTATCAGCAACTAAGTGCTCAACCAAACTTTTAACTGCGTTTAATCTATCTGGAATAGAAACAACAATCTTACCGCCAGTAATACCAATAAAATCGTCTTTGTTAATCTTGATGCCATCAACTTCTGTGTCTCTAACGGCATAAGTTAATTCACCCGTTTTAATTGCACTGACAACTTCACTCATCGCTTCGATGTTATCATCAAGTTCTTGATTTGTATCAAACACCATCATAGAAGCATAACCTTGTCCAATTGATTTGGTTTTTAATACTCTAATAGTAATAGCATCATTGTCACAAAGTTGTAACGTTTGTTCAGCGGTTAAGATAACGTTTGAATTATTAGGTAAGATGATGACATTGTCAGCATTAACAGCTTCAACAGCTTTTAAGAACTCTTCAGTTGGTGGGTTCATTGTTTGACCACCATCAATAATATAATCAACACCTAGTTCTTTGAATGCTTGTTTAATGCCGTCACCATAACAGACAGCAATTACACCATAAGTTGATCTTTCTTCTTTAACTTGTTGATAATTTACAACTTCAACCTCTTCTTCATGGTGGTTATGTAAGTCATCCACAATTGTAGAATGTTGAATACGCATGTTCTCAACCTTCATGGTTTGTAGGTCACCATATTTTTGACCTAAAGTAATTACAACCCCTGGTTGGTTTGTATGAACGTGAATCTTAAGTAATTCTTCGTCTTGAACCAATACGAGTGAATCACCCATATTTATTAAAATATTTTTTAAATTTTCTTGATCAAAATTTTCAATACTATCTAGTTTAACAATAAATTCTGTGCAGTATCCATATTGGATTTCTGCTTGTTCAATACCTTGACCTAAGAAATGACTGTGATCATCATGATCAAGAGATTGTGCCATAACTGTTTCTGGTGCTTCTTCAATTACTTCACCTCTAACAGCGGATAACATCCCTTCAATTATTTTAATAAAACCAGCGCCACCTGAATCTACAACACCAGCTTCTTTTAAGACTGGTAATAACTCTGGGGTTCTTTCTAATGAAAGATTGGCTTGTTCTAAATAAACCACTAATACATCTTCAATCGTTCTAAGTTGTTTTCTCTTCTTCAATACTGCTTCAGCAGCTTCTCTTACAACGGTTAAGATAGTTCCTTCAACTGGTGTCATCACAGCTCTATAAGCCATTTGATAGCCACCGACCAATGCAGCAATAAATTCGTCTACTGTTGCACTACCGTTTTTAATTTGAGCAATTTCGTTATAAACGCCTCTAAAAAATTGTGATAGAATAACGCCACTATTCCCTCTAGCTCCCATTAAACAGCCACGAGATAATATTTTAGAAACATCAACGATGTTTTTACTTTTCGATCCAGATACTTCTTTAACACCAGCCATAATAGTCATTTGCATGTTGGTTCCAGTATCCCCATCTGGTACAGGGAATACGTTTAAATGATTAATTTCTTGATGATTGTTTTTTAAATTGATTGCGCCGCTTGTGACCATTTTTTTAAATAACGTGCCACTTAAAGTGTTAGCCATTTCAAATCCTCCTAATTAGCACAAAACTTACTTTTAGATTTGCATGATTTTTAATCGTATTTTTAACTAATTCTAAGTTACTAAAATGTTGTTTTATCGCTTTATTACAATGTATTTGTTATTAAATATATAGATACTATCATTAATATCATGCTAATAATACATGAATTCATATTAAATTGCAAGATTTATCGATGATTTTCCTTATTTAAGGCTCAAATATCTTAGGATTGTGAGAGATTATGTGTAAATTTTTACTTATTCTTTCTGTGTTTTCATTAATTTTGGTTGCTTTTAATATTTTTCTATGATAATATAATACACGCGGAAAAGGAGTGAAACTATGGCGAAATGTTATGTAACAGGTAAAACAACCACTTTTGGTAATAAGAGAAGTCACGCATTAAATGCCTCACGTCGTACCTGGAAAGCCAACTTACAAACCGTTAGAATCGTTGATGAAGATGGTAATGTTAAAAAGGTTAAAGTATCAGCGAGAGCCCTTAAAAAAGGAACTTTGAATAGAGCTTAAAAAAGAAAGGCAATGGCCTTTTTTTTTCGCTTATTTAACTTTTTCTATACAGTCCATATAATAAACTGCACTAAATGTTATAATAAATTAATAATTCAGTTTTTTGGGGAGGTTATTATGGGAAAATATCAAGTCGCAGACATTAAATTTCAGTTTGACTATCTATTTGATGAATATTTTAAAAATAATATAGAAGCTTACCAAATTGACGATTTTGAAACTGTAAATCATCATATTAAGGTTTTATTAAATAATGAAATTAAAAGACCTGCGGGGGCCTTTAAAGGTACCAAAAACCCTTATTTTCTAACCACCAAAACCTATCGAACTATTATCTTTGAAAATAACAACCAAATTGGTGTTTTGATTCAGCACGACCTTGATTATAAGGAAATCACGATTATATTAAACAACAAGTTATCCAATAACCTAGCTCAGGCTGAATACGTCATGTCAGGAATTATGTTTTTAGAACTGGCCATGTATCGAGGGTATTTACCCCTTCATGCTTCTGCTATTTCGTTACATAATGAGGCTATTTTATTTAGTGCCCCTTCTAAAACAGGAAAATCAACCCATGCGGCTTATTGGAATGAAAAATTTCCCGAAGTCGTTTATATCAACGACGATAAACCGTTATTAAATATTGAAAACAATGAGTTATATGTCTATGGATCTCCTTTTTCAGGTGAGCACACTTTAAATAAAAACATGAAGTCTAAATTAAAAAACATCGTCTTATTAAATCAAGGTACTACCAATAAGGTTGAAAAAGTAAGATCTGATGAAGCGATTAATCACTTAATAAAAAACACTTTAAACCCAAAATTAGATAGTTCTTGGGACAAAGTAATTCCGATTATTAATTATATTCACTCTAATATTCCAATCGTTAGCCTAGACGCAACCAATGATACCCAAGCGGTAACCGCTTTATACCATTATTTATTTAACGATAAATAATATTTAAATTTAATTACTTGAGGAAAAAGACTCGCATTGCTGCAAGTCTTTTTTATATAATATGTAATTTTTAAGCGATTCCTTTTCCAATAAGAGCTGCTTCTATACTAGGATATGTCCCTAACCAAGTTTGCAGATCTAACACTACTACTGGGGCGGCTCCATTTACACTATAGCCTAATCCACCAGTAAATTCCTAGTCATTTATTTGTCCTGGTGGGGTTATAGAAATTGTGTCACCAAGATTAGAATTAACGGTTGAAACCACTGAATTGTCATTATCAAACAGTGAAGTTAACCTAACCGTAACAGGCACTTTTGTGATATTACTAGATATCATCAAAACGGATGAAATTAAAACAACCACGATGATCCACAAAAAACTAAAACCTTTAATTATTTTATTGTACGTACTTTCACTTTGATATACCATATTACCTCAGGAACCTTAAAATTTCCATTTCTTTATAGCATATAACTAGTAATTTTGATGAAACATACCTAAACCTTAAATATTTAATTCATTTATTTTCTTCATCCACTACGCATTCTTTAAAAATTATAATCCTATTTACATAAATTAATCTTTTACACCACTTAACGCGATGAAAAAGATATTTTTAATATTATTTAAATTGATTTTTACTTAAAATAAGCTCTTGTTTTCAGCCTTTATCCTCTCTAGTTAGAAGATTGGATAACCAATAAAACGCCTCGATGTATTTCTAAAATTGCTTTAGTCTTAATAATCTCATTGGATAAACCTAAGGTATCGTATTGGAATAATTCTTCACTTTCTAGTTCATACTTGGTCCCCAAAATTGATACAACTGAATCTAATAAGGGAAATAAGGAGATATATTTAAAATTATCGCTAGTAATTTCATAAACGCCTTCTTCTAAACGGTTGATTTTGTTGGTATCATCTAGGATAGTTAAGTTAGGGTATTTTTCTAGTAGTAATAAATTACCAATAAAATGGTCACTTCTACTTCCTTTTATACCCCCAACTAAAATAACCTCATCTGTATGTTGATAGGCATGTCTTAAAGCGTATGCGGTGTCGGATTCATCTTTATCAACACTCAATTTAATCGTTTTAATGCCACTTAATAAACTTTTATTCTCAAGAGAATCAAAATCACCTATTGCTAAATCAATCTTGATATTTTGTCTTAAAAGCTCTCTTACAGCATTATCACAAGCATAAATGGTTTTGCCTTCTATGTCGATAACACGTCTAACATCTTTAGGTACGGTAGGACTGATAACGACTATTTTCATTTTAGTGACAAAATCGCTTTTTCACGATCTTTTTGATTAAGAATATAAGAACCACTTACAACAATGTCAACCCCAGTTCCATGAACCATTGAGATAGTTTTATCGTTTACGCCACCATCGATTTCAATCACATAGTTATAGTTATGTTTTTTTCTTAACGCATCTAATATTTTTACCTTATCCATTTGATCTAGCATAAAACTTTGCCCACCAAATCCAGGTTCAACTGTCATCACGAGCACCAAATCAACCCATGGTAGTAAACTAAAAAGGGTATCAATAGGTGTCCCTGGTTTTAATGATATTCCCGCTTTAATACCGTTATCTTTAATTTTTTTGATTGTTTTAAGGGGGTCTTCAGTTTCAACATGAATGGTGATATAGGTTGAGCCAATTTTAACAAAATCATCAATATATTGAAATGGATTATCAATCATTAGATGGGTATCAAGTGGCACTTTAGTAATCCCCTTTAAATCCTTTAGTACGGGTGCACCAAAAGAAATGTTTGGAACAAAATGACCATCCATCACATCTAAGTGAATGTAATCTGAGCTTTTAATTGATTCAATTTCAAAAGTTAAATTGTTAAAGTCAGCCGTCAGTATTGAAGTTGCAACTTTCATTAATATCGCTCCTTTTGTTTGTCTATTTCATCATAAAATTTATGATAATTTTCTAGTCTAGAAGGTAAGATGTTTTCATTATCTTTAACGTTACATCCAGGTTCATGAACATGATCACAATCCTTTTCAAACTTACATTCTGACTTGTAACTATCAAACTCAATAAAATAATCTTTTAATTCTCTTTTATCAAAAATATTAAAGTCAAGTTTAGAAAATCCTGGTGTATCCGCAATTAAACCACCACTATACTCATAAAGTTCATTATGTCTTGTGGTATGTTTGCCCCTACCTAACGCATCACTGGTTTCTTGAGTTTTGAGTTCTAAACCCGGCATCAACGCATTAATAAATGTTGATTTACCAACGCCTGTTTGACCAGCAACCACCGTAACTTTGTCAGTAAATATATCTTTTAGCACATCAAAACCGATTTTTTGTTTACTGTTCACATAATAAAGTTCATAACCGATGGTTTCATAATAAGTTAAATTGTCTTTTAATTTATTTAATGGCGTTGTTTCTATTAAGTCGATCTTAGAGATAATAATGATGGGCTTGATATGGGCTTTTTCAATCAATACTAAGAACTGATCTAATAAATTAAAACTAAAATCAGGTCTAATGGTAGAAAAAAACAATAAGATTTGATCGATATTACTAACATCAGGCCTATCTAGTTGATTTCTTCTAGGTAAGATTTTTGTTATCGGGTAATTATCATCTGTATCATCATATAAAACAATATCACCTACTTTTGGTGAGATTTGAACAGTTTTAATGTCTTTTTTGGTACGCATGGTAGTTTGTTTATTAAAACTAGAGTCTTCATCCAATCTAACGTAGCGGAGTTTTCCGCTTGCTTTAGACTCAAAATGTTCTTTAGTATTTATGTCTCTTATTGTATACCAGCCACCAATTGATTTTATAATTTGACCTGTTTTCAACTATTCTCTCCTTAAGATAAGTGTTGACTTCTTAACTGTCCACAAGCTGCGTTAATATCATGTCCTTGTTCTTTACGTAAAGTTGCATTAATTTTTAACTTTTTCAAGGTTTGGAAGAACTTATCCATATCTTCTTTTCTACTTCTCTTAAACGGCGCTTCGATAACTTCATTATAAGGAATTAAGTTGACATAAACATTTATTCCCTTTAATAATTTTGCGAGTTCAATCGCGTGTTGTTCTTGATCATTTAAATCACGAATCATAATATATTCTATTGTAATTCTTCGGTTGGTTTGATTAATATAATATTTGATTGCTTTAACAACATCTTCAATTGGATATTTCTTATTAATTGGCATTAATGCGCTTCTAATTTCATTGTTAGGCGCATGCAAACTAATCGCTAAATTGATTTGTAACTTTTCATCGGCGTACTCAATAATCTTTGGAACAATACCACAAGTTGAAACATTAATATGTCTTGCGCCAATTTCTAAACCTTTAGGATTATTAACATTCTTTAAAAAAGTCATTAAATTCTCATAGTTGTCAAACGGTTCACCAATTCCCATCACAACAATATGAGAAATTCTTTGCCCAAATGCTTTTTCTGATTCAATCACTTGACTCATAATTTCCCCAGCTGTTAAATTTCTTTTCTTCTTTAACACGCCACTTGCACAGAATCTGCATCCCATGTTACAACCTACTTGAGATGTTACGCAAATTGAATATCCATAATTATGCGACATAACCACCGATTCAATTAAATTCATATCCTCTAAACCATATAAATACTTAACGGTTCCATCAGTACTCTTGGATTCAACGATTTTTTTTAAAGCTGTTAATTCAAAATTAGTCTTTAGAAGTTCTAAAACAGACGGACTTAAATTAGTCATTTCTTCAAAAGAAGTGACTTTTTTCTTATATAACCAGTCAAAAACCTGAGAAGCACGATACTTTTTCTCAGTGTTTTCTAACATAAATTGCTGTAAATCTTCAAATGTAACCCCATAGATACTTTTCATATATTCACCTTCACTATATTATACATTAACAACCAAAAAAACAAAAATAAAAAGAGGGAAGATCCCCTCTTCTATTGTCTGATTTCCGCACCTAATTCTTTTTGTAATCTAAAAATTAAACTCTTCATTACTTTATCGATATCTTCACTCTCGAGCGTTTGAGTTTTAGAATTAAAGGTCATACGGTAAGCAAGTGACTTTTTATTGTCTCCTAACTTTTCGCCTTTATAAAGGTCAAAAAGCTCTAAATCAACCAGATACTTACGTGTAGTTTGACGAATCAAATCATCAATTTTAATAGATTCAAGTGATTCATCCACCACTACAGCAATATCTCTAACGATACTTGGGTATTTTGAAACAGGTTCAAATAATGGTTGATTAAGAATTAATTCTAATAATAAATCAAGATTAATTTCAAAAGTAAAAGTATTTTCTAAAATTGTTGGGTGTATTTTTCCGATTAAACCTATTGTTTTATCTCCAACAACTACTTTTGCACAAACGCCTGGATGATAGCCTACCACACTGGTTTCTTTTAAAAAGGTTGCGTTAATGTTATATTTTGAAAGTATGTTTTCTAAAATACCTTTAATAACATAATAACTACTTTCAAAATCATTTTTTAAGAATGAACTATTAATATATTTTCCATTAATAATGACTGATAAATTAGTCGTTTCTTCTTCTTTAGAATAGACTCTTCCCACTTCAAATAGTCTCAAATCATCAATTTGTCTGGCAAGATGATATTGAACAGTTGAGATTAGTCCATTGGTTAAGCTTTGTCTTAAAACTGTTCTATCGTCATTAATTGGATGAAGCACTTCAATCGATTCTTTATTTTCTAAAGTAAAACTTTTTAAGCCTTTATCATTAATCAATGAGTAAGTAATAACTTCATTTAACCCCATATTACTTAAATGATTTCTCAATTCTTTTATGAGATACTGTCTTCTTGAATAGTGGCCTAAAGATGAAGTTTTAGGCATTTTTGTTGCTAAATTATTGTAACCATATAGTCTTGCTATTTCTTCAATTAAATCTTCTTTAATAATTAGATCTTTACGATAGCTAGGCATTAAATAGTTATTTGGTTTGGTTTCTATGATGTTTAATTTCTTTAAGATTGCCTTAATATCAGCGTCTGAAAATGAAGTACCAAGTAATTTATTGGTTTCATTTGCTGTTATTTTTATAATTGTTGGCTTTTCAAATGGCTGTCCAGCAAAACTAATATTTTTATAAACTCTAGCACCAGCAACTTCAATTAATAGTTCAGCGGCTCTATTTAGGGCAGTCCTCACTCTAATTTCATCCACTTTTTTTTCAAATCTTAAACTAGAGTCACTTTCTAAACCTAATCGAGAGGATGTTTCTTTAACTCGATTGGGTTCGAACCAGGCTGCTTCTAAAATAATTTTTTTTGTATCTTGATCGATTGCACTATTTAATAACCCCATAACACCACCTAACGCTTTTGGTACACGACCATTTGTGATGGTAATATCATTGGATCTTAAAATACATGTTTGTTCATCGAGTGTAATCACTTCATATAAATCAGTCGCTGGTTTAACCACAATTGTATTTGAACCAAACTTGTCTGCATCAAACGCATGCAATGGGGTTCCGTATTCTAATAATACATAATTGGTAACGTCAACAACGTTATTAATTGGTCTAATACCTGAGGCAATTAAATCAGCTTGAAGCCACATTGGTGAAGGTTTAATAATGATATTGTCTAAATATCTTGCATAATATCTCTTACAACCGTCATCAAGAATTTTTACTTGTAATGGATTTTCTGGACCATTTTCTTCAAATTCAGGTTCATCATTAACGACTTTTTCATTCAAAACCGCCCCTAAATCATACGCAAACCCTAATACACTAAGTAAATCAGAACGATTGGGTGTAATTGAGATTTCTAATGAAGATTGATTAAAATTCAATGCTTCAACCGCATTAGAACCAACTTTTGGTTGATAATCAAAATAATAAATACCCTCTTTAAATTCTTCAGCAATATCTTTATTTTCCACGCCTAACTCATGAAGTGAACAAATCATTCCACTGGAATCGACGCCTCTAATATTAGCCTCTTTAATTTCAAAATTGCCAGGTAAAATAGCCCCAACCTTTGCCACAACAACATATTGACCAGCTTTTACGTTGGGTGCGCCACAAACAATTTGTTCAATTTTAGTTCCAATATCGACCTGACAAACACTTAAATGATCACTATTTGAGTGTTTGACACATTCTTTAACATAGCCTACAACCAGATTATCAACCTCTAATAAAGGCGTCAATGAATCAATCTCAGTAATGTGTTGATTGGTTAATTCAGATAACTTTTCATTGTCAGGAACAGTTACGTACTTTTTTAACATATGAGTAGATATTTTCATTATTTTCTACCCCCTTTAAATTGATTTAAAAACCGAATATCATTGGTGTAGAATAAACGAATGTCATCCACTTCATACTTCAACATCGCCATTCTTTCAACCCCAACCCCAAAGGCAAATCCTTGAACCTCATCTGGGTTATATCCACCCATTTTTAAGACATTTGGATGTACCATGCCCGCACCTAAGATTTCAATATATTTTTCACCGTCAAATACATCGACTTCAACTGAAGGCTCAGTAAATGGAAAATATGATGGTCGCAAACGGATGGTTTTATCATCACCAAAATAATGTTTCATCATCGCCAGTAAAGTCCCTTTTAAATCAGCCATTGTGATATCCTTACCAATCACTAAACCTTCAATTTGCATGAATTGGTGACTATGATATTGATCGTCATGGTCTCTTCGGTAAACTTTACCTGGACAAATTATTTTAATCGGTTTTCCATTACTTTCTAACATTGTCCTTGCTTGAACGGGGGACGTATGTGTTCTTAGTAAATGGGTTGGATCAACATAAAACGAATCTTGCATCCCTCTTGCTGGATGACCTTGTTCAAGGTTTAACATCTCAAAATTATAATGATCAGTTTCTACCTCTGGTCCGTCTTTAATTTCATAACCTAACCCAATAAAAAATGTTTCAAAGTCTTCAATAACTTGTTGTAAAAGATGACTTGAACCATTAGGAAAACTAACCCCTGGTAAAGTTACATCAATGGCCTCATGCTTTAATTTATTTTCAAGTCTTAAGTTTTCAAAATACATTTTTTTCTCGTCAAACATCGCTTCTAACTGAACTTTTGTTTGATTGATTAATTTTCCCATTAATGGTTTTTCTTCATTTGATAATCCTTTTAACAATACCATTAAATCAGACAGTTCACTTTTTTTCCCTAAAACAGAACTTCTCAAGATCGAAAGTTCATTGTCATCACTAATCAGTTTTAAGTTTTGTTTGGTTTCAATAACCAATTTTTCTAATTTTTCTTGCATAAAATCCTTCCTTTTTTATAAAAAAAGTCCTTAGAAAAAACTTCTAAGGACGAATCATCGTGGTACCACCTTAGTTCTAGATAGTTAATCTAGCACTCTTTAATACTTTAACGCAGTAATTACGGACGTGATTAGCGTCTTCTAAAGGGTGAATTCTGTAATATTTGGTAACTTTTTACACCATCCAAAGTTTCTCTTTAACCAAACATTATTTACATACTATTTCCTTATAATTGAATATTAGTCTCTTCTTGAAAGTAAAATTGCTAATAATCTTAATACTTGAATAAATATATAAACGGTTGACACAACTAAACCTAAAGCAACTATCCATTCATATTTTTTATCGGCGCCATGACTAACGACTTGTCTAGCTTCATCAAAATGCATAACTAGAACAAAGGCCCCATAAGCAATAAATAACAATGAAATAAGCAATACTAACGGGCTATTAACATCCCCAAATAGTACATAATACATTTGTCCGTCATCAAATAAACCCACTAAAGAAACGATGATTATACTAAATAAAAGACCAAATGATATCCCCAACATGATTCTTCTAAATCTTGAGGTTACAACGATTAATTTTGTTGAATATAACACCAGCATACCAGCAAATATTCCGATGGTAATAAGCGCCGCTAACCCAACAATATTAAAATCTGGAAAGGATGCCATGTAGATTAGGGTAATCATACCTAAGATAACCCCTTCACTTAGTGAATAAACTGCCCCAAACGGAGCGGCTAGTCGTGGCACAAATGAAGCTATCATAACAGCAATAAACGCTGTAAATAATGAACCAATTAAAACACCTACATAAATAGTTGGGTAATTAGCAAGTAAGAAAAAACTCCCAAGCGCGCCAACAAGTAATAGAGCCAAGAATAATAATGTTTTTAGTGAAATACCAAGATAACTCGCCCCATAGGCAATGGGTTGGTCTTTGGTTTCTTCGTTAACTTTCTTAAAAATCGGATTTGTATTTTGCATAATAATCACTCCTTATACAATATTATAGCGTAAATTTATCAAAGTGCAAACAAACCTTGTTCAAATATGTCTGTCTTTTCTTCTAAATCAGAAAATGACCCGCCTTTTTCCATATTCTCAAAAACAGTTTTATTAATCTTTGTTCTTTCTCTAACATCTTCTAGTGATCTAAATGGTTTTTTATTACGTTCTTCAACAATTGAATAAGCGGCGTTTTCACCTAAACCATCAATACTAACAAATGGTAATCTTAATCCATTTCCCTCCATAACACAATCTTTTGCTTGTGATTTGTTGATATCAACAGGCAGGAATTTGAATCCTCTTTGCATCATCTCAAATGCGACATAATACATCGTTAATAAATCTTCCTCTTTAACCGTTAATTGATTCATATTAATTTTTTCAAGTTCTTTAATACGATTTCTTATCGCATTGACAGAACTGGTCAAAATATCATGTTCAAATTGAGTCGCACGTTTTGAAAAGAAGGCGCTATAAAACAATAATGGTGAATAGACCTTAAACCAGGCAATTCTTACTGCACTTAAAACATAAGCCGCTGCGTGAGCTTTAGGGAACATGTATTTAATTTTGCTACAACTCCAAATATACCAATCAGGCACTTTATTGCGTCTCATTTCATCCGCATATTGGTTCCACTGATTTTTTTGTGTCATCGGTTTACCTTTTCTAACAAACTCCATAATATCGAAAGCTGTCGATGGATTTAACCCATAATCAAGCAATTGAACCATAATATCGTCACGACATCCAATAATATCTTTAAAGTCAATTTTTCCGTATTCAGGGTGTCCACTAATTAAGGCTTGTGAATTCCCTAGCCATACGTCTGTTCCATGTGAAAGGCCTGATATTTTAACCAAACCAGAGAAGGTCATTGGTTTCGTTTCGTTTAACATCTTTCTAACAAAACTGGTTCCTAATTCAGGTAAGCCAAATGAGGCGACTTCACTTTCTAATTCATCATTGGTTAAACCGATCGATTCAGTTGAACCGAATAATTTATAAACTTCTTTATCATCAACGGGAATATCTTGAGCTTCGCTAAACGGAAATTCATTTGGGTGTTCATGGACGTAATCCATTAAGTATTTAATAATTGTTGGATCATCATGTCCTAATATATCAAGTTTTAATAAGTTATCTTCAATCGAGTGATAATCAAAGTGGGTTGTTTTCCAATCTGATTTGACATCATCAGCTGGATATTGAACCGGTGTAACATCATAAATTTCTTTATGTTCAGGCACAACCACAATTCCTCCAGGATGTTGTCCTGTTGAACGTTTGACCCCTTCAATTTTCTTCGCAATTCTTGAAACTTGAGCATTTCGTATATTCGTAATATTATTGTCTTCTAAATAACCTTTAACATAGCCAAAGGCAGTCCGTTCTGCAATAGTGGAAATAGTCCCGGCTCTAAAAGCTCTATCTTCGCCGATTAATTCTCGGACATAGGCATGCGCTTTAGCTTGATAATCACCACTGAAGTTCAGATCAATATCTGGCACCTTATCACCATCAAAACCTAAGAAGGTTTCAAAAGGAATATCTTGACCCTCTTTAGCGAGTTTAGCCCCACAAAAAGGACAGTTTTGATTTGGTAAGTCATAACCTGAACTAATGCCATCAAATAATGACTGAAAGGCTTGTTCATTCGGTGTTATTCCATACTTAGCAATTTCATCATCCGTTAACTTAAATACGGTAAAGTCTCCATTTGGACAACGGTAATGAGGTTTAAGTGGATTAACTTCAGTAATATTCATTAAGGTTGCGACTAAACTAGAGCCTACCGAACCTCTTGAGCCAACTAAATAACCATCTTCTAATGATTTTTTCACCAGTAAGTGGGAAATATAATAAATTGGTGCGAACTCATTGTTAATAATGTTGGTTAATTCATTTTCAATTCTTTCCGATACAATTGGATGTAAGTTTTTCCCGTACAATTTTTCAGCGTTTTCCCTCACGATTCTTCTAACTTCAACTTTAATGGAAGGAATCCCCACTGAATCTTTAAAAGCGTCATCCTGAAGCGAATATAATGTTTTAGGGAAAGCTTCTATCTTATCAATTTGGTTATTTAAATGATTGGTGTTTGTGACGACAATTTGATGAGCAAATTGTTCACCTAAAAAACTAAATTGTTTCAACATTTCATCGGTTGTTAAAAAATATACAAGTGGTGCTTCATTATATTTTGCTAAATCATGTAAGCCACCACCAACCATTTTGGCTCTAATAAAGATATCTCGATACATATGATCCTCTTTATTAAGGTAGTGTACATCCCCTGTAGCAATAACCAGTTTATTTAATTTTTCAGCCGTTAAAATAATCTTTCTTATCGTAGATTCTATAATAAACTCAGCATCAGTCCCTAAATCTTGAGCTAAATGTTTATACGCTTGAGGCGGTTGAACTTCAATATAATCAAAGAGCTTCATAGCTTGTTCAAGATCTTCATCTGTCTTATTTAAAGCTGCCTCAAAAACAAGTCCATTGACACATCCTGAACCAATCAAAATACCTTCACGGTATTTATCTAAAGTGGATTTTAATAAGATTGGACTACCAGAGAAGTGATCGGTTAACGTATCACTAACGATCTTAAATAAATTCTTATAACCGATTTTATTTTTAGCGAGCAAGATAAGATGGCTTGGGAAATCACATTTCCAAGCAACTTCTAAATCAATCTCTTTATTAATATCACTATGTAGACTAATATTCTTTTTTAATAAATCAGTTAACATTTGCACAAATATTTCAGCCGTTGCATACGCATCTGCCGTCGCACGGTGATGTTGGTCAAGTTTAACTTTAAACTGTTTAGCAACCGCTTTTAAGTTGAAACGTTTTAGAGAATCGCTGTAATAATATTTGGCTAAATTCATCGTATCAATCGCAGGATAACGTTTAACTTCAAATCCTAAATCAGCCATCTTTTGATAAATATGTCCTAAATCAAAGGTTGCATTATGGGCCACTAAAATTGAGCCTTCAATAAAATCTAAGAACTCAGGTAGAACTTGATCAATGGTTTTGGCATCTTTTAAATCCGCATCGGTAATGGTCGTTAATTCAGTCGTAAAATAAGAAAGTTTTTGTTCCGGATTAACAAACGCATTAAATTCACTTGTAATCGCCATATTTTCAATTTTAACTGCTGATATTTCAATGATTTTATCACGCTTTGCTGATAGACCTGTCGTTTCAATATCGAAAACAACATAGGTTGCTTTTCTTAAGTCAATATCAGCCTCATCATAAGCCAATTTAAAATCATATTCATTCACATAGTTTAACTCAACCCCATAAATGGGTTTGATGTCTTTTCCTTTTGAATACTTATAAATATCTGGATAAGCATAAACGCCATCATGGTCTGTAAACGCAATCGCCTTATGACCCCATTTGACAGCTTGATCAATGTAGTCTTTGGCTCCTGTAATACCATCTAAATTACTCATCATTGTATGAACGTGAAATTCAACACGTTTTTCTTTGGCTGTATCTTTTCTTTCTTTCTTTGAGACTTTTTCTAACATTGATACATCATTCGCCATTAAAACAACATCTTTGATATACGTATCATATTCCACTCTACCATACGCTTTAACAATCCCACCGATTTGATAATTTAAAGCTTCAGCAATTTGCTCATCGCTATTTAAAAACTGTTTTATTACAATGGCATCTTCATCATCCGCAATCGTCATTTGAAGTAGAGAAACTGTCTTTAGTTTCTTAACTTCTACTTCAATAATGACACCTTCAATGGTAAAAGAGGGGTCCCCTTGGGTATTTAAATGTTTATCCAATGCATAATTATCAACTGGTATATCTTTGATTGGTCTTACTTTATCACCCGTAAATTTACGTTTGTAGTTTTTGGTTCTTGTCGGTTTTATTGGTTCTTTAGGTTCTGCTTTGGCAATCACAGGAATCTCTGTCATGGCCTTAGCTTTCTTTAGTTTTAGTTTTGCTTCATTGGTTACCAAAGATTCGTCTGTTACGAACTTAATGTCTGTAGATAACCCGTAAGCATTAAAATAATTTTTAAGGATAGCGATCATTCTTGGATATTTCGATAATTCCGGATCAACAATAATGTTGTAACAATTATCTATATATTCAACTTTGCAGTTCTTATAAACAGAGTAGCTTGATTTTTTCTCAACCAACTTATCTAATAACCAATTATAGTAGGTAACTGAGTATTGCTTAAAGATAGAGTCGTCCTTAATTGAAAGGTTAATATCAACCTTATCAATGGTCCCTTTTATCGAGAAATACAACTTTAATTTATCAATAAACTCATCAAAACCCTCTGGGGTGGGTACACTAGGTAATTCAACAAAAAAAGTCCAAGTTTTGCTGTTAGGCTCAACTTCTAATTTTTTCAGTATCGCCTGATTTAAAGCGACTTCTTTAAAATTCGATTGTTGTAAAAATAGTTCAAACTTATTCACGTGATTCACCTTTGGTATTAATATTTGTCATTTGAATTAATTCTGCATAACCTTTACTCATATAAACTTGGGCAAAGACAATCCCCACTAACCTTAATATTTCAGTCCCAAATAAGATGCCGATTAAAGTCAGAAAATAATAGATTGTAAAGGCATAACACGATAAAACAAACCGGTACTTAATTTTAAGTTTGGGGATATTAAATGAACTTAGTCCAGTTATGATTAAGATTAAAAACAAACCTAATGTAAACTCATTAATAATCGAGCTAATGACACTGCCTAAGAGATGACTACCTTTATAATCTTGATAAGTAAGGTCTAGTGCGTCAAATAATTGGGTTTTATCCTCACTAGAACGCATGTTAAAGTTAATCTCATCTAGACCTAATTCTTGATACGTTAGACTACTTACTAAAACAGGACCATAATAGAGATCAAGTGAGTTTTGTGTGAAATTAAACAATATTCCCAGCACTGTTTCAGTTGCTTTAAACCCAATAAAATGCCCATCTTGGAAAAAAATACCCTCATTGCCTTCGCCAATTAACTGATAATCAACAATCGAATTTGCGAGATTTTCAGTATATAAAGTGTTGGCGAGATTGTTTTTTAACGTGCTATCCATTTCATTTTGAAGGCTAGTTTTGACGAAAATAGGCAGCGAAACTATCAACGATAAAAATAATATGTATAAGAATACATATCGTAATTTATCATGAATAAATTCTCCTATTTCCCTAGGCGCAACAAGCCCCATGTTTAATCTTTTTATCATAACGACCTCTATGAATTATTATAACATAAATAACCAGTTATGTTAAAATAAGATTGGTGATAATTTTGGAACTCTTTACAGATGAAAAGCATTACAACACTTTAAACAATTATTATCGAAATAAATACGGGAAAAAGGTTTTTAAGATTGCCTTAAATGGTAATTTCACTTGCCCAAACATTGATGGAACGGTTGGAAAAGGTGGTTGTACTTTCTGTAGTGCGATGGGAAGCGGTGAGTTTGCTGGATCAAAAAAAGATTCACTTGAAGTTCAATTTGATAAGATTACCACCCTAATGGAAAATAAATGGAATGATGGTTATTATATTGCTTACTTCCAAGCCAACACAAATACCCATGGTCCACTTGATAAACTAAAATACTTGTTTGAAAAAGCGATTTCTTTAAGTGACAATATCGTCATGTTAAGTATTGCCACTAGACCTGATAGTTTACCCATTGAAGTCTTAGATTATTTAGCCGAACTAAATAAAAAAGTAAAAGTTCAAGTCGAATTGGGGCTTCAAACGATTCATGAAGAAACCTCAATTCTTATTAATAGATGTCATGATTTAATCACTTTTGATCATGCGGTTAAAGCACTTAGAAAAAGGGATATTGAAGTCGTTATCCATATTATCAATGGACTTCCAGGTGAATCAAGTGAAATGATGCTAGATACGGTCAAACATTTAAACACGCTTGACATTCAAGGAATAAAAATTCATATGTTACATATTATCAAAAAGACTAAAATGGGCTCTGACTATCAGAAAAACCCTTGGCCACTTTTATCCTTAAATGAATATCGTGATATTGTTACTGATCAACTAAGACATTTAAGAAAAGATATTATTGTTCACCGGATTACTGGTGATGCCAAAAAGGAAGACTTAATTGCGCCCTTATGGACGCTAAAAAAATTTGTTGTATCCAATGAAATTGATAAGTATATGAGAGCGAATCTATATTATCAAGGAGACCTTTATGAGAGTCAATCAAATTAGAGATTTTGTCATAAGTTACTTAGTCAATCATCTTACTAAAGACGATGTCGTTATTGACGCAACAATCGGTAATGGCCATGACACCTTACTGTTAGCTGATTTATGTAAATATGTTTATGGTTTTGATGTTCAACAACAGGCCCTTGATACCACTCAAACACTTTTAAATAACCATCAAGTTTCTAACTTTAAACTGATTCATGATTCCCATGAAAATATGATAAACTATGTGAAAGATTTCAAGGCGGTTATCTTCAATCTTGGTTATCTTCCTAACAGTAATAAAGAAATTAAAACGACTAAAGATTCCACGATGAATACCCTTAACACTTTGGTGGGTGTTATGAAACCAGACACGTTCATTATCATCACATGCTATCCTGGTCATGATGAAGGTATAATCGAATCAGAGGCAGTGATTAAGTTTGTTAGTCATCTAGATAACTCATTTACAACCCTAAAGTATGATGTTCTAAATAAAAACAAATCCCCTTTTGTGATACTAATTGAAAAGAACCATTAAAATGAAAGGAACGACCGAAATCGTTCCTTTTTTTATTAGTCTTTCACAACCACATTGACTAGTTTCTTTTCAACAATAATCACTTTAACGATTGTTTTTCCTTTCGTAAAGTTTAAGACATTTCTTAATGACAATGCTTTTTCTTCAATTTGTTTATTAGAAGCTGTTTGCTTGATGGTCATTTTATCTCTGAGTTTACCATTGACTTGAACCACCATTTCAATTTCATCTAAGATTAATTTAGTTTCATCATAGATAGGCCATTCTTCATAAGCAATCGTATCTTTTCTGTTAAATACGGTTTGATATAGTTCTTCAGTGATGTGCGGACAAATTGGATTTAACAACTTCAAAAATCCTATTGCTTGTTTTCTAGAAAATTTCTTTTCTTTATAAACATCATTAACGAAGATCATAAGTTGACTGATTGCCGTATTAAAGCTTAACGATTCATAATCTTCGGTAACCTTCTTCACGGTAAAGTGATAAGAATACTCTAAAGCCTCAACGGCATCTTCAAGGGGCATATAATACATACGCCAAACGCGATCTAAGAAACGTTTAGATCCATCAATCGCTTCAGTATTCCAGGGTTTATCAGCGGTAAGGGGTCCCATAAACATTTCGTATAGTCTTAAGGTATCTGCGCCATATTCATTGATAACATCATCAGGGTTTACCACATTACCTTTAGATTTGCTCATTTTAAGGTTATCGTGTCCCAAGATCATACCTTGATTAACCAGTTTCAAAAATGGTTCTTTTGTCTCAATAATGCCAAGATCGTAAAGCACTTTATGCCAAAATCTTGAATAGAGTAAATGTCCTACGGCATGTTCAGCACCACCAATATATAAATCAACTGGGAGCCATTGTTTGAGTTCTTCTTTAGCTTCAGGAGAATTAAGTGGTAAGAATCCAATCAAACTCTTTAAGACATAACCAATATAATACCAACTAGAACCTGCTAATTGTGGCATCGTATTGGTATCTCTTTTATACTTAATGCCATCTTTTGAAACATAAAGCCATTCTTTTGCGTTGGCAAGTGGCGATTCACCAGTTCCAGAATGTTTAATATCTTTTAATACTGGTAATTCAAGCGGCAACTCATCTTCTCTAAGAATATGAACATGATCTTCTTCATCGATTAAGACAGGAAATGGTTCTCCCCAATAACGTTGACGTGAGAATACCCAATCACGAAGTCGATAGTTAATTTCTTTTTTACCTTTTCCAGTCGCTTCTAAATATTCAACCACTGCGTTAAATGCTTCTTCATTATTCAAGCCATCAATAAAATCACTGTTGATGTGAATCCCATCACCCGTAAAACAAGCTTCTTCTGTCTCAATAATCTTCTTAATATCAAGTCCGTGTATCCCCGCAAACTCAAAGTCTCTTTCATCATGGGCAGGAACAGCCATTACCGCGCCGGTTCCATAACTATTTAGAACATAATCAGCAATCCAAATCGGGATTCTTTCATTGTTAACTGGATTTGTCGCAAATGCGCCAGTAAATACACCGGTTTTTTCTTTATTTAATTCACTTCTATCAAGCTCTGTCTTTTGTTTGGTAATCTCAATATATTCCTTAACTGATTCTAATTCATCTTGAGTCGTAATATCTAAAACAAGTGGATGTTCTGGTGCTAAAACACAATAAGTCGCCCCAAAAATAGTATCTGGCCTAGTGGTAAAAACCTCAAAACTATCGTCCGTATGTTGAATATCAAAAGTGACAATTGCCCCTTCACTTCTGCCAATCCAATTCTTTTGAATTTCTTTGATGTGTTTGGGCCAATCAAGCGTTTCTAAGTCTTCTAATAATCTATCCGCATATTCAGTAATCTTTAAGACCCATTGAACCATTGGTTTTTTAATCACTGGATAATGCCCTCTTTCAGAAACCATCTTCCCATTTTCAATAATGATTTCATCATTTGCTAATACGGTTCCTAAACCCGCACAAAAATTGACTTCAATACTCTTTCTCTCAGCTAATCCTAATTCAAATAACTTCGTGAAAATCCATTGCGTCCATTTATAGTATTCTTTGTCAGCTGTCGCAAATTCTCTATCCCAGTCAATCCCAATCCCAGCTCTAATAATTTGACCTTTAAAATTTTGAATATTTTTATAGGTAAATGTTCTTGGATCATTGCCTGTTTGAAGCGCATATTGTTCGGCAGGTAACCCAAAAGCATCCCACCCCATTGGGTGTAGGACATTATAGCCTTGCATACGTTTGAATCTAGACATTATATCGGTTGCAGTATAAGATTCGATATGACCAACGTGAAGTCCTTGCGCAGAAGGATAAGGGAACATATTCAATACATAATACTTAGGTTTAATTATTTCGTTTTCAGTTTTAAATGTTTTGTTGTCAAACCAATATTTCTGCCATTTAGGCTCTATTGTTTTAAAATTATAAGTCATAAACACACTCCATATAAGATGATTATATCACTTTTACCACTTTATGTTAAAAAAAATAAGGGGATCCCTTATTTTATTGCTGAATCTACGAAACTAACTAATTGACCAACCGTTTTAATGTTTGTAGCATCTTCATCACTAATCGAAATACCGAATTCATCTTCAATATTCATAATTAGCTCTACTGCATCCAAAGAGTCTGCCCCTAAGTCTTCAGCAATGCGAGATTCTAAGTTTATCTTTGCAGGATCAATATTAAGTTCACTTAATATAATTTCTTTTACTTTATCAAAAGTCATCTTCACTACTCCTTTATAATCTAGATTTTATTATATCGAATTATTTTATTTTGTCAAGTTTAGATGCTTCAAAAATTCTATTTACGCATTTTAACACATTATCTTGATTTTCATCTTATAATTATTATTTTTTAACTAATTTTAATATTTTTATAATCATTTAAACACGATTATAATCAGCTTTACTATTTTCATTAACCGTTAATTACTGACTTATTTTATATGTTGGTAACGTTATTATCAGTATTATAATCGTTTTTACTTGATAAATTACTTTTTTTAAGATATTATTATTAAAGAATAATTATTAATAATAATTTGTAATTAATTCAAAGGTGAATAAATGGAAACACATTGGTTACAAAAATATAAGATTGCCCATCGCGGTTATCATACATCAGACAAATCGATATTAGAAAACACAAAAGAAGCCTTCATTGAAGCTATCAAACATGATTACGCGATTGAATTAGACACAAATATCTTAAATGATGGAAATGTTGTGATTTTTCATGACCCCAATTTAAAGCGAATGGCAAATCTTAATAAAAAATTAAGAAAGATGACGCTAGAAGAAATTCGAAACATTAAACTAATCGATAACAAATCAACCATTATGACTTTTCAAGAAATGTTAGAACTGGTTGATGGAAAAGTGCCACTTGTAATTGAGTTAAAACCCTTTGGTGGTTATAAAAGACATTGTGAAGAAGTCTATAGACTCCTTCAACAGTACCAAGGAAAATTTGTAATTCAATCTTTTGATCCTAGAGTGCTTCTCTGGTTTAAGAAACATTCCCCTGAAGTTCTAAGAGGTCAAATCACCGAAACATTCATTGAAGAACCGATAATTCCTGGATTTTTGAAATACTTTATGTCTTCGATGAAATTAAACTTTTTAACTAAACCACATTTCATTAATTATAAGATCCAAGATCTTCCCAATAAATTTATTGAAAGATCGAAACGTAAGGGCCGCCTTATCCTAGGTTATGTCGCTAGAAATCAAATTGATTTTGATTTTATGATTAATCACTATGATAATTGTGTCTTTGAGTATTTTAACCCGGCTTAATAAAAACCCACTTCACTAAGGAAGCGGGTTATTTTTTTTAATCTTCGACATCTAAATGTTCTAATAATGACTGCTTCGCTTCCGGTTTAACATCGCCATGTTTAACAAACAACATGGTGCCTAACGCGATTAACACCGCTATGGTTGCGTAAGGAAATAACACTTTACGACCAAACAAATCCATAAACATCCCGCTTAAAAGTGGGGTAATCGCTTGAGCTGCCATACTAAATGCGTAATAGTATCCCGTATATCTGCCTACATTAGATCCTTTAGATAATTCAACCACCATCGGATAACTGTTAACGTTAATGCTTGCCCATGCAATCCCGGTTAAGCCTAAGATGACATAAAGTAAAAAGCCTGTATTAGGGGTAATAAAATAAACGGAGCCAAAACAAAAAGCTAATAAAGTGACACCGAATAAGATCGTTTTCTTTCTACCTATTTTACTGGAAATAATGCCAATCGGAATAAAGGCTAAAATGGCGGTTACATTGGCAATCAATAAGGCGGCCGAGAAACCCATATTTAATATTTTAGGCGCATAATCTGATAGTTTTGAGGTAACAGCGTTATAGCCCATAAACCAAAAGAAAACAGAGAATAAGATTAACACTAAACTGATTAACTTATCTTTTGGAAGCTTTTCATTTTCAACGGTTTCAATATTATCTTCAGCAATTCCCAATGTTTCTTCTAGTTTAATTCTTTCTTCCACTAACTTAGGTTCTCTAACCTTATACAAAAAGATTAACAGAAAGACAATCATTAATCCGCCAATAATAATGAAGGCCCAAGAATAATTAACATAAGAATATTTATCAATCCCAAGTACCATTGAGAGTACCAAGAATATCGCTGCGCCTAATGCCCCCATTAAGTTTATAACGGCATTCGCTTTACTTCTTAAAGGTTTGATTGTTACATCAGGCATAAGCGCTACAGCTGGAGATCTAAATGTACTCATCGCAATTAAGGCAATCAACAAGATAACAATAAATACTGCAAAAGTTGACCAATCAGAGGTTGTTTGTTCCCATGCCAACCCTCTTAAATAGAGATTGTAGGCTTCTTTAATATCATAGGTATCTGCTAAACTAAGGGTTGTTTCTTCATCATAACCAGTAGAGATATAACCATCTAAAATATCACCTAATTTTGTTTTATAAGTTGCATCATCTAATTGGTTATAGACAATTACCCAATCGGAAACTTTATTATCAATATCTTTAATATGGTCATATTCACTGACAACAGATGATTCATCGTTAATTTTATTCGTTTGATAATTATCAACAAAAGCAAGCCCTACTAACGCAAACGCTGCCACCACTGTCCCAATCACAATAAACGGCGTTCTTCTACCTCTTTTGGAGTTTGATTTATCTGAAAGTGCTCCAAAAAAAGGTAACATAAATAACGCAAAAATATTATCAAGTGCTAAAACAAAACCACTTAAGGTTTGATTGAACCCAAACTTGTCGATTAATATCTTGCCAATTAAACTATCATATGATGACCAAAACATACTGATCAACATAAATGCTAACCCTACATAAATTGTTTTCTTATAATTTAGTTTCATGAAGCCTCCTATTATTTAATGTCCGTTCGATTGAACATGGTTATCCCTAAAGTTGTAAATAATACAATATATAATGTTGACATCGCTAACGAATAAATAAGTTCTTTACTTGCCATCCAGTGATTACTTAAATACCAAGCAAAATGCTGATCAGGTAAGAGATTTAAGAAAAATTGAACAATGTCGTTACTACCGCCTGTCATAACTAGAATACTATACACCATTGATAACAAGAAACTTAACCCAATCACAATCACAATCGTAATTCCAGTTGATTTGATTAAAAATGAAATCATTAGCACCAGTGAAATGATCACTGTATACATTAATAAACCCATCCCAAATGAATATACTATATATAATAGGTCACTTGCTTCAAATCCAGATGCGGAATAACCAAAGAAAATAGATCCCAATGCTAAACTAATCACTGCATTAATGATCATGACAACAGCAGCGTAAACAACAATGGTAATGAATTGTGATAAATAAATGTTTGTTCGACTATGTCCGTGAATTGTTTTCTGTCTAATCGTGTTAAAGGAGAAATCTTTTGTGGCAATCATCCCAATCACAATTGCTAAAACTATCCCGGCATTGTTACTTGATTGGAAAACTGACTTCATAAAGTACTCTCCGGTTAAAACAGGGATTCCTGGGATGGAATCTGAACCATCTAAGGCTCCAGGTGGAATTTCTAAAATAAGATAAAAGACGACATACATTAAAACAACACTCACAATTGATAAAGCGGCTGTAATAATTAGTCCAACTAAGGCGGATCTATCTTTACATAGTCTGAAAAAATCAGCTTTTAATAGATTTTTCATGCTTCGCCTCCCATTAATTCAAGATAAAATTCTTCAATCGATTTTTCTTTTTGAATAATGTTCGTTACCTTAATCCCTTTTTGAGATAACGCTAAAACGATGTCGCTAATGATTATTTCATCATAAACCTTAACTGCGTGTCCTTCAACTTCAACTTGTTCAATCCCGATACTCTTTAATGCTTGAAGCGTTTCTTCAGGTTTATCTACCACCATGACCGTGTGTTTTTTCCCTTGGCTGATTAATTCTTCTTTACTAATTTCTTTAATTAATACCCCTTTATGAATAAAACCGTATCTCGTCGCGACCCTTGATAACTCCTCTAGGATATGTGAGCTAATTAAAAAAGTAATCCCCCGCTCTTCGTTAAGATTAATAATTAAGTTTCTCATTGAAACAATCCCTTCAGGATCTAAACCATTCATCGGTTCATCTAACAATAAAAATTTAGGATCACTTAATAAGGTTAAAGCGATGCTAAGACGTTGTTTCATCCCTAAAGAAAAGTTCTTAACCTTCTTTTTAGATTCTATAACTTCACTTAATCCAACTAAATTAAGCGAATCAATAAATCTTTTATTTAAATCACCCTTTAACCCAATAATATAAGCTTGGGTTTTAAGGTTTTCCATCGCGGTCATATTCAAATAAAGTGATGGCGTTTCCACAACAGCGCCAATATGACTCGCACTCGAATGGTTAAGTCCACCCTTCTCAAATAATGAATAGTCACCTGATGTTGGTTTAATTAGACCCGAAACCATTCTGATTAATGTGGTCTTACCTGCCCCATTTTCACCAATGAAGCCATAAATGTCTCCCTCATTAATAACCATATTCACTTTGTTAACAGCGATTTGGGATTTATAATTCTTGGTTAAATCATTCGTTCGTAAAATTTCCATAGAAACCCCCTATAATGAACATTATATCAATTTACATTTACTTTTAATCACATTTTTAATAATTATCTTAATTTTCATGTATTTCGAAATAAAAAAACAAATAATTCATAAATTATCAAAAAAAAGAGGTTGACCTTCGTGAGGTCTTCCTCTTTTTGTTAACCTTAATATAGGTTATTCAACGTAACTAAATTCAGTTTCAATAATATGGAATGATGCGGTCAATGGTGTTTCAGCCGTACCTGATTGACCTGGTAATGCCATGAACACTATTTTTGTAAGTGGTCCTGGAATTAATTTTTCATAGACCCCATCACCATTTGAATCAAAAGTAATTGTTTGTTCTAAAGCACCACTGTCATTAGGTTTAACAATAACAGATGTCCCTGCTGTGCCTTTAAAAGTAACTTTTAAAGTGTTTCTTCCAGCACTTTCAGCTTCAGTAACGTTTCTATAAAAGTGTGCATAACTTTGATCGGCAACTTTAGAAACTTCAATCTTTACACCGGTTTCATCCGTAGTAATGGTATAAACCCCAGAATCGTCACCTACAAACCCATTATTTAAATCAATTGGATCATTTGGAACAAATTCAGGTTCAACGTATCTTAATATTGATTTTGTAAAGATAAGTTCTCCAGTAACAGCTGTTTCTCCACCTGGGTTCACAAAGAAGACGAGACTGACTGCTTCAGGGTAATCCTCAACAAAATTAATCATGCCTTCAGCATCTGCTATAAGTGTCACTTCATTTGCACCAACATTATTCGCTTTAAACATGACTTTAACACCTGGATCTGTTTCAATTTGAATGTCAAATACATTAAAGCCTTTTAGTTCTTCTGGGAAACTAATTGTTTGCGCCATCCAACCTGAAACATTCGTAAATGTGACAACTAATTGTCCGGCTTCATTGAATGATAAAGCATAACCATCACCAGGATTTTCGGCATGAACAGAGAAATCATAATGGTATTCTAAGGAAATCCCTAAAATATCAAATGATCCAGTGACAGTATCCACGCCACCTTCAGCAAATAATAAGATTTCATTAAATGACTCAAATGCAAATTCTGCTGAACCCAATCCTTCGGCATCAAAGGTAACCCATTTTTCGGTCCCATTGACTTTGACTAATACTTGTTTACCAGCAGTACCTTTCATATTAATCTTGAAATAATTATAATCTTTAAGATCAGGATAAGTAACCAAATCAATACGCATTGTAGACCAACCTTGAGCTACTTTTACATAGTCAACCTTGATGAATCCATCTTCTTGAGTGAATGTGTAAACACCATCACCTGAATCCATTAACTCAGCCATTGTGACAACATGCGTTAAATCTTCAACTGGGATTAAGGCTGGTGCTTCAACCAGTTTCAATCCGGATTCTACTACAGTAACACTACCTGTACCAATCGCGTTAGGTTTAACAAACACGATAACTTTGTTTAAAGTACCAGGGATAAGTTTTTCATAGACCCCTTCACCGTTTTCATCTAAAGTAATTTGTTGTTCTAAAGAACCGTCATTATTCGGTTTAACCATAACTGTGTCACCAGCAGTCCCTTTAAATCTCATCACTAATGTATTAAAGCCTTCTGCTTCTAAAGTAGTAACGTCTCTATAGAAGAATGACCATTCTTGACCTTCAACTTTAGTATAGTCAACAGTAACACCCGTTTCACCATCAGTAAATGTATAAACGCCTTCATCATTACTTACATAACCATCATTGATATCAAATAATTCTACTGGTGGGTTAACATCAAAGTAGACTCTATGAACTGTAATTTCACCACTTGCGTTAGCTGATTTACCTTGATCACCAAAAATTAATACCTGTTTAGGGGCTTTAAGTTGAGCTAAAGTAAAGTCAGATAAATCCATTACAAACGTTTGTTTTTCACCTGTAAATGTAACTGGTAATTCAACACCTTTACCTTCAGCTTCAAACTTAAGTAATGCCGTCTTTTCTGCTTCACCAGTGATTTCAAAAACAAGTCTTTCAAAACCTGATACATCACTGTCTTTAATATAGGCAGCTACTGTAGACCAGTCATGACCTGTTTCACCTTTTTGATAAGTGATAACTTCATCCGTACCTACTTTTTCAACTTCATAAATGCCATCCCCATTATCCATCCAATCATGTAATGGGAATGTTTCGTCTGTCCCATTATAGGTGTTATAAATCTTTGGATCAATCACTGTGTATTCATCGGTCATATAAGCATCTAAAATCTTAAATGAACCTTTAGCGCCATCTGTACCGGCTGCACCAAATACTAGGATGCGGTTAATAAGTTTCTTTTCAGCAGCAGTCAAAGCACTAAAATCAATCGCAAATTCTTGAACTTCACCATTTAAGATAATATCATCTTCAATGTTGTTAGGTTCAAACTTCGCTAAGACTTTAACCCCCGCAGTTCCTTGAACTTTTAGTACAATGTAGTTAAATTTACTAAAATCACCTTTAACTAGATTATAGAAGAAAGCCCAACCAAAACCACCGGATTTATCATAAGTTACAGTGGTTTCATTATTCGCATAAGCAAATGTATAAATTGGATCTTCATTTGCATTTGGTTCATTATTAACCCATTTTTGATTAAAGTGGAACTCATCAGCAACGCCATCATATTCGTTGATATTACTTGGGATATTGCTAAAATCTGTATTAATAACATAATTATCCGCAAGTTGATCACTAAACATCAATCTGGTAATTCTAATATTGCCTTCTTCACCTGTTTTACCAGGGGCAGCAATAATTCGAATCTTTCTTACTGAATCTAAGAATGTACTGTCATTTCTAAGATCCCATTCATAATCGACACTAAATGATGTCGCATAAATAGAAACCTTCTTTACGGTTGTTCCAGCTGCATTTTCTAAAATTAGTGAAAATTCTCCATCCCCTGTTACCGTAATTAAAAGTTTTTTATACTCTTTTAATCCTTCAACAGCTTTAGAAATAGATACGGTTGCATCTTCACCTTTTGCATAATCAAACTCAAGTGCAGTAACTGTATTTTGCGAGATTGTGTAATCTGCATGTCCAGCAAAACCTGATAAGACGTTTAAGGTTTTTTCTTCTTCTACTGGTGGTTCATCCTTTTTGCAGGCAGTAATCCCAACTATACCAGCAAGAATTAATCCTAAAACTAATAAATTTTTACCAATTCGTTTCATTTTTCTTCCTCCCTTTAAATGTTTGAATTGTTACATTAAATCATTCATTTTATCAATGAATCAACATCATAAGACAATTAAATAATTGTTAAAAAATTAAACTTCTATTGACTTCACTTCTAAAGCGTCACCTCCATATAAATACTTGTCGTCTTTGACAGACTTCTTATTTCTAGATCTTTAAATCACCTTATTTTGATAAAAAGATTAACGATAATGCGCTTGTATTAATAATATATCTTGATTAAGTTTGTATCCTTTAATAGGCTATTTGAAAGTTGATAAACGGGTTTCAAATAAGTATCATAAGTTGGTTTAAAATCTACACCATTCAAGTTTAAATATTTCACTTCACTATGAACATAAGACACCAAAATATCTTTCCCTTCTAGCTTCAAACGCACTTCTAACCCATTTAAATCCTTCGGAATTGCCGGACTGATAGTAAGTTTATCTTGATGTATTTGAAGCCCTAAAAAGTTAGATATGAGTTGATTTAAGTAAATTCCTGGACCACTCGAATAAATTCGCCAGCCCCCTTTAAACTCAATTTTGTTGTTTTTAACTTTATCGTATTGTTCTTGAGCTTCGTACCGATTAATAAAGTTAGCATCACTACTTGAAAAATAAGTGTTTGATTGTCTCGGTTTAGCAGTAGAAAGATAATCATTTAATTTAATCGGATTTACTACATTAAGTGCCCAATAGGCTTGATTAGCTTCACCAGTTTGAAGTAACGCTTCAATTCTTCTTAAATGGGCATGTACATACATGATGCCTATTTCTCGACCAAAGTTAGTCGCGGTCTCAGCTCTTTGGAAGAAAGATTTCTGTCCGCCTTGGTATCGAACCGGTTTTTCCATTAACCGGTAACCGTCTGGCCCTTTCAAATGTGTCTCCACTGTTTTATTTAAATGTTTGATATCTTCTAGTGGTACTAATCTACTTGTGATGGCCTGATTATAGGCAATTAAACGATATTTTAATCCGTTTGAAGATTCATTTGGGTGAAACATGACTTCTGTTTTATCTTCAAATTGCAGGAACCCTGCTGGGTGTTTATCTTGATAAATATACTTTAAATAATCTATCTTTAAAGCTTCTTTATATTGATTTAACGCTTCAATTGAATCCATATCAACTTTTAAACTTAAGCTTAAAACATCCAGTGCTTGATACAATAAAGCTGAAGTCCAACCGGACACAAGACTTTCCGTTAAATTACTGTTAGCTGGCTGTAACGTATCATTCCAGTCTCCACCACCATATTTAGGCAGAGACGTATGCTTCATTTGATTGCGCTTTAAATTATTTAAAAGTCTTCTAACATGGTGTTTAATGGCCTCAGGGTATTTCTTTTCCATTGACTCTACTTCTATATAGGAAACTACTTCGTCTAAAATAGTCTGATCATTGGTTCTTTCTAAGTACTCTCCTAAAGCTAAAAGTGGCCATACAATAATATCTGCGTGTGAATCTTGAGCTCTAATTTTATAATATTGGTCAAACATAAACCATTGTGGAAAATCACCATCCATCGGATTAGTTTCACTATAATATTGATTTTCAAACACCGTTAAGATGATCTGTTTCATTTGATCAAACTGACCAAATGTCATAAATAACTCTAGGGGTCCTTGACAAACATCCCGAGTTCCCCAAGCGGCACCATTATATTGTTCAAGCCCATGTGGTTGGGCATAATGAATTAAAGCATTATGGGTATACCAGTATAACAAGTGATTATAACGGTTAATGTTTTCATCTCCTTTGATTTCAAGATGATTGATTAACTCTTTATAGGCTTCTTTTACTTCAAGCTTTGAGACTTCAAAGGGCTGGTTTGGTTCGTTTATAATGACACCTTCAACGCCTCTAATCGTAACTTCAAATGAATCAGTTTGGTATTTTAAGGCAATGATTCCTGGTAAATCTAGTTCAAATAATTTTGCGAGTTCATAATCACTAGATTCTAATATAAATCTAATGTTTGGTGATATAGAGGCCATTAATGACCCAACAGCCGGTTTGAAAGTTAAGTCCGGTGTCGTAATATATTCAACCATGGATGCATCTTCATTGGTGTTTAATAAGATTTGATTGGTTAAAACGAGTTCATAAGTTTTTTGATTCAATGACTTAAACGATAAATGAATTTTATTTTGAGTAAGCTCTGTATAAACAATAATTTCTAAAGTATCATAGTCTAGTTCATAAACCCACTTTGAATAATTTAAGCCCATTTCATAATAGGATGGTACATTTAACAACTTAAAATTTCCGCCAAGTTTAATCCAAATTCGTTGTCCTGTCAATGCGCTTGGAACAAGTTGATTACGGTTTACTGACAAGAATTTATTAAAACTCGTATTACCTAAAACAACATGTGAATTGAATATGCCATTCATCCAGGTTGTTGAACTCATAAGATTTGTGGTTTTTCTAAAATCACCCGCAAGAATCATCGTTCCCGTGCTTCTTTCCTGAATAAGCTCTTTACTTTGTAAAACAACATGCGCATGATCAGCCGTAAAATACGACAACAAACCTTCCTTATATTCTGGGTTTAACATACCACTAAAAGAAGATTCTTTTGGTTTATTTCCATTTAATAATTGAACTTGGTGCGGTTTTTTATTCACTTTTGGTAAAATCTCTAAATAAGCATCGGTAACTTCATAATCATTATAGGAAACCATAAAATCAATTTCAGTAAGTTTACTTAAATTCACTTCTTGTGTTTTTAAGGTGATATAAGCGAATTCACCTTGTAAAGATCTTGATGGTAAGTCTTTATATAAATAATCAGGAATCCCAGAATATTTATAACCTAACCCAAAAAAGTCTAGTCCATCAGTCGCATAGGATTCAATTTTTTTATTCGAACTGAATTTTAAAAACTGTTTTACACCTTGGTTCTGGGTTGAAGTTAAAACTTGATTTTTAAATTGATGGTCTAAATATTGTGCTGTATAAGCTTCACTATTTAAAATGGAATTAACGTCTGCTAACCCAACATCTTGACTATAAATTAAACTAATTTCTTTACTGGTTTTATTGAGATTTCTAAATTTATAACGCCACCCAAACCGACTAATTATCAAATCTAGTTGATACTCTATCTCTAAAAATGAACCTCGATAAGTGACATGATCGCCATTTTTAGAAAATGTTGAAGGTGATGATACCCCTATTAACTTGGTAACTCCTTCGTTTTTAACAGCTAAATAGATGTTCGAATGACCACCATCAATCAAGTTACCACGATACATATTGATTTGATTATGTTGGTAAAGAATTTGGTAAATATCTCCAGAACTTAAAAAGGAAAACTGAATCTCTTTACCTAATTTAATTAATGTTTGTTCCCCTATTAATTTCATAAACCCTCCTTAAGCTGAAGCGCGATATACCATTTGATATTTTGGTTCATCTATTTTTAAAAATGTGCCTTCTTGTAGATTGTTAATTAGTGATTTAGCGACATCATGGCCCCAAGCGGTATGATCTATTTCAATGGTAGTCAGTTTGGGAATCACATACTTAGTCCACATAATGTTGTCAAATCCTGCAATTGCGATATCTTCAGGGATTCGGTAACCTTTTTCCATCAATGAACCCATTAATCCAATCGCAGACTCATCATTGGAACAAAATATCGCTCTTGGAAGCTTCGTGTTAGCTATTTTAGCGCCGACTTCTAAACCTCTTTTATAAGTGAAGTCACCTTCATAAATATAACTTTTTAAACCTTTGTTTTTAATGGCTTTCTCATATCCAGTAATTCTTCTTAAAGCGTTATAAGAATCTCTTGGCCCTGTTAAAATGCCTACTGAACCATATTTATCAGCTAGTTCATTTATAAACTGATAAACTATTTCTTCATTATTAATAACGGATCGATAAATGTTTTTACCACTCAAGTCTCTATCTAATAAAATAACGGGATAATTTGCTTTTGCGAAGTTGATCAAAACCTCATCTTCAATCGATGAATCAAAGATGATAGCGCCATCAATTTGACGTTGATTAATGATCTTATCTGAGAGGGCCCCACTTGAAACAATAAGGTTATAGCCTTCTTCTAAAGCAGCTTGATTCATCCCTTCAAGAATTTCAGAAAACACAGGTCCAGAAAATCCGTATATAAACACTCCAATACTCATCGTTTTTTTAGATTTTAAGTGTTTCGCTGCTGCGTTAGGGTGATAGTTTAGTTGTTTTGCGGCTTCCAAGACACGTTCTCTTAGTTTATCACTTACATTGGGTTTTCCATTTATTGCATAGGACGCGGTTGAAATGGATACGTTCGCAAGCTTTGCCACTTCTTTAATTGTAACTGCCATTAGACCCTCCTAAATTTAAGGTTTTTAAGCCCTTGTTGAATAATGGGATGTTCTGTAATTAAGGTTTGGATTAATCCGTCTATCTTTAAATTAGAAAATATCAGTTCCATGCCTTTGTTAAACCCATAATATCTACTACTTACCCAATTTTCACGTAAATTAAACGAATCATAATAACCATATTTACCACTAACCTGGTACTTATCAAATTCCTTTAATGTGTTGACTGAGGTCTCTTCTAAAAATGGAATGCTACTAATAATTGCCGAAGGGCTATAGGTTCCATCCGGATAATTAAGATGGGTAGTAGCTGGTATGGGCCCATAAACACGGTAACCAAAAGGTGAGTCTGAAGCGGTCGCTCCCCAGCCATAATCTTTTAAGATTGGATCTCGATGATTTTCAATAGAGGACTCATAATTCGCTCTAATCGCTTTAACCCCATTATCATACCAATTAATATCATTTTGGTCGGTATAATTTTTAAAGTTAATAAAACCTAATGGAAGTTGATAGACAAATAAAGTATTACCAGGGGTGTGATAGAACGAATTAGACTTATAGGTTTTTAACGTTCTATCAAAGCCTTCATACAACTGAAGCGATTCTTCATTATCATCATTGATACCGGCAAACAGAATATAAATAAATAATGCTTCACTTAACATATGCCATCTGTAGATAAAACCTGGTTCTCCTTCTACATAAGAGCCATCTTTATCTGGATTGTAAGACATTCTAAAGTATTTCTTGTTGTCTTGTTCAAAGATTAACCATTTAAAGTCAAACCGGTTAATAAAATACATCACTAAGGCACTGACTTCTTGATTTTTAAAGTAACTATCTACCGCAAGCATCCCCATGAAGGCAATCCAAGTATCGATGGTTGAATACTCTGTCTTTTGATAGCGATGCCCATTTTTATCAACAAAGTGAACAAAAAGCCCGTTTTTATGTTCAATATTTTGTAAGTTTTTTAAAGTATTTATTGTTTTCTCTAAAGCTTCTTCTTTAGATATATACCCTCTTTCAGCCCCAATGATTAAACTGGGAAGAAAATAACCGACTGCGGCAATCGTATAAATATCTTTTTCAGTATGGTCTAGGGTAAGACCATAAGTATGATTCAATTTATTAAAACTGGTAAAGTCATTGAAGAACCGATAAGCATCTTTTTCTATTTGCAATAATTTATCTTTCATGTCAACCTCTATCATCGAAACGTTTCGATACACTACTATTTTACACTATTTTACAAACGCTTACAAGTAATTAAAACAATATGTTATACTAATCTTAGAAATTAGGAAGTGATACTATGATACAAATTCAGCAACAAGAATTTATAAAAGATGGTAAGAAAACGATTATCCTGTCTGGAGAAATACATTACTTTAGAACCGACCCAAATAATTGGCCATTTCTATTAGATAAACTCATTGAAACGGGGTGTAATGTTGTTGCCAGTTATGTGCCTTGGATCATTCATGAAGAGATTGAAGGCGACTATGACTTTAAGGGTAAGAAACACCCTTCTCATAATTTAAAAGCGTTTATCAAACTCGCACAATCTAAAGGTTTGATGGTGTTTTTAAGACCTGGTCCTTTTATCATGGCGGAAATGAAAAATGAAGGAATTCCTTTTTGGATTTATGAAAAATATCCCAATATTCGTTCGTTAGGTTGGAACTTAAAACCCAATACCTCTGCGGCCATTGACTACCTAAATGAAGATTTCTTACGAGAGGTTAAAAAGTGGTACGACGCTTTTGTTTCTAACGTAAAAGAGTTTTTCTACCCAAATGGTTCTGTGTTTGCTTTACAAATTGATAATGAAATCGGAATGCTCCAGTGGGTAACCAATAGTCCCGATTTGAACGAATCTGTTTTACAAGACTTTAACCTAATGTTTAAATCTGCTTATACATTAGCTGATTTGGCAAATCCAGTTAATGATACCTTGTTAATTCACCAACAAATAGAACATTTTTATAAAGACCGCTATTACCGCTACTATAAAGCGTTATTAGATTACCTTAAAATCCACCATAAACTAACCGAGTTAATCTACTTTGTGAATATTCATGGTACCTCTAATGGTAGAGGTTTAACCTTCCCAATTGGAATTAGTCAATTGATTCATATTTATCAGAAAACTGAGGCTATACCAGGAACTGATATTTACCTTCAAAACCTAAAACCGGACAATTTTACTGACTTATATCTATTAAATGAATATTTAAAACTTACCAACCCCAATAAACCAAGTGGTTCATTAGAGTTTGAAGTTGGTAACAGTAATTATGGCGATAACCTAAACATCTTAGTTACCCCTAATGCAGCGCCGCTTAAGTTAAGAATGAGTCTTTTAAATGGACAAAGATTCTTTAACTATTATCTATTTAGCGGCGGGTATAACAGAAAGTTGGAAAAAGGGGGGTATGATGGCAATGATAGAGTGGCCTTTACAGGAGAACGTCATGGTTTTGCCGCCCCAATAAACCCCGAACTAGAAGTCTCAAACAACTATGATCCTTTAAAATACACGACGAACCTAATTAATAATATGGCTGTTAAGTTTAGTGACTCTTTTAAAGCTAAAAGTCAAATTAAAGTCTTATTTAACCTTGATTACTATGCCACTGAATATAGTCATCCAAATTCCAACCAACGTCGTGATCAAGTAAGTAATATCAATTTAGCTAGAGATTTATTAACCGATATCTTAGTAAAACCAATCTTATTAAATCACTATTCGGTTGAAGCTGTTTTTTCAGATTCAATCCCAGAGGGTACCAAACTATTACTAGTCCCGACCTCAACTTACTTAAGTGCCTCAGATCAAATTAATTTAGTAACTTACTTAAAACAAGGAAATAAGGCTATCTTCATCGGTTCTATCCCAACCCAAGATCTCAGTGGCAACAAAGTGACTATTTTAGCAGATTATTTAAACGTTACCCCAAAGGAAATCTTGTTTGATCACCAAGTTCAATTTATGTCTTTAAAGGAATCAAGTTTATATGCGTTAGCTGAATTTAGATCCTTCTATATTCAAACTCTAGAAACCCCTAATAAACCCTTATTCAAAACCCTTCATTCCAATGAGACCGTTGGCTTTTATACGGAAAACGTCATCTATTTAACCAGTATTATTCCCGGTAATTTAAAACTTGTTAATGCCTTTTTAGAACACTTAAGTGTGCCTAAAGAATTAGAACTCATTGGCAATTCAACTTACGTAATCGCTGAGATAACCGGTGCAAGAGAACAATTCATCCATTTAATCAATATTGATTTTGCGACAAAGAACTTTAGAATCAAACATTACTTTGAAGATAACGAAATTACCTTAAATGCCCAAACTGGTTTAATCTTACCTATCCATCAAAAATTCGACTTTGGTGAGGTTGTTTATTCAACTTGTGAGATCTTCAGTTATACCGCAAATAGTCTAAGCCTCAATCTTCATAGTCCAATGAATAAATTAAAGATTAAAACAGATTTAGAAATAACACCTGATAAACAACTAAATATCGAAAAAATCGAAGGGGGTTATTACTTAACCATCCTTAAAGATTATCTTGTAAATGATTTATATACCATTTACTTTAAGACGCTCACTTGAGCGTTTTATTTTTCTTCAAAGCCTAATGCCTTTAAACCTCTTACAATATGTGGACTTCTCATCACAAGTGCCCAGATATATCCACTCACATAATTTTCTAACATAACCAAAGTATTTCCCTTATCAATTCCTACATAATCACTACTATACCAAGGATTTGTGTAAGTATCGCCTTCTAGTACCCCCAAATTAAAGGCACTCTTTAGGCCGTATTTACCATAGATAAATTCGTTTGAATAGTAATTATCTAGCGCTAAGATTGCTTCTTCTTCTAAATAATTAATCGAGGCCACCGCTGCATAAGGGACAACCGTTCCATCAAAGGTATAATTTTTCGCAAGGGGAAGACCATAGGCTTGATAACCATTTGGTCCATCACCGGCTGAGGCACCCCAAGAATCAGGACCTAAGCTTAAATACTTGGTTTGATTATCTAAGGCAAACCCATATTGAGATTTTGTCGCTTCAACTGAGTTTTCATACCAATTGATGCCATTTTCATCTTCAATATTTCTAAAATCAATATAAGCTTGAGAATATTGATAGATAAACAGTGATCCATTATAAGTATATAAGTATTCGCTTGTATTATAGGACGGATCGGATGTACTATAAGTACTTCCTTTATAAGATAGTCTTGAAGCGGTAACCATGACATTATAAGGTAATTTTCCAACCGAATATTGTTTTGATCCTGCGCTTAAAATATACATCATCAATTGTTCTGCATAATGGTTCCAAGCGCCACTGTGTCTATCTGTTTCTGGTGAATAACTCATATAAAATTGACTGGTAGTTTCATTTAAATACCATGGCCATTCAATGCTGTCGATCAATTGATCGGCTTTTTTTAAGATCTCTCCACCAAAATATTCACCCACCACAATTAGACCTAATACCAACAGTGCCGTATCAATGACAGATACTTCACTATAGCCAGATCGAATGGTCGTTCTAATATTAATAAAGTGATAAAAGAAACCGTGATGGTGATCCATGTTTAACAAAGTATCTAAAGTACCTGAGACTATTTTTTCCCCTTCTTCAAAGGTGATATAACCATTTTCAATCCCAATTACCCATGCCGATAAAGCATAACCAGTACTCGCAATCGAGGATAAATCATTGTTACTCATTCGGTCTCTTGCCAGTCCATATCCAGCACTGCCTTCATTTAAATTTGAAGTTAGATAGAAATAATCAAAAGACCCTTTCATTTCAGTTTCAATATTGTCAGTTTTTTCGTTTACTATAACTCTTTCAATTTTATCTCTATTATAGTTTGACCCACATCCGACCAAACCAAAGATACAAATAAGTAATAGTAAACTCATCATTTTTTTCATAATTATTCTCCTGTAATCCCGGCATTATCAATACCTTCAATGAACCATCTTTGTAAGACAAAATACATGAGTAACATCGGTAAGATAATCAGTAAGGTCGCAGCCAACCGCATGCCTTCGTTTATCATTCTGATATCCCCACCAGGATTCGCTTCTTGATAAGCTGAAACGAACTTGAGTAACTTAATTTGTAAGGTATCATATTTACCACTATCCATAAAGATGGTGGAAAGATAAGTTTCATTCCAATACCAGACAAATGAAAACAAGAAACTGGTAATAAAGGATGGCATTGATAATGGTACCGCAACTCTTAAGTAAATAAATGGTCTTGAAGCGCCATCGATTTGAGCAGCTTCATCAAGTACCTTTGGAATCATCTTATAAAATTGATAGAAAATCAAAACGAAAATGGCAGAATATAACCCTTGTCCCAATGTAGCCGGTAAAATAACCGAGAAAACATTATTTAACAAGCCCATATCATTAAACATAATGTATTTAGGAATCATGGTCACTTGAGGTGGGATGATATAGGTGGCAATCAATAGCGCCATCCATATTTTTTTTCCTTTAAATTCAAATCTCGCAAACCCATACCCCACCAAGGATGCGACAATGGTTTGTATAATCGCAGGCACTAGGGTAACTAACAAAGTGGTTCCTAAGGTTTTAAAGTAATTAAGACTCTTAAACGCTTCTTGGTAGTTCCCAAAATATAAAGAGGACGGGAGATAATTAATGGCTGGATTTAATAAATCTTCTAAGCTTTGGAAGCTGTAACTAACCATATGTAAAATAGGATACACATAAACAAATCCAATTGAGATTAACAACAAATAGATAATTGCTTTAAATAGGAATCCATCGGAATAATGGAGCCCAAATAAGAAATGTCTGATTTTCCCAAAAATATAGTTAACTTTTTCACGTGTCATTATCACTTACCTCCCTTAGGAAGTCGGTTTTGCCATGGCTTTGCGATCACCACTGTGACAAGACCTAATATCGCTGATACCAACAAGAAATATACCCAAGCCAAAGCGGATGAATAACCAAATCCTTTTGGTAGTGGTGCGAACATGCCCTGCCTAATAATGCCTAGAGCGGTATTGTTTGAGAAGGTAGATAAGGTCACTATAGTATAAATTGAAGCTAATAAAATAATCGGTCTTAAAGAAGGTAAAGTAATCTTCCAAAAACTTTCCCAAGGTGAAGCACCATCAATTTCTGCTGCTTCATAGATTTCTCGATTGATCTTTTGTAAACCAGCTAAAAATAACACGATTTGAACCCCACTAAACCATAATATAACAATCATTTCACTTAAGATTATGGCAATCGGTTCCGATAAGAATACCGGTAAATTAGCTTGCATATTTTCTACCATACCACTTCTTGAAATCGCGGAGAGTGTCCCTGTTCCCGAACTTAACAATTCATTAATCACAGGACCTGAAGAAATGATTACCGGTAAGAAATAAACTGATCTAAAGAACCCTCTTCCTTTAATCTTTTGATTTAAAAGAATCGCTAATATCATCGAGATAATGATAATAAGTGGTAAATATACCGCGATATCTACTAAATATTCTCTTAATGCGTTTAAAAACTCAACATCCGTTGTAAAGGCATTAACATAATTATTAAACCCGGTAAATGTCGTTACTAAACCTTGTTGACCATCAATAATAACTTCATTAAAACTATAGTAAAATGATGTCAAAAGAGGAAAAGCACTCAAGAAAAGAAACCCTACTATCCAAATCGAAATAAAGGAATAGCCCGCAATCGCATCGCGTTTTTTATTGGTTAATTTCATAGGTAATCACCTACCAAATAATCATTTGATTTAATTATCAGTGAGCCATTAATATAATCAGTACCACTATAGTTTACATAAATAACCTTATGATTAGAATACTTCACTTCGTAGACCCCTAAAGCTAAATAGTTCCTATCGACTATTTCTGCGCCAACCACATGTTTTAGAGCATTATTAACGTAATTATATTGTCGTAATATTTCCGTTTCCCAATCTATAAACCGAGAAGTATAAATATTTTTTGACCCTGTTTTAAGTAGTTCATGTGAAGGTTCAGCGGTGGTATAGAACGACGGCCAAACATTATATTCGACCAATCTTAATAACTCATTTTGGGTGTTTGAAAAGAAATTTGCGTGTCTGCCATATAATTCGGTATACCCCGATAAAACAAGCGGGATAAATGGTATGGTGTCGTCTAGCATCGCATTATTAGAATGATACAGTTGCGTATTAAAAATCACATCCGCATTCCATCCATAAGCATAAGCGTTATATAAAGCACTATTATCAAATACTTCTAACATCGCTTGGTAGGTTTTAATGGCTTCTTCTCTGGTCATCTTACCACTGGAGTAGGAAGAAAATACTTTGTTGCCAATTTGTTCAAGTGCGATATTCATAATGCCCATATCAAGATAATTATCATAATCATTTTCTAACTTTTTAAGTGAATAACTTGGCTTTAAACCATTATAGGAAACAAAGTTATTACGGTTGTAGTCGGTTATTAACTCTAAATTGACCTTCTTAGCTAAATCAGAAATAGAAAAACCACTCCCCCCTTCATAGCCTTCAACATAATTAATTGAATAAAACAGCTTAACTTTATCAAGTTCATTTAATTCTTTAATTAGTTTTGAACTACCTAAGGTTGAGGATAAGGTTGCTCCACCAGGTGCTGTATTGGTATAACCACCTTTTTGAAAACCGTGATAACTAATTGTTAAATCAATATCAAGAACATCAATGATTTCTTTCACTTCTTCTAGTGAAGTCATTTTAAAGACATTATTTCCAAAAATACCAGGTTTGTTTTCAGCCCCGAGAATATCAAGATGAAGTGAAATATTATCTTTTACCTCAAGTCTATCTGTTTCCGTTTTATCTAAATAAACTTCACGGTACTTTTTCGCAAGCCCTACATAATTCGCCTCTTCATTATTTAATAAGACATAATTGATTTTGATGTCAAATGGATGTGCATTTTCAGTAATTAAAGAGATCAAATTGGTTCCTGATTGATTCATTTTTTGCGTGAAACTATGTCGATAGTTAAATGAAACTTCAAAGTTTGTGATTTGGAAAGCATTTGGATTAGAAAATTTTGCCGAAAAACTTGCATAACTTGCGCCACTTTCAATAATCGTCAAAAGTCCATTTTGATCCTCTCCATGGATCACCCCGAACATATTCGCACCTAAACTTGGTACTTGTATCAACGAACCATCTTGAGACCTAATTGAATCTAAAGAAACACTCGCTGATAACCCTTGATCTTCTCCATAAAATAGACCATTATAAGTGCCTTTTCCTTCAGATTCTTTAAAACGAATTAACGCCCCAACCCCTTCAGGAATTAATAAATAACCAGATTCCATTCTATTACGTTTAATCGCGCCCATAAATGGATAGACAATCACATTTTTAAGTTTAAAGGTGGAGTGTTCAACAATACTATCAAACGGTACTGAAACTTCAACGCCACTATCGGTTAGAATCACTTCTAAATCCATTTCAATTTGAGAAGTGCCAAAAACTAAATTTGCTTTAAACCCATTTGACAATAATTGAACTGATTTGGTTGAAGTTGCAGATTGAAGGAATGATTCTTCTCTACTATTGCCTTCAGTCCCGTAATAATACCAAATTCGAATTGGTGAATTAATATTTCGCTTTTGAGCTGGTGATAAGTCTCTATCACCCTCATCAACTAATTCCGGATATAAATAGTTATCTGTTTCATCTTTTTCAGTGTAATCCGTAAATAAGGAAGAACCCCAAATATAATTGGTTGCTTTATCAAGAATGCGTATCGATAAATCTATTTCTTTATAATATAAAATAAAATGATCATTTTCCGCTAACTTCGTATACCCATCAACCGTCACATACGGATTAGATACTTCTACATAAGGATCATCCGCTTGAGTGTATTTGTTTGAGACCAAAGTTGAGGTTGAAGCAGGTCTTCCGACAACAGAAACTTCATCGCTAATTGTTTGATCAAACCCAAAAATCACCACGACAACCAACATGGTTATAATTAATATTAAGGCAACACTAACTCGTTTAAACACGGTTCATCGCCTCCTTTATAATCCCGTAGACAAACTCATAAAACTGATTAAATAAAATCCACACAATGATCACGATGGTCGCGATGATAAGCATCGTAATTAAAGTTAAAATAACATTACCTATCAAACCTTTAACTGAATAATCATGGACAGATTTAATCGCTAGTATAACCAATAAACCTGACCAAGCAACCAAGATAAAATTACCAAAAGTATATAAAAATGATTCATTTAAGGTAAACACTTGACTCAATAACGCTAAAGGGATTGCCCCAATCACATAAGGCATTAAGGCGGATGCAGTTGCGATATAAATATCTTTGAACCAACCAATACCGTCCCCTAAAGTTGATACCAAATAGTTTGAAAAGACAAACAGTAAGATAATCCCTGAAAGTGAAAATACAGTTCTTAAAATACTATAAGATTCAACGGAGGATGTTCTAAAGATAAATGAAGTTAAATAAAACGAAACGATGTTAACTAAAATAAAGAGAATGTAAATAATCGTTGCCGATAAATAAGAGCCTTTGTGCATCTGTTTAATGTCATAGAAAGTATCAATCGGATGTTTAAAGACTTGTTTCGTGAATTTTAAATCTTTCACTAATTGAACTTTATTAGTTTTATCATTAAGCTTTCTTAACGGTTCATAAATACCTTTTTTATCATCGGCAAACCTTAATACTCTGACACTAATATACACGAGCACCAATGCGAGAATAACCCAAACCAAATAGGTTTGCATCCAATTATATCTAATTTGCCAGAAGGAATCACTATAGCCTTGAACATCCCCAGCAATCTTAAAGTAAGTTGCCGCATCTTCATAATTTCTTTGACGGAACAAACCTCTTCCTATTGATATATTCGCTAAGGCAAACATACTATTTTTCTGTAAAACTTCTTCCCATAAAGTTACATCATATTGACCATCATTAAAGGAAGCAATTCCGGTATGAACTAAATTAGTAAAGTCAGTTTTTTCTAAATATTCAACACTGTTGTTATTTTGATCAAGAATAAATAAATTATTATTTGAGTCTACCGCAATCCCAACTGGATTATCATAAAGACCTGGCCTTTTAATACCTGTATTCTTACCACCAAATGAGAAAATAAGATTACCATAACTATCATATTCTTGAATAATGCCACTCTTAGATAAAATATAAATATTGTCTAAGTTTCCAATTGCGATGCCTTGAAGTTCCGTTAATGAAATATTAATGTTTAGTTTATCTTCTGAAGCAATATTAAACTTCTTCACTTGTTTAGAAGCGGTTGGACTGATGGTAAAAACGGAGCCTTTTTCATCTATCGCCACATTGGTTGGTGAAGGGGGTTCATTTAAGGCAAGGTCTCTGCCAAAAAACTTTAATATTTGCGTAAATAAAGATAATGAGGTTGGATTTGTACCAAAGAAACCAACAAAATCTCCTCTATGGTTCACTTGAATTAACCCGTTCACTGAACCTAAACCAGCGATATACATAATGCCTCTTGCCCCAACCACTAGTTTTGAAGGGCGATAAGGTGAATTACCAAATAGGGGTGAAGTTGGTCTTGTGTATTCTGTTTCTTTTGTTCCATCTAAATAATATTTAAATACTTTTTGAGCTTCAGGATCAGCCACATAAATAAATTCATCATCAACAAATAACCCCGTTGGGAGAATAAATTCGCCTTCAATAATTTGCAGTAAGTCTCCTGATTTATTCAATTTAACGATTCGTTTGTTTCCTGTATCAGCCACATAAATAAGATCCTCATTGACAAAGATATCTTGGGGATTATTTAAACTCACATTAAAGTTTATGATTCCCGCAGGCTCATAAGCAGTTTGAGTCAACACTTGAGTATTATCTGGTCCCGTTGTATAGGTTAAATAAGGCACTGGCTTATTAGGGTCAGTTGGGTCACTCGCATTAAGTTGAGTTGATAATCCTAAGCTGAAAATGCTCATAATAAGGAAAATTGAAATTAGTTTTTTCATGTTATCCTCCTACTTAATGCCCGAGTGTGCCATCGTGTTCATAACCTTACCTTGCATAAAAATGAAGATAATGAGATTAGGTAAAAACATGATTAAACTACCCGCAGCTGAAATGCCCTGTCCGGCAACAACATTGCCACTGGATAAAAGGGTTGACATATAATAGGCAAATGTCTTTAATGATTCTCGATCAATATAGGTGGTTGAAATGCCGGCATCATTCCAAACGGATTGGAATGATACAATCGCAATTGTCGCAATGGCAGGTTTAATTAAAGGTAAAATAATGGACCAAAAGACTCTTAATTGGCTTGCCCCATCAATCTTAGCAGCTTCAATCAAATCATTTGGGATTTGATCGATAAATTGTTTGATTAAAAATAATCCAACGGGAACAGCCAAAACTGGAAAGATGTGAACCCAGAAATTATCAATCAAACCTAGATTTTCAATCACTAAATATCTTGGAATTGCAACTGAAGCCCCAACAAACATCAAGGCAATATTATTCATAAATAAAATTTCTTTTTTAAACTTAAACTTTAATTTAGATAACGCATACCCCGCCATACTACTCACAACAATCGAGATTAATACGACTGAGGCGGTTATAACAATACTATTAAATAAATACCTAAACACAGGAACATTTGATTCACCAGCAACCGCGAATAACTCTAAAAAGTTATTGAAGGTTGGTCTTCTTACAAAAAATCTTGGTGGCCAGGCAAACAGTTCATCAATCGGTTTAAAGGCATGATTAAAAATATAAACAATTGGCAGTGCCATGAAAATCGCCACTGGAATTAAGATAAGATAGAATTTTATTTGGGACCGGTGAAACCTTTTTGGGTTGATTTTAGTCCCTTGAAGTGAATTTCTAGCCATTAGTCTTTCTCCCCAAATAATCGGGTCGCAACCCTACTCATAATATAGACCAAAATTAATAAGACCACTGCTATCGCAGCGCCATAACCCATTTCCCACCTGTTAAAAGCATAATCATCCATATGGTTAACAATTAATTGCCCCGCATTTTGTGGGGTTGGGTTAACCCCCGTTAACTGGACCCCAATTGATCCCGCATTAAAGGTTCCCACTAAGCTCATAATCGCGCCAAATAACATCTGTGGTTTCATGGTTGGAATGGTAATATAAAAGATTTCTTGAAACTTGTTTTTCATCCCATCAACATATGCGGCTTCATAAAGCTCTTCATTAATGTTTAATACACCCGCAAGCATCGCTAAAAACCCAATCCCCATACTTGACCACAAGGATACTATAATCATTATATTTAATAAATAATCTGGGTTTTGAAGCCATTGGATCGGTGTTTCAATAATATTCATCGCAAGTAAAATAGAGTTTAAATAGCCACTTGAATCACCACTAAAGATAATTCTCCACATGACCGCCATTGCAATCCCCGCAGTCATGGATGGTGAATAAATCAGTAAGGCTAAAATAGTTCTTGGTTTTTTAGGAATCTGAGCCAATAGCCATGCTAAGAAAAACGAAAAAGCATAACCAACCGGTCCAACGATAAGCGCAAATTTTAAAGTGTTCGGAAAAACTTGTTGCATGAAAACATCATCTGCAGTAAACAAGTTTACAAAGTTATTTAATCCAATAAACTTAGGGGTATTAATTAAATCAAAATAAGTAAATGACAACAAGATGCCTAATAATACAGGAATCGTAATAAACAGAAAGAAAGAGGAGAAATAAGGTAGGACAAAACCCCATCCTACTAGATTCTCTTTAATTTTAGCTTGCTTTCTAGGATTGATATTTGAAGAAAGTTTTAGTTTATTCATCAATCCACCATCCTATCGTTTCAATGGTAGGTAAGAGATATGGTTTTAAAACCGTTCCATCTTTATCTAAATAACCAAACTCAATCATTTTCCTAGTAATTTCTTTATTCGCAATAATTAATCCATCTTCAATAGCGGTTCTGACATTAGCACCTTGATAAACTGTTTTATTCCAAATATTAGAGATTTCACGTTCTAGCATATAACTGCCCGGAATCTTTGGGACATCATAAGCATAATCCCATTGACTTACAATCACTTCTTTATGGGATTCATCCCAAGAATATTGTTCGAAAGCTTCTTTATTAGAGGTATTCCACATATAACTTGGTCCCATGGTCGCAATTAATTGTTCAGCATATTGAATTTGAATGTCTGTTCTACTCCACCATTTCATAAATTCCCAAGCTTCATCTTTATGTGTCGATTCACTGAATATCATATTAGACGTGGCTGCACCGACAAAACTTCTATCAATAACACCGTCTTTTTCAATGCCTGGCATTGGGGCAATCTCCCATAATCCCGCAATCTCAGGTGCGGCATGAATCAATTGAACATACATCCCAAAATCACCGATCCCAATTGGAAGTTCTCCGTCTCTAAATTTATTATAAAAAGACCCTACTTCAATCGGTAATGCATAAACGGTAAAAAGTTCTGTCATAAAAGTGATGGCTTCAATTGTTTTTGGATCATTAAACCCAGCACTAAAGGCGTCATCCTCATAAATCTTTCCACCATATTGATAAATAAACGGCATCGTTGCACCAAATCCTTTAAAGCTACCCGTACCCGCTAAATTGGTATAAAAGTTCATCCCATAGCGTTGTAACTCTGGTAATATATCGGTTACGTCTTCCCAAGTTTCTGGAATTGGTAATTGTAAGTTATCCATGATATCTTTTCTGTAAAATAAGATTTGGAAGTTTTGCGTATCAGGTAGGGCATAAACCCCTTCATCATAAATGAGTTGTAAGAAAGAGCCTCTTGCAAACCTTGAAGCGACTTCTGAAAAATCATCAAACTCCCTTAAATCTAAAGCGGCATTTCTGATCGCAAATTCATAAGGTCTCCAAGCGTCAATTCCCATCGCAATATCCGGTTGTCTTCCTGCCGAGTTAGATAAAATCAGTTTATCTTGAGAGGGCATCATGGAAATATTCACTTTAATATCATTGTTAGGGCTAAAATCTTCATCGATCATTCTTTGCATTAAATCAACATATTGCCTGCTTCTTGCAACCCATACTTCAAGTGTTTCTGGGGTTCTTTTCGAAACTTCTGAATCAATAAAGAATGACATGAAGAATCGTTTAACTCCAATCCAAGCACTTCTAAAAAAATTCACATTTGCTTTGGGTAGTTTCGCATCACTTTCATGAACATAAAACCGATCAATTGATAATGGTGAATTTAAGATAGTTGGTAAAATAATCCCTAGTGATTCGATAATTGAACCTGTATTGCCACTCAGTTGTCCAATTTTAGCTGGTATTTTATTTGGTTCTAAGGCAAGTTCAGCTAGTTTTTCATAGGACTGCTTTAAAGTGGTTGTCACAAGAGTATTTTTCTTGGTTTGGTTAATGATTTGCCACTCTTCATAAACCGCTTTTAGGATATCCGCATAATCATTTAAATCTCTTTGTAAATTAGGTAAGTAGGTTGTAATATCCCAATCTCTATTTGGATCTACATTTCTTCCTGTTAACTTGTTAATTTCTAAGACTAAGTTATTAATTCCCAGTAAAACATCTGTTAATGCATAATATAAATCACGCTTTTGATATTCAGATGCTTCTAAGGTAATCGTGTGGGTGCCTTTAGTTAGGTTAAATAAATAAGGTTCCCCCTCTAAATTACCAAGTGTCTGATTTTTCCATTTACGGGTATATTTAAAAGGAATTTGTCTTGCTTCAATAAAAGGAAGGTTACCATCAATTAATAAACTTCGATAAACAATGACATCTTGATTTCCATCTTGAAGATATTTCAGTGATATTTGATAATAGCCATCTTCAGGTACTTCTATTTCATAGTACACACGTTGACCTGGTCTATTATAAGTTCCCCCATCCAACAAGTTCAATTTCTTTTCGACTAAGGCAAACGGTGTTACGCCTGCGGAGCGACTACTGCCAATTTGAATAGCTGGAGAGTTCTTATAAAATAATAATTCACTTTCGTATTCTTCTATATAGTCACCTTCTGCATGATTAGAACCTAAATATTCTTCATACGTAATCGGTTCCGTAATCCCTTGAACTTCTATTGCACCGACTAACAATTCCCCTCTGGTTTTGTTGAATGTAATGGTGTTAATGCCTTCATCTAGTTTGAAAAGAAGGCCATTTTCATATAGATTTTGAATTTCTTCTAGTCTAGTGGTGTTCCATTTTCTGAGTTGTTCTGAACTAGGCAGAATATCATTTCCATAGCGGTCTAGGTTAAATTCGTGCGGTGTTACCCAATACGTTTCTAAAGAGATTTGACCACTTTCATAGTATTGTCTTTCACCATTAACATCAACCGATATTTCGATTGGTCTGATATCATTGGTTAAAGAATAATAGGTAATCAAAACTTGATAAAGTGCTCTTTCTGGTACAGTCACTTCAATACTAAATGAATCTTTAGTATCCCAAACTAAAGGATCATAACCTTTTGGGTTATTATCATTATCATAGGAAAAACCAGAAGCATCAAAGTCAGCAGGGAAAACAACGGTATAAAAACCATTGTTTTCCGTAATGCCTTCTTCTTTCCACTCATTATAAAGAGAAATAAATTTATCTGTCACAATCATATCAGGATTCACTTCAGCAGCCTTAAAAGAGGCCTCAAGTGAGACCTCACTTTCGTCTACTAACCAATAACTTAATATTGGTGCCATTAAGGCTATTACTGTTATTAAGATGACAACTTTTTTCTTCATATAATTAATCTAGTAATTGTTCTTTTGCTTGAGTATAGAAAAAGTTAGCCCGTTCATTTAGTTGTTCGGCAATATCATCAAAGTTAACTAACCCGTCTCTTAACATATCATGTGCCTGACCTATGGTTGCAGTTTCATTACCTAATTGACCATATTGACCATTCCAACGTGATAGCACATAACCAGGAACTGTCTTAGCTAACGATTCAAACATAATGTCTGATGTTGCGATCACTTTTCTAAACTCAACTAACGTAGGATATTTTTCTAAGTATTTATCTAACAAGGTTTGATCATTTACAATTGGGGTGAAGTTAATGTTATAATTATCATTTTCTTCTACCAATTCTAATCTTCTCGTATAACCATCAATCCCAAAACCCATCCATTTGGCAAATAATAATGCTTCTTCAGGGTGTTCAGTCCCTTTACCAATAACCAAATAATCGACGACCATCATTTGTTTATCACCAGGCATACCAATAAAATCAATATCCGCTTGATATAAGCCTTTATCAGGATCATTTTGATTAGTTAACCACTCACCAATCATCCAAGAGGCTTCCCATCTAATCGCTTGTTTACCGGCATCCCATGCCGCAAATTCATTATCGACACCATAGTTTTCTTGTAAGAACTCAGAGGTTGCGACATCTGAATAATACGCAGAATTGGTTTCAGAGAATATGGAGGCACGTTTCGTTAATGCATTCTTATATTCAGTTGAATCTAAGTTATATTGCGTTCCATCCCATGTATAGTACCCTAAATCATTATTTAAATAGGCAGGATACCAAAATTGCATATCTGGACCAACTCTCATCCCAGAAATACCAGTACCATCTGTAGAGGTTTCTGATACTGCTTGAGCTTTCTGAAGTAAATCATCAAATGAAATACCCGCCTTAGGTGCTTCTACACCAGCATCTTCAAATATTTTATTATTAACATAGTAACCAAAATAATAAGCCTTTAATGGAATCCCATAAAGCGCACCATCAAATAAGGTTGAATTTAGTAGGTCTGGTGAGATTTTATCAAACTCATCATCTGCCGCCACCAAATCTTTAACATCTTCTGCCCAACCCATTTCAACGGTTTTTAGTATTTCTGCGTGCATGAAAACATCAGGTAAGTTTTGAGCTGAAGCTTTCGCACCTAAAAAATCATCCCAGTTTTGATCGACTTGATTCTCTGGATTATTTGGATCAGGAATCTTAGGTCTTTCAACAATTTGTACATTGATGTTTGGGTACTTAAGGGTGAACTCTTCAACCATTTTTCTTTCTAGGTTCATATTTTCTACTGTACCTAAGTCCCAAGCAGCATAAGTAATCGTAACTTTTTCACCAGTATCTTTTTTACAGGCAGCAACGAAGACTGCCATTGCTGTAACAAGCACTAATGAAAGTAATACTTTGAGTGTCTTTTTCATTTCGTTTCCTCCTTATTTTCGCTATCGAAACGTTTCGAAATTAAAATTTAAATAAAGCCAAATAACCCTTTAATTAAAAACTGTCTATTTGGATGATAGTATTTCTTACCTTCATGATAATACATAAAAAAATATTTTGCAAGCGTTTACACCATTTTTTTGTGAAAAATAAAGACTTAATTTTAAAGATTAAGCCTTTATTGCTTAATATATCCCACTAAATTGATATATCATATTTTTTATATTATTTCGATCGTTTCTTGTAAGAATATTTTTCTTGGTGAACCAACCATAATCTCTATGGGTCCTGCCTCAAGCCTACTCACATTATTACCATCTTTATACATAAATGATTCATAGGTTAATTCTAGTTCCACCACTAAAGTTTGTTTAGGATTGAGTGCTACTTTCTCAAATCGAATAAGTTCCATCTTTGGCCTTACTATCTCTGAAAACAAATCATTGATATAAACTTGAATCACTTCTTTGGTGCAAATATGACTTAAGTTTTCAAGTTTAACACTTAATTTGAGGGTCTCACCTTCCCTTAGTTTGGTTTTATTAAGTGTAAGTGCGTGATATTTAACTTCACTATAACTTAAACCATCTCCAAAATAATAAAGTGGTGTGTTTGGACTATCTTTATAATTTGAAACATATTGTTCCGTTAAGTCATCTGTATTTCTTGGACGGCTTGTAGAAAACTGACTATAATGCATAGGAATTTGACCCACATTAAGTGGAATACTAATGGGTAATCTTCCACTAAAATTGGCTTCACCTAGTAATAGTTGTTTTATGGCCTCGCTCATTTGGTTACCTAAATAAAAGGCAAACACAATTGAATCAAGGTAAGGTTCTACCTCCGTCAGGATTAAAGGTCTACCTGAATAAACAACCCCGATGACCTTTTTACCATTTTCATGAAGCTGTTTAAGTCTTTTAACATCTTCTAACTTAACAGAAGGGGCTGTCTTAGACTGAGATTCACCAGATTCTCTTTCTCCTTCACCAAAACAATAAATAATTACATCTGATTCTTCATAAGACGTTTGATTAGGAAATACTTCTTTTAGGGTTTTATTATTAGAAATATGTCCACCCACCCAACTCCAACTACCGTTGGTTCTTCTTGAATCGGCGTATTCGCCCATTAGATGAACTTTCTTATTTTTTAATGGTAAGTTGTTATTTTTAAGTAAGACAGTAGATTCTATCGCCAATTCTAAATTGGTTCCATCATCATAAAATTGTCGGTCTTGACTATCCTCTTTCAAACCGCGATAAGGATCTTTAAATAAACCTAGTTTTTCTTTGAGTTTTAACACATTTAAAACAGCTTCATCAATCAACTTAAGAATAGATGGGTCTTTCTCTACCGAAAGTTTTAGATGTTTACTGTAAACATCACTCATCATGTCTATATCTAGTCCTGCTTTAATTGATTTCATGGCCGCGCTTAAAGGGTTATCGGCATATTTATGGGCAATCATATTAGCTGTTGAAGCAAAGTCACTTATGATGACCCCATTATATCGATATTGACCTCTTAAAATATCTCTTAATAAATATTTATTTGCTGTTGCAGGGATGCCAAACAAAGTATTAAATGAAGTCATGACGAGTTCTGGATGGGCTTCTAATGTTCTTGCATAAGCAGGCATATAGAAATTAAAGAAGGTTTCTTTCGATAAAGTAACCTCATTATAATCTCGTCCTGCCTCAGGTGCTCCGTATCCAGCAAAGTGTTTTAAACAAGCAGCAATATTATCATTACTAAAATCACCTTGATACCCTTTAACGAGTTCATAACCCATTTCACCGGTAAGATAAGCATCCTCGCCGTAACCTTCAGTCACTCGACCCCATCTAATATCTCTTGTGACATCAACCATTGGAGAAAATGTAACATGAATTCCACTGCTTGCTGCTTCTTTAGCAGCAATAGAAGCTGCTTTTCTAACTAAGTTTCTATTAAAACTAGCCGCTTGAGCTAATGGTACCGGGAAAATTGTATGACAGCCGTGAATAACATCGCTCATAAAAAGTAATGGTATCTTATGTTTCGCGTTTTCAAGATATTGTTTTTGAATTCTTATTGCATGATTCTTATTATTAATCCCCAAGATAGAACCATATAAATAACGGTCTTTTTTAACATAATAAGTACTATTAGAAACCCCAAATAACTCTGTTTTATCTGAAGGATCATAAACGGACGGATCAACTTGAACAAGTTGGCCAATCTTTTCTTCCAAAGTTAATTTATTCAGTAATTCTTTTAACATAATCTATCACCTAACTTAGATTATATCATAACATTTGAGTTTCATTTTTTAAAAAAGTAACCATAAGATGAATAAATAACTTAATTTTTTAAATAGTTTCTGACTGATTAATGGGCTTAAAATAAAAAACCTCACGCTTCATTTAAGAAGCCTTGAGGTTTATTGTTATTATTGTCCGAGTTGTTCTTTATCTTCTTTTATTTCAACGACCGCTGCTTCAGTGGTCATTAATAAGGCACTAATGGAAGCGGCATTTAAGATAGCGCTTCTTGATACTTTAGTTGGGTCAATAATACCCGATTTAAACATATCTACGAAAACACCATTTTTGGCATCAAACCCAAAATTACCCGTTTGAGTTAATTGTTTTTCAACAATTTCTTTACCATCATATCCTGCATTTTCAGCGATTTGATAAGTTGGTTGTAATAGGGCTTCTAGGACTAAATTAATCCCTTTTTGAACATCTTTGTTATCCGAATTAAGCGTTGGTTTAAGTGCGTTATAAGCATCAACTAATGCTGCACCACCACCAATGATGATACCTTCTTCAACAGCAGCTTTAGTTGCGTTAAGGGCATCTTCAATCTTAAGTTTCTTTTCTTTAAGTTCACTTTCAGTCATTGCTCCAACTTTAATTAACGCAATTCCGTTTGTTAATTTAGCTAACCGTTTGTTAAATCTATTTTTATCAAAATCTGATTTCGCATTTTGAACTTGAGATCTAATTAATTCAATACGTTCTTCTAGGTTTTCCTTTGACCCTTTACCACCAATAATGGTGGTTGAATCTTTGGTAATGGTAATTTTTTTCGCTTCGCCTAAATCTTCGATGGTTAAGTCTTTTAGATTCATATTCAACGATTCTGTATAATATTTAGCTCCTGTTAAGATCGCAATATCATTTAACATATCTTTTTGGTTATCACCAAACTCTGGTGCGTTAACCGCTACTACGTTAAATGTGCCTCTTATCTTGTTAACCACAAGGGTTGATTTAACATCATTGTCGATTTCATCAGAAATGATTAGTAAAGGTTTATTTGTTTTAATAACAGCTTCTAAAATAGGTAATAAATCATTAATATTAGATATCTTTTGATCAGTCACTAATATAGATGCATTTTCTAAGGTTGCCTCCATTGTTTCTCTATTAGAAACCATGTAAGGCGAAACATAGCCTTTTTCAAACTGCATCCCTTCAACAATCTCTAATTCAGTTTCAAATCCATTAGATTCATCTACAGAGATAACGCCTTCTCTACCAACTTTTTCCATTGCTGCAGCGATAATTTGACCAATTTCTTCGGAACCGGAAGATACCTTGGCAACGTTCGCGATTTGTTCAGTCGTATCTAATGTAACTGATTTATCGAGAAGGTAATTTGCGACTTTCTTAGCTGCAATTTCGATCCCTTCTCTCATTAAGATAGGATTAACGCCTTTATCAATATAGCGCATTCCTGAGTTAATCATGCTCCCGGCTAATACAGAGGCAGTGGTTGTCCCATCCCCTGCATTTTCATTGGTCTTATTAGCAACTTCATATAGAAGTTTAGCACCCATATTTTCATATTTATTATCCAGTTCAATTTCTTTAGCAATAGATACCCCATCATTGGTTATAATTGGTGAACCATACCCTTTATCTAAGGCGACATTTCGTCCTTTTGGGCCTAGTGTTATTTTTACAGTATCTACAAGCGTATTGACCCCTTTTAGTATTTCAGTTCTTGCTTCTTTTGCATATTTAATTTCTTTTGCCATGATTGTTCCTCCTACTTAATAATTGCTAAAATGTCTTTTTCACTGATGACAAGATATTCCTCATCATTATATTTAAATTCTGTTGTTGAATACTTTTTAAAGATAACTTTATCATTTTTCTTTACAGTCATCGGTTTAAATTTCCCTTCTACAACAACACCTTCTCCAACCTCAAATACTACCGCGTAATCAGGTCCATCCTGAGCTTTGGTAAGAATAATACCCGATGAAGTTTTATCTTCCTTTTTTTCTTTTTTTAAAATGACATTATCATTTAGTGGTTTTAACATCTTCTCCTCTTCCTTTCTTGGCACTCTGTCATTTAAAGTGCTAAATGTATTATAACTAGGGTTATTTGAAATGTCAAATTGTGGTATTTTTACCAAAATGATACTACTAGATAAAAAACCACTATCGAAATATCGATCTAGTGGTTTTTCATTAATGGTTGTTTCTATTGAAGTAAATGACTCATTTTACGGATAATCATGTTGGTTGCTCTTCGAGGCGATAACCGGTAAAGTTTGTTCATTATTCTTGAATCTTTACCCACATAACTATAGAGTTTCTTTTTAAGCATGGCTTTAACGATCAGTTCAGCTGCTTTATCTGCTTCTAACATTTTATAGGTAGATTCAGTATTTTCTGAAGTGTCGATTTTGATTGAAACATTTGAGTTTTTCGCAATATCTGTTTTAATTGCGCCTGGGAACACACAAGTTACACTGATGTTGGTATCTTTCAGTTCACCATATAAGCCTTCAGTCAATAATTTTACGGCTGCCTTTGAAGCCCCATAAAGAGATTGTCCCGGTACAGGTAAGAACCCACCCATACTAGAAACATTCACTAAATAGGCTTCTTTTTGTTCCAACAATGCTGGTAAAAATGTTTTATTTAGATAGAGTGTTCCATATAAATTGACATTGATAACCTTATTAATCGCTTCGTATTCTAAATCAATCACTTTAACAAAGGGTTGAATGATTCCGGCTACATGAATTAAGCCATCAATCACGTTAAAATCTTTTAATATAGCTTGATAGGTTTCTTGAACCTTTAATAAGTTGGTGATATCTAATGGATATGTTTTTAATAAATCATCTGATTTATTGGAAAGTTTTTTGGTTTCTAACAAACCTTTTTCGCTGATATCAATAGCAGCGACTCTGCTACCTCTATCTAATAAATGTAGTACGACTTCACGGCCAATCCCGTTACCGCCACCTGTTACAACAAACACCTTGTTTTTTAACATTGTATCACTCCTTTTTTTAAATGTTTTTTTGTTCGGCGTTAATACATTTATATTATTTACTTTTAATGGTCTTTTACACTTGTAGTTTAACATACCTGTAAAAACTTTTATAACAAAATAACTTTGAAAACGCATACTAAAAAAAGACCAAGGGATTACCTTAGTCTTGACTAATAATTTATGTCAATGATTCATCTGTAATGATATAGGTGTATTGTCGCCATACATCAATTAATTGACTAACCGGATATTTTCTTTCTACTTTAGAATTTTCATATTCAGCAGGATCGTTTACTATCCCATACCAAATACCTTCAATCTTTTCAAACCCAATTAAAACGATTAAGTGTCCTGCTGGATAAGCCATTATTGAACCAGTTAATTGATCTTTTGAAGTAGAATTAATTGACATAACGACTGGGATATCATTTTTAATATACGCGACAATCTTACTAAAATCATCGATATATTCAACTCTACCATATAAACCTTCTAAAGATCCGGCAAAACTAGCATTAAAGGTCCAATTACCATAAATATTACCATTTCGATCTAGAACCTTCTTAGCCATTTCTGTTTGCGTAAAATCAAATCCATAATAATTGACCACCATCGCAAGAGAGGTCGGTGAACAGATAACACTGCCAATATCTGGTACGCTTAATTGTTGAAGGGGATTAACATTAAGACGTTTATTGATTAAATTATTTTCATCAAATAAAATAACATCGTTATTAACCTTTGTCGTTAAACTAATGTTTTCTAGTATTAATTGATTGGCATTATTAGGTGAAATACTGACTCTTAATTTGATGAAAGTATTCTTTTCTATATCTTTGTTAGTAACAATATCATATGAAACGCTTGCGAAAGCGTCAAAAGAACTGATAGAGCTTTTTCTAGCATCAGAAAATTGGCCCATAATTTGGAAATCTCCGAACTTTTCGCCATCACCCAACGCAATATAATAAACGAGTTCAGCATCGCCTAAATTCTTTAAATTCCACGACATGACAAGTTCTATAAAATTAGTGGTTTCAATCGATATACTTTGATAAACAGCGATAGATGATGGTTCTTCTAAAATTAAAGTATTAGTGTTATTTAACTTTAAGTTCGTTGTAACACGATCATCTCTTAGTTTCCATAACATATCTCCACTTAATGTTTCTGTACCATTAATTATCATTTCAAAGTCCTCCGGGTTGTTATCACAGGCAGTCAATATATTCAATAGTAATAAAAAACTTATTGTTATAACCAGCTTTTTCATATTAATAACCCTTAATCAAAATCTCTCATCTTATAATCTTCTAACTTATCTCCTTTTAATTCTTTGACTTTTTTTTCAAGTTCAGCAATTCTTTTATAGTTTTCCTTTTCTCTATTAGCATCATTTCTTGCGATACCATAGTTAATTAATCCAACGATTATAGACAAAGCTCCAAGTAATATTCCAAACCCAATCGTTGTTCCAACTTCTTTAAAAAAATCAGAGAAGAAAACAGGAATTACTATCATTAATGCAACCCCCAATACAAAACAGATAATCGCTCTAAAATAATACTCGTTTCTAGGTCTTCTCATTTGTTTATTCTCCCTTTTAGATTAATAATTAACTACTCACTCTACAATACATTTTACCATATCATGATGAAAAATATTTAAGTAACTATTCAATTAATTAATTTTTCATTATAATAATATATTGAAACTTCAACTTAAAATAATCTAGTGGATTCAAAAAAAGACCCAAGCTTGATACTTGAGTCTAAATTCTTAATTATCTGTATTTATTCATTTGATTTAGTTAGGTCCATAAAGATACGCATAACTTGATAAACTATTCAATCATACATACACATAGATTATTGACTGTTTTACTTTCTTTTTATCTTTCATCTGATTCCTCCTGCATATATATATATATATTAGTTTACACTAAGTACAGGTTTTTGGTATCAGTTCACTTTTTTAATAAAAAATGCCCTTTAAGGGCATAATTTAGCGTTATTTGGTGGTTTTTCGCTACCAATTAAAGATTTCTTTGGAGGCCCCGACCGGACTTGAACCGACGATGCGGCAGTTGCAGTGCCGAGCCTTACCACTTGGCTACAGGGCCTTATTTGACGCTATATCATTATAACGAGATATAGCGTTTTTGTCAATTAATTTATGAATTCAAATTTGTTGAAATAGAATACTTCAGGAACAAATAAGGTTTGAATTGGGTTATTGATACTAAATTTTGAATAAATAATTGCTTGTAGTTCTAACTCACTTTGAACCATGTCTCTGAGTAAAATACCAGTATTTTCTTGATCAGTTCCACTTGTAAATGGATTTAAAGGATAATCAAACACGTAATCATTTGTAGCGACCTTATATAATTTATTGGATTCAAAATAAGTGATATCTGTACTATAAGCATTATAATCACTGTTATTGTTAATATATCTAGTAATTTCGCTTCCTGATAAATAGACTGTTTTAATGATATTATCAAATGGAAATATATCATATAATCTGCCTAATGTTATTGCTTCATTCGAGCTAAGACCCTCTCTTGTTCCCCCAAAGTTGTGTAATGCGATATCAGCGTTTGTTTTAATTTTCATTAAGTCAGCTAACCAATAAGTTAGGGTGTATTTATCGATACTTGAACCATTTTGAATGATTGGCGTATTAAAGTATTCATCTGTTTCTAATTTATACATATCAATTTGGTTTTGGATGATTAAATCAGGTGTATTAAAATCCTCATGATAATAAAGGTTTTCATAAATGGAATTGTTTCTATTTTTCATATCCAGTCTAACATGACCTAGATATTGTCCATTTGCACCAGATTGAATAATAATGGTGTTGTTGATAGAATCAAGTTTATACTGATGGGTGTGGGCAGTAAAGACAACATCGACTGATTCTAACCCTGTTAGGTTGGCAAGGTCATAATTTAAGGACTCATCAAAATCATGTACCATCACAACAACCACATCTACTTTATCGTGTTCTCTTAAATATCTAGTCGTATCTTTTATATCACTTAAAGGGTCTTTAAATTCATAAGCTTCTACTCTTGAATAAGCAATAGAACTTTCTAACTTAGATCCGATCGAACCAATAATTCCAACCTTATAGCCCCCTCTTTCAATAACAGTATAAGGTAGTATATGTTCAGGTAAATCTTTAGTTCCTTTTTTGAAGGCATTGATTGCCAGTAACGGAAATGCCGCTTCACCATTATTTTGATTTCCATCAAAATACTGTGTGACCGTTTCTAAGCCCCAATCAAACTCATGGTTTCCTAAGGACATTGCGTCAAGGCCCATTAAATTCATTAACTGAATCGTAGATAAACCTTGATAATAATTTGATAGTGCTGAACCTTGTAACATGTCACCACCAGCTAGTAAAAACAAACTCGGATTTTCTAATCTTCTTTGGTTTAGATAATTGGCGATATAGGCCATTCCTAACTCACCGTCAGAGGGTTCAATAGCGCCATGAAGATCATTAATATAATAAAAATCTATATAATCTAGCTTATCTGGTTGAATCGGTGTTTTACCAGAAGGGTAAATTCTTCCATCGTAGCCTTTTGAAACCAGTATCGTAGCTTCTAGTGAATCTAAATAATCTTCGGCAGTCGCCACAACGCGCACTTCTGTATCGGTTGTAATCAAATCTTCAAAATCATATAAATTCGTTGTTGGTAACACTACCTCAACTGATGTTTCACCAATGCTAATGGAGTAGTTGGTCGCATTACTTACTTTAGACCAAACTAGAATATCTTTTGTTAAAGCTAGGTTTGTAGGTGTCTCAAGCTGTAAAATGACAGGTTCGATATCTTCTTCTAATATTAAACCATCTTGATAAGTAACTCTTAGCACATTAGACTTGCCAGATACGCCTGCACTGTTTTCCGCTTTAACATATACTTCTACAATATGATTAGTAAATAAATTAATATGGGTTGATAAATCATATTCATTATTAACTACTTCATAAGTACCTGAATCTAAAAATATTTGATAAGTAGATGCAGATTCACTCTTGTCCCATTTAATCATTGAGTTTTCCAACATTAGATTGGTTGGCGCATCAGGAACTTCTAAAACAGTTTTCTCACAAGCGCTCAATATAATTGTTAATGTGGTTAGAATTATCCCAATAAATATTCGTTTAATTGTCATTGTATTCTCCTTATTGCTCAATCATTATACCATAAGAGAGTCTACTTTTTCCAAAAAATAATGAGTTGAATAGTATAGTTATTTGACACTTGTAAAAAACGTGATATAATAATATTAGCACTTAATCATTAAGAGCGCCAAAGGAGTGAAAAATATGTTCCCACAAATGGAAGATTATTACAACGATAAAGATATTTTAAAGAAATTCGGAAGAGATATTACTCAAGCGGTTAAAGACGGTAAAGTAGATCCTGTTATCGGTAGAGATGAAGAGATTAGACGCATGGTTAAAATCCTCTTAAGAAAAACTAAAAATAATCCAGTCTTAATTGGTGAACCTGGTGTTGGTAAAACCGCCATTGTTGAAGGTTTAGCAAGACGTATGGTTGATAAAGATGTTCCTACTAGTTTACAGGGTAAAACACTCTATGAGCTTGATTTAGCCAGCCTAGTTGCAGGGGCTAAATTTAGAGGTGAATTTGAAGAACGTCTAAAGGCTGTCTTAAATAAAATCAAGGATTCTGATGGTGATATCATTCTATTTATTGATGAAATTCATACCATTGTGGGTGCTGGTGCAGCTGAAGGGGCAATGGACGCTTCTAATATGTTAAAACCAATGCTCGCAAGAGGTGAATTACATTGTATTGGCGCAACCACCTTAAATGAATATCGCAAGTATATTGAAAAAGACCAAGCTTTGGAAAGACGTTTTCAAAAAATCTTAATTGATGAACCAACCGTTGAAGATACCATTAGTATTCTAAGAGGTTTAAAAGAACGTTTTGAAGCACATCACGGTGTTCATATTAGTGATAACGCCCTAGTTAGTGCGGCAACCTTATCAAACCGTTATATTACCGATAGATTCTTACCCGATAAGGCAATCGATCTAGTTGATGAAGCTTGTGCTTCTATCCGAATGGAAATAGACTCAATGCCTGTAGAGTTAGATTCAATCAATCGAAAAATTATGCAGTTAGAGATTGAAAAGAGTGCTTTATCTAAAGAAAAAGACTCACTCTCACAAACTCGATTAGATAAAATTGTTGAAGAATTAACTGAAGCAAAAGCTGAACAAGCGGTGATAACGAAAAAATGGCAAGAAGAAAAATCTCAATTAAATGCCGCTAAACAATTAAGAAACCAACTTGAAATAAAGAAAAATGAACTTCAAAATGCGTTCAATAATTCAAATTACCAACGAGCAGCCGAACTTCAATATTCATTAATTCCTGAACTTGAAAAGAAAATTACTGAGATGACGGAACAAGCCAAAAATCATGAACTTATTAGTGAAACTGTATCTAGTGATCAAATTGCTGAGATCGTTTCAAAGTGGACTCACATTCCCGTTACTAAACTACTTCAAGCAGACCGAGAAAAGCTCCTTCATCTACAAGATGAAATGTCTAAACGTGTGATTGGACAGGATCACGCCTTAAAGTTAGTTAGCGAAGCCATTATCAGACAAAGAGCTGGTATTAAAGATATGAATAGACCGATTGGATCGTTCATGTTCTTAGGTCCAACTGGTGTCGGTAAAACAGAGGTAGCCAGAAGTTTAGCCGAAAACTTATTTGATGATGAAACGCATATCATCAGATTAGATATGAGTGAATATATGGAACGCCATAGTGTGTCTAGATTAATTGGGGCCCCACCTGGATATGTGGGTTATGATGAAGGCGGACAATTAACCGAAGCAGTTAGAAGAAAACCTTATTCCATCGTTTTACTTGACGAAATTGAAAAAGCACATCCAGATGTTTTTAACATTCTCTTACAAATCTTAGATGATGGAAGATTAACCGATAATCAAGGGCGAACCATAGACTTTAAAAACACCATTATCATCATGACTTCTAACTTAGGCTCTCAAGAACTATTATCTAATAGTGAAAATGGGATTGAGAAAGTCAAAACCTTGGTTAAAGAAACATTCAAACCAGAATTTATTAACAGACTTGATGAAATTATTGTCTTTAATCCATTAAACTTTAATATTCAAGTGAAAATTGTTGATAAGATGTTAAATGATCTTTCTAAACGTCTTATCGATCGAGACATCCATATTGAATATTCAGATTCCTTAAAGAAACACGTTTTACAAGAATCTTATTCGATTGAATACGGGGCAAGACCAATCAAACGTTACATCCAACGTCACATTGAAACATTCATTGCTGAAAAGATTATTAAAGATGAAATTTTAAGTCATATTACCTATATCTTAGATTATAAGGATGAAGCTTATGTATTAACAAAAAAGGACAACTAAGTCCTTTTTTATATAAATTGATAAAGAATAATTCCTAATATAGCGCTAATGAAAATTAAATAAACTGGGGATATTTTTTTAAACTTTACTCCGATGATAAAGACTACCACAAAGATGATAAGTGCAATATAGTCAAAACTAATTTTCACCTTAAAATTACCAAGTATCGCCATTAAGACCACTGATAGAAAAGCCGCTAATATGAATCCTAACACCATTGGTTGAATGACTTTAAGTGCGTTTTGAACAGGCTTAGTCTTAATTAGTTTATCCGATAACATCGCGATAATTAATATTATAGTGAAGGAGGGTAAGACGATCCCTAAGGTCGCAAAGAAACTGCCTAAAAGTTGAATATATAAAGCTTCTCCTTCAAATACGTGGAATCCTGCAAAGGTGGCAATATTGATCGCAAATGGTCCTGGTGTCGCTTCACTGATCCCAATAAATTGGGTAATTTGAGCTTGAGTCAAATAATTATTATGAAGCATCTCTTGGTTAATCATCGGAATCATCGCATAACCACCACCAAAAGTGAATAAGCCTATTTTAAAGAAGATGGCAAAGAGTTTTAACATCTCAAGAAACATCTTTATCACCTCTTCTTGCTTGGATTAACCCATAAACGATTCCAAATAGAGCTCCAGCTAATAAAAGATAGACTAGTGAAAATAAATCAAAGAAAGCGATTAATGTCGCAATAATAAATATCACAAAATTAAGCCAAGTTTTCGGAACTTTACTACCGATTCTAAACAACGCGATTAAGATTAATACCCCAACACCGGCACTAATACCTTTTAATGCATTGTGCAAGATTTGATTTTCACTAAACGCTTGAAGAAATAGGCTAATTAAAACGATTGTTATAAAAGAGGGTAAGACAACGCCTAATGTCGCAAAAAAAGAACCCCAAAATCCAGCCCTTTTATAACCAATGAATGTGGCCGAGTTGATCGCAAACGGCCCAGGCGTAGATTCACTAATTGCCAATAAATCAAGCATCTCTTCGTTTGTCATCCAACCTTTTTTATCGACGATATCTTTATGCATCACACCAATCATGGCATAGCCTCCGCCAAAGGTTAAAGCACCAATTTTAAAAAATGATAAAAATATTTCGAATAATAGTTTCATAAATTCCCTCTTTAGACTCAATTATAGCACATTTGTGTGCTTTCTTTAATGCTAATTAAAAATAATAAGCTACAAGCTTATCACTTTTACGGGTTAATTCTTTACTTTTAAACTATTAAATTATCATTTGGTTCAAAACGAAATAGAGATAATCTTTACTGGTTGACTATCACGGTCTTTTTGTTTTATAGAAGATTGTCTCATTTTTTAAACCAATGGTTGTAATATCAATAAATGTTATTTTAAAACGAGAAACGATTTTTAAATGATTGATGAGATAAGTTATCTTATTAGGCTCAGCTTCAATCTCTAAAACAACGCTCTTTTTATCATTATAAACAAAACCAGATATTCCTAAACGAAGCCCCATTAAATAAACTTCATTTCTAAAGGCCACCCTTTTAACTTTTCCATAAATGATGATACGTTGTCTGATTTTATCTTCTTTACTAAAGATTGGTAAATGGATACCCTTAATTCTTTTTTCCATCAAACGCATATTTATCTTACTAATCACTCTATCACATCCTAGATTAATAACCATTATACAAGAAAAAATAAAAAACGAACACAAAGCTGTATTCGTTTATTAATCTATGTAGAATTATATGATAAAATTCCCGTTTTCAAACACTTTAATTTTCTTACCGTCTTGAGTTATTCCCGTAATTTCCATATCACTTGAGCCAAACATAAAATCAACGTGAACCATTGAGTTATTGTAACCTTTAGGTTCTAAGTCTTTAACATCTGCTCCAATCCCGTTTTTAATGTTCATTGGATAAGCTCGGCCTAAGGCCATATGGCAACTGGCGTTTTCATCGTATAAGGTATTATAAAATAAAATGTTCGTGTTGCTGATTGGTGAATCATGAGAGATAAGGGCAATTTCCCCAATGTATCTCGCGTTATCATCAAAGTTAAGTATCGATTCTAAAGCTTCTACTTCTTTTTCTGCTTGAAAGTTAACCACTTTGCCTTGATCAAATTCTATTGAAAAGTTTTCGATTAATTTCCCATTATAGTTTAGCGGTTTCGTGGCGACTACTTTTCCTTGAGTCATAAACTTGTGTGGCATGGTGAATGCTTCTTCAGTTGGAATATTTGGATTAAAATAGAACCCGTTGGCGGCAACCTCACCGCCGGCTGCCCAAATATGGTTATCAACTAAGCCAACCACAAGGTCAGTACCTAAACTGTTTTTAAAGTGTAATTCTTTAAAATTATAATTATTTAATAAATCAGCGTGCGCTCTTAAAAGCTTGTTGTGATTTTTCCAATCTTCAATTGGATCATTATCTAATGTCACTCTTGATGCGGCAAAAATTGCATCCCAAAGCGCTTCAACAGCTTCATCTTCAGGTAAGTCTGGAAATACTTTAGTGGCCCATATTTTATTTGAGGCCCCAATAATAGTCCATTGAGCTTTGTTTCCCATTGTATATTCTCTCACAAAACCTAATTTTTGTTGAGAAGCGATCCCAGCCATTTGAACTTTCTTACTGTCAATATCTTTGTTTAAACCAGGCATTGGTGAAGTAATTGAAATAAAACAAGCATTTTGATCAACGTAGTATTGGTTTTTACTAACAATGTAGTCTGGTACTTCTTTTAATGTTTCATCGTCTTGGTGTTCGTAAGCATATTTAGTGACAAATTCATCATTCCAATCAATGATCACTTTTCTTGCTCCAACTTCATAAGCCGCTCTAACAACTTCACGTGCTAGTTCTCTAGATTCAGTGTTGCTTCTTAAAACTACCGTTTGTCCAGTTTGAACATTTGCGCCAACTTTAACGGCAAGTTTGGCTAATTTTTTTAATAATAGCGGATTTGGCATATTAATCTCTCCTTAATTTTTAATTATAATATAAAAGGCCCTTTAGAGCCTTTAACTTTATTTTTCTAGACTGTCTTCGATAACTACTTTAACTAAACTTGTCATACCACCTATTGCCCCAAGAATACTAATAATGTATCCCATCCATAAACCAATGCCTATCTTATAACCAAAGTTTTTGGCATAGACATAAGTCGGATTGGCAATATCGGTTCTAATCCAAGCTGTATTGTTATACATACCAAGCAAGAAAACAAATGAAGTAATGAAACTGGCTGTTACTAAAAAGTAAGCGATGTATTTAACAATTGGTTTAGTCTCATAACTACAGGCAAACCAGTAAAACCCAACTGGTAATATTGAACCTAAATAGGCAATCAAATAGACCCAATTTGCGTCAAACTTAGTCTCTATCACATTATTGCCCAAAGTAAATAGATACTTTTGTCCAAAGATAACATCGGTGGCTAAAATCGGATTAGAGATATTATCATGGGTGAAGATTGGTAAAAACATTGCCAGCACCAGTAATAACATAAATACCATTAAGACGATCCCGATTATTTTTTCAATATGTTTCATTAATTATACCTCATTCACATTATATCAAATAGAGTAAAATAATACCATGTTTTTTTAGTTATAAGTTAGAATTTGGTTATTATTGAATCACTTTTAAAGATTCTCTAATATTACCATTATGCTTACTTAAAATCTTCTCAATTTGATCTTTATCATCGATTCGAGCCATAATTCCAAAGATTGCATATTTAACCGAATTATATTTCTTTAAATAAGCATAAGCTGTTTTTTCATCTGCTTTGGTAATTTCTGTAACAATCTTAACGGCACGACTGACCAGTTTGTCGTTAGACATTTGAACATCAACCATTAAGTTTTCATAAACTTTACCCAATTTAACCATAGATGCGGTTGAAATCATATTTAAAATCAGCTTTTGAGCAGTACCTGACTTCATTCTAGTTGACCCTGTTACTGGTTCAGCACCCGTAATCGCTTCTATTTTATGTTTCGCTTCTTTAGCAATTAAGGAGTTACTAGATGTTGTGATACAAGCTGTATCACAACCAATACTGTTTGCGTACTCTACTGCAGCAACCGCATAAGGTGTTCGACCTGAAGCGGTAATTCCAATGACAAAGTCTTCTATAGAAAGGTTGTAAGATTTAAGATCCTTAACGGCTTCAGTCTTAGAATCTTCAACTTTTTCAATTGGATATCTTAAAGCTTTATCCCCACCAGCAATAATCCCTATTACCATATCATCAGGCACACCAAAAGTAGGTGAACATTCACTCGCATCTAAAACACCAAGTCTTCCTGATGTCCCAGCGCCAATATAGAATAATCTACCACCTTTTTTAAAGGCATTCGTAATCGCATCGACAGTATCAGCAATTTGAGGAATTGCTTTTTCTACTGCATAGGGAACCCATTTATCTTCCTCGTTAAAAGCGATTAGGACTTCTTTAGTGGACAACAAATCAATATTTTTTGTCTTTTCATTTCTTTCTTCTGTGCTTATTTTACTTATATCTACCATGGTTTTACTCCTTGTATATTTTATTTTTAGCCAATTTATATGCTCCATAAACGGGTTCATGGCCCGCTTCATCCATGCGTACATTTGGTAACTGTTTCTTTAAATCCTCTAAGATAGTTTCTCTAACATAGAGAGCTTTTAAGGCAAAACTACCTTTTAAAGCGATCACAACCTTTTCATCTTTAATAAACCGCTTATAGGCAGTGATAATCTGACTAGATAATAACTTGGCTTCATTCATTAATAAGTTTTTTGCAAAAATATCTGTTTTGGCGACTTCTTGAATTTCCGTTGATAGTAACGCCAACTCACTTTTCGGTTTATTATAGACATAATCAATAATGCCTTTTGGATCATCAAGATTCATCTGATTTAATAAATGCTGGGATAAAACACCTAAACCTTGTCCGAGTTCATACTCATTAATAATATTTTTAATTGCCCTAATCACCAAGTGATATGCCGAACCTTCATCCCCTAATAGATGGCCCCAACCACCAATTCTTTCGACAACTTGTTCTTTTTCTATCATCACAATAGAACCAGTTCCACCGATCGCAAGAATTGGTATTTCACCCTTTCTTTTATCGACTGAATATAAGGCAATTAAAGCATCTGTATCAAGCTCTGCTTTACAATTAAACTTAGCTTCTAGATCTTCAATAAATGATTCTTTGTTTGAAAGCCTACTCGCACCAGCGATCCCCATTTGAATAAAAACTTTTCTTGATAAATCTAGACCCTTTAATAATGATTTAATTAATGTTATTAATGTGTTTTTAGCTTGAACCTCATCAACACTAAAATTGGAAAATCCTAGTTGGACTCGTTTAACTTCAAGCCCATCAATCCTGTATAAAACCCCTAATGTTTTTGTTCCACCACCATCAATCCCAATCACATAATCAAACATGGATCGGGCACTTACCTTCTGGAATTAGGTTGCCTAATAAGTAGGCTTTTAGGGTTTCGATGGAATTTAAGGTGTATTCATATAAACAAACATAGTTTTTAATCGCAGGTACATGATACGTATCATACGGATTTCTTAAAGAGATTACTTGTAACTCAAGATCTAATTTAACCAGTTCGTTAATTAACTTTAATTGATTTTGGAAACTGCTTGAATTATAGGTGGTTAGTACTACCTGCTTAAATTGTTTCGCATGATTAACGGCATTTTTGATTTCTTCATCAGTCGGGTTAACATTAACATTCATAAATTCAAAATCAGTTAAGGCTTCTTTTAATAATTTAATCGCTGAAGACTCACCATCCGTTACATCAGCAAACGTCGTTGCTTTAGGTAACTGGCCAATAAATAGTGTTCTTCCTTTTTGAATGAATCGTTCGCCTTTAACTAAGGTGAGTGCACCATCAACTACTGTCTTTGAGAAAGTCTTATGACGATCATTTTCAACGATATCTTTAACAAGGGCATAGTCTTGATTAAGAATGTGCGTTGATAACTTTTGTTTAACACGTAAAATTCTACTAACACGTTCATCTAATACTTCGATTGGCAGTGTGCCATCTAATATAGCTTTTTTAATTAGCTCACAGACGCGTCTTTGTTGGTCTTCATAGTGACAATATAATACCATGTTAGCGCCAGCTAATATGGCTGGAACTGCAGATTCTTCTGCACCATAATTATCCCAAATTGCCTTCATTTCCATACCATCTGTGACAATTAAACCTTCAAACTTTAATTCTTCTCTAAGCAAGCCAGTTAAAGCATTCTTTGATAAAGTCGCCGGTAAATTATCATTGGTAATTTTATAAATAATATGCGCGCTCATGATGGCTCCGATATTATTACTGATGGCATCCTTAAAGGGTACCAATTCAACTTCATGAAGTCTTGTTAAACTATGATCAACTCGAGGTAAACCTAAGTGTGAATCAACATGCGTATCTCCATGTCCTGGAAAATGCTTGCCTGTCGCAATCACTTTATTTTGTAACCCATCAATAAAGGCTTTTGTATACTTAGATACTTTTTTGGGCTGATCGCTAAAACTTCTGACGCCGATGACTGGATTATTGGGATTATTGTTAACATCCAATACCGGTGCAAAATTCATATTAAAACCTAAGGCATCTAATTCTTCACCCATATATAAACCAGATAAATAAGCATTGTACTCATTATCTGTCGCGGCAATTGTCATTGCTCCAGGAAAAACCGTTGCCTTATCGTAAATACGGGTAACCATTCCCCCTTCTTGGTCGACAGAAATAAGGGCAGGGATGCCAGTTGTTTCAATAATTAATTTTTGGAGTTCTTTGTTCAGTTTAAATATTTGTTCGGTTGAACCAATATTTCTGGAAAAATGAATAATATTACCAATCTTATATTTTTTAATCATATCGATGGTAGATTCACCTAAGGTTTGTCCTTCAAAGCCAACCATTAAAAGTTGTCCTATTTTTTCATCTAAGGTTAAATCCGTTATTTTAATCATACAAATGGTATCCTTTCGCGAGATTATCAAATGTCTTTTGATCTTCAATTTGTTTAGCTTTGATTTCTTCTAAACTCAATGTATGGTTGGAAATAAATGTATCACCGACATTTAAATCAATCATCTTATTTTTGCCTTCACTCCAAGGTGGATTAAAACTAAATTCTTGATGGGTGTTTTCAATTTCTTTAAGTAAAACCATCCCCGTATAGACAGCTTCAAAGGCATGATAATCTGTAATATACATTTCTACACCGCTACAAACCACATCTTTATGCTTGCTCATCACTGGTATAAAGTAAAGTGGTCTAAATGTGACCCCTTTAAGGTGATGTTTTTCTAATGCCTTTAATAAGACTTTAGAATCTAACCATGGGGCCCCAATGATTTGAAAAGGTTTGGTTGTCCCTCTACCTTCACTAACATTGGTTCCTTCAAAGATACAGTTAGCTGCATAAGCGAACACCGATTCTTTAGTTGGAATATTGGGTGAGGGTAAAACATATGCTAGATTATAATCAAAGGCAATCTTATCTCTTTGATAACCCGACATTGGAATAACCGTTAAATCACACTCAATTTTCATTGCTTCATTATAAAACAAGGCTAGTTCACCGACTGTTAAACCATAACGTTGAGGGATTGGATAATACCCAATAAATGACCGATAGTCAAGGTTTAAAATGTTGCCTTCAATCTTTGATCCCAAGTAATTTGGTCTATCAAAGACAACCATTTTTTTATTCAGTTTTTTGGCCGCTTGCATCGTATACGCTAAAGTAGAAATATACGTATAAAACCGAACCCCAACATCTTGAATATCATAGGCAATAATATCGACACCTTCTAACATTTCTTCGGTTGGAGCACGTTTTTCTCCATATAAAGAGTAAACAACAATATTGGTTTCACTATCAATATAACTATCTAATTTGACGCCGGCTTGAAGGTTTCCTCTTATCCCGTGTTCAGGCGAAAACAAAGCTTTCAAATGAGTGCTTTCATTTAAGATATCAATCGTGGATTTAAAGTTTTGATCCACCCCAGTTGGATTGGTAATCAAACCAACTGACTTACCCTTAAATAAGGATTCAAATTCATTTATTCTTTCAATTCCTAGTTTTAACATTGACACTAATCCTTTCTAAGAACTTAAATATTGGGTTACTGACCAATACCCATAACAAGACGGTTAACGATAGACCCGCTATCACGTAAATAACCATAAACTGGGGAATAAAAATCAGTAGTATCGGGATAATCCATAAAACAGACAACAACAATGTAATAATAAAGTATTTTCCCATGACATAAAGACTTAATTTAAACAGATTTGTCATATCAACTTCTTTAAAGTAAATCAATACAGGGATTGTATAGAGAGTGATTAAAACAAACATAATTAAAAATAATAACACGACATAATAGCCAATTAAATAAATCACCCCTGAGTTTTCTTCAATAAAACTATCATAAGAAATCATGCTGTAGATGCCTAATAAGAGAATTAAAATGAAAATTAAACTGATTTGAAATTTCTTTTTTAGATTCTCTTTGAAATAGGACCAAAAGCCACTAAATATCGGGGTGTTTTTTCCATACCGCCAGTCTTTAAAGAGTTTAAAGGCTGCATAAAGACTTGGGTATAGAGTGAAGACAAGTAATGTTGCAACAATGAGTATTAAATTGATGGTCACAATTCTTAAGATCCAATCGGCAATATAATTTAATTTGTGGAAAAAAGGTTTATCAAACATTAACCAACAATTCCTGTTCTTTCAACGGATTCAACGAATCCTTTTTGTACAAATAGATAACCAATCAATAATGGTAACATAATTAATAACGCGCTGACGTTAGAGATGGTTGATAAGAACAATGGATTCTTCCAAATATCTTGGCCAATCCCACCCAATAAACCCGCATAATTCATTCTGGCGTAAACCGCTTGGGTATTTTCAGCAACGTTCAATAATTGCATGGTCAAAAGCGGGAACTGACCATTCGCGTTTAAGTTAAATAATCCCACAAAGTAGGAATCGTTCCAGGCCCAAACAAAACTAAATAACGCAACTGTCACGATGGCACCACGGGCGTTAGGTAACATAACTTGGATAAAGGTTCTAATGACACCAGCACCATCAATTTGAGCAGATTCTTCTAACTCTTTTGGTAAACCAGCAAAGAACTGTCTAAAGATGAAGATGAAAATACCACTTCTAATCCCCATTCCAAGTCCGTTCATTAAATAAATACTAAAGCGAGATCCAATCAAGTTCAGTTGTCTAAAGTATAAGAATCTTGTTAAACTTAATGCTTGAGGTGGTACGACAATGGTAAAAATAACCAGAATAAAGAGAATGTTCGAACCCTTGAATTTTAATCTAGCAAAGGCATAACCTGCAAGTGCTGTGGAAAATAATTGGAGAATCATTGACATCGCAGAGATTCTGGCTGTATTGATTAAAGCTTTCCAATAATCCAAAACCGCTATCGATATTGTCAGATTCATTGTCGACCAAGTCTTTGGAATCCAAATAACACTTGGATCATTTAAATCTTGAGGCGCTCTAAGCGCTTGAAGTATTTGTTGAATGGTTGGAAATAAAATGACAAAACATAAACCAATTAAGAAAAAATAGGTAAATGATAGAGTAGATATACGCTTAAATGTCTTCTTTCTTTTAATACTTCTTCTTGGGCTTTTAAAATCTTCATACCTTTCAGTTAGGTAATCTTTTGACTTATTAAAATAAGTGGTAAAAGTATTAGTTTTCATAGGCATGTTCTCCTAACTTTAACGCTTTCGCAACAATTCCTAAAATTAATAATAATAGCATCACGACAACCACATAACTCCATGCCATTGAAAGAGATAATCCCCAATTAAGCTTGTTATATTCATAGGTAATAACTGATGCGGCACTGGATGTTAAAAACGTATCGACGATGGCGTAGATACTTACTGTGATAATGTGCGGGCTAACATTTGGTAATGTGATAAGCCAAAACATTTCATAGCCAGTTGCCCCTTCAATGGTGGCAGCTTCATATAAATGTTTAGGAACACTTTGAATCGCAGCTAAGAATAATAGGATGGGTACCCCTGATAAAGTTAAGATTGTATAAACACGGTCTACTAAACCAACCACGAGTGTCACCAAACCTTCTCCAATCCCAATATTCATCAAATATTTGGTTAAGTCGAACACCACTAAGGTGTTCTCTTCTAAGAATAAGTCACCCATAATGCTTCCGGCACCGCTCATTACTGTCGATACTGCAGTACTGTTTAAAATAACCGGAATAAAGAAGATGGCTCTAATGACGGCTCTACCTCTAAACTCTTTATTTAATAATACGGCAATAAACAAGGAGAAGATTAATAATACGGGTAAGTTAATTAATGCATCACTGACTGTATTTAATAATTCGACTTGGAAGGATGAATCGGTAGAGAACGTATGTTCAAAGAAGGCGTATCGATAATTTTCGATTCCCACAAACTTTAAGTCAACGCCACCTTGAATCGGAGAGACATCAAAAAAGCTATAAATAATTGATTGAATAAATGGATAAGCAAACAGCATAATAAATCCGATAATCCAAGGTGCCAAAAAGATCACACCCCAGATTTTCTTTTGAGTGCTATATTTTACTTTAATGTGTTTAACTTCTTTTGGTTGTTTCACAGTTTTAGTGTTTTCCATTATAGCCCTCCTACTGTATAAGATAGGGCACCAATAGAGATGCCACCAACAACGACTGGTGTTTGGTTGTAGTTTATATACAATTCTAACCCGTGTGAATACTTCACTCTAACAACATTATTTTGGAGATGTTCATGTTCGACTAGATAACCACCATATAAATTAAGTTCTTCTAATAAGGTAGATTGTTCTTTCATAACATCAATCCAGTGTAAGTAATAGGTTGATAGATATTGACTATATTCTGTGTTTAATAGTTCTTTTGGATTCACATAAGTCAACGTGTATTTAAGTTGCGAACCAGTTTCTAATATTCTTAAGAAGTTATGTTGTTCACTTCTTTGGGTTTGCATATTCAAACTTCTAGATGAATATGGGATATAGTTTGCTAAAACTAATTGTTGTAGTGGAATTGCATAGTCAACAATTGAGAATAAAGTTGTATCCATAGGGACATCAATTGCATAACTTGTATATGGTAGCGCAAATCCCATTGGATTACTTAATAGAATATTCTTTTCAGATGATTCTAAGACGGAAACTGAATAGTTAAGGGCATTTTCTGTATAAACAGTATTATTATTGCTGTAACTACCCGTTAATGAACTACCTAAATTGGTAAATAAGATATTATCGGTTGGCAATTTGCCTTCCAGTTTATTATAAATGGCTTGATAGTACTGTGGAGAAATAATGTAATCATCAGCTGAATGATTATATGAGGTTTCACTGTAAGGTAACATTGAAGGAATATGATAGATGAAGTCTCTTGCGAGTCTACCGTCTAAACGTTGGGCTGCATAACTATACTCATCAAATGCTCTTCTAAACCCTTTTACTTGGCTAACATTAACCTGTAAAAACAAATCAATATTAGCAGCTGCTAGGCTTTGTTCTAACTTCTTATACCCATTTTTGCCACCTAAAACACCCTCAAATGAAACTTTGGTTTGAATCGTGTTTCTAAGTCCGCCATTTAAAGCGCCAATGTAAACCATATTGATATCATAACCTTCTTCTGTAAACGAATCAGTAATCGTTTGAGCCTCATCGAAAGTGGTTAATGATTTAATCTTGTTATAAGGAACCCCTAAAAGGTATTCTTTAACATCATAAGCGCCTAATATTTCAACTATCGTTTTAGGTTTTGTTGGAATAACTTGTTTAACCAGTTGTTTTTCTTCAACTAAGTAATTTTGATAAACTTTGGCAACCCCCATGTAACTATTTTGATCGCCTCTTAATAAAGTATGTTCAACGACTAAGTCAGTATCAACCATTCCTTCACTCCATAAACTAACTGAGTAGGTGTTCCAACCAGTCCCTAATGTATATAAGAAGTTCTCCCTTAATTGGAACGTCGGATAGATTTTGTTATAAGAATCAATTCTTTCACTAACGTCTGCATTAATATAAGTCATGGATGACCCTTCTGTAACGACACTAGCGATACCGATGTTTTCTTTAATCATTCCATAAAGCGGTAAACTGATATATTCTTGTTCCTCAGGCATTTTAATCATTTGATTGGCAACATCAGGTCCATAAATTCGCTTACGGTAGGCTCTTTGGTCTTCTTTATTGTTATTAAAGTTAATAACGGCCCCACTTCCATCAGGAACAACCATATAACCTTCGGTAGTTGTTTTGTCTTCATGAATACTGATCGCAGTCCCTAAAAGAGGGTATAAAGTAATGTTGGCAAGCTTTAGACTTTCTGGTTCAACAATTGAGTTTTTAATGATTGAGGTCGTAAAACCTTTATCCGTTAATAAGACTTGAACGCCAATTTCAAACTGGACGATTTCATTCATTTCATAGTAGCCATTTTCAGCATTTTCTTCAATGGCTCTTTCTCTTGAATAACCTTCTAAAAGATTATAATAAACATCATAAAATTCACGTTTTGCTAAAAAGGTTAAATTCTCATAACCTCTAACAAAATATAATTGTTTTTCATTATCATAATTCATTGATTGTTTAACAAATCTTGTTGATGAAGTATTGGGAAGAGACTCATAAAGCTCCTCAGTCATATACTTAGGAAAATATAAATAGTCTATTTCTTGGTTGGCAATGGTATAGTGAACTTGGAATCCGATTTGATTTGTATAATCTTTTAAATATTTTATTTCGTAAGTTCGATTACCTTCAGCTTCTAAAATAGATTGTGGATGATAGATCGATAGTTTGTAATTATTTAATGAAATAATGGAGCCACTCTGGTTATAATAACTAATTTCTAGGGTTGATTTTTGTTTTTCAATCGCTTCATTGGTAATAACACCTCTATCAGTAAATTCTGCAGGATACTTTTTAAATACGGACGCTGAATAGACCCCTGCTGATGTAACTGAAATCGTGTATTCGATTTTTGCAGTTTCACCATCAGCGCTTAAAATTCCTGTTAAAATAACTTCAGTGTCATCCAGTGGTGTAATTAGTTCAAAATCACTGGTAAGGACCGTTTCATCACTACTGCTCCAAGTAATAGTTGAACCAGATGATAATTTTGATGGTAAATTAAACTTGCGTTGAGCAATATTATAGGTTAGGGTAACGGTTGAAGCTGACATACTATCTAAATCGACATTGACAGTCAATTTTTCTCTTGGATCTTTGACATTTGGATTACTTCTAATGATTTCTCCGGTAACTTTATCTTCAACCCAAAAATAACTTGTCGTTTCATCCAAGTAAAGTTTTAAGTTAGCATTTTCACCAACGAGTTTACTGGTGTTGGTAAGGTTCTTTGCAGCAACAAATCCATCTTTTGAATATTCAATCAAGTTTTCATTTGTAATAGCTTTAGCTTTGGCTAGTTTGAAGGCATTAAAATATACTAACACCCCTACCACAATGATAAGTACGACTACGAGTCGTTTAATATGTTTCATTAGCGTAACCTCAATTCATCGTAAATTGATGTTATAAAGGCAACCACTTGTTGAATAACATCGAAAAATAACAAGCCTAAAAATACCATAAAGGCCATGGCGACAATAGTTAACACAAATGTAATGATTGTCTTTAATAAGCCATATTCATGGATATTTAATATGCCTAAGAACAACATCCACCCCGCTATAACATAAGCGATTCCCATCGTTAAGGTATATATTCCCATTTCTTCCATGGTTAAATAATTAGAAATAAATACCGCTGGAAAACCAATCAACACGATTGGAAATAAAGCATAGGATGTCACCAAGAAAATATCTCTCATTTTACCTTTACCAGATAACAATGTGGTAACACTCCAGTTGCCTAATACAAATAGGACAAACACTAACCCAACGGTTAATATTTCTGTCATGGTGTTTAAGTTATTGGGGTTTCTAAAATTAATAATAATACTTTCATTTAAATATTGATAAATCCTAAATAAAACGAATAATAGTAAGAACGTAAGCCCAACCCAAGTTTTCCCTTTACGTTCTCGTTTGAGTTCATAAAAGCCATCAAATGGATGGAAAATTAAATAGGATGGAAATTTAAAAATATCTTGCCAAAAATTTTTCATTTTTAGCCTAAACTTCATCATCATCTTCATTCCTCCTTTGACGTTTCTTATAGATGGATCTTCCTACGAATAAACCTGCAAGTAGCATAATACCACCAAAAATCCATCCGAAATTATCTCTTAAGATTTCATTACGATAATTTTGGAATGCTTTTGAGTAGTAATAACTATTATGACCTAATTTAAAGTATTCAACCGCTTCTTTGAAGTTACCTTCTCTTAAGTAATATCGACCAATTCCACTGTAGGCAATTTCATAGTTCACGTTAAGTCTCACTACTTCTTCCCAAACATCCCTAGAATCTGCATAATTACCTTCATACTCTAAAGATACTGCTTGATTGACGAGTGCGCCAAAGTTAGATAATTTGTAAACGATGAAGGTTTTATTGTTTTGGTCTAAGACAATCATTTGATCGTTTAGATAACCTAAACTAACCCCTGATTTGAATTTATCACTTTGGTCCCCTTCAGAACCAGTAATGTAAAGGAGGTTACCTTCACTATCATAGGTAAATATTCTGGAGCGTTTTTTATCTAAAACACTATAAATACCACCTTTAGTATAATCAATATCAACCAACTCACTTGGTCCATCGGTCACGTAATTATTCATTTCTTTAATGTATTGTGCATCGCCCATTGGGACCACATAACCATTACGTTTAATAACGTCTAAACCTTTAGGGTTAATTAATTGAATCATATTTTGGTCATTGTTATCTGAAGCCATCGAAGTCGCATAAATAAAGTTTCCATCGCCCATTCTTACCGATGTAAATGAGGTCGGAAGATAGGTTCTTAGTTTCGCTTTTTGAGCTTCACTCATCAATGATCTTCTAAATATTTCTGCTGGTGTTAAAACCAATGGGTTAACACCAGTAAATCTGTTAAACTCACCCTCAGGTGATAATTCGACTATTCCTTCATAGACATCCTTTGCAATGATGTACATTCTTTCCGTATTATCAACGGTAATTTTTGAAGGTAAAAACAAGATTCCCGGAATTTCTTCAGGCACAAACTCGGTTCTTTCCTCTTCTGGTAAGGTGGCTTGAAGTTCATCATGTAATCTCTTTCGTTCTGCTTCTTCAGCCACTTTATTAGCATCTTTAAAAACAGGGTCAACGGGATCCTTGAATAAATCGACTACCTGATAGTCTAAAGTCATTTTAACAACTCTTCTATTTTGAGTATCCGCAACATAGATGTAATCACTCGTTACTTCAAGACCTTCAGGTGCGCTAAACTTAATAGTAGTGATGTCTTTAAAAACCTCTTTATCGACTGAATCAGGATGTATGTTAAAGGTGTTTAACGGTCCATCAAGCAATTGGAAGTCAGAATCAATCACATACAAACTATGATTACCGGAATCAATTAAATAAATCTTTTCATCATAAATAGTAAAGTAGGCTGGTTTTGAAAACTTAGTGTCTAATGTATGTTCGTTAAAATATTGTGAAAATGTCATTCCTGGAACGGAATAAACTGACTCTTTATAAAATGAGTAATTATAATTACTACTTCCCATTAATAGTGGAAATGTTAATAATAGGAGCATCAACGTTATTTTCTTCATATCATCACCTACTTCATTCCTGATGTTGAGAACGTTTCTAATACCTTAGATTGGCTCACAATAAAGAATGTCACAGGAACAATCATCATGATAAATGAAACTGCCGCAATCGTCCCGGCACGTTCAATAGATCCTTGGGCGATTTGAGTCAGTGCGTAAGATAGTGGTTTTTTTTCTTCCGAGAAAATAAATGTCCCCCCTGTATTGGTCCATAATCTTTGGAATAATAAGATAATCAACGTAACCCAGGCTGGTTTGACTAGTGGCATCACAATTTGCCAATAAATTCGATATTCGGAAGCGCCATCAATTTTCGCACTTTCAATTAAATCATCAGGAATTTGTTCCATAAACTGTTTCATTAAATATAACCCTAAACTTGATCCAATCGCCGGCAAAACAATTGCCCAAACGGTATCAATTAAACCTAATCTCGTAATAATAATATAGTTAGGAATATTGGTAACATATGGTGTAAACATCAATGAATAAACAACCAAAGTAAATAACACAGTCTTACCTGGAAATTTGTACTTAGCCAATGGATAAGCACACATACTAGCAAATATTACATGTCCCGCAGTGCCTAACACGGTAATAAATATTGTGTTAAAGAAATATCTTGAAAACGGAACCCAAGAATTCCCTATCAGTTCAAATAAATCTTTGAAGTTTCCAAGTGTTAAGTTTCTAGGTAATAATCTTGGTGGGAATAAAAACAATTCATCTAAAGGCTTAAATGCGTTAGAGGCAGTCATAATTAATGGATATGCACTGAAAAAACCAAACGCTGCCAATAGAATAAGTAAACCTAAATCGCCCCAGATAGAACGGTTTAAATTTCGTTTTCTAGTAAATAGTCGCTTTACCTTACTTAGTTTAGACTCTCTAATAATGAGGTTATTTTCTAATTGCATCTACTCACCCACTCTTCTTAAAATCTTTCTAACAAATAGGTTTAACCCAAGCATAATCAAAAACAAAAGCGTAGCGATTGCACTGGCATAACCTAATTCAAATCTCACTGTCCCGTAGTCTATCAAGTGCGTGACAATCGTATGTCCTGCATATTCAATCGATGGAAACCCAACCAATTGCATGGAGACTTCCGCTATTGAAAGCGATGTTGTAATTTGCATAACCGCACCAAATAATAATTGTGGTTTCATCGATGGTAAAGTGATGTACCATAACTCTTGCCAGCGATTGCTAACACCATCAATTGCCGCAGCTTCATAAAGTGTTTTATCAACACCCTTAAGCCCTGCTATAAAGGCTAAGAAGGAAACCCCTAAACTTAACCATAGTTGAACCACAATAATAACCGGTAAGATACTATCAGGATTGGTGAGCCATTGCATTGGTTGATCAATAAAGCCATACTGTATTAAAAATGCGTTTAAATAGCCATGCGCGTCACCAGAAAAGATAATTAACCACATTAAATAGGCATTACCACTAATCGATGGTGCATAGAATACTAAAGTCATAAAAGATCTTAAGTATCTTGGTAATTCATTAATTAACCAGGCAAAGACAAACGCTAAAATATAGCTGACCGGCCCTGTAACAACGGCTAAGATTAAAGTATTCTTTAAGGCGACGATGAAAACATCATCTTCTAAAAATAATTTTATATAATTACTAAACCCAATAAAATTAGGTGATTGTAATAAGTTGTAGTTAGTAAACGAGATCCCAATACTCATAAACACTGGAATAATGGTAAATGTGAAAAATAAAATCACAAATGGAGCCATTAAGATATATAAATGTTTAGCTTGTTTGATCTCAAACCAGAGTTGCTGGCGTTTCGTTCTAAGCTTTATTTCCATAATGCCTCCTAATCAAGTTTAAATTCTTTACGTTTAGATTCAAGTTCACGATTAATAATTAAAACATAATCATAAATTGTTTCTCTTGGATTTGCTATATCATTAATTACTCTTCTAAATGCGTTATCTAAGTGTCTACCAGTCATGTAAGATCCTGGTGTTTCCGGAATGCCTCTTGTCCAAGTCCATTGTTCGTTTAACTTATCACGTTCAACAACACGCCAAGGTAATTGGCCCATTGCCTCAACATTGGCAGTAGGATATCTAGCGGCTGCGCCTAAAATGCCTTCTAATTCACGTCCAAAACGAACTTGCGTATTGGTAGAAACCCACCATTTCATGAACTCCCATGCTGCTTCTTTATTATCAGATTGTTCAAGTAACATCGTTCCCGTTGTACTGGCTACTGTATCTCTTCTAATTGTTTCATTACCAAATTCATCGATAACAATTGTGCCTGGGACTAAATCAAAGTCCCAACGTCCTTTAATTTCAGGGGCAAATACAGCTAAAGTGTTATAAATATTGTAATAGGTAATTCCAATTGGCATTTGTCCACTTCTAAATCTATTGGCGAAGTTAGCGGTTAGTGGAAATGAATAGTCCGTGTAAAACTCTGTCCAAAACTTAAATACTTCTGGTCCCATACCTTCATTAAACCCAGATTCTTTGCCGTCATTTATGTAAAACTCTCCATCGTTTTGATAGAACAAGGTTGAGAAAATTGGGTTTGGCGGTAAATTCATTGTCCCAGCTTGAGAAGTTGGAATTGGTAAATAAAAATCTAAATTATATTTTTGTAAGTTTGGAATTAAGGCAATAACATCATCCCATGTTTGGGGAACAGTAAACCCATAATCATCAAAAATGTCAGTTCTGTAGAACATCATTAAGAAGGTTTGTGTTTCAGGTAAAGCATAAACACCATCTTGATACATAAATGGTACAAAGCCACTTTCATAAAATTGAGAGGCAACTTCTTCAAAATCATCAAATTGAGTTAAGTCAGTTGCGGCATCACGCATTGCATAGTTAACTGGGACCGATCCACCAACACCAATTGAAACATCCGGACCAACGCCCGATAAAGTGGCAGGTAATAAGGCTGTACTACTAACCAGTTTTAAATCCACTTGAATATCGAAATTCGGTGTAAATGATTCATCAATGAGTTTTCTTAAAATATTGGTTTGGTCTTGCCCCATTGTAATCCATACTTCAATTGACTCTCCGTCTCCAGTGGTTGTTTTACCTACTGCAGCATAGTCTGTTGTGAATGAAGCAAGGAAACGTCTTAAACCGAACCATGCACTTTCAAATATATTTGAAGAGGCTCTACTTAATTTAGTTTCACTTCCATGAATTTGGAAGTAATCTATCTCTAGTGGTTGTTGATCTAAAAGGGTCATCAATGTACCTAGTGAGGCAATGTTGGTTTCAAAAGCCAATAACTTTTTATGGATTTGAGATGGTTTCTTGATAAAGTCATTCAGTTGTAGAATAAATGTATCTAAGATCCCCGTTTTTTCACTCTTTGAACCTGATAAATCAATCAATGCTTGTCTAATATCAATTAATATTTGTCTTTCGGTTTCTAAACGTTCGACTAAATCTGGCATTCTTAAAATTAACTGATAATCTCGATGTTCATCTGGTTCTGCGCCAGTGAACACGATAATCTCTCTATAAATTTCATTTAAATTAATAATTGAGTTATTAATCTCTGATAATAAAATACCATAGTCACCCAAAGATGTTTCCATTGATATTTCATGTGTACCCTCTTCTAGATAAAACAAATAGGCTTCATCTTTAGTTCCTAAAGTTTGAATTCGCCAATCACCTGAATGCGTAAATCCATAATGTTCAAGTTCTTTAAACGGTATTTCGTTGTCGATATAAATATTTCTTGAGACAACCATCCCAGCAGCTAGTTTTTGTTTCAAACGTAAGGAAATTTCATATAAGCCTGTTTCAGGAACATCAAAATTCCAACTGATAATATTACCACTGACTCTCCAGTTATCGCCACCAATTGTATTAAGAATAATCTTTGATGGACTCGTATTACTGGTTTTTGAATCTGTTCTATCGTTTAAAGGATAAAGCGTTGGTGAAGTGGTATAGGTTGGATGTTCTGCTTCTAATAAAATATTTTGATCAACTTCTTGGTAGTTGTTAATTTCATAAGTTTGTTTTAATTGTTCGTAAGATATTTTTTCTACGAAAGGTTTTAATGTTACTTTGCTAATTAGCATCGCTTCTCTAATTGATACAAATGATATTGTGTTAATTCCCTTTTCAAAGTGAAATAAAAATGGTTCCGTTATATAGCCAGAATTATCTTTAACGAGTGAATTCATCCATTGTGGAATTTCAATTTGGCTAGGACGAATATCGTTACCGAATATATCTTTCTTTATCGATTCTTTAGAACCCCATACTCTTAAGAATGTGACGTTATTTGACCCAGAAAAAGGATATTCTCCATTAATCATAATGCCTCGTTCAATGTTGGCACTGGACGAGTATGTCGTTTCTGGAAAATAAGTGATTTCTAAATTATAAAAACCGGCGGCAGATAAATCTACTTCATAGTTAACCACGCTGGTTTCTAATGTTTCTATTACATTTTCTTCGCCTTTATATGACCCTAAAATTGTTACATCAGTTCCATCAATATAATTAGAACCTTCGAGTGTAATTACACTTTGGGGATAATTTTCTTCAAATTGGTTAACATAGGTATGATAATCTGAGTGTTCTTTAAACTTCTCTAAATCAACCTTATCGGAAGTTGAGACATTATACTTTAATGTATCTGTATCAAAAACCATCACGATTGCATTAATCGCCCCATATACAAATATTAATCCAACTGCAATCAAAACTACAATAAAAAATTTTTTCAAAAAAATCCCTCCTATGATTAAAAATATACCCCCTCTCCCTTATTAGAAAGGGGGTATTATTTTAAATTAATATTATGCTAAATCTAAATATCTCTCTAATTCTGATTTATATCTTGGTTCAATTTCGCTTATCTTTGTTCTATAAGACCCATCAGGAATACCTGTATTAATAGCACTTGCGAAACTGCCCACCTCATAACGGCCAATCCCTATACCATAAAGTACACTTCGATATGCCTTATCATAAACTGACAAGTATGCTTCTACATAACTGTCTTGAGCAAATCTTTGCTTAAGTAGATTTGTAAATTCTTCAATCCCTTGTTCTTCTGGCACGATTCTTTGTAAATCCCACCATACCTTAAAGACAAGTTCTTTTCTTTGTGTTGTCAAACCGCCAGCCATTACTGGGAATGATGGACCATAAATAGGCGATCTATATTTGCCACCGCTAGCAGCATAATCATCACTCATTGGATATGGAACGAATCCTAATTCAAAATTAATATTTTTGCCCCATCTATCATCAGAGGCAATAAACCAGAAATGTCCAGGGTGGAAAACAACTTTTCCACTTAACCAATTTGCACTACCGGCATCATAGGCACGGTCAGCAGATGGTTCAAATAGTTCTGCGTCAACCAATTCTTTGATAAAAGCATAAGTGTCTAATGCTGCTTGGTTACCAAAATCAACTCTTCCTCTTGCTTCATTAATAAACTCACCACCATTAAGTGGAACTAAGTTTTCCGCATATTCTGATATCACACCGCCCAATACATATTCCTTTTCTTTAAGTGCTGCTTTAGCTTGTAAAGCCCACGCTTGGAATGTAGACCATGTCCAGTTACCCGCTAAATACATATCAGTTGGAGTTTGTAGACCTAGTGAACTAACTAAATCCGCATTATAATAGAATCCAGATTCAATATTTAATCCACTCGTTGAGAAACCATAGGTTTTATTCTTATATTTACTAGCATTTCTAATTGAGGTTGGTACATCCTCACCGTGGGCACCAGGTACTAAGAATTCATCTATTGGTGCAATAGCCCCACCATTTGCTAGATTTGGAATCCAGTCAGAACTGATCTGATAATAAACGTCGGCTAATGGTTTACCGTTAACATGCGCTTGGATCATCGCACTTTGTCTAGCAGGACCCCATGATGCGTTTGCAGGATAAGTCACATAATGCACTTTTACATTATACTTTTCTTCTGTTGCTGTTTGTAAATCTTGTTTTTCTTTTTGGTTTTGTCCTGTATAACTTGTTAAGAAAGGATCGTTTTCACTTGGGTTACCACTCATGAAATAGATATCTGTTTTACCAACGATTGGTGGAACAACGGTTACTGTTCTTACAACTGTAATTTCATCATCAAACGTACCTTTTACTTTATATGTTAATGTATAAGCCCCTAAAGTATTTGGGTCAACAACACCTGTTACGCTAATTTCACTTGCATCGATTGCACCTAGTGAGTCTCTGGCAGTAACGCCTGCTTTAGGATCAAAAGAATCACCTTTTGTAATATTGGTATTCGTTGCGCCTAAAATTTCAACTTTATTATAGACAGTAATAGTTCTTACTACTTGAACATCTTCGTTGTTTTCTTTTAAGTAAACAATTGGATCTTGACCAAGATTGTCTGGGTCTTCAATCTTATAAGTTACTTGGTACACACCAGGAATTGTATTATTAAGATTAGAATCAAATACCACAATATAATCGGTTAATGTTCTTGTTGTTCTATTACCTGTTTCTTCATCAATAATAGGTTGAATTGCAGTCACACCTTGTTTTGGAACAAAAGCAAAGCCCACTTCAAGTTCGACAGCACCAACACCACCAAATGAAATTTCATCAACCACAGTTACGATTCTCACAGTTTCAGTTGTAACGCCTTTATAAGTTGCTTTATAAGTGATTTCATATTCGCCAAGTTCTTGAGTGTTTACTTTTTCAACTTCTTCACCATTATGTTTAATGATAATGACGAATGTAGGTTGAATTGGTGCACCACTGGTTATTTGGCCTTCGACACCGTCTACTAAATATACGCTGGCTTTAGGATCAAATTCCGCAACACCAATCGTTACTTTTCTATCTTCGGTACCTTTAAAAGTTGAGGCTTTAACATTATAAGTTACCACCAATACAGCGAGTTCACCGTCAGAACCTTTGACACTAAATGTGACATCATAAGAGCCTACGACATTGACATTAACTGTACCTGATACTTCAACATTTTCTAAGATATCCCCTTTAACTGCATCTGTAGCAGTAATGCCTGCCATTAAATTAAAGTTAGGATCGCCTAATCTGACATCAACAGAAGTCTTACCTTCGATGGTTGCTGGTCCTGTTTCTCCTCCACAGGCAACAAGCAAAGTAAGACTGAAAATGACTAGTACTAAACTAAGAATTCTCTTCATATATATATTTCATCTCCTTATTATATGATTGGTTACATATTTATATGTAAGTGTTTACATTATCATTATACTATAAAACTTTTTTGTTTATTATATAGATTACTTATTTTTCACACTTAAAAAAATATTTTCACCATAACAAAGAGAAAGTTTCCACGAATGGAAACTTTCAACTTATATTATTTATTAGTAATTATTATTTCTTTTTACCAAGAACTAAGAATGCAGCACCAAATGCAGCACCAGCAGTAACTAATGAAATAACAATAGTTAACCAAATTGGAGTGCCTTCAGATTTAGCTTCAATATCAGTCGTAGCCGTGTCAGCGGTATTTTGAGCAGCTTGAGCAGCAGCTAATGCTTGTTGAGCTTTCGCTAATGCATCTGCTAATTCAGCTTTAGTCGCGCCATCATTAGTAACTGTAGTTTCAAGTCCTGCTAGTGCAGCTTCTAGATCTTCAATTAAAGCTTCTTGAGCATCGATAATGCCTTGTAAACCATCTTTTTGTTCATTCATTAATGCTTCTAAAGTAGCTTTTTGTTGATCGATGACTGCTTGTAAAGCGTCTCTTTGTGCAGTTAATAAAGCATCAACTTCAGATTCAGATAATTTAGGTGCAACAACGGTAACATCAAATGTAACAGATGAAAAGTTAGCTGCTTGGTCTTCAGCATCTACTGATACTGTGTAAACACCAGGAACTGCTAAATCTAATCCACCATCATCAACTACTACTAATACAACTTCACTAAAGTTATCAAATGCTGATACGTTGGCAAGAATTGCTTCTTCAGCTGTATCAAACATTGAACCATCTACCTTATAATTAGAGTTATTAATTCTAATTTGAGGTGCTGTTCTATCATCTACTGTAATCTTATAAGATACTTGAGCTTCAGCAGTATAGTATACATCTGGACGACCTAATATTTCAACTCTATCGCCCCAACCATATCGAATACCTGAACCTTCAGCTCCACCATGAGCTAATATCATGACTTCGCCTTCTTGTAATTCATAGGCTCTAATAGCTGTCATCATAGCAGCAGCATCAGCGTGATCTATAACAGTTCCATCAGGTGTAGTTTCATCATACCCTGAAAAACCATTCCAGTTACGTGTCATGTAACCTTCAGCATCAATAACACCAGCAACACTTCCCCAGCCTAGACCAGTTGTGTCTTTAACTAATTCTTTGTGATCATAGTCAATTAAAGTCATTTGACCAACATATGCTTCTCTATAGAAAGGAACATTATATCTGTTTTTAGCTGTATCATTTTCATAATATCTAATAATATTATTTTCGTATCTAATGACCGGATTTTCAGGATCTGTTTCATTCCAGAAAATTACCTTAAAGCCTGGAATAGAATTTGCAGGGGTTACAGCATCATAACCAATTGATTTAGAATCGTTTGTTAAGACAGCATCCCAATGATGTTCGTAAGCAACATCTAAAGTAATCGTATAGTTGCCAGGTTGTGGGTTATAAGGGTTAAAACCAGCACTCCAAGAAACTTTGATAGCATCTGTAATATCTAAACCATTACCGTTAAATGCTTCAATGCCAGCTAATAAATCAATATATTCGCCATCTCGATAGAATTTATTTTCTACCCCTTCAAATCTATTTGGAAGGACACCAACAACGATAATACCATCAGAAGTTCTAACTTGTCCTTCAGGTGTAGTTGATTTCATTTGAATATCATATACTTTTTCAAATTCATCGGTTAATACTTTGGTAATTGGACCTGATGCAACAAATGCGTCGGAAACTACTGTAAAGTTAATGGTTTCAATCACGACGCCATTTTCAGAAATAATAATGTCAAATGGAATTTTTTGATTGATTGCGTTAATGATTTCTTCTTCATCATTAAACATATCAGTCCAGGTTGCGCTTAAACCAGACATATCAAGTGTAAATGGTTTACCAAAGTCTGCAACAATTTGAACACCTTCAACATAAGGGTTCTTATCTAATGCTGTAAAACCAGTATGCGTAGCAGGAACTTCATTATATTCAATTAATGCTGGACCAACTGCTTCATTAATAAATGCTGCTGGTAAACTCATTACCATGTCTAATGCTGGTTGATATGAGCCACGGTCATGTGTACCAAATGTCATTACGCTCCAGCCAACTGGAATATGCGCTTCATTTGGATCATAATCAAGAATTGTACTGTCTGTACCCACTTCTGGGTTATCGCCTGCAGCAGGAATCCAGTCAGCATTCGTCCACTTAATGTAGGTAAGTGGTTCTAATAGATAACCGTCAGAGTCTACAGAAGTTTCAACTCTCTTCATTCTTAAGTGTGCATATTTCATGTCTGCAGGTTTAGTTTCTGCAGCTGTATAAGCGGCAATTTCTAATTCTGTAGCTAAACGCCAATCTGCTGCTGCACCTTCTACACCATGATTATCATCGATGATATAGTATTGATGAATTTGGTTTTCAATCATTTGTAATTCGCCAGTTTCATCAAAATATGCCCAAATTCTGTGTTGAACACCAGTTAATGATGTTCTATCAGTGCCACCCTTTAATTTGAGAGTAGTATCGGTGTTATTCATCCATAGCATACCAAATGCGTTATAAGTAGGTGCGCCGGATTCTGTAGCATCAATAAAACCATCTGCATTCGTATCAATTAATTCATGACCATATCTAGCTGATCCTCTAACGAAGTGGTAACGGAATCCATTATAGGTTAATGTCCAATTGGATTTCCCCACTTTTGTGTCTTTACAATCCGCAGTTTCTAAAGAACAAGCTTCGTTATCATATGGATATACTTCAACGATGCCTTCTTCAGCTTTTAGGTTTGTAAGGCCCAAACCAAGCATTAGCGTTACTGCTAATGTTAAAACTGAAATTATTTTTTTCACTCTATTTTTTCCTCCTGTTTGTTTCTTAATATTAATATACACCATTTTGAAAGCGCTGTCAATTTGAGAATGATTATATTCTCTTTTAGATGACAGTTTTTTTACTTTTTGAAAAACATTTTCTCGGTCCAATTAATGAATTGTCCCTGGTAAATAACTATAATATGTTTTTTCAACTGTTTCACCTTGATAGGTCACTCTTAAAGTAAAACTGATATTTAGAGCTCTACCCGGTCTTTGGATAACACGACCCGAGTTATCAACATATTCAGGGTTATGAGAAATAAATTCTATTTCTGCTCCACTAAAATCATGAACCAACTTATATTCATAACTTACAAATTCATAGAATAATCCTGTCAAGTTACCTCTAATCATGGATTGAGGACATACTTTACTTGAAAAGTCTTCATGGAACTTGATGTTTTCTTCTGGTAAGTTGTATTCTTTCGCTAATTCAGAAGCTAGTTTCGCTGTACGTTGCCATACTTTCAAAATATCATGGTTTCTTGCAACACTGGTTTCAATCCCGATACTGTGGGCGTTACCGCCACCAATATTTTGATTACCCCATGTATCACTCCAAGTGGTACCCGCTTTTCTAGTCCCGTCTCCGGCATGCCATGCCATCTCATTTGTAGGTAAATGTTGATAAAGCAATTTATCATCCATTGTAAAGTGCCATGAAGCAACTCTTAATGCGGTTGTTCCATTGATTTGGTTTAATAAATAATTCGCATGACTTAACGCACCCGCATCTGGGTTGGTACTACCTGTTTCATGGACAGTAATATAATGAACGCGTTTATTATTATAGGTTTCTAAACCTTCTAACATTTCCGATCTTTCACCTGGTCTTAAACTATTACATCTGTCTCTTGCCCCACCAGATAGTGTGTCGCAAGCTGGTATCATCTTCGATTGATCTCTAACCAAATCTTCAAACACAATTCTGGAAACACTGTCATAGGCTTGATACAAAACATTTGTTTCACCATAAAGTAAGAATGATCTTGGGGTTGTATAAGTAATCATCGAACTACTTAAAAAGTCCATAATGTTGTTAGGATCTAATTCATCATAGATCTCTAATTTAAATGTTTGAAAGACAGTTTCATCACTAGTCAATTGCGCTTTAATTGTAACTAAACCTGGGCTTAAAGCTGTTAATAAACCCGTATTGTCAATTGAGGCAATCGTATTGTTATTGACGCTAAAGGTGACTGGTGAATCTTCTATTCTTTGTGGGAACACCAACGTGTTGAACTGTAAGGTTTGACCAACGGTTATCTGATTTTTAACATTTTCAGGAATTAATTCAATGCCTGGATCTGTAATAATTTCAAAAATAACAATGTCTTGAACTGCTGCGTTGTATTTACTTCTAGCGATAAGTTCAATCATACCACTCTTTTTAAATCTTAAATTATTTGATGAATCAATCGTCATGGTTGTCGCATCTCCAGTTAACAACTGAACTGAACTCGCTGGTGTATCTTTTGGTAGTACCTTATATTGAACAGCAATAACCTCATTAATATTTACTTCAGTTAATTCGTTTAATATCTTGATGTAAGCTGCCCCACCAGGTGTATATAATGATTCTGGAAGAATATCCGTATTATTTAAATAGAATCCTTCTAAGTCATATTCATCAAGGTTTTCAAATTTGGAAATAAGTGGTACACCACCCCAATAGTTCAAGTTAAAGTCAATATGATTTACCGTTGCTACAATCGCACCAAAACTATAATCACTTACTTCATTAAATCTGACATATGAATTGGCATGTTCGATGGTTTCTTGATAAGCTAAATCAATGTCAAAACCCGTATGACTTGTCTTAATCTTGTTCCACATAACTTGTAGGGATAATGAACTCAAATAACTTTCAGTGGCTTGAACACGAATTGCCACACTGGCATCATTAATCGTGTTTCCTTTTATCAAGATAACTTGTTCCGTCGGATTAATGACTTCAATCCCAATTCCACCATTCAAATGTAGGGTATTGTAAGATACTTCTAATTGTTGTTGTTTATCTAAAGAGATTGCTGCAGTCGTATAAGTAAGATTACTAAATGTGTTATTCTTAATCACAACGCCAGATAATGCTGGATTCACAACAATTTTACCTGCAGCCGTAAAGCTAAATCCTCTTACAGTAATGTTATCGGTAGCGACAGTTAATGTGTCTTTAATCACTGTTTCAGCTGTACCAGACAGTATAACCGCTTGGTTAACGATTATCGGTTCGGTATATTCACCAATTAATATTACTTCTTTTGGTGAAGTTATCAAAGCTTCATCTAGTGTTCTAAAGGCGTTAACCCCTTCTATGAAGGCATACCCATTCGCCATAATGGTTTCCCCATCTGCTAAATCAGCTTTTACAGCACTAATTTGTTCAACTGTAAATTTAATAGTGCCGTTTAAACGCGCATCCAGTGTTGATACAACACTAACCGATGCAGTTCCTAAACCAACCGCTGTCACTAATCCCGCTTCGCTAACTGTAATCACCGCCGTATTGCTTGATGTGAAAGTTAAAAACGAGAATGTGTTTACTGGGGTAAAATTAGGCACAATTTGGGTTGTTTCCGCAAGCACCAATTCATTTTGAGCTGTTAAAGTCATTCTGGTTGGCATCCCTAAAACTAGGACTTCGACCTCGAACTCAAATAAAGGATTCACTTCGGATTTAACAATAATTGATGGTGTTCCAGCCTTAACCCCTGTCATTTGATTATTTTCAATGGTTAACATTGTTTCATCACTTGATTGGAAGGTTAACGCATTTGTTGAAGTAATCGGGATTGTTAAGGTTTCTTGAAGCTTAATTCGAATGTTTTCTCCTACACTGACCTCTACTTGAGGATAAACAGTGATAATAATTTCTTGTTTAATAGTAGGATAATCTTCTAAAGCCACTGTAATAACGGTTGAGCCTGCTTTAAGCGCAGTAACAACGCCTAAATCAATTGAAAGAATGGTTTCATCAGCAATATCTATGATAACATTATGACTGCTGTCAAATATCAATTCATAGTTATCACCAACTGTTAACCCTTTGGTTGATTCACTCACCGTAACAAATGGTTCTTCTAGAACAGTAACCACGACTTCGATCGAAACATCAATATCTGTTTTTGAAGTAATCGTTAAAGTAGACGTTCCCACTTTCAACCCTGTCACTTTTAATCCATCTACTGTAATAACGGTGTTATCGGAAGATGTAATCATTAACCCAAGTAAATCGTTATGGGTTATATCTAATTCAAGTTCTTCGTTCACAAAAATTGAGAAATCATCTAAAGCGATAGAGATGTTAGCTTCAACAATAATACGAATTGTTTTACTGATAGAACTCACCGTTTTGGATGTCACAGTGATGTTAACTTCACCCGCTTTAATCGCTTTTAAGTTCCCATTATCATCTACTGTAACAATTGTATTATCGCTTGATGCATAAGTAACGCCCTTTGGATCGGTGGTTGTAACGTTAATTTTATTGACATCACCAACCTTTAATGACTCGGGTCCTGTAATACTTAAGGATACTTCTACACCCTCTAAACTTACGGTAATTGTGGCAGTTACAGAAATATCTGTATCTTTCAAACTTACTTTGATCGTGGTAGAGCCTTCTTTATGCCCGGTTACCACGCCTGTGTCTGAAATGGTCGCAATTGTTTCGTCTGTGATTTCATATAAAACATCCGTATCCGCATTTTTAACTGTAACCATTAAATTTTTCTCTTCGCCTACTTTTAAAGTTAAGTCATCCACCTTTAAAGTTGGACTCTTGGCACAACTGGTTAAAAACAAGACGAAAAGAATGCTAAATACTATTTTTTTCATATAATACCCCCAATTTTCTTTTATTAGTCTTGGTAATATTGATGACTATTCTCACCATATTTTGATAAGGTATCAATAATACTTTGCATTGAAGAAGTATAAGTTTCAATCACGAATGGAACTTTTTCTGATTGTCTGTAAACTTCACTGTCTCCATAGGCTCTAATCGTAATATCGTATTGACCTGGTTCAATATTTAATTCAATTTCAGAATTGGTTGTTTCAATCAGTGTGTCATCAATACTAATGACATATTTGTTGGCATTTTCAACTGGACTAAATGATAATCTATTGCCCTCTAATAATATACTGCTGACTGGACTTAACATGATTCTTGTATCAGGATAAGGTGTCGGTGCTTGTGGTTGATATCTTGGACCGTACATAAACCCAACCCCATTGCCATCTTGTCTTAAGTTTCCATCACTTGGGCTATTATGAATGACATAAGCATCTGATACAGGGTCTAAAACGGTTACGGTTGTAGAACCTCCACCATCTAAGTTAAATCCTTTATCAGCGCCAAAATATTGAAGTAACAAGCCTAATTGGTTAAACGTTACACCGTCATAAGTCGGTGATTGACGACCATCGACCGTAATAAAGAAAAGAGTGCCGTCCGCTTTCAAACCAGCTGCTGTTCTAGGGTGAATATCTGGATTTGTGCTTGTAATAACTTGGCCATTATTAATTAATAAGGTATTACCAGATACGCCCTGCCAAATCCCTGCAAATTCACCAGAAGGTCTGTTTTGTAATCTAACGATATCGGTTGGATTAATTAAATCGTCTAAAAAGAAATCGTCGCCTACCAATACCATTGTGTCAAGTGTGACGCCTTCAATTGGTTCATCAATAATTTCTTGGAATTTACCTTCAACAAAGTATCTTCCTGTTTCAGTTACGCCTGCATACTTATGAATCGCGGTTTCATGTGTTTTAATGACCATTTTTTGTCCGGTTAAATCAGCTGCGTATTTAAATCCAGGTAGTAATACCGCCAATTCGCCTGCACCAGGTACTTGGTTGATTTTAACTGGTAAGTCTTTTAATTTAACAGAGCCATCTTCATCAATAACTTCAATGTGATACCCATCATAAGTCGGTTTACCGATAAAAGGTGTTCCGTCTGCTTTCATCCCTACTGTATAAGCACCTCCGTAACTGTACCCTTGGAAAATGACTTTTCCATCTCTAATGTGTGGTCCAGCTGTTGCGGCACTTTGTCCAATCTTTGAGTTAATATCAAAGAAGTCACCATTCACGGCAGCGACAATTTTTTGATTTGGATAACGCTTTTGGGAATTATAAATCATTCCTGGCAAGGTCCCTCTACTAAAATCAAATGATGTAAAGTTATCCAGTGCCACAAGACTGATGTTCTTGTTTGTAACTGGGTTTGCCCCAATATAGTTAATTTGTTGGTTAGTGGTAACACCGTTATAACGCATCTGAACCTTTAACTTTTGGTGTTGAACCCCCATCACTGTTTTAACTTCTTTGCTAAGAATTGTAAGATTGAAATCTGTTTCAGCCGTTAAGTTAATCGAAAAGCTCATTAACATAATGACTAAGATAAATAAACGTTTAAAATGTTTCATGATGTCCCTCCTTACTCTGGTATGACAACAATGGTTTCATTAATGTCAGTGAACTCGAATGTGAAATGATAAATTTCACCCGAATTTAATTTTAAGTTGAATGAAATTTGATCGTAATAGGTATCAAGTTTCAATATCCCATTAGATAAAACAGCTGCTGTAAATTGAGAAGTAAATGAATTAAAAATTGATTCTCTGCCGTATTTTACGAAATAAGATTCATTTAAATAATCAAAATCAGAGAAGTTTAACCCAATCCAAAATGGTGAGAATCCTGTTGGCAAACTACTAACAACCGATGTTTCATAACCTTCTAAGGATTTCGTGTATTTAGTGTATGTTTCTTCTACTAATTGATAAAACGTTGATCCGTTCGTGGTTTGATACTCAAATTTAGCGCCATCAAACTTATAATAAACGATGATGTCTCTTTGTTCTGATCCAACCGGTTCTGTAATTGTAACTTTAATCGTGAAGTTTTCTAAAGCTTCAGTTGCGGCTTTAGCGCTAATAAATTGTCTTTCTTCTAGAGAAATCTTTGTCACAATAACTTCAACCGTTTTAGTAACACTAGGCTTTTCAACTAAACTGATGGTGATGGTCGCAGTTCCTGTATCAAGACCTGTAATAAGTCCTGATTCACTTACGGTTGCGACTAAATCATCACTTGAAGAATACTCTAAAGTAGCCCCTTTAGTTACCGCGTCTAGTTGGTAGGTTTCCCCATCTTTTAAAGCGATTGAATTATTGGTTACCGTAATAGTTGAACTGACATTAATGGTTGCTGTAACCTCAATCGTTTCAACCTTTAAAGTAATCATTACCGTACCTACCTTAAGTCCTTTGACTTTACCATTTGACACACTGGCAATTAATGGGTCGGCACTTTCAAATTGAACTGTGTCTCGATTTGATTCAAAAATCAAATCAATTTCCTCATCTACTAATACGTCATACGTTTTTTGCGTAAGCGTTAAAGTAGGATCAACAGTTACTGGTGGTTTATTTTCGTCGGTACAGCCAACTAGCATCAAACCTAAAACAAAAATAAGTAAAATTTTCTTCATAATTCTCCCTTCTTATCCTTCTATTTCTAAATGATATTATTATCCAAACAATATTTGAGATATTTTGTTTCGATATTTAAAAATATCATTTTGTTCCCTTTTTGGATGTATGGCATTGGTTAATAACACAAAGCCCATTTTCCTTTTCCTGTCAATTACAATATTACACCCTGTAAAACCTGTATGAAAGATAATCTCGTTAATATCATTATCCGGTTTATTCCATCCTAGTGAACGATGTAATATTAAATCTCCTTCTGTTCTTTTAATATACGATTCAAACATTAAATCAACGATTTCTTTTGGATAAATAAAAGTATCATTGATTAAATTTTGAATAAATTTGGCGATGTCACCAACTGTAGAAAATAATCCCGCATTTCCAGATAACCCTTGTTGAGCAAAAGCTAACCCATCATGAACAATCCCTTTTAAGAACCCTTGATAGACTTTATCATCACGGCATTCTGTTACAACCGCTCTATTAACATCTGGTCTATAGGATGTATCAGTCATTTTTAGTGGATCAAATACGATTGTTTTAGCTAATTCATTAATCGGTTTATGGGTTAATTTTTCCATAAAATGGGCTAAAACAATAAAACCCACACAAGAATAAATTACTTTCGTGTTTTTTTCATAAACCAGGGGTGTCTGTTTAATAACTTCAATGACTTCTTCTCTTGTTTTTAAGTCGTTCCCGTTCGCTAAATAGGCAGGTAATCCGCTGGTATGTGCCAATATATCTTTCACTTGAATATCTTGATGGGGAAAATCTTTAAGCACTTCAACAATATAGGTGTCTAAACTAAATAAACCTTGATACATTAAATAATGTGCCACTGTTGAAGTTGAAATAACTTTCGTCAAACTAGCAACATCGTAAATCTCGGTCCCATCTGTTTTCTCATGATGAAGATAATCCCTAACCCCAAAATGTTTTATTATGAGGCGATTACTAAACACCAAAGCATACTGTCCACCTGGGTATGCTTTTGCGTTAAGACCCTGATCAATAATATTATCTATTTCTTTAGTGTAGTCTTCCATTATTTCCTTCTTTTGATAAAGAACATAACGAATCCAGCAATCACGCCAACACTAATAACCCCAATGGCGATATACACAAACAGCATCCCTACATCAGGGCCATTTGCTTTTGTACCCACAATAACAATATTTTCTTCTAAATCTGTTTCGAATGTTTCTAACGAAGACATCTTATCTTCTAATGCTTCAATTGAATCAGCACTCGTAAGGAATTCTTTTGCTTCACGAATGATTCTATTAAGTTCATTTAGATCTGATAGTGAAATGTAGGTTTCATCCTTATTGAGTTTTGAAGGATCTGTTTCTGTGGCAACCTTATAAGCTTTTATCTTCGCTTCAAGTTCGTTAATATAAGCGAGTATTTCTGCTTTCTTCGCGTTAATTGCGTTTTCATTGGTTCCAGTAAACTTGTTCGCATTAAGTGTATTTGTTAGTCTTAAGAGTTCAAATCTATAACTGGTTAAATCTTGATCAGAAATATAATCTGAAGCGAGTAAATCATCCGCTAAAATAATATATTCATTAATCTCATCCACAATATTTACTGGTGCATATAATCCAACTGGAAGTTCTGCCGGTGTTTTATTTGAGGCAGTAATCGTTGCTAATAACTCTTTTAATTCAACTAATAAATCTTTATACGCATCAATCTCATCTTGTTTTTCTTGGCTAAATTCTTCACCTTGACCAATTATTACTGTCAATTTAAACGTATCAAAGTCTTCAGTTAAACTAAGGACTGCTGATTCAATCTGAGCGACTGTATAGCCTCTTTCATCCATCATATATTGAGCAGCCAATAACGCTTCATTAATGGTTTGAATGGGAACAGGTTGACTATATTTTTGATTGATATTCAATTTAAATGGATTGGTTTCAGCTGATTCTTTAATCATTAACAAGTAGGCATTTATTTCATCAAGCTTATCTTGTAAGAATACTTTAGCCGCAATCACTTCTTCAGAATCAGGATCTTTCATATCTGTTGGCCAGGCCCATCCAACCGTTTTTGTCCAATAAACATCTTGAAAACGTTGTAAGGTATTTACCACGACTGTTTGTGTGCTCTTTAGTGTTCTGTAACTAAAGAAAGCTGTTCCAATAACGTTATTAAAACGTTGATTAAGTCTAATTTGTTCAACCATTTCATTTTCATTATTCATTGAGGTATTCGATTCTATCATACGGTAAAAGCCTTGTCCCACAACAACCTTAACCCCTGTTCCTTCAGCCACATCATTCCACCATTTGACAATATCAGCGTATGGGGCTATTTGTCTGCTAAATTCCCAATAAACTTGAGGGTTGATATAGTGTAACCAACCTTCTTTAACCCATTTTCTTGTGTCGGCATATTGGGTTTCATAACTGCTTGCTGCATTTTTCCCAGTATAAGATCCGAGTGGATCATTTTCAATCGATCTCCAAATTCCGATTGGGCTTATCCCCCATTTTAAGTTTCGATTATTTGTTTGATTAAAAGATTCAACTTGATAATAAATCTCTTCAACTAGCTTGTCAATATTGGATCTTCTCCAATCCGCTAAGGTTAAGTTGTCTGGATTATTTTTACTAAAGGTATTTGCGTCATGTTCTGCCTTATGTCCAGCGTAGGTATAGAAATAATCATCCATATGAATTCCATCAATGTCATAATTTTCCATTAACTCAGCGACGACATCATAAATATATTGTCTAACTGCAGGTTCACCTGGATTTAAAATTAAGGCGCCTTCGTTATCTTCCATCACTAAATTAGGGTTTTTTCTCGCAAAATTATCCGGATGAAGTCTGTTGATTTTATCATTAAACGACCCTGACGCCGCATTTGCGACTCGATAAGGGTTTATCCATGCGTGTAGTTCTAAACCTCTATTATGTGCTTCAGTTGTCACAAACTCTAAAATATCCCAATCCAAACCTTCACCTAAAACACCTTTAATGTATTGTGAATAAGGGGCAAGTTCTGAAGGATAGAACGCGTCATTCATTGATCTAACTTGGAAGAACACAGTATTCATATTTAATGCCTTAACAGTATCTAGCATATCAATTAAATAAGCTTTATACTCTGTATCATTTTTGTATTTTGGTACATCGATATTAGAAACGGTTGCGACCCAAACGGCTCTAATTTCATTTGATTTTTCTCTGTATGTTGGTAAGATAATGTCTTTACCCGTTTCTTGATACTTGACTGGTACTCCATTTCTAATAACCTTAGTATTTGTTTCATCAAATGGAATATCCAACCTTACATTAAATTGGATGGTCTCACTTTTTACATTTTCCGCATCAAGGGTATAAGCATTAAAGACCCAACCACCTCTATTACTAAATGTAAATGGGGTTGAATATGGAAACTCGGCAGAGGTGGTATAACCGTTCGTAAAGAAATACTTAATGGTTAAGCCTGGATCTGCAGATAATTCAATCGTAATTGGTTCAATATAACCACCATCAACCATTTCACCGGTTATCGTATAAGTCGGTGGATTTGGTTGGGTTGGTAGTGGTGGTTCTGGTTCTGCTTGCTTAGTAACATTCACTTTATATCTTGCAACACGACCAGTTTGGTTCCTCGCAGTTAAAGTGACTAAAACGTCACCTTCCTCATAGGTAGGTCTAGAAACCACCCCAGTATTACTAATAACATTAGGGTTACTTGAAGTCCACGTAATCGTGTTTGACCCTAATTCAGTGATTAAATTTAAATTGCTTATGGTTGTGTAATTAACAGTATTTAAAGTTGATGCGTAATGGGCATCAAGGGCAATATTAAATTGATCAAAAATATTTGTCGCAGGTTGAGTCCAGTATTGACTGACTAAATTATTAATAAGCGGCTTATTTAAATAGTCTGTGCTTCCACCTGGTAATCCAGCGGAGTACAAAACACTTCCTTTAACCTCTGGATGTTTGGAAATATATTTAATTTGAGCCAACATTTCATCGTCTGGTAGTGAACTGCTAGTGATTGAGTGTCCAACAATTAAATCGACACCTGTTCCACTAACTAAATCTGCCCACCAGTCTACTACATCCGCAAAAGGTGCTGTTGTATGAGTAAACTGCCAATAAATTTGTGGTGTTATATAATGAACCCACCCATTTAATACCCAATTTCTTGAATCAGCATACTGTGTAGAATAAGACTGCATACCAGCTGTGTTTGAACCTAGTGGGTCTGTGCCTTTGTTTTTCCAAATACCAAACGGACTAATCCCAAATTTAACATTTTTTTGATTATTGTTGTTATGCGTGTCAACGACTGATTTAACATATCTAACAACCGTATCAACATTCTTTCTGCGCCAATCTTCACGTGATAACGTTGTTCCACTTAAATTATATGAGGCTTGATCTGCTGAATTAGCCGTTCCTGAATAAGGATAAAAATAATCATCAAAATGAATCCCATCAACATCATATTTTTGAATCATTTCTCGAACAACGTTTCTAATATATGATTGAACTTCAGGTCTTCCTGGATCGAGTATAAGTGGGACTGTATCACCCGCTATCCCGGCAATCACATAATCCGGGTTTTGTTTCGCAAAATTTTTATCGTCTAAGGTTGCTAAGTAAGCTTCTTTAGTGGTGGTTGTTTGCATATTTGCCACTCTATAAGGATTCATCCAAGCGTGAAATTGAATCCCTTGTGAATGGGCATACTCAACCATATATTCCATAACATCCCACCCTGGATCTCCACCTTCAGTCCCTGTTAAGTAACGACTATAAGGCGCATAATCAGATTCATAAAACGCATCATTTAACGGTCTTGTTTGGAACAAGATCGCATTCATATTTTTTGATTTAACTCTAGCAATTAATTCTTCATAAGCAGCTTTATATTGTGCTTGTGAAGTGTGTTTTGGCATATTTAAATTAAACACAGTCGCCACCCAAACACCTCTAAACTCTTGATCTTTTTCTTCAAAAGTTACCGGTGTCATAACTGGATTTGTGGTACTTCTATAATAAATGGCTGTCCCATTTCTTGTAAGTGGTACTAAGGTTGTTTCTGCATCTGTTTGTTGTATCAACAAGGGACTCATTAAGACTAATAATAGTCCAAATAATATCAGCTTTAGTTTTCTATTCATTTTTTCCTCCTAATAATTTTTTTACTTCTATCATGCCTGGTTTCACTTGATTGTCATCAATAAAGGTATGATACGTAAAAAATACATTCCCCTTAACTTCTTCAAATTGATTGGCAAATTTTAATTGATTGACAATCTCCATTTTATTTTCAAATTCACCTTCACGACCTAATCTATAAGCAGCGTGACCGATGTATAATTTAACATTTGTCCCTTTCACAACATCAACCCACCAAGTCGTCATGTCGTGAAATGAAGCACTTTTGTTTTCAAAGCCCCAATAAATTTGTGGCACAATATAATCTAAATACCCTTCTTTGACCCATTTATAACTATCGGCATATTGTAAATCACAGGATTCAAAAACACCAGGTCCATTATATGAGCCTCTTGAATCTGAGGATTTAGATTTCCAAATTCCAAATGGACTAACCCCAAACTCTAATTTAGGGTTATGAGTTTTAATCGTTTGATAAACTTTTTTGATGACTTCTGTAACTTGGTCTTTTCTAAACTCCGTTAACGTTTGTTCATGGTTAACTCTTTTTTCATATTCAGCTAAGTCATTAACCTTATCACTAACTGGTTTATAAGGATAAAAGTAATCATCAAAATGAATCCCATCAACTTCATAGTTTTCAATGATTTCTTTAATGGTATCTACGATATGGTCTTTAACGACTTGTTTAGCAGGATTTAAGATAATTTGTCCTTCAGTGTCTAAGATAGTTGAATTAGGTAGCCTAACTGCTAAATTTAGAGGATCACAGGTAGCCAACCATTCTTCTGGTTTGTATTGTCCCCGTCCCATAGAAACACGATAGGGATTACACCATCCGTGTAATTCTATCTTTCGATGGTGCGCCTCATCAATGACCCATTTTAAGATATCTTCTTTTAAAGGATTACCTTCTTTGCCAACTAAGTATCTTGAGGTTGGGTTAATTTTAGATTGATAAAAAGCATCATTATTGGTTCTGATTTGAAAGTAAATAAGATTAATATGATAGGCTTCACAGGTATCAAATATTTTTAGAACCTGTCTTTTATATTCATCTAAATCTTCTATCGTTGGTAGGTCAATATTAGCCACATTACTGACCCACATGGCACGAACTTCCTTTTCAATATATGTTTCTGGAATTACAACTTGTTCGTTGTTACTCATATAAGTAACTTTTATGTTAGGTTCTTTATATTTATACAGTTTCATTTTGACTCCTTATAGGGTATGCATATTTGTCCTAAGATAACTGATCGAGTAGCCCCAGTTGCGGACGGTACATTACTGGGTTTATTTTGAAGTGTTTCGTTCGCTAAAACGATAAAAGCTACTGCTTCTTTTTGATCGACTCCAATCCCATATTCAGCAGAGGTTGTTAGTTTGATTCCTCTGGTATATTTTTCAATTAATTCAAGTAAAAACTTATTTCTAGCGCCACCGCCTGAGGCAATTAGCTCTACCTCTTTAAAATCAATATTTAGTAATTTACACCCTTCCCCAATAGACCAAGCTGTAAATTCAGTAACCGTTCTAACTAAATCTTCTTTTCGGTGGTTTTTAAATGTTTGTAACAAATACGTACTAAATTGCAAACCAAATAATTCTCTGCCTGTTGATTTAGGTGGTTGTTGATAAATGAAATCAATCTTTTTTAATGAATCCATTAATTCTTTTATAACTTGACCACTTCTCGCAATCAAACCATCTTGATCATAAGGTTGATTAAATAATCTACTCATGAACGCATCAATAATCATGTTGCCTGGACCGGTATCAAAGGCAATCACTTCAGCTAGAGAACCATTTTTCTTTAGATATGTAATATTCGCAATCCCCCCAATATTTAGAAGGATTCGATTTATCTTACTACTAGTAAACAAACAATAATCCGCATAAGGCACTAATGGGGCTCCTTGGCCACCAACCGCCATATCGGCTGTTCTAAAATTATATACAGTTTTAATCTTAGTTAAGTTAGCGATGACTGAGCCGTCGCCTAATTGTAAGGTTGAAGCTTTCAATTCATTAGAATTAAAAGGAATATGATAAATGGTTTGACCATGGGAGGCAATAAAGTCAATTGTCTCTTTTTTAACATTATATTTGATGAGTAACTGATGAACCGCTTCACTAAATAAGGCAGCTAATTCGAAATTTAAACTCGTTAAAGCGCTTACATTACTCAAACTTAAATCCATGCTGTTATTTAATTTTTCCTTGATGTCTAAACTGAACTCGACAGTCTCGAAAGCGAGTATTTCTGTTTTAGTCTCTTTAAAAGACCCTTCGATACTTGCCAGTAATACATCAATGCCATCTAGTGATGTACCACTCATCAACCCAATTGCTAATTTTTTCATATCTATTAACCCACTAATATATTATAGTTTAAGTCTTAAATTTAAAACCGATATTTCTTCATTAAGAACAAGATTTTCATAAAAAGAAAATTTGAGTTTAAAAAGTATGAGAAAAGACTCATACTTTTATTGTTATCGCTTAAATTTTTTAAATGTTTGATAGGTTGTTTCTAAAGTTCGAATTGACCTTTCAATATCTACATATGCGCAGTGCGTAAATAGCGCGTCCACCATGGCGAGCTGTGAAATTCTTGAGGTCATCGCAGCACTTCTAAATTCACCTTCTAACGTTGAAGTATATAAAACAATGTCAGATAAATCTGCCAAGATAGAGGAACCTAATTTGGTAATACTAATAATCTTTGCTTTATTATCTTTAGCCAAAAGTGCTGCAGAAACAATTTCCTTTGTTTTTCCAGAGTTAGAAACAAAGATAACGACATCCTTGTTATTCAAAAATGAAGCATCCACTAACTGATCATGCGATTCTCCTTGTGCAATACAAAATTTATTAATTCTTCTCAGTTTCATTTCTAAGTCTTTACAGACTAAATAACTAGATCCTTTCCCAAAAATTAATATTTTTCTAGCATTCATAATCGTTTGAGCTGCTTTTTCAACCACTTCAATGTTAAAAATTTTCAATGTTTCTTCTAGGATTCTAATATCATTCTCAATGGCTGCTTTGCCATCTTCATATGTCTTCGTTAAAATAACGTCTTGGTATTCTTTATTATCAGGTATTTCTACTTTAGCATTGGCTAAAATAAAATCAATTTTAAAATCTTTAAAGCCATGATAACCTAACTTCTTACACATGCGAACAACCGATGCTGGCGATGTATAAGCCGCCTCAGCTATTTTTTCAACGCCGATGTCTCTTAAGTTATCTTTATTTTCGATTAGGTAGTCAAGAACGGCACGTTCTGCCATGCTGAGGTTCTCTTTATACTTCATCATGTTAATCATTACACTCATATTATTCTCCCCCGTAAAAGCGCTTCCTCTTACAACTTTTATTATATCATTATTTTCATAAATGTAAAAAAGATTCTCAAAATAGAGAATCTTTTTTTCAATGTTTTTTCATTTTTAGATAACTTTATCTGGATTAAGAATCCCTTTTGGATCAAAAACGTTTTTAATGCCTTTCATAAGATTGATTTGGGTTTCACCTAATAAATCAACCATATACTTCTTCTTCGCAAATCCAATTCCATGTTCACCTGAAACCAAACCGCCTAATTTAAATGCTTTTTGATACATTAATTCAAAACCTTTATTTAAAGTAGCTTGCCAAGTCTTATCATCAAGATTATCTTTACAGAAATAAATATGTAAGTTCCCATCACCAACATGGCCGAAATACGGTATTCTTATGGCTAAATCTTTTGATACTTCTTTTGTGAAATCTAAGTATTCCGCAATATTAGATCTTGGTAGAACCACATCGATTTCATCCATTTGTGTCGTGGAGGCCTTAATTGCTTCTAAGAAAGCACCTCTAACAGACCAAACACTGCTTTTTCTTTCAGCGGTATCAATTAAATAAACATCAAGCGCACCTAATTCGATACAGATTTTAGAGGCTTGTTCAATATCATCATCTAAAGCTTCTTGGGTATTACCATCATAACTTAATAATAAGTAAGCGTCATGAGTATCATGCGGAATGTGCTTGCCTAAAAATTGATTCGAATAGGCCAGTGAGGTTTGGTCTATGTACTCAACTGCCGTTGGTGTAACATGTCTTTTAATCAGTTCAGGTGCAGCAGTAATTGCACTTATTGTATCGACAAATGGGACTAATAAAGAAGCTGAGAATTTAGGTAAACTGGTAAGTTTTAAAGTAACTTCAACAATAATACCTAAGGTACCTTCCGTTCCAACAAATAGTTCTTTTAGTGGATAGCCAGTAGAGTTTTTAACAACCTTACCACCAGTCTTAATAATTTCTCCGGTTGGTAAGACGACTTCTAAACCTCTAACCCAGTCTCTAGTAACCCCATATTTGATGGCGCGCATCCCCCCCGCGTTGGTCGCAATATTCCCCCCGATGGTTGCTGTTTTTTCACCTGGATCTGGTGCGTAAAATAAACCTTCTTTTTCAATCGCATCATAGATGTCTAATAACATTAACCCTGGTTGAACAGTTAATGTTAAATTAGTTTTATCGAGTTCTATGATTTTATTCATTTGACTTAAATCAAGTAATATCCCACCATGTACAGGAACACTTCCCCCGACGAGTCCAGTACCAGCACCTCTGACAGTGACTGGAATATTTTCTTGATTGGCATAAACCATTAGACTAGAAATTTCATTTTTATCATGTGCGACAACTCTTACTTCAGGAAAAGAAACAATCGTTCCCATCTCATCTTTAGCGTATTCCTCTTCAATATTCTTGTCATAAACGTTATTTTCCCCAAATATTTCTTTTAACGCTTGAATATCCTTTAAACCAATTTTCTTAAACATGATTTTCACCTTCCAACAAATCATTTAGTCTTGGTAAAACTTCATATAAATCACCTAAAATTGAATAGTGAGAAATATTAAAAAGCTTGTTGTTAGGGTCATTATTGATGGTAATGATCATTTCTGCATCTTTCATACCTTCGATATAATGAACGGCACCACTTATTCCAATATTGATAATTAATTTAGGTTTTACGGTTCTTCCGCTTAACCCGACTTGATATCTTGCGTCAAACCAGCCATTTTCAATCAATGGTCTTGTGCAGGCAACATCCGCATTTAATCTTTTTCTTAATGGTTCTATTAACTGTAAGTCGGCTTGTTTTTTGAATGCTCTTCCGACACAAATTAAGATTTCAGATTCACTAATATCTTTTGATTTAGGTTTATTTAATACTTCTAGTATTTCGATAAATGTATGATCATTTATGCCCTTAACATCTTCTTTAATTAATTGACCAAATGGTTTAACTGCCTCAGGCTTCTTAAATATTTTATATCTTACGGTTGCCATTTGAGGTCTATGATTGGTCGTTCTAATCTTAGCCATAATGTTGCCACCAAAGGCAGGTCTAATTTGAAGTAAGTCTCCGTTTGTATCCATTTCAAGTTTGGTACAATCGGCAGTTAATCCGGTTCTTAATCTAGCTGCCATTCTTGGCCCGAAACTTCTTCCTTGTGGGGTTGAGCCTAACAAAATAGTGCTAAACTTATGTTTATTAAAACAGGCTTCAACAACATTTGTATAACGTTCCACATTAAAATGTTCATAAAGCGGACTGTCGTATAAATATACTTTATCGACCCCGTAAGTTAATGCTTCATTCGCTAAATGTTCTACCTGATTACCGATGACTAATGCGAAGACTGGATCTTTGGATACTTGAGCTAATTCTTTTGCTTTACCAATTAACTCAAAACTAACTGGGTGCGCTTTACCGTTTAATTGTTCAATATAAACTAAGATCCCTTTATATTGCGTTTTATCTATTTTCTTACGTTCTTCCTCAATCAGTGTACAAACACCTTCTGGACCTTTTCTCACACACATCTTACAAATACGGCAGTTTGCGTTAATGCTTAACATTTCATCGTCATACTCAAAGGCGTTAAAAGGACAAATTTTAATTAGTTTTTGAGCGACTTCTTTATTTACTTTTGTGTTATCTACTTTAATATATGCCATGGTATCACCTAAATAAATTGACTTTCTTTTAACACATCAAATAACCCTTTTGCCATTGTTTTGGCATCTCCTTTAATCGCTTTTGAATCAAGTTTGGTGTCCGGAGAAAACATTTCTTCAACTTGGGTAGGTGAACCTAATAAACCGTAATGTTCTAAGGTTTGATCCTTTAAATCATTAAAACGAATAATGTTAATGTCTGAATCTTTAAATGCCTTCTTGCGCTTATAAGAAGGAAGTCTTGGTGTATTCGCATCCTTTTCAATGGTTAAAAGTGCTGGTAATGTGACTTTAACAATCTCATCATGGGTATCATAACCACTTCTTACCACCACATAATCTTCATAAACTTCAAGAATTTCTTTAACATATGGGACATGGGGAATGGTTAAGTTTTCTGCTATCTCTGGCCCTACTTGTGCCGTATCACCATCGGTTGTTTGTTTCCCACAAATGACTAAATCAAAATTACCAATATGGTCAATCATTTGACTAATCGTATAAGCAGTTGCTAAAACGTCTGCGCCAGCAAACTTTCTATCTGATATCACAGTTCCTTTATCAGCACCCATATAAATAGCTTCCTTTAAAACCCTTATGGCACTATCTGGTCCCATCGTTAAAGCATGAATTGAACCACCTATCTGTTCATTGATTTGAAAGGCTGCTTCTAAGGCAAATAAATCAAAAGGATTTAATTTAACGTTTTTACCATCTCGAATCAAGTTACCTGTTACAGGGTCGATTTTAACTTCACTCGATGCAGGTACCTGTTTTATACAAACCATTATATTCATTTAATTCACTCCTATATTTGGTTATTATCCAAATGTATTGTAACCGGTTTAACATGAAAAAAACATCCAAAACATGAAAGAACCGCGCACCTAAGAAAAACACTACCAATAGGATAGAGCTTTTGAATCATTATCAATTGATGACTAAAATTCTTGTTTGATCACTTTCTTACTTAATTCCTCTACGTTAAAAGCTTGAGCGTATATGGTTCTTGCCTCACACCCTCTTACTTTCATTAATGCTTGATAATACTCTTTATACTTAAATGAGGTACTGTTAATTGTAAACCAATGTAAATCAATCGCTCTTTGCCATAGTTTAAAACCAGCTTCACTAACATTCACGTAAACATAAGGTTTAAAATCAATTGGGTCTTCCCAGTTTTCTGCATAATATGGACCAGATGCATAATGCGCTGGTAGCTCTCTTTCAAATGATCTTAATCCGGCATAAAACTGTGCATCTTTAACAATATAATGAGTTGCTTCATGGTCTTTATGCATCGAATGTTTCCAATGTGTTATTAATACATCCGGTTTATATTTTCTAATTAAATCTGCCACTTCAAATTTTACCTTTTCATTTACTTCTAGTTCTCCATCTTGATAAGGGAGAACAACACTAATGCCACCTAACATATCCGCAAATGCTTTAGCCTCAGCTTCTTTTTGTTTGCGGTATTCAGCAACACTTAAATGCGGTGGATTTCCTCTTTCGCCACCTGTTAAGGCAACGGTAACAATTTTGTGCCCTTCTAAACTCATGGAAGCGAGTACCCCACCACAAGTTAATTCCATATCGCCAATATGCCCGCCTATTGCCATAATTGTTCTCATAAACTTAACCCCTTTCTCATATCTGCCCAACTTCTAACCACTTTAAAGTCTTCCCCTTCATACATATTCTTAGCTGGGTTATTGGTGCCTGTAAATAAAGTCATATATTCAGCCCCCATTTCCTTTAACCCCATCACTAGACTTGCGAACAAAGCTTTACCTAAACCATGTCCTCGATATTCTGAGTGAGTTCCAATTCCGGCAAAGTATCCTCTTTTATTAGGTTGAACCTTTAATGGACCCGTAAAACCGACGACTAAATTATGATAAGTCGGAACTAAAATAGTATTTTTCTCATTATATTGTTCGGCGTGATTTAAAATTTCTTTACGCCAACCTTCACTATTTAGATTATCCATTAACTCGGCTAACCCATGATGTTTATTCGGATTATAATAAGATATTTCAAATCCTTTTTCTTTAACCTCATCTAAAGCCTTTTTAGTTTTAGGCGAAAATTCATAGTTCGTAATATCTCGATAATATGAATTTTGATGGGCAAAATCAACATAGCCGTTTCGTTTAAAAAATAAATACGCATCACTGTTCATGTCAACCCCCGGTGCGTTGGGATGAACCGCATGGGTGTTTGGGATAATCCAATTAAACTGCACAGGGTTAAAAAAGACGATATCAATTTTGTCTAATCTTAAATCTTTTTCATGAAGACGATTTTCAAGTTTATTAAGCAACAACTTTCCAAAACCTTTTCTTCGATATGGTTCATTTATAATCACCATCGTTATATAAGCCTTTAATCCATTTGGGTCATAAACACCACTTGCAAATCCAATTATCTCTTCTGCTTCTTTTATGACAAAAGATAAAACAAGATAATCGCCACCGGATTTTAAGAACTTTGTCTTAAACTGTTCAATCGTTAATGGTTCATACAAGAAATTAGACTGTTTTGTTGTTTCATTGAAAATATCTAAACATTGTTTAACATCTTTTAGTCTCATTGTTTCAATTTTCATATTTATCTCCCCTTATAATATAAATTGTAAAACCGTTTTCATATTCATTATATCAAAAAACACTTAAAGTGAAATAGACAATAGAAAAACACTTAATAAATGAGTGATTGACAATAAATCAACTTTATCCAACTTATAGCATGGAAATAGACTTTATTCTATTCTTCACAATAAATCCGTTAATCAAAAAAAAGGCTGTAACAAAATAAAATAAGTTACACCCAATAACCAAAAGCCGAGTCCTTAACCAAACTCGGCTTTTTGATATATCACATTAAAAATATTCTATGAAATCCTGATGCTAGTTAATTGTTAATCACCAATAAGTGATTTTTAAATATCATATGTTTTAACTTTTACTAACTTCTTCTTAATCAAAGTATCTCTTGATAGGTATTTAACTGTATAATCAACACTCGGTGTTTCATTTTGGTTTCTTTATCCTTCATATACATATCTACTAGCTCTTTAGCATACTCTAATAACCTTGGGCCACTAACTTTTAATAAAGTAGGTGTTGTTTCATGTATTTTGGCATAAGAAACATCTGTAATACCATATTTGGTGTTGCTAAGACTTCCTGGAATAAGATTATAATAAAGTCACAATTCATCTTTCTAAGCAAATCAAATTGTTCTTTTATTTATTCAAATACTTATTTCCCAAGGATAGATTAAATTTTGGATGTCATTTCCAACGCCAATCGTATATATTCCATGCGCAATTACATCTTTTTCTAATGCCTCATCATAGGTTAAAAAGTCATCATTTGATAGAACTAAAGAAACTTTTTTGACTTCACCTTTTTTAACCATGATTTTATCAAATGTTTTTAAAATGGGCACTTTGAATGAATCAAGAGATTGATAAGCATAAAGTTGAATAACTTCTTGACCATCCAAAATCCCGGTATTTTTAATTGAAATGTGGAAATAGTGTTTGTTATCGATCTTCTCATAATTTACTGGTAAAATTTCAAACGAGGTGTAAGAACATCCAAATCCAAACGGGAAAACAGGTTTAATCTGGTGTTTCATAAAGTGGCGATAGCCTACATCTTCCCCTTCTTTATACCATACTTCTTTTGGGTGTCCAAATTCACCAATACTATGGGATGAATAATCGGTTAATGAATAGGCAAATGTTTGGGTAAGTTTTCCTGATGGGTTCACATCACCAAATATAACATCAATTAAAGCATTACCGCCTTCCATCCCGTTAAATCCAGACCATAGAAGTGCCCTACATTTGGATATCCATGATGTCATGGTAAATGCAGACGCTGAGGTTATATGGATAATTGTATTTGGATTGATATTTAGTAATTCTTGAATTAAAATATCTTGTTCGTAAGGTAAATCTAGATTCGGTCTATCCTGTCCTTCAACATCATAATCATGATTCAGTCCACCAAAAAACAGAATATGATCGTAATTTCTTGCATGTTCAAGCGCTTCTTTTCGTAATGCTTTTTGTCGTTTTTTAGTTTCTTCTGAAAGGGTTGTTCTTAATTCTTCTTTTGTTTCAAGGCTTCAACCGTTAAAAAGTTATTGTCAAATGCTTCATCTAAAGTATAAAATATACCAAATTGATCTACAGTTGATTCATCCAAGAGATCTATTAATTCCTTGTCATTGACAGGATCATACCATCGTTCATTTTGTCTTTTTAAACCTAACGCAACTTTCCATGTATCTCCATTTTCGTTGTAAAAAATCACATAATGAATAATTGGAGATAAATCAATATCAATATTATCAGCTAATGATTTATATGAAATAGTAAAAAGCTTTTCTGCTATTTGACTAATCTTTTCATTTGGTACTTCATACTCAATAGGTTCACCATATATGCCCTCATTCTCATCAAAATTCATTGAGTTTGTTCCAAACACAACTCTACTTGGATTTTTGGGCAAGTCTTTTAAACCGTCAAAATCGGTAATTTTCATCATCTGTTTACACCCTGACAACAGTATTGTAAAAATTATCCCTATTATCAATAGAAACCATTTTTTATTCATTTGTTAAATACCTCCCAATTTATGTATACAATTATTTTGTATGCATTATTTATTATAAAAAATCAATTTCTTTTCATTTATAAAACCTCGTAAAGAAACTATTCGTGACATTTTTGAAACTATATTTATCTAAATATTAAATAGTCTCATATTTAGATCAAATTTTTTATGTTCTTGGAAATATTTAGATGTAATATCGTTTTGTTAATTCCAAAATATCATATTTTTTTAAAATACTCAACTATTTCTATAAAAGAAAATTTTTCATAAACGTGATTTCATAAAATCTGAAATTGAAATATTAAAATCAGATTCTAATAAGTCAACAAACTTTTTAGCATTATGCCTATCACCTTCAACATTTGCTGCTAGAAAGGTTGCATAAATCATATCATCTCTTTTCAAAGTATCACCTAGTTTCCCACCAATGTTATTAATTTAATTGACCTACTTTTATATTATCAAATACCTTATCAAGTGTATTACTCAAAGTAAGAAATTCTCACTTATCGTGTCCACTTTATTGACTGTAAAGCACCGCCTAACTCTATTACATTAAGTTCTTATTATTTCTCCACTTGTTACTGTTAAAAATGTATTTCGATAATTGTATAGTTTCGACTTGTAATCGTGTAAATCTTACTTGTAATCGTGTAAGATAAACTACAATTTTCACTAAAAACACTATTTTTAACTATATTTTTACTTCTACATGTTTTTAAACATTTAGTTCTGGCAAGTGAATGTAGGAGAAAACTCCCTATCTGCCAACAAAAAAAGGCTTGACACTAATTGTATCAAACCTATTCATCTAACTTGGAGCAGATGAGGGGATTCGAACCCCCGTCAACAGCTTGGAAGGCTGTGGTTCTACCATTGAACTACATCTGCAAGAAAATGGTCGGGAAAACAGGATTTGAACCTGCGACCTCCTGGTCCCAAACCAGGCGCTCTACCAAGCTAAGCTACTTCCCGAAAAAATGGCGTACCCAAGAAGATTTGAACTCCCAACCTCTTGATCCGTAGTCAAGCGCTCTATCCAATTGAGCTATGGGTACCTATGATATTAAGTGGTTCTGGGAAAAAATCTGTTAGGTTTTTTCTACACTATGACGCAGTTTTATAAAAACTAACCACGCTTATAAATGATACCATATTCTACTTTTGATTTCAACACAAAAAATAACATTTTAATTTATTTGAAAGTAAAGGGGCGATTAATTCGCCCCTTTATTAAAAAGTTACGTACGCTTAGTTACGGTAATCCGCTTTAGCCCATGGTTGAGTCGGTACGTAGAATCCGTAATATTGATCCCAAGTATTAATTCCTGGAACAACTGAGATTAATGTAATTGATTTAGTGACTTCACCAATCGTTACTTCAATCGTATATTCTACTTCAGTTGTAACCTCAGGTTTTACAATTACTCTACCAGTACTAGATACTAGCGGAGATGTAGAACTAAATGTAATTATAGCGTCACTAAAGTTTGCAAGAACACTTCTTTCAACCTCAACATGTTCCATAAATCTATCAAAATACCAAGTCCCATTGTAAACGGTATTATTTAATGTATAAGAATCCATTTTACCTGACATTTGGTTATGGGTAACTACTCGATAGTTTGATAAGTCATATTGTTCTAATAGGTGAGCAACTAGTTTAGCTGTTCTTTGAACGGTATCAATAATATCACCATCGGTGTTAACATTCATTTCTATACCAATAGAGTTTAAGTTACCTCCTCTTGAAGAAATGATTCCATAACTTTGTTGTGAATTATTGAAATAAGTTGTACCAATAACATACTCACCATCAACAATATCCCAACTTGGTCCTAGATAAGTGAAATGTGAACTATCTAACATTTCTCCATCTTTTCCTTTAGGTGCAAGAACAGTTGATTTTACACCATTGAATGTAAAGTAACCATCTACTGACATATCAATTACTGGTTTATCTGTGCCAATCGCTGTAACTCCCGTAGGAATCCATGCAAATGGAACAGAGGTTCCATCACCAGCATGAAAGGCAACATACTGATCTTCTAGAGATCTTAAGATACCATAATCACCTGTCGTATAGTGGATTGAAACTTCGTTTGCAGGATTTTGGAAGAAACTACCATGGCTCATTAACCCACCACTTAAATTAGCTGTATCATGAACGACAATAAACTCAGTTGATGTCTTGATACCCCCTGATTTTAGGTTTGGATCAGCTGGATATGAAGTTGTATCTACGACAAAATCATCAAACAAGAACAAGTTAACACTCTCATGTCTTGCATCAATCCATTCTTGAGAGGCAGTGTAATAAGGTACAACATTTACACCAGTTGCGATAGCATTATTTGAGTTGGCAAGTAATTGTAATAATTGATCCACTCTATCGACATCAGAAAGTGTTTCTTGAACATGAACCGTATAAGAACCTAATAAATTTTCTCCCTCATAAATATCGATTTGAGTAGAACCAGCTAATAATCCTTTAAACAGATTTGGAGCGGTAAATTCTAATATGGTTCCATCTTCAACTTGATAATTAAAGGTATAAGTTGAATAAAGCTTTCCAATCCCAATAACATCAAATGTAAAAGAATTATTAACTTCTAAGAATCCATTAAATCCATCACTAAAGTTAAAGATCAGATCATCTTTTGGATAAACATGTAAACTCATTTCTGTGAAAACAACCCCATTGTAATTAGTAACTTTAATGATTACATCGCCTTCATTAACGGCTGTAATTAAACCAGTTTCTGAGATAGTTGCTACTTTAGAATCTGAGGTGTAATATATTAAGGTTTTATTAAATGCATCAACTGGCGCAATCTCAACATTGAGTTGATATGTACTGCCTTTTTCCAGTTCAGTGATACTGTTAGAAATGGTTAAACCTGTCACTGGATTTTTCTCCTCAAATTTAGCGTACAATTTAGTTGGCGCTGTAATCTCTAAAAAGGGACTTCCAGTTAACTCAACATTATTAAACCAGCCAATAAAATCATAACCGTCTTTATAAACCTCAACTGGTAAGATTTCTACTGCGCCATCACTTCTATATATTGATGGAATTTTATGGGTTGCGTAAGTATCCCAAAAACCATTAGCTCTAGTTAATTCTGAATAATCTGCAGACATCCAAAGCGCATTGTTCTCATATTTAACCCCTTTTAGGAATCCTCTAACCTCATAACTAAACGCATATACCCAATTCGCGCTTCTTGCTGTAAATTCTGCAGCTGTTTGATAGGTAACGATATCTTTTGCTGATTGTTTATTGGTGCTTGAGCCAACCACACCCAAATATTCAGCTAACCATAACCATTTATCTCGATAAGATGCATGATAGAAAACCAAATGATAATCAATATCTGACCAAGCACCCATATTTAGTGTTTCTAATGTGTAGGCTTTGTTATTAACAACATTATAATCAGCTATGAAATCTCTTACCAAAGCGTCTCTCGTAGGATAATCAAAATTTCCACCATTTAATACAAGTTCATAGTCAAAAGCATTTGGATCTTCGGTGATTAACTCATAATAAATTTCTATGATTAATAATTCTCCTTCTAATATCACGCCTGTATATTTATCAAACTCAGTATAATACCCTAATTTAGTTTCAGGAATAATAGTAATTGTCTTACCAACGATACTGGTTTGATAATCTTCAATCACATCATATTTAACAGTTTCTTTATTATAAGTATATGTTACAACAACATACTGTCCAACAATATCTTTTACTTTAATTATTGATTGGGCAGATGTTCTTGTATCTTCGATGTTTTCTGGTACTATTTCAGTTCCAAAAATGTCATAATAAGTGTTTGAATTAACGGTTGCCGAATTACTATCTTCATAATAAATATACCCCGTTGGATTAGTAAAACTGTTACCTGTGATAGTGGTATGCCATAGTGTAGTCACTTCATTCTTTCTCATATGAATAGAGTTATGGGTATTAATGAACATATTATCTAACACATTGAAGTTAGTTTCATAACTATTCCATGTAGAAGTCCCAATGACAGCCGAAGCTGGTTGTGAAGAAGTTGGGTTATTAAACTCATTCCCAATATTCTTAAATGTGTTATTCGTTATATTAATGGTTTGAACATTTCCAGCTGAAGATGAATAAGCTCTAAAAGTAATCGCTGTTTCTGCTTGTTTAATATCATTTTCAAATAGGTTTCCTGTAATGTTGTAAGTACCATTGTTATAGCCACCATCAAAACGTATCGCACCAATCTTAAAGTTTCTAAACTGATTGTTCGTAATATCAATTGACTTATTCACCATTGTTCTATCGATAGAGATAATATCTGATTTAATGTTGTTGAATAAATTATTACTAATCGTAATATCTCCAAAAACATTTGAATCTGCTAAACGATATAATTGAATAATCGCATTCACATTAATTCTTGTGGTTGGTGAATAAGATGTACCAACTAAATCGGTATCATATACATGATTGTTAATAAAACTAAATCTTTCTAAAGTACCCGTACTCTTAATTTGAGCTTTACCAGTCATACTGAATCCATCAATAATGATATCTGTTAAACCACTAGTAATTGTAATTAAGTTTGTCAAAACAGACTTTTTATCTGGAAAACCAACTAGAGAAAGTGATTTATCAATAGTTAAGATTTCATCAAAGGTCCCTTGATTAACTTGAATAACTTCTCCTGGAAGCGCTGCGTCAATGGCGGCTTGAATCGTAAAATAATCAACCTCACCAATACTAGCAGCTACTTTTTGAGTAATCGTGATATTAATAGTCTTTGTGACTTCGCCGTAAGTTGCTGAAATAGTCACAACACCTACATCTAATAAACTAACAACACCATCTGTAACGGTTGCTAGTAATTCACTAGATGAGCTCCAAACGACATCTTCTAAAATAAAGTATGGTGGTGTTACATCAAGATTCAACACAATTTCGTCGGTTGTTTCACCTGTTGCGTTGCCTGATATTTCAAAATCAACTAGAACCGGATCTTTAATTGAAATAGATCTATACGTAGTTTCGGTAGTCGTTATAACTCTTAATGGATCAACCTCAACACCCAATCTATCTAAGTAAATATTTGTATTGAATGTTGCATAATTACCATCCTCATAGAACATATAACCAGTTGGATTTTCAAAGGTATTTCCAGTGATAGTGGCATGCCATAATTCTGTTATTTCATTCTTCCTCAAATGAATAGAGTTATGTGTATTAATGAACCAATTATCTAATACATTAAAATAAGTTTCATTACTATTCCAAGTTGATGAAACAATAACACCAGAAGCTGGTTGTGTAGAAGTTGGATTATTTGATTCATTTCCAATATTCTTAAATGTATTATTGCTAATATTAATAGTTTGAACATTTCCAGCTGATGGTGCATAAGACCTAAACAAAATCGCTGCCTCTGCTTGTTTCACATCATTTTCAAATAGATTTCCTGTAATGTTGTAAGTACCATTATTATAGCCACCATCAAAACGTATCACAGAAATATCAAAGTTTCTAAACTCATTATTTCTAATATTAATTGATGTCCCTGCTTTAGTTCTATGAATAGAAATAATATCAGATTGAATATGATTAAAAATATTATCTTCAATTGTAATATTTCCAAATATGTCGGTTCCTGCTAAGACACCAAATTGAATGAACGCATTAACATTAATACGTGTAATAGGGGCGTAAGGTGTCGCGACTAAATTCGTATCATAAACTTCATTATTAGTAAAAGTAAATCCTGTTAATGGACCACTTGATATAAATTGTGCGTCTCCTGTAAATAATAAATGTGTAAAAGATAAATTGACTAAATTTGATCCAATATTAATTTTATTGGTGAGAATAACATCGCCACCTTCTTCAGAAGTTAAACTAATATTTGATTTGTTTATGGTCAATACTTCGTTGTGAGTACCTGAAACTATATTAATAACATCATTATCTTTTGCAGCATTAATCGCTTCTTGAATAGTAGCATATTTAACAGATAGTATATAAGCAGCAACTGCATTAATCGTTATTTGATGTGTTACTGTAATATCGTCTATTGTTGCACTAACATACACAGTTCCAACTCTATCTAAACTGACCACACCAGACACGACACTTGCAAAAGCTGTAACATCAACATTCCAGACAACAGTTTGATTGGTCGCATTTTCTGGTAATACTGTAGCCGTTAAAGTAATTTCATCACCAACTAAGCCACTAGTTTCACCTGTGATTGTTATACTTTCAACAGGAATAACTGGTTCATTAATGGTTATTTCATGTGTGGTTTCTATTTCACCATTTTTAGCAGTTATAGTCACACTACCAACTTTTAATAGTGTAACAACGCCATCAGATACAGTCGCTAATGTTTCATCACTGGATGACCAAACAATGGTTTTGTCAGTTGCGTTTGCTGGTAGTACAGTAGCAGTCAATGTTATCGTGTCTCCCATTTCTCCAACTGAATCACCTTCAATTGTTATACTATCAACGTTAACAATTGGGTTTTCAATAGAAATCATATGAGTCTTATTAACTTCACCAACACTTGCTGTTATTGTTACATTACCTGCTTTTAATAGTGTTACAACACCATCAGATACAGTCGCTAATGTTTCATCACTGGATGACCAAACAATGGTTTTGTCGGTTGCGTTTGCTGGTAATACTGTAGCAGTTAAAGTAATTTCATCACCCACCAAACCACTATTTTCACCCGCTATAGTAATACTTTCAACAAGAACAACGGATTCATTAATGGTTATTTCATGTGTGGTTTCGATAGCACCATTTTTAGCAGTTATTGTTACATTACCGGCTTTTAATAGCGTCACAACGCCATCAGATACAGTCGCTAGTGTTTCATCACTGGATAACCAAATAACCATTTTATCCGTGGCATTTTCTGGTAAAACAGTAGCTACAAGTGTAATTATTTCATCAACTTCTCCCACTGTTTCACCGCTTATAGTGATACTTTCAACCGCTATAATTGGATCTGTTATGGTAATGACATGCCTATCTTCAACCTCACCAGCTCTAGCTGTAATAGTAACAGCCCCAACTTTTAATAGTGTTACAACACCATTAGACACAGTTGCTAGTGTTTCATCACTGGATGACCAAACAACTGTTTTATCCGTGGCATTTTCCGGTAGCACAGTAACAGTTAATGTTATCGTGTCTCCCGTTTCACCAAGTGATTTCCCACTAATTGTAACGGTTTCTACATCTACATCCACTACCGGATCAGAAATAGAAATAATATGGGTTGCAGATTTAGTTCCTGCTGTTGCAGTTATGGTAACACTGCCTGCTTTTAATAAACTTACATTGCCATTTGTTACAGTGGCTAATGTTTCATCATTAGATGACCAAGCAATGGTTTTATCGGTTGCGTTTGCTGGTAAAACAGTAGCGGTCAAAGTTATCATTTCTCCAACCAAACCACTATTTTTACCTAAAATAGAAACTTCAGTTACTTCAATTGTAGCCAAAGTTACTATAACATTAATAGTTGCACTAATTTCAGTTCCTTTTACTTTAACTGTTAGTTCTACTTGTCCAGCACTAACACCCGTAATATTCTCTCCTGAAATTGACACAATTGTGTTATTTGGTAAAATAAATTCCGCCTCATAACCTTCTGTTATTTCATAATTAATTTTCCTAGTTTCACCTACTGAAATCTCGATAGATTCATCTGTAAATGATACTTTCGGTGTTTTGGTACATGAAGCCAGTCCTAATAAAAGAACCGCAAGAAAAACAACTCTAAATCGTTTCATTATGTTTTACTTTTTCCTCCTTAGCATTTTTTTGCATTTAATGAAAACGCTTTTATGCTTCAAGTTAACTATATCATATAATTCATTACAATAACAATATTCAGGGCATCAAAACACATTTTTTACTGTTTTTAAAAATCTAATTTTTTGAAATATCTACTATTGTTCTTATGAATACAGGGATTGATTTTGTTGTAACCTCCTACATTTGAAAAGATTAATAATGCTATTTTTATGTACACTTAGTACTCTATTTATCTTTCTTTTTTTGTGATAACTCAAATTAAAAACACCATCACTGGTGTTTATGTTATTTCTCACTATTTTCAGATAATTTATAATTGCCTTTATTAATGATTTGGTGAATTTCAATTGATAACTAGAAAATCTTTTTTGTAATTTATTCATTATGCATGGTAATTTTAGGACCTTCTGTAATTAAGAAATTTGATGAGTTAATTGCGTAAGTATTGGTGTTATCTCCCTCAATTTGTTCTGGATTTGTAAAGTATAACTCACTATTTCCTTTGATTTTTACACCCAATAAACTATAAATATTAATATAAATTTTAATTTTAGAGTAACGATTAATTTCTGCGGAATTATAAAACTTAGATTCTTTTGGCATCACCAAATTAATAATCATATTGTTTCTTTTTGTTCTTTCATTATAAAGGATGAACGCTCTAGCTTCTTCTTTATTCTCAGAGTAAAAAATATAATCTTGTTCGTCACGTTCAAAACAAAGTTTATCAAAAGTTATCATGGATACCATTTTACCCTCAACCACTCTAAAAGGTATTTTCATAGAAATAAAAGAATATTGATTGGGATTATTAAACACATCTTTAACATCAATTCCATCTTCGAAGACATGAAATGTGGATGATTTTTTTTCAATAAACCTTTCAATATAACGTTCTGATTCGTTATAGAGTAACATCCTATCAATAAAATCGATAATTGAATAATTGCTAGAGGCAAAAGAAAGTTCTCTAAATAATTCAGCTCTTTTATTGGTGTCATCATTAATTTTAACGGTTGTCTTGTTATGCAATAGGATTAACAAACTAAAGAGGATACTAGATAAGAATGAGACAAAAGATAAAAATAACGCAACAACACGGATTCCAATCACGTTAAATAACTGATCAAGTTCATCGCCTGCATATAAAAAGACTAAACTTATTAAAAAAACGATTAATCCAGTCATAATGATTAACACAAATATTATCTTATTGCTTTTTTTCATTCCAAAATCCTCACTTTATCCATTGGTAAATACTATTATACCATTCAAACAATTATAAATACAGTTGAATCAATTCGATTGTTTCTGTGTTAATGTTTTGAATAATTCATGATAATAACTTCAATAATGGTCTAATAAATCAAGAAAAAACCCTTCTCCGTGAAGAAAAGGGTTTAATTTATTTATATGGTGACCGATACGGGATTTGAACCCGTGAATGCATGCGTGAAAGGCATGTGAGTTAACCGTTTCTCCAATCGGCCATCTAACGCGCACTTTCTATTATATCATAGATAGTGCGGTTGTCAAGCGTTAATAGTTCAATAAGTTGTGTCATCTAAAACTTTTTTAGCGACTGCTTCACCTTTAAGATATTTAATGATTTCATATGCAAACTCAAATACTGCCCCAGCCCCTCTACCCGTAATAAGTAAGCCATCTTTTACAGCTTTCTTGTCTTTTTGATAGATCCCTTTATAGGCGTCTTTATGAGCAGCTGGAAACATTGTATAGGTTTTGCCTTCCAATAAGCCTTGTTCACCAAGGAACATTGGTCCTGCACAAATGGCACATACAAGTCGCTTTGACTCAGTAAAATCTTTTACCAACGCTTTAATGTTTTTATCGGTATCAATCACTTGAGAAACATATTTCCCACCAGGAATAATTAAAAAATCATAATCTTCTTGATTAATTTCTCTTGCTAGATAGTCGGCTTCAACAAAAACACCAAAAGCTGTTTTAACTCTTTTGTCACGATTAAATGAAATGGTTTCAATTTGAATCGTCGCCCGTTCTAATAAATCTCTTGTTCCTAATGCTTCAATATCTTCCATTCCGTTTGATAATACTAATAATCCCTTCATAACTATCTCCTTATAGTATTGCCAACACCATTTCTTTTAAGGTGTTGCCACTGGTTTGTTCAAATTTTATATAATCTTCTTTTTGGGTTTCAGAATCAATCACATCTGAAATTAATTTTACTGAGATTATTTTCGTGTTAAAGATATTAGCTGCTTGATAAACACTAGCACCTTCCATATCAAATACACCAATAAATCGGTTGTTCTTCTTCGTCATGAATCTATCTCCAGTATATAAAGATACTTCCTCTGCTGCTAAGGCAAATTTTGCTTTATTAAGTAAGTTAGAATCACTTAAGAATGGATTGGGTTGCCCAGGCACTTGACCATATTCATAACCAAAATCAAAGGCTGTCGCATCCACATCATGATATGAGGCATCTCTAATGACTACTTTATCACCCACTTTTAAAGGACTTAATCCTCCAACTAAACCAATATTAATGATATATTCAATCTTAAATTTTGATAAAAGAATCCCTGTAAACAGTGCCGCATTTGATTTACCAACACCCGTAACAATTAGAATCACTTCTTTTTTCTTCAAGGTACCTTTATAGTAGAACTTTTGCGAAGTCAGTTGAACTGCTTCTAAGTCGTTTATTTCTTTTTTTAATTCATTGGCTTCTGAGTCCATTGCACAAACAATTAAGATCATCGTTATTCTCCTTTAATTGATTTAATCTTCGCAGCTATAACATCCACTGCGACATCATGATGCGTATTATTAGGTATAATAACATCTGCATATCGTTTAGTGGGTTCAATAAATCGGTGGTACATTGGTTTTACTGTTTTTAAGTATTGCTTAACAACACTTTCTAAGTTTCTCCCCCGTTCTTCAATATCTCTTTGTAATCTCCTAATAAATCTTAAATCATCGTCCAATTCAACAAATAATTTAATATCACTTAAGTCTCTGATGCGTCTGTCTTCTAAAATTAAAATACCTTCTAAAATAATAACTTTTTTAGGGTAGACAACTTCGACTTTTTCACTTCTATCATGTAAGACGAAATCATAAGTAGGCTTGAAGATTTTTTCACCTTTTATAAGCTTTTTAATATCACTAATAAATAAATCATTGTCCATCGAATCAGGGTGGTCATAGTTAATTTGATAACGTTCATCAAGACTTAAATGAGATTGTTTTTTGTAGTAATCATCGTGTTTAATAACCACTAGATCTTCTTGATTAAGTTTTTCAATGATTTCGTTGACAACAGTGGTTTTCCCACTTGCTGAACCACCACCAACTGCTATAATAACTGGTTTCATATTATCCCCCTATAACGACAAATTTCAACCACTAAATCGGTTAATTATTGTAGAAACATTATACCCACTGCTGTAACACTGCTAGTAGCCTAGATTCGTGTTTACTCATCATTAGAAATCATCCTTGTATCAAGGTGCTTTATTAAAATAAATAGCCCATTTCTACAAAGATTGGAATCATTGGTTTAAATAGATTTTTTAGTAACTTGGGTTCCATTACTTATCATAATACATCTTTTTTTTCAGGGTATCTTTCAAAATAACTAACCGCATAGGAACAAGTTGGAACAGCTTTATACTGTTTTTCTTTTAGATAGTTATAGAGATCGTCTAAAAGGATTTTTGCTAAACCTTTCCCACGCATCTGTGGTGCAGTAAAGGTATGATTAATGTTGACAACTTTTTCGGCAATAAAGGGAAAAGTCACATAGGCAAGCATTTGATCATTTTCTTTAATATACAAAATATTATTTTCGATCGTTGTTTTCATCATCCTGGACCTCTTTTGTTAATAATTTAGAGTCTTCCTCATGAATAGAGGTGGTTTCTTTTTGATCTTCTTCTTTGGCAAAAGCCTCTTTAAATTTAGATCTAATTGATTGCCAAGTCACATTTCTATCTTGAAAAACAAATCTTTGTACTAACATCGCAAGGGCGATGTTTATCGCAATTAAAGGTGTTGCTGGTAAAAGCCAAAAACCATATATAGTGGTGCCTAAACCAATCAACCATCCGTTTTGTAGAATAAAACCAATCAAAGCTACCCCACTACCACTAATCAACAGCCAAACAATTAAAAGAGATAAAACACCTTTCCAATTTCCCATTGATTTAACTACTGCCCATATGCCTTTCCAGAAACGGACAAACCAATTCCACCAACGTCTAAGTAAGTTACCCATTAATGATGTAACTCCTTATCGCTCTTAAGTATCACATTGAATTGAGTATGGAAATGACGAAATTGTTGGTCACTTAACATTGAATGGATCAGTCCATTTTGTGTGTTCATTTGTAAATGCTGTACCACAATAACCCTCCTATTATTAATTCTAACTCGGATGTATCAATTTCCAGCCCCAGAATTTAATAAACAATAACCTTATCTATTATGTCAATTCATTATAACAAATAATGATGCTTATTTAAATAAGAATCGCTTAATTCCTTATTTAAATAAAAATAAGAGTCACCACAACAATGACTCTTATTATTATACTTTATTTTTGAAAATTTAATAGCGCGTTTAAATAATATTTCTACAAATTATTGTCAATGAAATAAGATTCAACTTTAATCGAATATGTCGGTCCTACTAACTGAAATTCTAGTGTCAACAATAATTGATTCAATCTTAATTGGATTGGTTCCAAACCTGTCATAGAAACTAATATATGTCCGTCTTTAATATAAATATCATAAATCCAGTCTTCAGGAATGATTGATTCAATATTAATGTCTTCTTCTGTAATCGTTAGATTAACGGATTCATAAGAAATATCAAATGTAAAACCGTAAATAGCTTTGTCTGAACTAACTGAGATATTTGTCGTAATTATATCAGTTACACTATCGTCTATCGAAAGAATATACATATTTGAAGGCGATAATTCTAATAGTTCACTATATTCACTATCCCTGTACGTAACCGCATCTCCAATCGCCTTTACTTTGATCTGATAGTTGTCTAAAATGATGTTACTTAAATCATAACTTGTTTCATTTGTTTCGTAGATAACATCATTAATAGAAACATGATAACCGGTTGCGTTTAAAACCTTTTCCCATCTTAATATTCCCTGTTCAATAGAGCCATTAATAACAGGAACAGCTAATTGAACTAACGCTGAGACATCTACATAATTAAAGGGACTACTAAAATCGCTGTCTTCAAATAATTTACTATTACTTACAGCTTTTACTTTAATCGTATAAACCGATGCTTCTACGACACTGAAATCAAATGAGGTTGTTGTGGATTCAAATGTTTCTCCGTTAATATCGATTAAATATTTACTCGCATTTTCAACTGTAGACCAATTAATGATGTTACCATTTCGATTTAAGATACTTGGTGTATCTAATTTTTCTGGAGTAGACGGATCACTACAGGCAGTTAACCCAAACGTTAATAAACCGACTAATAATAAGGTAATTAATTTAATTTTTCTCATTTTAATTACCTCCTATTAATGCCAGTATGGTTCTTACATCCGCTAAAGTTGGTTTATCAACAATTCCAACTAACAGTTTTTGTTGTTCGGTTAGTTCAAATCGGCCATTAATCGCCTGTAATATCATTATCGCATCATCTTTTGTAACGACAAAATCGCCATTTAAATCACCAAACAACATGACGCTATCTTCTGTTATAGTAATTCTTTCAAACCCCGTTTCAGCGGTACTAACAGCCGTTACTCTAACTTCTATTTTTTTACCAGCATAGGCTTTATCAATTAGGAAATCTTTACCTTCGTAAACCTTTAGGCCGTCAACATACCAACTAATAATCGACTCCCCTTCATTATTTTCAGAAGGATCATAATAAACATAACTGGCCTGTAAAGTATTACCTGTGATTAAGTTACCGACTATATCCAATTCTAAGGCAATTGGTTTATTGATTTCAGTAGCACTTATTTCAATGGTTGTTTGTTTTGTGATATTTTCAACCGTAAATTGATTGTCTACAAGTTCAATGATTTTGCCATTCACTTTAACATAGTCAAATAAATACCCATCTAATGTATCCACTGTATAAGTAATCGTATCATTATTTCGTGCATATAAAGAACCTTTTAAGTCGATTCCTTCACTCTTTGTTAAATTCACATCAAACTTCGAAATAGTGAAATTATCTATTCTGCTAACACGATTATCTACTATTGAATGTGCAGAAAATAATAAGTTACCATTTGAAAATCGAATGGCTGAGAATACTGGAAAATTATCATCATAAACGATATTTTCCCAAGGTCTAGGTACTGTGTCAGCGTTATAGAACTTTGTCCCTGAAGATCCTCCGACAACATAAGTTACACCGTTATTAACTTCCACTTTATTACCTTCTAGCATGGTTGTGCGATTATACACATGATCATGACCACTAATGACTAAATCTATTTCAAGTTCTTCAAATACACTTGATAAAGCTCTCACGTTCGCTTCATTATAATTCATCGGATAAGTACTTCTGTGCATTAAGACAATCTTGTATTTCTTTGTCGTTTCATTCATAACCGTTCTTAATAAATTAGATTGTTTAACATAAGATGGATCGTATGAAGCAAATCCCGCTTCAGTATCCAAGTTAAATATAATCGCGTCATTAAACTCAAAATAATAATTTCTAACCCCAGAACCACTATCTATTCCATTATTTGGACCATAAAAATAATTAGAAAATACGTGTCCGCCATTATAGGCATCATGATTTCCAATCGCAGCAGCCCAAATATTATTATTTAAATAAGTTTTAGCGTAATCATCAAATAAGGTTATTTCATCGTATAGTCTTGCTTCACTATCATTAATATCCCCAGCCAGCATGAATAAAGATGCTTCAGGATACTGAGCAACTGCCTTGTCTAAAACGTTAGGAAATGCAGCGTATCCCCCCTGAACATCTCCAAAAAATAACATGGTTGCGTCTCCGCTAGTTTTAAGTGTTGTAAAGGATAAAGTACTTGACCAGCCATTATCATTTCCTACTTTATAATAATAAGTGGTATCAGGGGTTAATTCTGTGACATAAGCGCCCCATGCTAAATAAACCACATTAGGCCCCGACGCAGTTGTTCCTGAAACTACTGTGCTTTTGGCAAGAAATTCAACCGGTGATGTCAGTGTTTCATTCAAGGAAACCACTACTTTCGCATCAGTAACACCAAGTGGTGTTTCAAAACTAATCCCAACATTAGTTTCATCTGATCCGACATTGACCAAAATCTTTTTTGGAACAAATGTATCCGCAGCTTGAATCTTCTCTGTAAATCCAAGCCCAATACCTAAAATTCCGACTACAGTTAATAAACCCAAAAGTAGGTGAATACTTTTTTTTATAATTTTACTAATTTCAATCACACCTTTCAATTAATGAATGTATTAATATACATAATAGTTTTATCACGAATAGATGCTAATATCAATAATTTATATTCAACTTATAAATCATTTTCAAATTATGAAATAAAAAAAGTTGCGAGATTTGTTCTCACAACTAAAATTGATTAAGTGGCGCCCAAACTAGGACTCGAACCTAGGACCCCTTGATTAACAGTCAAGTGCTCTAACCGACTGAGCTATTTAGGCTTCTTTTAGATTATACCACATATTTATTGATTTAAAGTAAAAAAAATTAAAGTGAGATTTGCCTGGCAACGACCTATTTTTGCTCAAACGAACTATCTTCGGCGCTGAAGTGCT